>Burrito_p2__coassemble_647_pt1 | contig 28068 bp, 18 predicted proteins | sample Burrito_p2__metabat2_low_PE_016 | metagenome-assembled genome bin Burrito_p2
ATTTGTGGGTATACAGGTTTACTCTTAGGCCCTGCTATCTTAGGCTCTATTGCCAGCTATATTAGCCTCTCAGGTATTTTCTATTTCCTCTCTGGCTTAACTGCTCTTAGTGCCCTGCTCATCTATACCCGAAAGCGCGAACTTGAGGCCATCGATCCTCGATATGAGGGAAAATAAAAGCTCACGGCAGGAATCTAAGAGCTTTACAGTATACATGCTAGCTTGCACCACTAAGCTGCGCTGATGCATATTTAAGGGGCTATTTTTTTGCCAGCACTGCGTTTAAAACTCCAAAGGAGCGGCAGGTTAGGCCCTTATGGCAAAAGCTAAGGGGTATGACCAATAGCGCGCTGCGCATGCTAAGTGGCCTATTAAGAGTCGCAAGAAGCACTGCTATTAGCCGAGCTAGCTGCTGTAGCGGCAGCGTGCTGGGCGTGGCGGCCGAGAATTTCGCTAGCAAGGCGCAAATAGGCTTGAGAGCCTGGGCAATTGCGATCGTAAAGTAAGACTGGCTTGCCAAGAGATGGAGCTTCGCTAATTTGGGAGCAATAAGGAATAGTAGTATTAAACAGCAAAGAACCCATATTGCTCTTAAGATCAGAGGCAATTTTAGCTGACAGCGGCTCATCGCTACTAAAGAGAGTGCACACTACGCCCATTAAATGCACTTGCGACAAGCCCTTGCGCTTTAAGCTCTCAAACAGACGCATTAAAGAGCCCAAGCCCTCTACGGCAAAGTAATCGCAAGTTGTAGGAATAATAAGCTCGTCAGCGGCGCATAAGGCATTGATGGTCAATAAATTTACCGCAGGTGGGCAGTCAATAATAATGACATCATAGAGCAGACGTAAGCTCTTGAGTGCTTGAGCTAGACATTGCTCTTTGCGCTCGGCATCAGCTTTTTTGATACAAAAAGCGGTGAGATCGTCAGAGGCTGGAATTAAGTCAAACCTAGCTAAATTATATTTAGTTATGCAAGGGACTAAAGAGGCACCATCAATTAAAGCATTGCCCGAGCTAATAAAGGAGGTAGGACGCTGACGCAAAATGGAGACCGTAGCAGAGCCTTGTGGATCTAAATCTAAGAGCAAGACCTTGCGGCGGGTAGCAGCAAAGGCGCAAGCTAGATTTAAGGCACTCGAGGTCTTACCCACGCCTCCTTTATGATTGGCAATAGCTAATACAAAAGAGTCACTATTCATCTCACGTCCTAGCCCAAGGCAAACAAAAAGCGTCAGAGGCCAATTAGCTGAGCTCTGGCTATTATTTCTATCTCATTCTATTGTATTAAGATTAGCCCTAAAGGGCAAAGACTCAGCTCATACAATGGGCAAATTTTTTAGCCCAATCATAGTGCTAAAAAGCCTGACAGCGTAGAAGACACTTGGCTTTATATGCTTTGTGAGTGTAGCTAGATTTTTTGTGATATTGAGCAAAAAAAGAGCACAGTAGCGCCCTCAAAAAGCTACATTTTTCATTAAAGAGATAATCTAGCTCTTATCAAGAGCCATGTTGTTAGCTTATAATCTTGTATGGCAGTTTTTAGGCCCCAGATTGTTAGCATTAAAGCAATGGCTTGTGCGTCCGATATTTATGGGAAATGCCCAGATCAAGCAAGCACTATATGATCTAGTCTTATAATGGCGTACAACTATTTTACGGGAGCTGCTTTGTAAGAATAAGTTAAGGCAGCAAGTTGATCTAACCTAACGGTATGTTGCATGTTTATTTTTAAACCTAAAGCAGGTGCAGCGTCGCTGTTGCGCACTCGTACTCGTAAGGCCAAGAAGTTAATCTTATCTTACGGCACCATACTTTTCTTGATATTTTCAGTATTCTTGATTGCTTCTTTATATTTGATGCGTCAGAATATTTTGTCCAACTCCAACACCGTAGGTTATGAGGTTGCTCAGCGCCTAGACTCGTCATTACAAGTCGAGTTCCAAAAGCAAAAGCAATTTGTCGAGTTCATTGCTCATTATGCCGATGTCTTTTTACAAGACCATGCCGATGACCCTGATGGTGGTCGTGCTGCTTTTGATTTATGGCTGAAGCAAACTGAGGCTGAACTGCAATCCAAACAAAAAGACTTGCGCATTGATATCTACGCCTCTATTGATGGTCAAATTGTTTCACCTACTTACTGGGATGGTGATGCTTTCTTAATTACTGAGGCTCGTCCTTGGTATAAGGCAGCCATGAATGCCGAACCTGGCAAGGCTGCGATCTTAGATCCTTATACTGATATTTTTACCAACACTGTCATTACTACAGTCTCTGCCCGCATTGGTAATACCAACAACGTTTTTGCTATTGACCTGTACTTAGAGAGCGCCTCGCAATCTTCTACTTTTGCTTATTTAGTATCTGATAACTATTGCTTCTATTTAGTAGACGGCAAGGGTACAGTCATTCTCTACTACACCCCATTTAATGCCAACTACTCCCAGATTCAGCGCTATGTCAGCTCCTTCTTTGAGACCAATGTAAAACAACATATTCCAGGTACCGAAGAACCAATTACTGACTTAATGGGCGATAAGCGCAACGTCTTTTCTACTTACAATCCTGAAACTGGTTGGTACACCATTGCCACTACCTTGTATTCAGACATTCTGTTCAACTACCACATGATCTCGAATTTATTCTTGCTCATGGTAGTGATCTTCATCATTATTGAAGTCTGGATGGTATGGCGTGAGTATCACCTCTCCTCGCAAATTGAGACGACTAACGAGGCCCTTAAGGTATTGGGTAACTCCTATCAAATCATTTTGCGCGTCAACTTCAAGATGGGCACTTTTACGACCTTAAAAGCGCCTGATAACATGCGTCTGCGCCTAGCATCACGTAATAGCTTTGATGATTTACTCTCCGTCTTCTCAGATATGGTGCTCCCTGAGAGCTGGAATAACTTCTATAAAAACTTCTCTTTAAACCACTTACGCAATTTAGCTAGTCTGTCCATTCGTGACTTTGGTCATGACTATCAATTAAAGCTCAGTACTGATAATCACTACAAGTGGTTCAATGCACGTATTTTATTTGATGAGTCCTTAGACTTAGACGAGTCTATCTTATGCTTTAAGCTTATTGATGAAGAGAAGATAACAGAGATTGAAGAGCACCAATTATTGGCCGATGCCCTTGAGCAGGCTAAGAAAAATGAAGAATCTAAGAATGTCTTCTTTGCCAATATGTCCCACGATATGCGAACTCCGCTCAACGGTATTATTGGTCTGTGCCAAATTGGTATTAATCAATTACGCAAGAGTGATGTCGATAACTTACCTGATGTCTTTAAAAAGATGACTACGGCTTCCCATCAATTATTAGCCCTAGTAGATGACATCTTGGAGGTGGCTCGTCCACAAATGGAGAACAAGCTTACTTTAGAGCCTTTTGATATTGTCCATGCTGTTCAAGAGAATATCGATGTCTTTAAAGTCAATGCTAGCTCCCAAGGCAAGCAAGTTAACCTCACTTGTGATGTTAAGCATAAGGTGGTCATTGGCGATGCAGCCAAGTTACGTCAGATTTTAAATAACTTGGTCTCCAATTCCCTTAAATACTCGCATAAGGGCTGCGTGGTGAATATCAGTATTAGAGAGATTCTCCACTTGCATAAGCCATCCTTTATGATTGAGGTCTCCGATACGGGTATTGGTATGGACAAGAACTTCCTAGCCAAGCTCTTTGCCCCTTATGCACGTGAGTTCCGTCTTAACTCGGTACAAGGCACGGGCCTTGGTATGTCCATTGTTAAGAATGTAGTAACCATTATGGGTGGTGATATTCGCGTTAAATCTGCAGTGGATGTGGGTACTACTTTTACCATCAATATTCCATTTAGATTAGCCGATGAGGAAACTACCCGTCGCATTGAAAATAACCATAATCCAGATAGTCTCTATAGCGCCACTACTAGCGAGCAATTACCTGTCTCCGATGAGACTAACGCTAGCCTCAAGGAAGCTGAAATTGTGCCTGCTAAGGACGAGAAAGATGCAGCTACTCAGCCCCTCTCGCGTGCGGTTATGGAGAACTTTACCTTACAAGATCTCAATATTCTCATTGTTGAAGATAACCAGCTCAACATGGAAATTGCTTGTGACATCTTAGGCATGAAGGGCGTGAAGCTCACTAGTGCATGGGACGGTGATCAAGCCGTGGAGGTCTTTAATAAGGCCGAGGATTACACCTTTGATGCCATCTTAATGGATATGCGTATGCCTAATATGGACGGTTGTGAGGCCTCCTCACAAATTCGTGCCAGCTCCAAGGCCGACGCTACTACTATTCCAATTATTGCATGTACCGCTAACGCCTTTACTGAGGATATTGCCGCTACCCAAAGTGCAGGTATGAATGCTCACGTCTCTAAGCCACTTGACTTTAGCGTCTTAGAGCACGTGCTTGCCAAGGTCATTGCCTCCCGTAGCGACTTAGAGCACTTAGTGGCCCTGCACCCACATATTCTCAAAAATGCCAATAGCACCACCATTAGCGCCCCGATAGCCGCCGCTTCCCCAAATGCCATGGACAAGGCCCAAGAGGAGGAGACCAAGAAGTCTCAGGACAATCATGAGACGAATGACTCTAAGCCGTCGCAGGCCGCTCCATCTCTAAGCCCAAGCGCTGCCCCTGCTGTGCAAGAGGCCAAGGCTGCGCCTCAGGCTGCGCCAAGCGCTTATAGTGTGCAGACTAGCAAGGAGCCCGAGCCTCACAGCGCAGCTGCTGGCACAGGCGTAAGCCAGGGCCAGAGCACTATAGAGCTCAAGTCGCCTACGCGCATCTATAATGATGCTAAGCCACCTGTAGTGCCTATTACTCCTGCCAAGGTAAGTAAGGATAATCAGGGCAGTGAGGACCAGGATAAGGTGCAAGATACAGATGCTGCTCACCCACCAGCTCAGGAGGGACCTAGCGACTTTGTCAGCGCCTATATGGCCAAAAAAGATAGCCAAGCGGCGGTAGAGCCTAAAGTTCAACTCTCTGAGAAGCCTAAGTCTTCTACCTTTGGCTCTTTAGATGAGTCTAAGCTCAAAATGAAGAGGGCCGATGAGCAAAAAGACTTTGATTATTCGCATTTAGGCGACAATAGCACCTATACTTTATTCAAGCGTAAAAACAAGAAGAAAATAGATGCTCACAGTCTCCTCAATGAGCCTGATAAGAATAAATAGGCTTTATCATTTTAAACGCAAAGCCTCGGATGAGGCTTTGCACAAAAATGCTAATAAAGTGGTATCATTATCGGGATCAAGCAAACAGATATAATCTCCTGCCTAAAATCCCTATTGAGAATTTTTACTAGAGCTATTTTCTATTAGGATTTATTCCTGATAGGATCGCTTGTTTTCCAACAACTAAGGGCCTTATGGTAAGCCCTCTTTCGTTGCTCGGTCTAGACTGACCTGCTCGAGGTTTTTTATGAATTTACAAGAGTTACGTAATGTCATTGACATTGATATTGATGGTTCTTTAGCTCGCTTCTCTAACATGGAAATCATGTATTTAAAGTATTTAAAGCGCTTCATCAACGAGCCAACATACGAAACTCTCCAAGGTGCTGTCGCATCTCAAGACTTTGCCACCATTGAGACTGCCGCTCACACTTTAAAGGGTATTTGCGGCAACTTAGGCTTAAACACTCTTTTTAATGATTTCAACAATATTGTTAAAGCCGTGCGTGAGCATAACAATGACTTAGCCTTGCACTTATGCTCCGAAATTGAGCCTAAAATCGCCCAAACTCGTGAAGCTCTTTTGCAATTAAACTAAGTGATTTTGACCAAGATAAGCCCAAAAGTGCTATACTAGGATACTAGATTTATCTAGGAAGAGCCTAAGTCCCTATCTTTAGATACAAAGGTAAGAGTTTTATATTAACAGGGTAGCTATCGTGCTTTTGGTCAAGGCAAGAAAAATTTCCCTGCTAAGGAATGCAAAATCTTAGGCAGACGATAATTAGTTTATATTTAAAGTACGCGATTCATCCCCCGCCTCGCTTAAGCGTAGGCAGGGGCATTCTCGCTAATTTTTGGTAAAGCCAGCAATCAAACACACAAGAGCTTATCTTGGTGCCCAGGGCCTACATAGAGCACGCGGCTTCATTTAATTAAGCTTTCAGGCAGATTTTTAGATATCATATAGTCATATCTAGGTCTAAACCTGACAAGGAATATTATACAATGCAAGAGCCATAGCGCTCTTTTAAAGAAATATAACCTTTACAACAACCCATAAGGTTAGCGCGTTGTAACACACTAATAATCTAGCTGCCTATTTCACTCATCTGGAGGGGTGATGGACATTCAAGATCGGAAGGACACTATTCTCATCGTAGATGATATCGAGATGAATCGTGAGATTCTCGAATGTATATTTAACAAGGACTACTACACACCACAATTTGACAATGGCTTAGATGCTTTCTTATACACCAAGGAGCATGAAAAAGAGATTGTGGCTGTGCTCTTAGATATTACCATGCCGATTTTGGATGGTTATGGATATTTAGAGAAGATCCGTGAGAATAATCTCTTAAACGGCGTACCTATCTTTATTATTACTGCCGAAGATCGCGATCAGCAGTTAGAGGCTTTTGAATATCAAATCTCTGATATTATCTCCAAGCCTTTTACCCCTGCTTTCTTGTTAAAGCGCGTAACTTCGCAAATTGAGCTCTTTAAGATCCACCGCTCCTTAGAGTACAAGAACTTACTCCAAGAGCGCGAGATTGCCCGTAAGAACAAAGAGTTTTCTGAAATTAACGTCAAGGTTATATCTACCTTGGCTCTAGCCATTGAGTTCCGCTCAGGCGAGACAGGTAAGCACGTTTTATCCATTCGTAATATTACCTATCGCCTCTTACACAAGTTGCGTGAGCTTAAATTTGGCGAGTGCGCCTTTATGTCAGATGAGGACATTAATAATATTGCCTATGCAGCTATCTTGCACGATATTGGCAAGATTGCTATTCCTGATGCCATCTTAAATAAGCCAGGCCGTTTAACGCCTGAGGAATTTGATGTCATCAAGACTCATACTGTACGTGGTGCCGAGTTAATTGAGAAGATTGGTGTCAATACCTCTGATATTCTTAAGTATGCTTACGATATTTGCCTGCATCACCATGAGCGCTATGATGGCCGTGGCTATCCAGAAGGCATCAAGGGTGAAGAGCTGAGCATTTATAGCCAAGTAGTAGGCATTGCTGATGTCTATGATGCTCTGACCCAAGAGCGCTGCTACAAGAAGGCCTTTTCTCATGAAGTAGCCTTGGAGATGATTTGCACCAACCAGTGCGGTATCTTCAACCCTGATCTCATAGATGTCTTTAAGCGCGTCATTGGCGATATCGTCAAAGATGATGCCCATCACAGTGATATCCCTGCTTTAGCCTCCATGTAGGCTCAAAATGGTACTTTTAGAGCTACCCCTCCTTGCAAGCTCGAAAAGTACCATTTAGAGTTCTAGTACTTAACTGACCAAAAGTACCTAAATCACCCGCCTAGCTACATTCTCATCTCTTGCTTGCAAACAATTACATAAAAGAAATGCAAAAAGCGACAAAATTTGCAAAAAAGTAACCTTATGGTTAGGGCAACTTTTTGCAAGTTTTTATTCCCATTTAACCCCCTTCCATTATATCTTTTTCGGCATATGTTTGGGATTTTTTGAGCTTAGTCACACTTTGTTCCAAATGCGACAACCAGATACTTGCCTTGAGTAGATACCATTGAAACCCAACAAGAAAAAGCAAAATGCACTCTTTTGAGGAATTTGGCTATAAAAAATAATTTTAAATTTTTCTATGCTTAATCAAAGATGATATCGAGCCTAGTAAATTAGTACTTTTCGTTGAAGTTTTTCTGTATCTATAAGCGCCCTAGTTCAACATTCAGTATTTGATCTTCGTCACAGATAGATCCACAATAACCGCGCTGCTGAGACGAGGGCTGGTTAAAAATTTAAGCTCACAAGAGCTTTAATTACCAACACGAACCCCCCTCTAAAAGTACCAGATTTAAAGTCCAGCACTGATGGTTAAGCTTGCACTACCAACACTACCAACACTACCAACAAATACAAGCTAACCTTTGCTAAACCATGCTTAAAGAGCTATGAGCTACTAAGAGTATCTTTAAGCATACACATGGAGCATATATTACTATGCACAATTTTAATATGTTCGGTGATAACCTTGATCAAAACTCAAATCTTCCACTATCCTCTGCTGAGGCTTATGACTGGGCTATGGCCAATCTTAATCATGACTACCAAGATGTAGATATTGAAGACTTAAAGCCAGAAGCTTTTGGTAGCTTGGATGCCTTAAATTTCACCTTCACCAAGTCCTACCCAGTCAATGATGACGTACTTGAAAACGCCACTACCTTAGATCAAACAGCACCAAATCCAAGTACTTTAAGATCCTACGAACTCACCTCAGCTAACAACAGCACTACTACCAACGCTACCCGTCGTCATCACTACTACTACGATCCCCAAGCTCAAGATGCTCTTTCATTTAAGCATCACTTCTCTTTAAGCAAGCTCTTTCACATGCCAATGCGCTTACGTGCCTCTCACTAAAGCTGCTTTAAGCGCAAGTAAGTACTATGCCTATCTACAAAAGGCATAAAACTAGAGGGCACGACTAGTGCCCTTATTTAAAATAACAAGAATAATACGATGAGACTTAATCACGACCTTAGTCCTTGGGCCATGCAAATTCCTTACAGAAATGTCGATACCCGCTATGAACTGGATGAAGAGCTCTTATATGCCGACACCATTGTTGCACCTGGCTCAGTTCATGAAGACTTAGCTCTAAAAGCCAAGCTCTTGGCTACTTTAGGCTGGCGCTTAGCTTCAGTAGGCGCTGAAACCCGCTTAATTGTCCAATCAGTTAAAAAGATGGCTCATGACCTTAACTGCAATAATATTGATTTAAATATCACCCGAGATGGCATTATGGTAAAGCTCAAGCGTGGTCATATGATTAGCGTCGAGTTTAAAGAGATTAAGCACTTTGCCATCAATATGGACTCCTTAGAGCGCTTAAACCATATTTGCCTAGCCGTATCTGAGGGCAAGCTTACTGACCCTAATACTATCTTCTTAGCCATTCGCGCTGTACGTCCACGTCATTACAACCATAAGAATCTAATCTTTATTGAAGCCCTAGCAGGCGCTGCCTTTGCTTATTTAAATGGCGGTAATTTCCCTATTGTGATGAGCGCTTTATTAGGTGGCATTGTACTCATGTATGCCCGCTTTGGTTTTATTAAAAAGGGCTTCTTTGAGTCCTTTACCTTTATGCTCTCTGCCTTCTTAGGCTCCTTAACTGCAGCTTTGTGCGCCCAATATATCTTTGCTATCCCGCATGAACAGGTCGTCTTGTCAGCTACTGCTACTACCTTACTCTTAGTACCAGGCTTCCCACTCATTAACGGCTTTTTAGATATCTTTAAAGGCTATGTACCTATAGGCCTGACCCGCTTGATTATCGCAGCGGTGCTCATTATCTCCGCTACTATTGGTCTGTTAATGACTACCTATTGCTTAAGCTTTATTACCAGCTTGATTGTGCCTTTAGCTTAATTAAAACTCTAGGATCGCCAAGTATTATGTTCCTCTTGATTACTGTTGAGCAGCTCTTAAACGTCCTCTACCAAGCACTAGCTGCTGCCATTATCGGCCCTGCTTTTGCAATGCTCTTTACGGTGCCAGCCCGCCACTTATTATTAATTGCCTTAGCCTCAGCGCTCACCCGCGCCTCTAGAGCTTATTTGGTAGCCCTGAATATCAATATGGTGCCTGCTACTTTCTTAGCCTGTGTTATCTGCTCTTTAATCTTTATTTACTTTGGCCCTAAATTTAAAGTACCACGCCCAATTTTTACCGTACCTTGCATTATCTCGCTCATCCCAGGCGTAGATGCTTATCAGTCCTTGCTCTCGTTGAGCGATATTTTACAAAACGTCAGCCCTGATAGCTTTAATACCTCGATTACTATCTTATTTACCCACGGCATGAAAGCCATAGCCATTATCGTGGCCATTGCCTTAGGTTTGGCCATTCCGCCTCTCTTTTTCTACAAATATCGCCACGCCAAACTCTAAGATCGCACCGCGTCGCCTCCTTGCGCTGCGCGCAGGGAGCGCCGCTTAGCCTAACGCGGCGCGAGCAGCGCTGTAGAACCGTTTTACTATCGAGTACCAAAGTACACTTGGCTCACAACACCAAAGCCAAGTTCAATACAACTTAAAAGCGTCACCAGCTGTGGCGCTTTTTCTTTTGTACCAAGAACTAAAAAAGTCCTCATTTGCTATCGTCCAACCAATTTTTTACTACCCTCTCTCCTCCATAGAGCAAGGCAGTATAGTGCGCTCTTAGATAAATTTAAGCAAAGGCTAATGCATCGCTTAACTTGAAGCGCTACACTCAAAGGTAAGAGCTATTTTACTTACTACCAATCTAGGCTCTTGGGGCTTAAATACTGGCTTGTCAGGGCTGTGGAGAGAATTGTGCCAAAAGTATGTTTTTTTTGATAGCTTATATGGTCAGTGATTGCTAAAATAGCGCTAAATTTTTGTGAGCTTGCTCATATTGCTTTTGCAGTGGGAGGCGCTCTGAGCTCTGCCTGTAATGGTTTTTAGGCGTTTAGCTCTTGAAGGGCTAAAGGGCAATGATCGTCCAACCATATTTTCTAAAACCACATTTTGGGGGAAACGAAACATGCGTTTCAATCAAATTGCTGCCTACTGTAGCTCTCTTGCTTGTGCCACCTTATTAAGCGTAAGTTTTAGCGCCCAAGCTAAACCTGAGGATAACAAGGTCAATATCTGGAACTGGAGTGATTATATTGCTGAGGATACTGTCAGCAACTTCTCCAAGGAAACTGGTCTTGCTACTAACTATGTATTATTTGACTCTAATGAGTTAGTGGAGGCTCGTTTACTCTCAGGCAGTACTGGCTTTGATGCCATTATGATGACCTCTTACTATGTACCACGCTTAGCTGCTGCTGGTGCCTTAGACAAGATTGATAAGAGCAAGTTAACCCACTACGCCGATCTCGATCCTAAGCGCATGGAATTATTAGCCACTGTAGATGCTAACAATGACTATGCTATTCCTTATACCGAGATCTCTTTAGGTATTGGTTATAACACCAAGAAGATTGAAGAAATCTTTGGCAAAGGCACCAAGATTGATAGCTGGGAGTTCTTATTTAACAAAGAGAATGCCTCCAAGTTAAAGCAATGCGGTATTGCTGTGCTCGACTCCCCTGTAGAGGTTATCTCTGCTGTACAGCACTACTTAAAGAAAAACCCTGCTAGCGACAAGCGCAGCGAGTATAGCGAGACTCAAGAGCTCTTAACTAGCTTTGCTAAGAATGTTGCCTACTTCCACTCCAGCCGCTATATCAATGACTTAGCCTCAGGTGATATCTGCGTAGCTATTGGCTATTCTGGTGATATTCTTCAGGCCAATGACCGTGCCGTAGCCGCTAACCGTGACTACAATGTAGAATATGTCTTCCCTAAAGAAGGTTCTTTATTGTGGTTTGACTGCTGGATTATGCCAAAGAATGCTAGCCATGCAGACAATGGCTTAAAGTGGATTGATTACTTATTAAATAGCGATGTGGCCAGCTCTATCTCTAACGAGATCCGCTATATCTTACCAGTTAAGACTGCCATTGACCGCTTAGACCCAGCACTAAAGGCCAACCCTAGCGTTAACTTAAGTGCCGAGATGTTAGATAAGGCCTACTTCCCTAAGGCCCCAAGTGCCCGTATTTCTAAGATCCATAATCAAATTTGGAACTCTATGAAATTAAACTCCACCTCCCCTGAGGAAGAAGAAGGCACGGGCTGGGAATAAGCCAAAGCTAATACCCCATGTAATCGCAAGGCAAGGGCGCAAGCTCTTGCCTTGCTTGCTTTCATCGCGCCTGTCCTACAAAACTAAAAAAGCTACAGAATATTTCTGTAGCTTTTGTTATAAATAAGTGGCGACAACCACTAGGCTTTGTATTTAGCGGACGATCTTCATGGAAACGAGATAGTCCATGGCTTTGACTGAGGCTTGCTCGTGCAAGTAGATGAGGCGCAAGTCGTTGAGCTTATACTTTTGGGCCACACCGCGAATGTTTTGGAAGTGCAAGGTGTCAATGCTATCGCCTAAGATAATTAAATCTTGGAGCACGCGTAAGAAGCGGCAACGTGGCTTAATTAAGTCTTGAGTAATTCTAAAGACCTTATCTGGGCGGTGAACAATCATGGCATCTAGTCCATGGAAGATCACAAACTCAAAGATTAAATCACGGCATGGGGCAAAGTATGGATAGAACTTGCACACTGACTCAATGAAAATAGCCTTGGTAATCAAGCGCTTGAAATAATCTAACAGCTGGTCGCCATTTAAGTTAGTGGCTCGATTGTATAAATCGTACTGAATAGCTGCAATCACCAGAGCTATTAAGTTGCGGGCACCATGACCACCAAAGTGCTTGACGATATCTTCCATCGAGCGGAAAGAGAAGAACACTGTAGAGTCAATAGCCTTAGCCAACACGTTAAAGGTCTGCCACATCTTAAAGGAAGTGCGCAAGAGCATATTGATCTGCTGAATATTTGGCTTAGGTGCGCACATAAAGCTCATGAGCAAGCACAATTGACGCTGCTCTAAGAATAACTCTTTAGTAGAAGAGTTATAAGGTGGCTTTAATAGACATGGAGGTAGAGGGTTAAAATTGCCGCGACCTGTGACTAAGTGAGCGCCCAAGGAGAAAGCGACGCGCATTTCCTTTTGCGACTGGATATTAGAGATCATCATCTTTAAGCGCGGCTGAATCTGCTTAAGACTTTGAACAGCAATAATATCTTTGGCAATATTAGGGGAGTGCATATCCAGCACTACATAATCAAAGCGAGGAATTTGCTCTAACCACTTTTCCCTAATTAAAGTTTCCAAGTCAGTGGCAAAGGACATACCAAAAGAACTCATCTCACGCATCTGCTGGACGAGGGTTGGGTTTACAGGTTGATTTGAGGGCAAGCGCACCAACATACGGGAGTAGTTGATGTCATGACGGAAATCTAAAAATGCAGAGGAGAACTGGACATTGATCGCTACACCTGCCTTGGGGCCTACATATTTATCTAAATTGGCTTGCACCAAATAGCGGCCTAATACCTCGCGCGTATTGGCAGGGGTAATACGAGTCTTACGATCTTGAGTTACAAATGAGAGATCATAATAGAATGCTTGGCTTTGAGAGTTCCAATAAGGGACGGTACTCATCAGCATAGTAGTGATCGGATCAGGCTTTTTTACCTGCTCCTCAACTTGACTTGTATCAGACACCGTTGTACCTCTCCTAGAATTGGAAATTGATTGCTTGCTCGATACTTTAATTAAAGCATCCAAGAACGCCAGTTCTTGTTAGTTGGCCTGCACCTACATTCCAACTCCGCCAAAATGAGCCTTACTAGACTTACTAAAATAAGCCCCTAGCTCTTTGCAGCCACTTTAATTGTGACATCATCTACTCCTTAATCAACGGAACAAGATGATATTACTTTAATAAAGTGTCCTACTTGATAAGCCTAAGTTAACTCTAGTCTTAGAACCTAAAAAAACTAACAACAGCTTAAACAAGCGGTTTTCTTCACCAGCTAAGCTTAAGTGGTAGCCATAAAATAGCCGCCAATTATTAGCAAAGCCCTCTTTAGTATCCAGTATAGCAAATTAGCTTAAGCAAATTAAAGTACAAGCAATGCGCCAGAGTGCGCACTATTTGCCAAAAATTAGGCACTATTATTTGCCTCTGAATCAACTAAGCTACTTAAAAGCAATATCTAAGCCAGTGCGGAGCAATGCACCTTATAAAAGCACAAAAAGTTGGCCTTAAAACAAAACTGCCACTTATTTTTTAGCAACTGGGTCTAAAAAATTAGTGGCAGTCAGGATCTAAGCCAATTACACACTAGAACGCGCAACTAGCATAGAAGGCGCGCGGGGTTTATTGAGCGCTCTTAGTGCTCTTTTTAGCAGGACGCTTGCTCTTAGCAGGGGCCTTGGCCTTAGATGCACCCTTAGTAGCATCAGCATCTGGGGCAGCAACATCAGTAGCTGCCTCAGAGGCAGCAGCGGCCTCTTGTTCGGCTTGGGCGCGGGCTAAGTCTTCGGCAGCAATTTCGTTGAGAAGACGCTCAGCTTTCTTTAAGGCATTACGAGCTAAGGCCTCTTGGGCGCGCAAGGATAAGGCGTTATCATCTTGCTTAATTGCCATATCGGTAAGACGCTCAGCCTCAGCTGCCTGCTCTAAAGAGAGTTCACCCCAGTGGCGCATCGAAATCTCGTAATTGCGCTCTAAAATGACCTTAGGATGCTTAACAGCAATAATGGTACGATTAGACTTATCGTAAGTGATATATGACCAAGCCCAATCTACCAAGGTAGAGATCTTATTCTTGACACCTAAGATGGACATTAAGTGCACACCCATCCATAAGAACCAAGCAGTAAAGCCAGTTAAATTCATGCCAGCAATATCAGCTACGGCCTTATTTCTACCAATAGTAGCCATAGAGCCTAAATCGCGATATTCAAACTTCTTTAAGATCTGGCCATGCTCCTTACGAACAAAGTTTTCAGCTAAGTTCTTGCCTTGCTGAATAGCAGCCTGAGCCATTTGAGGGTGGCCCTTAGGATAGACATGGGTCTTCATTAAAGCACAGTCACCGACAGCAAAGACATTATCTAAGCCTTCGACCTTATTGAATTGGTCAACCTTTAAGCGATTGCCAGGACCGTAGAACTTATCATCAATACCGCTAATACGACGACCAGTAACGCCACATACCCAAATAATGGTCTGGGACTTAAAGGAGCGGCCATCACGTAAAATTACCTCGTGCTGCTTGTAATCATGCACATAAGCACTTAATTGGACATCCACGCCCATTTGGGTCAAGTACTTAAGGGCTGCAGCAGAGGCCGTCTCAGACATGGCAGGCAATAAGCGCTTGCCACCTTGTACTAAGTGAATCTTAAATAAAGAAGTATCGAGATCTGGGTAATCGCGAGGCAAAACGTGCTGACGCATTTCAGCTAAAGCACCTGCAATCTCTACACCAGTAGGACCACCACCTACAATAACTACGTTCAATAACTCAGCACGCTCTTCTGGAGAGGAGGTGGTATTGGCACGCTCAAAGGTATTTAACAGCGCATTACGCAAGCCTAAAGACTCATTAATGGTCTTCATTGGCATGGATTCTTCTTGGAGCTTTTGATTACCAAAGTAATTGGTAGTAGTACCAGTGGCAATGACTAAATAGTCATAGCTAAGCTTACCAATTGAGGTCTGAATATAGCGCTCTTTGGTAAAGACGGCACGGAGCTCGCACATTCTAAAGAAGAAGTTCTTGGAGCCTGCAAACATCTTACGGAATGGGAAGGCGATCGAACTTACTTGCAAACCAGCAGTGGCAATTTGATAGATCAATGGAGGGAACTGGTGGAAGTTATTCTTATCAATTAATACCACCTGGAACTCAGGATTCTTAGCTAAGGTAGTACAAAGTTTTAAACCACCAAAACCACCGCCAACTACTACAATGCGTTTAGCTGGAACATCTGGAATATTAAAGCTCATTACAACAAGACCCCATTGTTTTGTAAGCAAGCTTATTACTGATGCTTGCCAGAGCATAATAAGACAAATTGACCTGAAAGATGCTCATCTTCCCAGGCAGACCGCCACTTAGTTTGCTTTGCTTTTTTGTAAACTTAATTTATTAATTAAGCTACCGCCCTCATTTAGAAGGTATTCTCTGTCTTGAGGGCCGCAAAAGCTTGCTAAGATTAATACAAATCCTAAAATATTAAAGTATATTTGCAAAAACAAATCAACTAAGGGCCCTAACAACGCTTTTTTGATAAGTTTTGCTTATAGATTTGCCGCCTCCTTGTCCTTATATAAGGTCACAGGCATCTTAGAGAGATCCTCATTGAGCTTATGGAGCAAGTTATTTAAAGGGCGGATTCTCATCAAGCGCTCAAGCGCCATTTTCTGAGCTTTGACATGCTCATAGGCAGCCAAGGCACAAGGCGAGGTCGTAGGCGTACTCTCTTGAGTTACAATCTCAACTTGAATCTCCTCACCAGCAGCTACCGAGAAGGCCTTTTGTAAATCTTGCACCAAGGACTTATCTAAAGCACTCAACTCGTCTTGCTTATTAATACGAATAATCCAGTGGTTCTTATCCTCAGGACTTATTTCCATAGCGGAGCGCAACAGAGCAAAGCGCTCTAAAGTTGGCTGTGGATAGACCTTATAAATCAAGTCACACCAATTATCATAAGTTCTGACCTTCTCATAAAAGTCATCATCGCTAACCAAGGTCTTGCCCTTAATTACACTTTCATTAGGGAGTGCAACCTTAGTGCCCATAGCATCTAAAGCAGGTAAGTCGTAATTAAGTTCTGGAATATCGGCATAATTAGGCTCATCACCGCCATAAAAATCTCCCTCTACATAAGCAGGAGCATTATTAAAGGCCTCATCAGGTGCACTTTCATAAAAGGCATCATTTTGCACAATATACTCTGGTCGCTCCCATTGCTGTGCCGCCACACTAGGCGCAGGCGCAGGAGCCTGGCCTTGTCCCATGGCTTGGGCTGGAGGCACGGTTCTAGGGGCAGACGCCGCCATAGAGCTAGGTGCCATTGCTGGGGTAGCTTGGGCATAGATCTCGTTACTAAAGCGCTCATGTGGATTTTGGGCGCGGCGTTCCTCTAGCTCGCGCTGATATTGCATGCTATTAAAGGCCAACAGACGCAAGAGGTCTAAAGGCTTGCGCATATAGTCAATCCCTTGGCTCTGAGCTTGAGCAATAGTGCGCTCAATTGCAGCTAAGTTTTGTTTATCTTGCTCTAATTTGGCCTGATATTCCTTGGCGCTGCGCGCAAGCTCTTGTTGCATGGCCGCAATATCTTGACCTTGCACCTCCTTACCATAGGCACAATTTAAAGTACCTTCAAAGAAATTGGAGCTCTCACTGGCCTTCTCTTTGTCAGTGTCCACAATGTCATTAATGAAATTATTTTCATTACGACGCTCAGGCTTAGTGAGTGGCGCGAGCTCGACCTTAAACTCCCTACCCTCGACATTAATGACATGACAAGTGCGCGCTAACTCCCATGGGGAAGGCTCATTTTCACGATTTAAAGACATCTCCTTGGTAATTTGCGCATCTAAGCTATTGAGCATATCAAAAGCTGCATTGCTTTGGGCTTGCTGCAAGGCTGCACGCTCCTCTTGGGTACGCGCATGCTTTACTTGCTCGCCCAATTTAGCAAAAGCATCAGTAGCCTCTTGTACGGCCTGTTCATTGGCCGATAAGTCATTGCTGCCATCTAAGCGCTTTAAAGCACCCTTTGGCTCTAGCACTTGCTCATCGTAAGCTAACGCCGCGCCCTTAACTTCAAGTTTAGAGGCAGAGTTAACTGCGCTCTGCTCTAGCACCATAGAGCCTTGCGCGCCCGCATGAGTTTCATCATGCTCATGAGTACTAGCACTAGCGCTGGTGCCATGAGTAGCAGGCACAATGGTCATATCCTGCATCTCCTGAGGCTCTACTGCCAAGGACACCTGCTCTACGGCGTCCTGACTTGAGTGCAATGGAGTAGCCTCAGGCAAGCTATCGCCTGACTCGACCTTGCGCAGCTTACTCTCTGGAGTTAATTCCCATGGCGGTAAATCATCGTCAGCTTGAGCTGTGGCACTAGCACCTTGCACACCACTGCCTACCACCTGAGTCTCACTTGAAGCCGCAGTAGCACTAGAGGCAGGCACAATCTCAGCTAAGGCGACAGTGGCCATATCGGCACTAACCTCATTGGAGCCTAAGCTGGAGCCTAAAATATCATCGACGCTCACCTCAGCATCATTTAGTGTCCCACCTTGAGTGAGATTAGAGACCAAGCTATCTAAAGAGCGATTAGCATGCTCACTTAACACTACAGGCTCTACAGCTACAGGGGCGTCACTAACGCTAGCACTGGCACTAGCAGCTAAAGACAAGTTCTCCCCAACCTTAAGGGCAGGAGGTGCGGCCAAATTACCCTCAGAGCTCATTGAAGAGCCATGAGTGCTAGCACTCTCAGGGCTTGGCGCTGAGGCAGGTACTTCCTCTAAGTGCTCTGGAGTCTCTTGGGAGCTGACCTGACTTGCCAGGCTGGTCATTGAGGCCGCTACTGGTGCAGCTTCAGCTGTAGGTGCTTTAACAGGAGCTACGTCCTTAGATTCACTTACAAGCACCTGGTCGGCAGGAGCTGCGCCTGGGGCGCTCAAGGAAATAGCCGAAGCTACTTGGGCGCCTAAATGGCGCTGGTCATTAGTATCAAAGCCATAGGCACCTTGGCTATTGAGGCTAAAGTCTTGATTAGAGCTATCTAAATTGGCAGTTGGCGGTAAACCTTGGGCGCGGTTTTGATTGACTTGCTCAAAATCAGAAACAGTGGAGAGCAAATCATTAACATTAAAAGCTTGCTGCGCATGCGACTTGCTCACACTTTGAACATCTAAAACCCTAAGCTTATTTTTGTAATAAGCACTTAGATCCTCAAAATAGGCACCGACCTTATGAGACAGTGAGGTATAAAACTCATGTTGGGCTTGAGAGCGCTTCAAGGCCTCTTCATTGACCACCATAGCAGGACGCTCTAAGCGCTTAGTCTTAAAATCCACGCCGCCACGACGGATGATCTCTAAATCCTCTTGTTGATGGCTATAGTCAAATTGGGAGCTACTATCAATCTTTTTGCGACCATCAAAGCCAGTAGAGCTCCCCTCTGCTTCTAAAGCTCCAGACTCAGTGCTCGCCTTACTTAAATTGGAGATAGCATTATCCTCTTGAGCTCCATCAGGGATAATGTCATCACCTGAGGGTGCATTAGCAGCTTCGGCTGCTGCCGCAGCGGCTGCAGCACGTTCGGCCTTGGCTTTGGCCTTGGCCTTGGCAAGGATAGCTTGGGTGCGCTGACGCTCATCAGCGGCTATTTGGGCAGCACGTGCTTGAGGCGTAGGCAAGGTAAAGCCCTCACCAATGCCACCGCGTGGACCCTGGCCTTCTTGGTTAGCCTGAAAATCGACAGCAAAGTGCTCATGGACATCACGCTCTACTTGTGGGGCAATGCCGTTAGCTTGTTGCAGCTTGACTAAATTTTGCTGATAGCGCTTATGGTTTTGCTCGAGCTTTAATAACGAGAGCTTGGCCTCTTGGACACGAGTATGGCTAGTGCACAAGGCAGCGGCTAATTGCTGCACTTGCTCTAAAGACTCAGCTTCTAAACCAAGCTCTGGGGCTAGGGCCGTAACTGCAGCTTGAGTAGCTTTAGGACTTTGGGTAATTGCCTTTAAGAGCTTTTGAGTGTCCTCTGGAGAGATGGCACGTAAGATAGGAGTAAAGCATGGCTCTAAAGCTTGGGCTTTACTAGAGCTCCCTTGCAAAGAAGAGAGCTCATTTAATAAGGAAGGATCGAGAGGCTTTACGTTATCTACAGCTTCTTGAGCTAAGGCTGCGCTTAAGTTAGGACTTAAAGCTGCTAACTCAGATCGCCAAATTTTTTTTTTACAGGATTAAAGGCCAATAAGCGCAATAAGGTCATCTCAAAAGCAGAGCGCCCATCAGTGGCATATTGATACTCTTGTACGCCCTCGAGCACAATTTGGTAGTACAGCTGGATTTGTTGAGGACTCATGCGGCGGGCATAGTTCTCCAAGAGGCTCTTATTAAAAGAGAAGACCTCTAAATCGGTACGACCAATTAATTGATAAAGAGCAATGTCATGTAAGACCACTAACAATTCATCTAAGATGCTCTTATAGTTAGGGGCCTTGGCACGCACTTCCTCTAACAGAGTACCAAATTCATTGATATTCTGCTTAGGATCAGCCTCATCTTGGATAGTACCAGGCTGAGGAGCACTTAAGAGATCTAAAATCTTGGCTGTAATCTCATCGCCTACTGTGCCTAACATGGCATTAATATTGGCAGCTTCTAACTTACCATTGCCAAGGGCAATGGCCTGATCGCACAGCGATAAAGCATCACGCATGGAGCCACGAGCAGCACGGGCTAAAGCTATGATGGCATCATTTTCAAATTCAATGCTCTCAAGCTCACAAATCTTCTTTAATTGACCGCAAATTTGATCCATGCTCAAAGCGCGCAATGGGAATTGCAAGCAACGGGAGAGCACAGTAGTAGGAATCTTGTGCGGATCAGTAGTAGCCAAGATGAACTTAACGTAAGCAGGAGGCTCTTCTAAAGTCTTCAATAAGGCATTGAAGCTATTAGTAGTGAGCATGTGAACTTCGTCGATGATATAAATCTTGTAGCGTGCATTAATTGGCGGATATTGGGTATTTTCCAAGATCTGACGAGTATCCTCAACCTTGGTTTGGGAGGCGGCGTCAATTTCAATGACATCTGGAAATGAGCCATTGGCAATAGCCTTACAGGCATCGCACTGACCACAAGGATGGGAAGTTGGCTTATCATGGCTTTGGCATTGTAAGGACTTGGCAAAAATACGAGCAATAGTAGTCTTACCAATACCACGGGTACCAGTAAAGACATAGGCGTGGTGAGTTTTACCAGCATCGATAGAATGGGCGAGCGCCTTGAGAACGTGCTCTTGACCTACTACGTCTTCAAAAACCTGAGGACGATATTTACGAGCCAGGGCTAAGTACTCAACATCTGATTGCATTGCCGTATTTCCTTAAAAATTAACCAAAAAACCCAAGATCAAAAACACGTCCTCTCGCCCTTTTGCATCTTGGGATTGCCTATCTTTTAATGCCTACTAAATTGATAGTATCTTAATGACCAGGGAAGTCTAATAAACTTAAAGACTCCACGCCACATGCGTCCTTAATCTTATCATAGCCCCCTAAATCGACCAAGTCGATCACAAAAGCAGCATTTACTACTTGTGCACCTGCGCGCTGGGCTAATTTACACATGGCGATCATAGTACCGCCAGTGGCTAATAAGTCATCGACACATAAAACGCGCTCACCTTCCTTGACAGAATTGGTGTGCATGTGCAACTCGCTCGTACCATACTCAAGGGCATATTCTTCCTTGATGGTCTCACGTGGGAGCTTGTTCTTCTTACGCACCATCACAAAGCCTGCGCCCAAACGAGCAGCTAAAGGGGCGCCAAAGACAAAGCCTCGGGCTTCGCTTGAAAGCACCTTGTCAATTTTCTTATCTTTAAAGGCCTCGACTAAGAGGTCAATTACTAAGGAAAAACCCTTGGCATCTTCACATAAGGTGGTAATGTCACGAAATAAAATGCCCTCAATTGGGTAATCTGGGATGCTAGTAATGGTGGACTTAAGATAGTCAATCTTGCCCTCTAAATCCTCAACACGACCACGTAATATGTTTTGCATCTGAATTAATCAACCTCTTATCTAAACTTATGTTGGCCCACAGCCTCTAATTAAGGGCAACAAACAAGCTAAAATTATAGCCTGAAACTAGCAATTTGTGCCACACAAGCGCCTTCATTTAAAAGCTTAGAGCTTGCGCCCTTAGAGTAAAAGCTTGTTTAGCCCTAAACAATCAAAAGCGCGAACGCCATGGAGCATCCCTACTTAAGATGGCTAACTATAGAGGAGCTCTTGTAGAGAGCAAAAAATTATCCTCACAGCTCTCTAGTTGCTATACTAGAATGTCGAATATAATCTTTTTTTAACTTGATAAGAAAGGAGAGCGGCGCCACCGCCTGAACTCTTGTAGAGTTGAGGTTTAACGCGCTAAATTTTGGTATGAGCGTATTTAATTGCAATTGGTGGGGCAATGGCTACTTTGATATTAATGACAAAGGCCATGTTGTTGTCTGCCCTGATCCTGATGTACCAGAAGCTACAGTAGATTTAGCTGAGCTGGTGGCCTCACGTGAAAAAAGCGGTCAGCGTTTACCTGCCCTATTTTGTTTTCCCCAAATTTTGCCACATCGTGTGCGCTCCATTAATCGCGCCTTTAAGCAGGCACGAGACAGCTATGGCTATCAAGGCGATTATTTCTTAGTCTTTCCGATTAAAGTTAACCAGCACCGCCGTGTGATTGAGGCTTTAACTCAATCAGGTGAGCCTTTGGGCTTAGAGGCAGGCTCTAAGGCTGAGCTCATGGTAGTACTTGCTCACGCAGGGCGCACCCGCAGCGTGATTGTGTGCAATGGCTACAAAGATCGTGAATACATTCGTATGGCTTTAAATGGCGAGAAGATGGGCCATAAGGTCTATATCGTCATTGAAAAATTATCTGAGCTGCGTTTAGCTTTAGAAGAAGCAGAGCGCTTAGGGGTAAGTCCACGCCTAGGTGTGCGTGCTCGTTTAGCTTCCCAAGGTTCTGGCAAGTGGCAGGCCTCAGGTGGAGAGAAGTCCAAGTTTGGCTTAAGTGCTACCCAAGTATTGCAATTAGTCGACGAGTTGAAGCAAGCAGATAAGCTCTCTTGCTTACAGTTAATTCACTTCCACTTAGGCTCACAAATGTCCAATATTCGTGACATTGCCAATGGTGTACGTGAATCAGCCCGCTTCTATGTAGAATTAGCCAAATTAGGCGCCACCATTGAGTGCTTTGATGTCGGCGGCGGTCTGGGCGTAGATTATGAGGGCACCCGCTCGCAATCTGATGGCTCCGTTAACTATGGCTTGGGCGAATATGCCAACAATATTATTTGGGCCATTGGTGATGCCTGTAAGGAAAACAACTTACCGCAGCCTACTGTGATTACTGAGTCAGGTCGAGCCACTACTGCCTACCATACTGTTTTAGTCTCCAATGTCATTGGCGTGGAGCGCGTGTGCGATGAGCGCACTGTATTAGAACCCAAGGCTGATGCTCCTCGTCCACTACACTCCATGTGGAATACTTGGCAGTCCATGCATGAGCCTAAGCAACATCGCTCCTTACGTGAGTGGTTGCACGATAGCCAATTGGATTTAAATGATGTACACCATGGCTTTATTGTAGGCGACTATACTTTAGAAGAGCGTGCTTATGCCGAGCAAATGTACTTATCCATTTGCATGGAATTAAAGAAAATGCTCGATCCGCTCAATAAATCGCATCGCATCTTAATTGATGAGCTCGAAGAGCGTATGGCTGACAAGCTCTATGTAAACTTCTCTTTATTCCAATCGCTCCCTGATGCTTGGGGTATTGAGCAGCTCTTCCCTGTCATGCCTTTAGAGTTCTTAAATCAGCCTCTGACACGCCGAGCCGTGCTCTTAGATATCACTTGTGATTCTGATGGTGCTATCAAGCATTATATGGATGGCGATGACGTGGCTAATACCATGCCTTTCCCTGAGTATGATATAGACAATCCTCCTTATATTGGCTTCTTTATGGTAGGTGCCTACCAAGAGATTTTAGGCAATATGCATAATCTCTTTGGCGATACCGAAGCGGTGGATGTTTATGTCTATGAAGATGGCAAGGTAAGATTACGCTTATCTGACGAGGGCGATACGGTGGCCGATATGCTCCAATACGTCCAATTAGATCCATCTAAGCTCTTAAACGAATTTACCCGTGAAGTTCGTGATAGTGGCCTTGATGAGACCTTACAACGTCAGCTTATTAACGACTTTAAGACTGGCTTATACGGCTATACCTACTTAGAAGAAGATCAGATTTAAGGAACTATTGTCATGCAAGCTTTCCAAACCTTAGGCCATCAAGAGGATACCTCTTTAGTTGCCAATAGCTTTGGCTTTTTACGTAGCCCATTAGTCTTTAATCCTTATGGCGCACAAGCTGATGTGGCCATTACTGGCGTGCCTTTTGATATTGCCACCTCTGGCCGTTCAGGCTCCCGCTTTGGACCTCAGGCCATTCGTGCTATCTCCCCACAATTAGATTGGGAGCACTGCCGTTATCCTTGGGATTTTTGCCTCAAAGAGCGACTCTCTTTAATTGACTGTGGCGACTTAGTCTACTCTTTTGGTGATGCCAAGAGCATGGCCAAGGCTTTAGAAGAGCACACCTTAAAGTTATTACAAAGTGGCAAGACCTGCCTTACTTTCGGTGGTGACCACTTCATTACCTTGCCTTTATTACGCGCTCATGCCAAGCATTTTTGCGCCGATGGCTCCAAGCTCTCTTTATTACACTTTGATGCTCACTCTGATACCTACTCTAATGGTTCTGATGCTGACCATGGCACTATGTTCTACCATGCTCCAATGGAGGGCTTAATTGACCCTGCCAAGTCCGTACAAGTAGGCATTCGTACTGAGTATGATAAGTCCTTGGGCTTTAATGTCATTCACGGAGCGCTCGCTAATGACTTATCTGTAGAGGAGATAGTCAAGAGCATTGAACAGACTGTAGGTGATAATAAGGTCTACTTAACCTTCGATATCGACTGCTTAGATCCTGCCTATGCCCCTGGCACAGGTACCCCAGTATGCGGCGGCCTTAGCTCCGATAAGATCTTAAAGGTCATCCGTGGCTTAAAGAACTTAAATATCGTAGGTTATGATGTAGTAGAAGTAGCCCCTGTTTATGACCATGCAGAAATCACTGCCTTAGCTGGCGCTACCTTAGCCCTTGAGATGCTCTATTTACACGCCTCCAAGCGCGCCTAAGACCACACAATAAGACTCCCCCTCACAGCCTAAGGCTAAGCCTTAGGCTTAGCCTTGGGGCCTAAAACCTCTAGGCAAGAGAGTTACCCCCTATCTTTGCCTGGCCCTCCTGTTTATAAGGCAAGCTCCCCGACCTTTATCTCAGCGCAGCTGCTGCGCTAGGGTAGTGATATCCTTGAGAAGATAGGGGTAAGGTGGTTGGTGTTTTTTGTATTTCACTCTTTGATTAATTTTTACTTGGTTTTGATTTGCTGTTATGGCCTCTGTAATTCCTTGTATTAAACCTAAAGCTGTAATCTTCGATCTTGATGGTACTTTATTAGATACAGCTCCTGATATTATTGCCGCTTGCAATGCTACTTTAGAGCATTTTGGCTATGCGGCCCTTGATGAGGAGCTGGCCCGTAGCAAGATGACAGCGGGTATGCGTGAACTCTTAAAGCTAGGTATTCCTGTAAGTGAGCATGCAAGTGCTGATATTGCAGGTAGCATGCGCTCTTACTTTGCCCAATATTATCTTGATCATATTAATGTCCATACCCATGCCTTTGCAGGCATGGAAGAGCTCTTAGAGGAATTTAAAGCCCATCAGATTAAAGTGGCCGTGGTGACTAATAAGTACTTCAATATGGCCCAAAAGCTCTTGAGACAATACCCATTTTATGAGCAGCTGGAGGTTATTTTAGGCTGCGATAGTATTGCCAATAGCAAGCCGCACCCTGAGCCTATTCTCAAGACTTTAGAGCTCTTAAAGGTAGCTCCTTATGATGCTCTGTACGTAGGCGATCACTTAAATGACATTATGGCCGCCAATCGTGCTAAAACTCATAGTGCAGTAGCCTTATGGGGTTATGGCGCCAAAGAATGCGGTGATCCTAAAGAGTGGTATGCCAATTACTTACTAAGCTCCATTGATGAGCTTAGAGCTTTGTGCATCAAAGACTAAACTCTTTTTGCTAATAAGTGAAACTTATTAAGTCCTAGCTAGTCTAAGCATCCATGTAAGCCACACAAAAATGGGCATAACCGCAAAACTCTAGAGAGTTAGGCTATAATGCTTGGTAAGAGTAAGGCCTAACTAGACCTTATGTGATTACTATTAGAGCCAAGCTTAATTAAATTAATATTTGTTACACACTCATGCCATCATTATCGACCATTATGCGCGCACCAACTCTAGGTAAAGCCCTAGGCTGTGTGGCTGGCGCCGCTTTGTTATCCTCTACCCTATCTATTGCTAATGCAGCACGCCTCTATGATCATGAGGGTACTTCTTTAGACGTCTTTGGCCATGTCCGCGCCATGTATGTCAATGAGCATGCCTATCAAGATGTTAGCAATTATGATAGCCAAGACAATGGCATTTATGCCTCAGCTCGTTTAGGCCTATCAGGCCGTAGCTCTATTGCTCACGGTTTAGATGCTATTATGATGGCTCAATGGGATACCCAATGTGACAAGCAAGGTCATTATGGCAGTTTAGGTGAAACTAAATACATGTTTGCAGGTGTAGATGCCTATCAGTACGGTACCTTAATTGCAGGCCGTGGTGATAGTGCTTACTATACTGTAGCAGGCGCTACTGATATCTTTAATATCATCAATGGCAATGCCAGTGATTATTACCTCTATGGTGATCAGCGCCCTGCTCAAATCATGTACTCCCTGCGAGCACTAAGCTGGGACTTAAAGCTCTCTTATATGTTCAATAGCACTGCACTAGGCGAGACTCCGCTTACTGTAGATAGAGGCATGGCTTTTTCTATCTCGACCAAGTTTGGCAAGAATATTACCTTTGCCTATGGTCTGGATTATTACAAATTTGACTATCAGCCCAACGAGCAAGCCTGTGAGCAATTTTTTGGCGCTATGTTTGAGGCCGATGGCTTTAGCAAGCAAGATGCCCTTAAGCGAGCTAGAAATAATCATGTAGGCTCCAAGACCGAATATGGCGCTGCCTTATCTTATGGCGTTTTAGGTCAAGGCCTTTATGCTGCTTTGGTAGTGGGCACTGCTGATTATGAATATCTAAACCATCAGCTCTATACTGTAGATACAGCCGTAAATTATACGGCCGCTAATGGCTTGAGCATGGGCATGGGCTATGGCCTTAAGTACTATGATGGACTCAAGATTGTCTCTGAGCTCACCTTAGGTACAGCCTATCAATTTAATGAGGCTTTTAAGCTCTTTGCCGAAGCCCAATTTGATCTCAATGGTCAAGCAGATGAATTTTATGGCACATCAATGTGCGATCTACTTAACCTAAATGAGAACAAAATAGCTGTGGGTGCTGAATTTAGCTTCTAATTGCGCTAAGATTGAGCGATCCATATCTTCTATGTTTGTATTAATTTTTTAGAGAACGTAAATCATGTCAAAACTAGGTGCTTTACTTAAAGTTAGTGCACTCGCAGGTGCCTTGGCCCTAAGCGTAGGCGCTAATGCCGCCACCTTTCAGGTTCCAATTAACTACACTGTTGAAGTAGTTGATGGTCAGACTTCTGACTTTGGATACAATCGTTTTGATCGTAGCTTAACCTTATCCCAAGGCCGCCATCAAATCGTTTTATTATTTGAAGGCACTTTTGGTAATGCTCGTGATTCTCGCCTCTACCAAGCAGCAAACCCAATTGTAGTTGAAATTGCTGATATGCCAGCTGATGGCAACTATACTTTTACTTACGAGATGCCACGTGATAATCGCGAGGCCGAAATCTATTCTCGCTCTCAAAAGATTAATTTAATTAACGCTACTACCAAGGCTCCATTATCTGAAGCTGAGGCTAGCTACTTTTTATTAACCTCTGACTCTGGCTTTGCTATCTTACGTGACTACCGTGAAGATTTAGCCTCCGTAGGTCGTTTATATGCCCCTGCCAAGGTCTTTGAGGAGATGCGCTCTAACGAGACCCGCCAAGGCATGACTGCTAATAATGTACCTACTGTACAAGCCCGTGTTGCAGGCTATCGCGGTAACTACCAAACCCCTGCTGTAGTAGCCCCTGCTGCTACTGGCGTTAGCGCCACTGTAGCCACTGCCGCCGCTCAAAATTCAGCCACCAAGAGCGAGGAAGTTAAGAGCGTTCAATCTATCTCCTCATCTGCTGCTGCTACTTACAATCAATTAGTACAAACTTACGAAGCCGCTGACGATGCTACCAAGCTCAAGTTCGTAAAGTACATTATGTCCCACTAGTAGCCACTCAAGCCTAGCACGACATATCTTAGCTCTAAGCTTTGGCGCTTAGAGCTGCACCCAGGCCCTCATAGCGAGGGCCTGTTGCATTTTAAGGACGCTTTAAAGGTAACTGTAAAATATCGGAGAGTTCCAATAGCATAGCTCCTGAAATACAATGCAG
>Burrito_p2__coassemble_843_pt1 | contig 21192 bp, 11 predicted proteins | sample Burrito_p2__metabat2_low_PE_016 | metagenome-assembled genome bin Burrito_p2
AAACAGTAGCTACTCCAAGTGACAAGCATAGCTCAGGTAGTGCCGAGCATGCTGCCAAGGCCGTCTTACGTACTATGAGCAAGCCAGGCACTATTGCCAAGCAGGCTGCTAAGACCTTAGATAGCAGCAAGAGTGCCACTCAGAGCGTGGCCGTAAAGAGTAAGAGTCAAGTTAAGCGCCCTGTTGTAAATCAAACAGTAGCTACTCCAAGTGACAAGCATAGCTCAGGTAGTGCCGAGCATGCTGCTAAGGCCGTCTTACGTACTATGAGCAAGCCAAGCACTATTGCTAGGCAGGCTGCTAAGACCTTAGATAGCAGCAAGAGTGCCACTCAGAGCATGGCAGTAAAGAGTAAGAGTCAAGTTAAGCGCCCTGTTGCAAATCAAACAGTAGCTACTCCAAGTCCAAGTGGAGGACAGAGCAAGAGTAGTGTAGAGCATGCTGCCAAGGCTGTGTTACGTACTATGAGCAAGCCAAGTGAAGTAGCCAAGATGGTCTCCACCCCAGCTACTGCCTCTAAGGCTCAAGTTAAGAGCAGTGCCAAGGCAAGTACTACTAAGAGCACTGCTGTGCAGGCTGTGCAGGCTGTGCCTGCACCAGCACCAGCTAAGAGCTCTACTAAGGCTCAGACTACTACTATGAGTGAGAGCACAAGAGGAGTAGGTAGTGTGGGGCAAAGTAAGGGAGTAGAAAGTGCCCCTAAGGCTACCTTGAAGCACAAGCGCCGCTTGAGTAAGAAGGTAGTAGAAGATGACTTACCACCTGTAGCCACAGCCCAAGAGCTCAATAAGGCCTTAGCTAAGGATGCTGCTTTAGCTGCCTTATCGACCTTAGATGACTTTGAGGATCTCGAGTCGCAAGTTAAGCCACTTAAGAGTCAAGCAAGTGAGGTAGGTGATAGCTCATCTATCTTAGAGAGTCATAATGTGCGCAAGAGCGCGAGCTTGAAAAAGAGCTTACGGCGCTTAAAGAGATAATTTACCAGAGGCTGCCATTGTGCAGCCTCACTTTTGTATGTTGAGCAGATATGGCAAGTAAAACTAAGCTCTATTTAGGTGAGATAAACTCCTTGGTATCCAGCCTCTCTTACTTATTGGACAATGAAGCTGCGATCTTAGAGCAAGCTGCTGCATTTAAAGCTGAGCGCTCATTAACCTATAGGGGCGGGCGGGCCTTATTAAAAGCTGCGCTTTTAAAAGATGGTCTTATTGGGGCGGGCGCTTTAATCCCTACTCTTAGCTATAACGAGCTAGGTAAGCCCAAGATGGCTTTAGATCCCTATAGCTTTAATTTAAGTCACTCACATCAACTAATGGCCTTAGCCTTGGGTAGCCATGCTATGGGCGTGGATGTAGAGCTTTGTGATACACGCAGATTACGTCCTGCCTTATTAAAGCGCGTGCTAAGTGCTCAAGAGCTCCAGTATTTTCATGCTTTGGACAATGTGACGAACACTGATAGTAGGGGCTATAGTCAAAGTGAGCTTATGGATAAGGCAGTGCATAGTGCGCAGGCGGCCTTTTTTGCGCGTCAGTGGACTGTGCGCGAGTGTTTGGTTAAGGTGATGGGCAAAAGTATCTTTACTATGGATAGCATTAAGCTTGATCTAGAGCGCTGCCATATTGAAGCCCATGACTATCCTCAAGGAATAATTGCGTGTTTTGCAATTGAATTGCGAGATCTTGGCATAGGTAATGATAAAATAAATCACACTACCCATAGTTTATGCTTGATTAGCCCTAGCACAGCTGAGGACATCGGTAGGGGCAGTACTTTTGGTTTAGCCAATCACTTTTCCTTTCAAATAGCGGTTTTCTTACAGTTTGCTTATGCCAAGCAGCAGTCATTGGAGCAAGCTGTAGCCGAGCATTTAGAAATTTGGATGCATCAACCTCAAGCAGCGAGTACTGGTCTCAATGCAGACTTTAAGAGTGTTAAGGTAACACCTCAGGTAGTTTTTACAATTAATTAAAAGCTGATAAATAAGCCTATTTGCGCTATTATTGAGGGCACAAGGCTTATATTATTGGTTTATTAGTCTTTTGGCTTTAGGTACTGCTTAGATTAAGCGGAGGAAGGATTTAGTGGGCCTGTTCAAATATGTATCTTTTGTAGGAGCTGCTTTTTTATTAGTTGCTATTGCTCCTTGGTCTGATGCTTGGTCGTTTTACTCCAAATTAGTGGGCGCTTTCGTCATGATGTGGGGTGGCTGCTATTTCATGCTTAAAGAAAATGAGACCTTATATGGCTCTGTATGCGTGATCTTTGCTGTCTTAGTTCAGCCTGTTTATCCTATTCCTTTCTCCAGTGGCCTTTGGATGATCGTTAGCTTCTTAGCCTCTGGCTATTTATGCTTATCTGGCTTACTGTGCATGAAGATTGAAAAGGCTCGTGCCGAAACTAAAGCTAAGATTGAAGCTGAGCTTGAGATGTATCGTAAGAATGAAGAAAAGCTCAAGGCTCAACAAGAAGCTCGTATGCATAACTACAAAAACCAAAGATAAGCACCTGCCTTGCTCTTCTTTGCAAGCAAAAAAATCCGTTTAAGCCCTCTTCAGGCCTAAGCGGATTTTTTTTGCCCAAGTCCAAGGCCTATAGGCCTTGGCTTGGGGCTAACAGGCATTAGCTTTTTAGATATTGTAGGAGACGTAGATGGCGTCGTTGCCTGCCAGATCTTTGATGCCTTCGATGAGATCATCAGTTGGGATAATGCGATAGGCATTATTGCTCAGATTTAAGAGCACATCGTCGATCATGAGGCTTAAGGTACAGCCCTCGTCAATTAAGATTTCATCTTCCTCAAAGTTTTTAGAGCGCTTATTGCGGGTCACAATGGTATTATTTTGTGGCGGTGGCATGCCTGGTAGCACGCTTCTTGGAGGCACATGAGCACGCTGGAGCGCAGCGATAATCTCACTTACAGGCTTGCTATTGCGCAAGATAAGCTGATTGATAAACTCAAAATTACTCTCATAGAGTTCTTGAGTTAGTCTAATGGTTAAATTACGTGCTTGCTTGCGACGAATTAACTCAATAGTCTCTATCTTACGAGGACGAATACGCATACCCTCAGAGCCATTAAAGACCGATACCTTTAAAATCAAGATTAAAGGTGCTTCGCACAATAAGCTTGGATCGACATTGGCGCCCGCGCTATTAATACGTCGCTGCTGGGCCTCCTCACGCTCCTCTAAAATCTTAGTCATGGCATCTGCTTGCTGCCCATATAATGGCAAGGTAATTTGCGAGCTGGAGTCATCTAAGGTCAAGATATAGAACTTGGAATTATCCTTCTTGGAGATGCGCTGATCGTATTGGATCACCACACCACAAATAGTTTCAATTTGTGGGCGATTGTTCGTGCCTGGACTTAAGTGACTTAAAGTCGAAGTACAGTAAGCTAAGAGCTCATTCTTATACGGGTTGATAGGATGGCCCGATAAGTATAAGCCTAACATAATCTTTTCTTGGGTTAAGGTATATTTCTCAGGCCATGGGGAGCAAGGGGCAAACTCAGGGCTAATATGCATTTCCTGTTCGCCACCTAACATGGCAAAGAGATTGCCTTGCCCGCTTTCAGCCTCCGATTGCTTTTGGGTTGCAAATTGCATGGCTGTATTGATGCTATTGAACTTCTGGGCACGAGTGCCAGGCAGACTATCTAAAGCACCGCTATAGACAAAAGCTTCCATGCTCTTTTTGTTGAGGCGTGAGGTACCGACCTTGGCTACAAAGTCAAAGAAGTCGCTAAATGAACCTTGTTCTTCACGAATGGCTACGATGTTATTAACTAGTTCTTCACCAATGCCCTTAATGGCACCCAAGCCGTAGATAATGGCGCCATCATCATCGACAGTAAAATCAAAGCGACCTATATTTACATCAGGTGGATTAACTCTAATATTGAGGCGATAGCACTCGGCAATATAAGACACGAGTTTTTCAGTCTTGGTGCGATCTGCTGTCATCATGGCAGCTAAAAATTCGGCAGGATAATGTACTTTTAAGTACAAGGTCCACCAAGCTACCAAAGCATAGGCTGCAGAGTGAGACTTATTAAATCCGTACTCAGCGAACATTTCCACCTGATCGAAGATCTTCATGGCAATGTCCGTATCTTTACCCTTCTTGGCTGCACCATCTTTAAAGACCGATCTTTGGCTGGCCATTTCTGCAGGATTTTTCTTACCCATAGCACGACGCAAGATATCTGCACCACCTAAGGAGTAACCTGCTAGCACCTGAGCAATTTGCATAACCTGCTCTTGGTACACAATAACGCCATAGGTCGAGTCTAAGATTGGCTTTAAGTCTAAGTCTTGGAAGTCAGGGGATGGATAGCTAATATCTTCCTCACCATGCTTTCTTTTTACGAAGTGCTCCACCATGCCTGATTTAATTGGGCCTGGACGATAGAGAGCTACCAGCGCGATCATATCGTCAAAGCGGTCAGGTTTCATTTGGCAAATGAGCTTACGCATACCATCTGATTCGAGCTGGAATACGGCAGTAGTTTCGCCTTGCTGCAAGACATTAAAGGACTCTTCATCGTAAAAAGGAATAGCGTGAATATCTACCAACGGCTGATTTAAGCGCTTTTTACGAGCATTAATCATATCCAAGGCATCTTGGATAATCGTTAGGGTAGTTAAACCTAAGAAGTCGAACTTAACTAAGCCTGCGTGCTCTACGTCCTTTTTATCAAATTGGGTAATTGGATTGCCAAAAGAATCAAGCATTAAAGGGGTAAATTCAGCTGTACGGGTAGGCGAAATCACCACACCTGCTGCGTGTTTACCAATTTGCTTTACCACACCCTCAAGGCGCATGGCGTAGTGCACTAACTCAATACGGGTCTTATCATCATTATTGATAGCATCGTTATAGAGCTTTAAGAAATCAGGGGCCACTGACTCCATAGGATTGCCTTTTTTATCAAATCCCATGGCGGCTTTGAATGTCAGTCCTGGAGTTTCAGGGAGCATTTTGGCCACATAATCTACCGCACCATAGCTCATGGCCAAAGCGCGACCTACGTCCTTGATGGCAGCCTTGGGCGCCATAGTACCGAAAGCTGCAATCTGCGATACTGCGTTTTTACCGTAATTGTCTTTAACGTGAGTTAAGGTCTTTTCACGATTACGCTGGCAAAAGTCCACGTCAAAGTCAGGCATGGACACACGCTCTGGGTTTAAGAAACGCTCGAAGAGCAAGTCAAAGGCCATAGGGTCAAAGTCAGTGATCTTAAGCGAGTAAGCTACGAGCGAACCACCACCAGAACCACGACCAGGGCCTACAGGCACACCATTGTCTTTGGACCACTGAATAAATTCCATCACGATGAGGAAGTAGCCAGGGAAGTCCATGGTGATAATCACGTTAAGCTCAATTTCCAGACGCTCCACATAGCGCGGACGCTGCTTTGCGCGCTCCTCAGGATCGGGATATAAGAACTCTAAGCGCTCTTCTAAGCCCTCATAGGACTTTTGACGTAAGCACTCAGCAGGGGAGAGATCTCCTGTTGGATAACGTGGCAGACGTGGGTGGTCTAACTCCAGTTCGACATTACAGCGCTCGGCAATCATACGGGTATTGATAAGAGCCTCTGGTAAGTCAAAGAAGAGCTGACGCATTTGCTCAGGGGACTTTAAGTACTGCTCTTTTGAGTACAGACGTGCCATTTCTGCATCACCACGGTGACATTTGTTTTGAATGGAGACGCGCACGTCATGGACTTGATAGTCAGAAAGATTGTCCTTGCCAATATCTTGCTCGCCAAATAAGAAGCAAGTGTCATTGGTTGCTACAGGCGCAATGCCATATTGGACGCATAAGTCTAAAGCTTTGCTCTCAAAGATGGCCTCACCTTCACGATTGGTACGGGTAATCTCTAAGCAAAAGCGATCTTGATAATGCTGTAAATAAAATTGCACACGCTCATGTAAGGCTTTGTCATTGTGCTCATTAATGAAGTAGGCTAAATCACCTCTAAAGCCATCTAATAAAATCAGGCCTTCGTTATATTGAGCCAGCTCCTCTACTAAATTATGAGCATTAAATTCGCCAGCATTAGAGCGCAGCCAAGCATTGGAGAGCAAATCATAGAGATTTTGTTTGCCAATACGATCCATAGCAAGGGCAGTAATCTTAAAGGTACGCTCTTTTTCACCAGGTTTTACTTGCTCTTTGACCATGAGATCGGCGCCCATAATTGGCTTAATGCCATTGTTTTTGCAGCTGGAGTAGAACTTGATATAACCGCAAATATTGGTCCAGTCAGTTAAGGCAATGGCAGGGATCTTGAGTTTAGCTGCTTGCTTTACAATAGCCTCCACACTCTCTAAACCATCCATAATTGAGTAGTCAGAGTGAATATGAAGAGGAATATAATTAAGCTGTTGTTCGTTATAAGGGTAATCAAGTCCACCAATGACTTGCCCTTTGTCATCGTGAGCAGCTTCTTGAGTGAGATCATCAAAGATCTCTTGGGAGTAGGCAATAATGCCTCTGCTCTCCAGATCGCAGGCTTGGTTACATACGACTCTGGTAAAACCAGAATCACGATTAACTCTTAAAATGTACATGCCTTAAAGTTCCTCTCGAAGCTTAAGCTGGAAATGTGTTTGTATTATGAAAGCAAGTGTTGCTCAAGAAAATGTGCGCGGTCATGCAGCACAAAACAAGATTTTTGCCATTGATAGTACTATAGCTTTATCCAATGGCAAACAATTGGAAGTAATTAAAGCTAAGGGATCAAAGAAATTAGGGGTCGACGGTAAGTCTCAATACCTAATCTTAGTGCTCCCAGGCGGTGGCTATGAGTTTTGCTCTTTTAGAGAGGCCCGCAATGTTGCCACTTACTTTGCCAATGAGGGCTTAGATAGTGCTGTTTTATGCTATGAAGTTATGGATGAACAAGAGGCTCTTGCTACAGGTAAAGGCCTTGGCTATCAGCCCATGATTGACCTTGCCCATGCTATTGATGAGCTGCGCTCGAATCAAAAGCTAGGCTTTAGTGAGCACAAAATTGTCTTATGTGGCTTTTCAGCAGGCGGTCACTTAGCTGCCAGCTTATGCACTCGCTATGATTGCCCTCAATTACAAGAGGCCTATCCATGGCGCTCTTCCTTACGCCCTGATGGCGCTATTTTATCCTATACCGTACATAGCGCGAGCCTAGATGAGCCAGTTAATGTCGTATTTCACTGCCTCACAGGTTCTCATGATGTGAGCAAATGGCGTGAATTTACTACTGACGATAAGGTTAAAGATAATACTCCTCCTGCTTATATTTGGCACACTGCTACCGATGCGCTGGTGCCTGTTAGCAATGCCTTGCGCTATGCTCAGGCCATGTGGGAACATGGCAATAAGGCCGAGCTTTTAATCTTGCCTGAGGGCGTGCACGGCTTATCTACGGCTACCCCAGATGTCGAACCTACTAATGACTTTGTGTATGCTAACGCTCATGCTACCCAATGGCTCAAAAACGCCATCAGCTTTGTGCGCCATTACGTCTAACACCTACAAGGGGGCAGCGCAGCGGTGGTGTAGAGCGCAAAAAAGCCTAGTATGGTTGCCCCTACTAGGCTTTTTTAGTTAGCTTATAACGCGCTTATAGATTACTTGAGCTTCTTGTAAGCGTTGATTAAGCCGTTAGTAGAGCTATCGTGGGAGCTGATTTGCTCGTCGTTTTCAAGCTCTGGAATGATCTTCATTGCCAATTGCTTGCCAAGCTCTACGCCCCATTGATCAAAGGAGAAGATGTTCCAAATAGCGCCTTGGACAAAGATCTTATGCTCGTATAAGGCAATTAACATACCTAAAGTACGAGGAGTGATTTCCTTGACTAATAAAGAGTTGGTTGGACGGTTGCCTTCAAATACCTTAAATGGAACGATGTCCTTAACCTCATCTAAAGTCTTGCCCTTAGCTAAGAACTCTTGCTCCACCTGCTCTTTGGTCTTACCAAAAGCTAAAGCTTCGGTTTGAGCAAAGAAGTTGGAGAGTAATTTAACGTGGTGATCGCCCAATGGGTTGTGGGTACGTGCTGGAGCGATGAAGTCACAAGGAATAACCTTGGTGCCTTGGTGGATTAACTGATAGAAAGCGTGCTGACCATTGGTGCCTGGCTCACCCCAAATGATAGGGCCAGTCTCATAATCAACAGCATTGCCATCACGATCTACACTCTTACCATTGGACTCCATGTTGCCTTGCTGGAAGTAAGCAGGGAAACGGTACATGTACTGATCATAAGGAAGGATTGCTTCGGTAGCATAGTGGTAGAAGTTGTTGTACCAAATACCAATTAATGCTAACAGCACAGGGAGGTTATGCTCAAAATCAGCCTCCTTGAAGTGGCAGTCCATCTCGTAGCCGCCCTTTAACAGCTGCTCAAAGTTGTCATAGCCGCAAGCTAAAGCGATGGAAAGACCGATGGCTGACCAAGAGGAGTAACGACCACCTACCCAGTCCCAGAACTCGAACATGTTGTCGGTGTCGATACCAAACTCAGAGACGCCCTTGGCATTGGTAGATAAAGCTACGAAGTGCTTGGCTACATGGGAAATGTCGCCAGCTTGCTTTAAGAACCAGTCACGAGCAGTGTGAGCATTGGTCATGGTCTCTAAGGTGGTGAAAGTCTTAGAGGCAATTAAGAATAAAGTGGTTTCAGGATCTACCTTCTTTAAGGTTTCAGCAATCTGAGTACCATCAATGTTGGAAACAAAGTGGGTCTTTAAGTGGTTGTGATATGGGGTTAAAGCCTCAGTGATCATGCAAGGGCCGAGGTCAGAACCACCGATACCGATGTTTACGATATCAGTAATGCTCTTGCCTGTGTAGCCCTTCCACTCACCAGAAATGACGCGCTGACAAAAGCCCTTCATCTTGGCTAAAACGGCCTTCACATCAGGCATAACGTCTACACCATCGGACATAACACTCTCATTAGAGAAGTTACGTAAGGCAGTGTGTAATACGCTACGATTTTCGGTGCAGTTGATCTTGTCGCCACGGAACATAGCAGCAATATCTTCCTTAACACCACACTCATTAGCTAAATCGATAAGTAAAGATAGGGTTTTTGAGTCGATAAGATTCTTGGAATAGTCAGCTACAATGTCGCCGTTACCTACGCTTAAAGAGAACTCATCAAAACGCTTTGGATCGGCATCAAATAATGACTTTAAGGTGCGGCCCTTAGTTTGATCAAAGTGTTCGGCGAGGGCTTTCCAAGCTTGGGTCTTGGTTGGGTTGACGTTCTTTAGCATGACATCTCCTTGTTGTTGTCTATTATGCTAGGCCATTGCCTGTAAGTAATCATAGCGCTTTTTCCCCTTTTCTTTAAGGCTCTTAATACAAATATCCTTAAAGAGAGATATAGATACCAAAGTGCCCTTTCTCTTAGCTGGCACAGCCGCAGCACCTGCTGCGTCATGTTAGAGGCTACCAAAGTCGCTCATGAGATCTTCAAGGGCGCGGCTTAGTCCTTGCTCATTGGTCTTAGGTTCGACATATTCGCCTTGGTTGATGAAATTGAGCTCCTCGGCAGGCATTTCGGCAATAAAACGACTTGGCTCTTGCTCGACGAGCACAGGCCCTTGTTTACGCACTCTAGAGATGACCAAAGTAAGTTTTGTTTGAGCGCGGGTTACGCCTACATAGGCCAGACGGCGCTCTTCTTCTATATTGTCCTCTTCAATGGAGGTGCGATGTGGCAAAATGCCCTCTTCCATACCCAAGATAAAGACATTAGGGAACTCTAGACCCTTGGAGGCATGCAAGGTCATCATTTGCACGGCATTGACATCCTCGTCTTCTTTCTTATCCATCATTTCGCGCAAGCCTAAGCGCTCAATGGCATCACTAAAGCTCATAGGACCATCTTTTTGACCGCTGACAAATTCTTCAATCCATCCCATTAGGGTTTGGACATTCTTTAAGCGCCATTCAAAGGCGTTTTCTGAGCTGTCAGCGCGCAAATATTGCTCGTAATTGATGCTTTGTAGCAAGGTCTGCGTGAGCTCTAGATCTTGGTGATTATTTAATTTAGTGCGCAAGGAAACTAATAAGCCCAAAAATCCCAACAGGGCATCATATTGGGACTTGTTGAGCTGATCTTTGACCTCAATAGAGCAAGCACAATCGTATAAACAGCGATTGTACTTATGCGACAGATCTGTTAAGACCTTGATAGTCTGAGCGCCAATGCCTCGATGGGGGATATTAATCACGCGTAGCAAGGCTGCATCATCCCTAGGGTTGGCAAGCAGGCGACACCAGCATAAGACGTCTTTGACCTCCATGCGGGCAAAGAAACTGGTATCTCCTGTCACCTTGCAAGGAATATGGGCACTTAACATGGCCTTTTCCATATCGCGCGCCTGGCTATTGGAGCGATATAAGATGGCATAATGTGACCAAGAGTTCTTTTGCTCAAATTGCTGACCTAAAATCTCCGAGGCTACATATTCACAGGCTTTTTCATTATCAGGGCAGGTCACGACATTGATCTTCTCGCCTGCTTTAATGCCTGAAAATAAGGTCTTTTCAAAGATATGAGGGTTATTGGCAATAATGCTATTGGCACAATGCAAAATACGGCTGGTAGAGCGGTAGTTTTGCTCAAGCTTAATTACTTTTAAGTTAGGGAAATTTTGCTGGAGCTCGCGAATGTTTTCAGGACGGGCGCCGCGCCAAGAGTAAATGGACTGATCATCATCACCTACTACAGTAAAGCGCTGGTTATTGGCTACTAAACATGTAAGCAAAATATTTTGGGTGCGATTGGTGTCCTGATACTCATCAACTAAGATATAGCGGTAGCGATTTTCGTAAAAAGTACGCACGTCTTTGCGCAGCAGGAGTAAGCGTGTAGGGATGAAAATTAAATCATCAAAGTCTACGGCATTACAGGCACGCAAGTAATCATTGTACTTTTGGTACATGCCGCCAATGACGCTATCGGTATTGTTCTGGGAGAGAACTTCTTTAGGGGTTTTGAGCTCACCTTTCCACATCGAGATCTTATGGCAGATAGAGTCGATGTATTCATTGTTATTGCTATGCTTGAGCATAGGGTAATCATTAGTCAGGATTTGCTTAATGATTTTAAAGGTATCGGCATCATCAAAAATGGAGAAATTGCGTCCCATATGTAATAAGGGAGCCTGCTCTTTTAAGATAATGCGTCCAAAAGAGTGAAAGGTACTAATGGTAAGAGCAGATGCCTCTTGCTCAGACATGTCATGAGCAATACGCTCCTTCATTTCCTTAGCCGCTTTATTGGTAAAAGTCACTGCTAAGATCTGGGAGGGTAAGGCGAGCTTATTTTTAATTAAATAGCTGATCTTATTGATGATGACACGGGTTTTCCCCGAACCTGCGCCTGCTAGGACTAAGCAAGGTCCTTGGGTATATTCCACTGCTTCTTTTTGTGCCGCATTCAGTTGCATAAAGATAGTGCCCCATCATAATGAAAAACTCAAAGAGAGCTAAGCATCATACCACAGTCATTTTGTGACTAAAAAAGGCATTGCTAAGTAGCAATGCCTGAGGTTAGGGAAGGCTCTTTCTTGTAAAAAGAGCTTGTTAGTATTATTTTGAATCTAGTTGCCTGTGGAGAACATATGGGTGCGACAGGCACTGTCAGTAGTTCTAAAGATAATCTCATTAGGCGAGCCTTGACTCATCTCAATAGATTGGAAGGCATTGCCTGCAAAAATACTCTTTTGCTCTTGCGAGCACCAAGCAACAATTGGGAGCTTAAACTCCATAGCTAATTGGGCAAAGCGTGGTGCTAAGCTGGAACACAAGCTTGGATCATAGCCAAAAGTGTCAATCATAAAGGCACAAGGACCCTCAGCGCTCTTAGTCTTAGCTTGCAGAGCTTGCACTATGCATGCGTCAATCTTAGTTAAGTTCATCTCCCATGGTAGAGCCAAGAATTGAGCCTTATAGCCTAGCAATTGCTCTAAAGGACTATTGTCAATTGGACTCATGCCTTGAGGTGAGCTTAGCAAGGAACAGAGCATTTGCCATTGCATGGCGCTACCTGCATAGACCAAAGGACTAAATTTGTTTTCGACCAAGCTGGCCATCACTAAACGCGACAGCGCAATGGAAGAAGAAGAGAGGGCATATAAAGTAGGGCCCAACTCTAATTTAGCCAAGCTCTCTAAAGAGAGCACCAAGCCAGGGGTTTGATTATTCGGGCTGCTGGCAATGGTAAATGGCACTTGCGGAGTAGTAAAACTCTCTTGGAGATTGACTAAAGTCTTAACCAACTGGCTCTTATTAAAGGCCAGTGCCTGATAAATAGTAGGGCAGGCGCAAGTTAAATCCAATGGTGCTACTGCTAGTTGTAGCGTCTTAAAGGCTGCCATTAAGGCCTCTTGTGCACTTTGCCATACTGTACTATTAGCAGGTAGACAGATATAGCACGGAGCCTTAAAGATCTGGGCTAAGTTATGACCATTGCATAAATTTTGAAGGCTATTGAGCACACTTAGTACATTGTATGGTGAGCCCAAAGACATAGCCTTGTACCCTAAGCTCTCTAGGGCTAAAGCATCTAGCTCATAAGCGCAAATAAACAAAGGTTGCTGGAGCTCTTGGCCATTTAAGTACTGTAAGTTTAAGCAAGAGCATTGTCCTACATAGTGGCGCTCACTTTCGCCAGTAGTACGGCTTAAGAGCTCGTTACAGTTATAGGCCACAAAGCTAGTTGAATCTAAAGGTACAATCAAGGCCTGCCATGTAGCTGTAGTGTCATTTAAAGTAGCTACCTGATAGAGGTCATCATAGCCTAAGTTAAAGCGCTCAATCGTGCCTAAATCTAAGCCAGATTGGCCCAAATAGGCACATTGCATCACGCCATTTTTAACGCCTGCTAAATAAGACTCCATGGTCATGATAGAGGCAGCAGGGGCTCTTACATTCGCGCTAGCAGCGCTAGCCTGAGCTGCAGCTTGGGCTTGAGCGCGCTCAGCTACACTCTTTAAGGCGCTCTCAGAGGCACTAGGCCCAAAGCGTTCATCGGCACTGGCAACTAAGTTAGAGAATGCATCAATAGGCTCAGAATCACTCTCATCACTTAGCTTGTCATCCAAGCGAGGGTTCTCTTGAGTGCTGTCAATTTCAATGGCAGTCTCTAAGGTAGGCTGCTTGGAGCTTAGTGAGTCCGTTAAAGAGCGCAAAGCATGGCCTAGATCCTTGAGTTCAGAGAGGCTCTCAGAGCTATGTAAGCCCTTTTGATCTTTCAGATCTGGTAATTCTAAGTCCAGATTTTTATCATCAACTTTGGTGGTCACACTTGGAGGATTCTCCAAAGGATTGACATTCAAGATAGTAGGCTTGGAGTCAGAGTCGGTATAGAAATCTGGCTTGATCTTAAGTGGACCCTCAGGACGCTCACTATCATCATTAGACTCAAAGAGTGCTGGCACATCAAATAGCTTAGGACGACTCTCTTTCTTGCTAGTCTTAAACTCCTCTAAAGAAGATAAGAGGCTATCGAGCTCATCAATTTGCTCTTCGTGGGAGAGCTTTTCTGGGTGCTTGGATAAGCCCTTGCGAATATCAGAGGCTTTCTTTGATTGGTCAAAATCAAAGTTAAATGCTGACTTAGAGCTGCCATCCCTTCCCTTAGCTTGGCTGGCAATATCAGCCAATGCCTCTTTAGGCGGCTTGCTAACAGGCTGGAGCATGCTATCTAAGCTAATGATAGGGGTAGCACTAGAGCGCTCGGCACTTAAGTTAGTAATCTTGCTTGGAGTCTCAGCTCGTGGCTCAGAGACAATTTTGGCAGCTCCTGTACCCTTGCTAATGGTGGTGCTAGGGCCCTTATCTGAGCTGTCACTGTCACTGACCATAGCTCTTGGGGCAGCAGCTGCGCTAGGGCCTGAGGCACTAGATGTGAGGCTATCTGCGCCCTTGCCAGTGATATTAGTTGGCTTGGAGCTAAATGAGAAATCAATGGCCTGAGCAGGGCTTAAAGGGCTGGCTACTGTCTTATTGGCAAAGGCCATATTATTGGCATTGCGCGGCTTTTTCTCCTCTAAAATACGGCCCTTACTATCACTTAAAATAGTTTTGGTGTTCTTGATATTGCTGCTATTGAGCTGACTTGCAGTAACTGAGGTGCCATGATCACGTGAAGAGAAATTTAAGCCAGGGTTTTGATTAGGCTTGCCATGCATAATCACCGTACTAACTAAGTTATCAGGGGATTGGGCACGGCTATTTTTAGCCACCTCACTGGCAACCAAGCCTGAGATCTTGGTATTGATCTGGCTATGGTTCTTATTTTTGGCAATATTGGCCTCATAGCGTGAGCCCTTGTACATGTCAGCGGCCACAATGGAGCCACCATTTTGGGCTACATCATGAGGCTTCATATTTTGTGAAGTCTTTTGGATGATTCTATCTAAGCCCTGACGGACCTCTGCTTGGCTCTTATTTTGTAAATCGTAGTTATATCCATTAATCAAGGTCGATGGACCTTGGGCCTTGCCCATAGCTGCTGCAGAGGCATTGGTATTAAGAGCACCCTTGGAGGCGTTACCATGAGCTGCGGCTGCAGCAGCTGCACGAATATATTCGCTTTGGGACTTAGGAGCGCCCATCATTTTAAAATCAGGCTTGGCACGCTCAGGAGTAGGTCCATTGAAAATATGGGTATGGATCTCGCCATCTCCCTCGCTTACGCCTCCTTGCAGGCTATTAAAAGTATCCGAGCCATAATTAGGGCTCTCAGGTGCGACTTGAGTGGCTATGTCTGTGCCCATATTAGGGTCACTTGGTATTACTTGGACTTGAGGGGCGTAAGAGAGCTCGCCAGTCCCCCAAATTTCTTGGGTACGACGCTCTACTTCCTCTTTATTAATATGGAAGCGCTCCAAATTGTTCTTATCGGGTTCTTGCTGAGAGGCAACCCCTGGGAGCACATAGCCTAAGTCGCGCTCTTGAGTTTGTGCTTGGACGCTATGTGAAGAGCGACGAGTTTTGCCGTGCTGATAGAAAGTTGGCTTAGCAGTTTGAGCTGCCAAGAAAGCAGGATCTAAGAAAGGGTCGCCTCCGCCTTGTGGGGCCATAGGATTAGCTAGAGTGGCGCTCTCTGGCATGGTAGATAACTGCTCTGGTGCATAGTCCTCAGGTGGCATATCCATATGATTTGCCCTACCTCTAGGATCGGTATATTCAAAAGGTGCTCCATTAAAGCTAGGTGCATCTTGGAATCCTGGGGTGCTCATAAATGGCGGGAGGCCAGTTTGAGGCATAAAAGGCTCGCCTGTGTCATTTATCTTAGTTGGTGGCAGACTACCAATTTGTGGGTCATCTAAGGCACTAAAGTGAGAGATATTGCCCTCAAAGGCACCCTCATCATTATCCTCAGGGGTAAAGGCAGGCTCTTCAAAGCCAATGCTCGGATCAAGCTGCTCATGCTTGGCATTGAGCTTACGCCCATGTCCTAAGGTACGACTTGGGATAGGATCGATATTAATTTCAATAATATCACCCTCGCTATCGTCCTTATCAAGGCTCTCACGCTTTAGTGCCTCTGTAGATAGGTTCATGTGCAAGGTAGGCTCGCCAGAGCGGCTGCGCAAGGAACCAAAAGATAGATCGTCTAAAGAGGAGACATGGTTGCGACCTCTGCTAAGAGCACTATTGTCTAAAGATGGCAAAGCATCCCCTTTAAGTATAGGGGCCTTTTTGCTTATAGGCTTGATAGTTGAAAACTCGCCTGCACTAATGGAGTTAATATCCTCCATGGCCTCAGCAGATAGCTCTTTGACCGAGGCAGCTTGATTAGGCTGAGATATAGTTGGTGGTCGGTGGTTATTATGCTTATTCATAAAAAATATCTACTGCGCAGCTCCCCTTGCAGGGCAAGCATGAAGCGCAGCCCTCTGAAAATGGGTGATGAAAATTAAGAGATTTTAGTTCCTACAATCCATCTTATTATAACGGATGCGATCAATAAACCAGCCGTAGCTGTTACTGTATTAGAAGCACCAAAGCTTGGTAGCTCTGGAGGGTTAGTTAGCCCCCAGCTTTCTGGAGCTACATCACTCTTGCTTCTATCAATAGCACGCATTGGCTTTTCATCTGAGTAGGAGCACAAGATCTTAAACTTTTCTTCTTGCATCTTATGCTTAGAGCTTTTAGTCTCATCGAGTCCTTTTGGATAGCCATAATTGCGGCGCAATTCAGTACGCAGGCGTTTAATTAACTGATCGCCTTTGGCCTCTGTAATATCAGCAATCTTAACGCAGCGAGGATCTATACGGCCACCTGCGCCTCCTGAGGAGACTACAGGGATTTGATTGCGATGCAAGAAATCCACAATGCTAGCTTTGGCAAAGAGATCATCAATGGCCTCAGCAACTAAGACATTAGGCGCAATGGTATGCTCATTAAGCTTAGTTAAATCGGAGCATTGCTCAAATTTGCGCGCGGCTAGTTCGTGAGGATCTAAGAGTTCATGGAGCTGAAGATGCGGCAAATTTTCGATGTCATTGAGGCTTAAATTGAGCGCCTGACTCATAGTCTTTAGCACATTGTTTTTATTGATGAGCTTAGGAATAATCTTGAGCTTTAAATGCGGGTTGATGTCTTGTAGACGTGCACCTAAAGTCTGGGACTTGCCTTTGCCAATAGTGGAGCTTAAGGTGTGTAATTGACGATTGGAGTTAGACAATTCAATATTGTCAAAGTCAATTAAAGTAATGGCGCCTACACCAGTACGGGTTAAAGACTCTGCAATCCAAGAGCCAACGCCGCCATTGCCAATTACAATTACATGGGCATTAAAGAGTCTAAAGAAACCCTCATATCCATATAAAGCACATACTCCCTTAAAACGCTCTAACTGTTCTTGTTGTATAGCTTGAGGAAGCTGGAGAAAATTATAGGAAAGATTTTGCATTTTAATTGGAGCTCAACTGTCAATAGGCAATAAAAGAGGCGCTAGCAATAGCCCTGCTAGGGCTGGACAGGGGGAGCAGCAAGGCTCACCACAATAGCTGGGGATGCTGCACTTTAAGTAGCTAAGCGCTAAACTGGGACAATAATTAGTATCGACTCCTTGGCTTAGCTTTAAGGTAGTACCGTGAAAATAGTGATTATGGCACCAAATCTTATCAAGAATAGTAAATTTTGCTAGCACTTTGTCTGTTTTGGCCAATTTTTGTAAAAATCCCCGTTTTTTACCCAAGCAGGGAGCTTTTTCTCTCTTGAGTATTATTATATTGGCCTTGAGGGCCGTGCTTGCCAAAGCATGAGAATCAAGGTATGATATGCGCAATTTACGGTGATGCCTCTCATCATCGTGCCACAAAGGCTTGCCTTTGTCGCAACTTGATTTGCTCGATGGGTATTATGATCCCGTAGCTCAGTTGGATAGAGTATCAGTTTCCGAAGCTGACGGTCATGAGTTCGAATCTCATCGGGGTCGCCATCAAGTTAATTATGCCCAAGTGCGAAAGTGGCGGAATTGGTAGACGCGCTAGCTTCAGGTGTTAGTATCGCAAGGTGTGTGGGTTCGAGTCCCATCTTTCGCACCACTTCAGGCATAAAAGTTAAAAAAGCCATCATCAGTGATGGTTTTTTTAGTTCTCTTTGTTGTATCTATTGAGAATACGCAAAAAAGCCCTCTAGAGAAAGAGGGCGTTATTTTTTGCTAGGCCTGGTGCTTAGCTTAAAGGCCAAAAGCTGGACGAATTAAGGCACACCACTGCTTAATGCGCTCATCGGTAAGCTCAGGTTGATTGTCCTCATCAATGGCTAAACCGACAAAGTTATCATGATTGAATAAAGGCAATGGACTGGTGAAGTCATAGCCCTTAGTTGGCCAGAAACCTACAAACTTAGCATCACGGAATTGGAAAGTTTCATAGAGCATGCCCATACCATCTAAGAAGGTATCTGGATATGCTACCTGATCGCCAGTGCCAAATAAGGCTACAGTCTTGCCTGCAAATTGCATGTCTTCAAGCTGTGGCATAAAGGCATCCCAGTCTTCTTGAAGCTCACCAATACTCCAAGTAGAAGTGCCGATAATCAGATAGTCATATTGATCCATCAAAGCGCCATCGCTATTGATATTGTGAAGATCAACATTTTCCTCACCAAGCTCTTTTGCAATACGCTTGGCAACGTTACCAGTGGTACCAGTGTAGGTTCCGTAGAATAAACCTATTTTCTTCATTACAAAATAACATGCGCGTATTGCCATCAACCTAAGTTGAGGGAGAAGCGCATTTCTCCTTTCTTAGTGCGGCAAAACAATGATAAAAGCTTGTTTTGACAGCATTTTGTAAAAAGCACAGAACGCGCTCAAATATAGCAGCTAACTATTATAAGTCCTGCTTACTTAGGGCATACCGATCAGTACGTGCTAACTATTGATAATTGTACGAAAAATCAAGGGATTATCTGACAACTGCAAATGATTATCAACTTTTCTTAATTAGAGTTGATAATGGCAATGGCAGTAGTCAGTACATCATTTAAAAATGGGCCTTGTGCAAATGGGCCAGTAGTGACGATATCGCGCATTAACATCACGTCTTGACCACGGCTGCCACCTGCAAAATTAGTAGGCAATACTAAGCCTAACTCTTGTACATAAAGGGCATCAGTAAAGGAAGCCTCAGGCATCTTGGCACGAGCACGATATAAAGCTAAAGCAATATCGTAGACCTCTTGCTGGTTAATACCATAGTGGCGATTGTCAAAGCTCTCTAGAGCCTTGCGACGAGGCATAGCTAAGACCTTGATCATCTCACGGCCTAATTGGACATTCTTCATATCCATTTGTAATAAGAGCTTGTACTCAACTAACTTCTCAGCCCAAGCAGCGGACATGGCTAATAAGACCACATCGCTGTCAGTGGCAAAGATTTGGTATTCTTGGCGTAACTCTAAAGGACCTGTGATAGTAGCGCCTGGAGCCATTTGCACGAAGTCATCAACTAACTCACCTACTTGGAAGTAAGGCTCGATAGTGTCAGTTGGGAGCTTATACTTGCTCATGCTCTCATTGAAGGTCATGCGGCTTAAGCCACCATTGCCATCTTTAAAGTCGCTAGGGGAGCGTAAGTCCTCTTCATCATATTGGCCGCGCAGAGCATTTAAGAGTAAGGCTACGTCAGCAAACTTAGGTGTCTTGGTGTAGGTTGGAAGTACTACGCCATATAACTCGCATAAGATGCCATCACGTAAGTTAACAAAAGGATCCTTGTGACGGGAGCTCCAAATGGAGGTGGCTACTAAGTGAGCATAGTAGCAACTGGAGTATACGCGGGCGTCGGTTAAACGCAATAAGATATGAGAGCTTGGGCTAATTAATAAATAGCAATCGATCTCACCTGTCTCATCACAGTGAATTTGCAAAGCGCGCTTGGGTAAATAGCCCTCTTGAACCCATCTTTCAGCTAAGCGTGGACGAGCAGCCAAGATATCGAAGCGACCATCTTCACTGACATAAAAAGCAAATTCCTCACCACGATCGCGATCTACGCCAATTTTAATACCATCGGCAAAGACCTCACCTACAGGTAAGATGCTTGGGGAAGTGTCGTCCATGTCGATAACAAAAAGACTCTCGTTAACGCTAAAGCCTGCCATTGAAAAACTCCTAAACTTTGAGCAAAACTATGAATAGCACTAAGCATACTCTAGCTTTGGCTAGGTACTGTGACAAAATTTGTCAGACAAAAAAAAGTTTTCGCAAGTGCTCTTTCAGCCCTGACTTAGGGCTATTAAGTTTACCTTATTTAATAAATAAATTTAACTAAAGCCTAGGCGCCTAGTGCCTAAAGTTTGATGCTATGCAAAAAAAGCGCAGCTAATGCTGCGCTTGCGTAATGCTTATTCAGCAACTCCAATACCTGAGACCATTACTATATAAGTATAGCCTTGCTTTAAAGACTGGTAGCCCCAAGCAGAACGATAGTCCTTGCTATTGTCAGCGCGGTAAATATTTTCTGTATCTTCATAAGTCCAAACCACAATATCACTGACAAAAAGATTATTGACACAACGCACCATATTAGCTTGCATGGCTTTAGCTATAGGATTGTTGCTTGATAAGCGTCCTACCTTATTCCAAGTTTGAGTATTTAGGTTGTAATGGAGAACAATGAAAAAATTACCCTGACGCACAATAGCAGCATGGTCATGAATCTTAACTTGCTGCTCAATATACCTATTGTTAGCAAACTCTAGATCGCTAGTATTAAAGTTAAGGAAGTAGTGATCCAGCTTTGGTTCCTTATTGCAATACTGATGATTAGGCTCTTGTTCAGGTAAGTAGCGTAAGTTTTGCGCTAAGGCTTGCTCACGCTGTCCTCGATAGGCAAAAAGATACTTGCGGGCACGGGTATAGGCCACATAGTACAAGTTCTTCTCTTCTAATATGTCATATTGCTCTTGTAAGTTAAGTGGTGCATCAAGTTGAGCTGTGCCATCTTTTTCAACAGATAAAGGCAAAGGAGCTTTTGATGGTGCGATCATTATCATGTCAAACTCTAAGCCTTTGACCTTGTGCATAGTACTTAAGGTCAGCTCTATAGGCTTGCTCTTAATTAAATGCTTATCCTTATGTCTTTCATAGAGCTTTTGCACTTGGGCGCTCTCTGCGCTGCTGCGCAGGAGATCTTGGTAATACTCCTTAAGATCAGCATAAGTATCATTACCGTCTTTTTTCATGAGTTCATCTTGATAGCTCAAGGCTACGCAATAGGCTCTATCAATAAGTCCAGTATCCCAGTTGCTATAAGTGTCAATTAGGCTTTGACAATGGTTTTGGAGCTCTTGAGCAAATCCAGGTAAGAGCTCTTGATGGAGGCGCTGATTAAAGAAGGCAATCAGCGCATAAAACTCTCGCACTCTAAAGAGTTCACAAGGGGAGAGCCCTTGGATGATAATTTGCACATCATCTGCCTTAGATTGCAAGATGTAAGGCAAGCAGCTATAGAGTTCATGATTGGTTCTAAAGAGCATAGCTACGCTCTTGAAAGTATAGCGCTCTTTTTGTATTTCATCGCGAAAGTCTTGCTCCTTGGCCTCTTGGTTGAGCTCACGTAGCTTATTTAACACGCTAGGCAAATGAGTTAAAAATTGACCCACCTGTACGGACAGAAAAGTGGAAATTGGTATACTTGACGCACCATTTTAGTC
>Burrito_p2__coassemble_933_pt1 | contig 19592 bp, 9 predicted proteins | sample Burrito_p2__metabat2_low_PE_016 | metagenome-assembled genome bin Burrito_p2
TATCAGAATCAGCTTGGTGCCCTATGAGTCAACGGACTCATAGGTATCTTACGCTTATGGTTGATAGTGATCTCCAGCCTCAAGGACATGAAAAGTTCGTGACCTTATGTGCCACATAGACCTTACCCCCCTTTAAAGCGACAAAGCCTGCTAAGCATAATTCCTAGCAGGCTTTTTGCTAATTTCTCCTAGCGCTTGCTACTTGCTTAGTAGCTTTTAGCTAGGAGCTTAGAGCTCAAATTTCTTTTGCTATGGAGCACTAGGCTTAAATAGTGAGTCGGCATTGCGATCATTTAAGCGACGGGTGATAAACATGACCACAGCTAACATGATTACCAATAAGAAGGTGCCAACTAACAGAGCATAGGATTGAATGTGCACAATAGCAAAGAGCACCGCATACATCGCCAGCAAGAGCAAGAAAATGCACAAAGCACTGCGCATGGAAGCTAAAACTGCCTTTAAGTACAAGGCAATCATAGAGGACATGAGCAAGGCAGCAATGATATAGGATAAGGTAAAGCTAATATGCTCATTGAGCGAGAGCAAGACCATGTAAAAGAGCACTAAAGCCACACCAATGACTACATACTGCACCAAGGACACCATGCGACGCGAGACAATCTCAAAGGCCAAGACAGTCACAAAAGTCATGGAAATAAAGAGCAAGACATACTTGGTCAGGCGCTCAATTAAGGTATAGGACATAGAACGGTCAGCAATACTTAATTGATAGCTCTCAGAGCGCTCTAAAGAGAAGTTATCGGCTTCTAAAATCATTGGTCTGCCAGTGGCAATGCTACTTTGACGATAAGTGGCATTAAAGCTCAAAGCTTTATCATCAATCTCATGCTCAGATGGCAAGAACTTGCCTGTAAAGGATGGCACAGTACCCTCACCTGCCACATAAGCAAAGCTTTGCTGCGCTACAGGCATATAAGCAAAGAGCTGCGAGCCACGCACTACATATTTGGCATAGTAAACAATTTCATTAGGACGCACCAAGTTCATGCTCTGCGCTGCCTCTTTGGCCTTGGCGGCATTAAAGCTATTGTACAAAGCAGGCCCATTCTCTCCTTGAGGATTGCTCGCTCCTAAAGCTTGTCCTGATGCAATCTTAAAGACATCATCTGAGTCAATATAGACCATAAAGCCTGAACCAAACTGACTTGGCTCAGCTTCAAAGTCCTTGCCATTGATATTAATCGCAATAATTTCGTCAATCGCGCCTTTATAGAGAATTGGGAAATACAAATGCACTCCAAAGCTATCTTTAAGCTTGGTACCAGACAGGCTATCAATATTGTGCATACCTGAGGCTAAATCATAAGTACCCTTTTGCTCAATGGTAGCCTTATACAAGGTCGCCTCATAATTACCGCGCGCGCGCTTCTCTAAAGACAAAGTAGTAGAGCTATTAGCATTATTGGCAATTAAGAGGAAATTATGCTCATCTAAAGTTTGATAACTCTCAGACTCACCATTAATGCGATTGATGTGCTCTTTTAGCTTCATACCAGGTACTACCAAGAGTGGATCAGAGACCACCTGCTCCTCACCCCAAGGCTCAATAATCGACTCAATAGCATCAGATTCAGTATATTGCCTATCATCAAGCACATACTCAAAGAACATGGATGGAATGAGCAAGAGCAGAGAAATCACGGCCACCATCAAAATATGAAAGCCTAAGCTCTCCGAGAACTTATCCTTCGCTACAGGCATGGACATGACTATAGTGCCATTTGGCTGGGAATTACCCCAAGACGCACCTCCCATACCGCCAGAGCCGCCTTGGCCTCCACTCCCACCTAAGCCCCCAGGGCCGCCATTGAGAGCGCCCGCACCTGCACCAGAGCCTAAAGGAGCTCCTGCCCATTGCTTAAAGCCCTGTGAGGCACTGCGTGGCACTTGAGAATGTTGCATCCCTACTCCATTATCAGGCCCTGACTGAGACCCTTGTTTTTGATAATACTTAGTATCTGAGTAATTATGCTCAGCACTGAGATTGTCTTGATTTTGCATATTGGGATGCTGCGATAAGCGCTGCATAAAGTCAGACCACTCCTGGCCACTTGGCAATTGCTCTTGAGCTTGCCCCGCTCCAGGCTGGGCATTGGTATTAGCATTAGCTTGAGGTGCCTCATGCTCATTTGGGTATTGGGATAGTCTATTCATAAAGTCAGACCACTCTTTGGAACTTGGAAGATTGTCACCTGCGCTACTCTCAGGGCTCTGAGCGGATTCATTTACAGCTGGCTCAGCCTGGGCCGTAGACGCAACTGGAGAACTGATAGCACTCTCAGGTGCTGGCACTGGCGATGGCTCTCTTAATTGCTGCGCTGAGCTCTTTAAACTAGCAGTATTAGCACCTACCACAGACGGCTCTTGCGGAGCACTTGGAGCGGTAGGAGCTCCAGCTTGCTCTTGGTGCGCCATCGACTCCAAGGACGCGGACGCGGCCTGGGCATAATCTCTTTGTGGGGTAGGACTTACCGCTTGTACATCACTAGACTCATAGACAGGATTTTCGTAGGTAGCTTTGTAATGGCTCTGCATAGCACTTTGAGGTGCGACTATGCTCTCACTAGCCTCTTCAATCTTGGCATCTTGAATACTCTTAGAACTACGGGCAAATTGGGCATTAAAGCTACCATCAAATACCTGAGGGTCAGCACTCTCTGGAGGCGCAGCCCTCTCTTCTTGGGCGGGCATAGTGCCTTGAGGCATAGCTCCTTGAGTATAGGCCGCTTGAGCTTGAGTTTCAGGTACCGCCCCTCTAAAGGCAGAGCTCTCTTGTGGAGCATGAGCATAATGCGGGCGCGCGTGCTCTTGGTCATCATAGGCATCAAAGGTCGAGCCTAAATTGCTATAGTGCTTACTGCCCATATTGCTTTGATAAGCTTTTTGAGCCATAGCAGCATAAGCTTGGGCTCCTTTAGATGGTAATACCTCACTTTCAGAAGCTCTTAATGGAGCTTTTTGGGTATTCACATGGTGGCGGTGATGGCTGTGTGAATCCATAGAATCTCCTATACTACTGCCTCAATATATGACAGCACTTACCCATGAAAATGAGCATGAAGTGCAAGTCTATCAAGCAAGGCTCTTATCTGCTTATCTAAGATGGGACTTAAGCTACATAAGTCCCTTGCATTGTAAAACGGCTAGCTATAGCAAAAACTTAATGCCTAGAAGATAATGCTATACTTTCATCTAACTTAGCTTATTAAGCTACCAGCTCAAGCATAGCCATTACTGAAAGAGACGACCAGTACTTACCTCCCATACTGCAAGCTAGATCATGCTCTGATAGAAGTTGGTGCAAGGCGCACTAGAAAACGCTAACGCAAAAACAGTTTAGGGAAATTTGCGCAATTCAGGCGCATTTGCTTATTTTTAAGCTAAAATACAGGCCAATTTTAGATTAGCAAACTCTACAGTAAAGAGAGTGCTATTTTAGACACGGTTTTTTTATTTATCTTTGCCCCTTAACTAACAGTGACTCCTCTTTTAAGGCTGTTAGCTAGGAGCTGAGCACTAAGCTTATTTTTTAAAGGAGAGCTTCAATGGGAAACTTGAATAAAGTATCAGCATTAGCCATCGGCATGGCACTTGGTCTAAATGTTGCCCATGCTCATGCTGCTGGGGCTGACGTTTCAAGTGATAAGGTTTTACGCGTAGGCTGTGATGCTGCTTTTGCACCTTTTACATATACCGATGACAATGGCAAGTTAATTGGCTTTGACGTAGATTTAATCAATGCCATTGCCAAGGAAATGGGCTATAGAGTAGACATGAAGGGCTATCCTTTTGATGGCATTATCCCTACCTTAATTACCAATAATATTGATTTAATTATCTCTGGCTTTACCATCTCTCCAGAGCGAGCTCAAAGAGTAGACTTCTCTGATCCATACTATCGCTGCGGTTTAACTTTCTTAGTTATGAAAGATGAGGCCCAAAAGTACGATACTTTTGACAAGATCGAAAAAGCCGAGATTTGTACCCAAATTGGTACCACTGGTGCTTTATACCTCCAAAAGACCTTAAAATCCCCTGATTTAAAGCAATTTAACTCCCCACCAGAGACCTATCTAGAGTTACAAAACGGTGGCTGTGATGTAGTAGTTAACGATCGTCCAGTCAATGACTTCTTCTTAGCTCAAAACCCTAAGAACAAGGATATGGTAGTCTCCCGCGATATTACCTCTGCTCAAAATGAGTACTATGGTATTGCCGTACGTAAGGGCAATAAGGAATTACTCGACATCATTAACGAGGGCTTAGATCGCATTATTGCCAATGGCGAGTTCGCAAAGATCTCCAATAAGTGGTTCGGCTACGATATTAGCGATGATCTCAAGGCCCACGCTCAAGAAGCTGCCGCCGCCGCAGGTAAATAAAATATAACAGCGCGCAAGCTTACAGCGCTTGCCCCTTAAAAACTCCAGCCCCTAGACACTCACGTGCCTAGGGGCTGGTTCGTTTTAGTGCCCTCATTAAATGCCCCTACTTCCTAAGACTCTTAAGCCAAAGAGGAGCTGCTAAGCCCATCAGCCATTACCACAATAGGCCTTTGGCCATTAAGATCCTATAGACTCAAGCACAGGCTCATAGAGCCAGGTATTGCACTTATTGGGGTGCTTATGGGTGATGGTTTTTGTTTTTCTTCTTATTGTTATTGTTCTGAGGCTGAGGCGCCAAGCCAAAAAAGGTCAGCAAGGTCGGACGCATCAGTCCGTAGACAATAGGACATTGGAGCAGGAAATAGCAATTACTAAAGCGCTGCGGGCATTGTTCAAACTGATTTTGCAGCTCTTGAGAGTTATTATTATTTATGAGCAAATTCACATCTAAGCTATGGTGATGCTTGTCTTGCACATGGACAACTGGGCTAAAAGGATTGCTCTTATCAATGCCCAAGACAGAGTTAACTTTCACTAAGTGAATGCCGCTGGTTTGAGTCACGGTGCCAAAGTAATCCCCCTCTTGCTCATATACCACCTGCTTTAAGTGCTCGAAATTGTCAAAGGCAAAGAGATCATACAAACCATGTCTACAGCGCTTGATGAGGGGATTGTTAGTCTCTCCTCCTAAGGGACTCCATGAGGCGCTAGAATATTGAGAGTTTTTGACCTTGTTATTGGTTACAAATAAATTGCTCAAATTTAAGCACGAGTACTTTTCTCTAAATAATGGATTGCCAGTGTCAAAGAGATAGTTGTTAGACCAGAAATAATCAGTCACCAAGGTCTTGATTACCACAAAGCGCTTGCCTTGGAAATCAAAGAAATAATAGCGGCGGGTTTGGACATTGCCATCGGCAGTGGCCGTATCAAAAAAGGCAGCCCCACAGCCTATGACAGCCATATTATTGACTATATAAGTATGGCCCTGATTTAAGCCCAAGAGAGTAATGAGCTGATTGCGCTCTTGAGTATGGCGCAAAGCCTCTACCGTATTGATAATGCGACAGAGCAAATCAAAGATAGCAGGCAAGTCAGTTTGAGAGCGCCAAGCTAGTGCATTGCTCAGCTTAGCCTGCAGCTCATCGAGATCTTTGGCTAAAAAGACAATACGATAGCTTGAGGCTTGCACCAGCAAGGCCTTGACCTTCTCATACAGGTCTTTAGTCAGATTATTTAAACCCAAGGCAAAGATTTGATTAATGGTATTAAGCACCCTATCAAAAAAGCCCCAATACTCATCTTTTTTGCCAAAGAGCTTAGAGACAGCATCATCTATCTTAAGCTGACCTTGCATAGCCAAATACAGCAAATAGCAATGAGTCACATGCGAGCGTTCGGGATAATTGCGCTTATCGCCACTTTTCATGACGCTCTCAAAGCGATTGCTATTAGGCTTGAGTCTGATAATTTGCGCCGCTGGGGCAATATAACAACCCAGCGCATGGTTTTTGACGTCATAAAAGAAATAACTCTGGTTATCGCTCAGCGCTGCCAATCCTGCAAGCGAAAACTGCTTACCTTGCAAATATTGCCAAGCTTGCTCACTGTTAAAATTACGCAAATTACCAAAGTTCAACTGATCCACAAGTGCTTGCACTTCATCTAAGCTCAAGGCACTTTTCCTATCTAGCTTAGGCTTAAAGCTATCAACAGTTGACCTAAAAACAATAGAGAGCAAATTAAGCTCAGCTGGGCTATAGCTCTCACCTGCTTTAGTAAGACCACCTGCATGCTCCCGTTGTAGAGCAATCTTGTCAATGAGCTCTACAGCCAAGGGCAATAACTCTTGATGCTTGAACTTTTTCCATAAGTACCCAGGCCCATGCTTGCGCAACAGCACCTCAATGCGTGTAGGCTGCTCCAGCTCTTCTAGAGATACTACTTGGGTAGCTTGAGACTGTGATTTAGCCTCAGTATGCTGCTTAGGGTCACTACCAAAGACCTCGTCCATAATGGCGGTAATATCCGCAGCTGATGTCTCAATATACATACGCAAATCCTCCCTACTCTTGCTCATCTGACTCTAAAAAGAGCTGATTTAAATCCACTCTTTGCTGATAGCTACGATCAACGCCTAAATTCAAGCTCGCAATTGCAAATTGCAGCACGGCAATGCTTTTAGTAATGGATAAAGCATGGATCTCACTACTATCTTGCACATAAGCATTACAAGCGCTATAGAGCTGTCCAAGCAGCGCACTTACCGTATCAAAGCCGAGCTGACTAGAGAGATGTTCAAGGCTATTGATCTCCACTAAATAGCTATCCTCTACAATGCTATAGCCAAGCATTAAGAGTTCTTTGAGCGCCTTATCTAAGCTGGCAATAAATTCAGCTACAGGTGCCATATCCTCTCTTGATTCCATAAATAGACGCTCCTTACTTACGATGAATGATTTGCGCTACATACTCTACTAACTGCTCAGGTCTGAGCGGGGCTACATGCGCGCCTAAGGCAGCTAACTGCTTAGCACCTGACTCAAAATAAGCAGGAACCTTGTCAGACAAAGCAGGAAGCACCATAAAGGTCACACCTTGAGCAATTTGCTCTTTAATCATCTTGACCATACGTACAAAGTTTTCGTCGTACAAATCAGAGAGCAGCACCACCAAGGTCTTATGTGGCTGCACAATCTTAGGTTCAATGTATTTCAGGGCCTTGCAGGTGGCAGTGCCTTGCTTAAGCGAGGCTTTGAACAATAGTTCTACTACATCATCTAGCTGCTCGCTATAGTCAGCTACCTCTGAGGAGTACACTACCAAGGACGTTCTCAAGCACCCTAACTGAGCAAATACCGAGGCAATAATGGCGCTATAGGCATAAGAGTCAATCATGGAGCTGCTTTGATCAAGGAGCACAAAAATATCGTGCTGCTGCATGCGAATACTCTTCGGGATAAAGAACAAACGCTGCGGAATGATATAGCCCTCATCTGTCTGGTAATAGCGAATATTGGCCTTGATAATGCGCTTGATGTCCAAATTCTTAAAAGTCTTAACTGGACGGGCATTAGGGTCACGCTTGCCATAAAAGGCACGCTGCGCCTGTAATTTAAAATGCTCTTTAAGCTCTTCTACTATGCTATTAACTAAGGCGCGAGCATTGTCTAAAGCCTTACCCTTAAGCTGATTTTTCATAGCCACAATGGCCGAGAGCAAGCCCATATTAGGCTTAATCTGCTCTACAAATTGATCATCATGGAGCAAGACCAATAAGCGCCCATGCGCAAGAGCATCTTTTTGAATCACTTCATAGATCCCTTCAGGAAAGAGCTTTTGCGAAGTATTTAGCCATTGAGCTGCCCTAAGCAAAGACGCCTCATCGCTCCCTTGGCTCTCAGAGCTGTGCCCTTGACAACTTTGCCCCTGCTGTCCATAAGGGCCATGAACCTGATACCCATAGCCACTATATCCTTGCCTAAGAGAACCTTGGCTCTGAGGTACATTATGGCCTTGGCCATGGCGTGACTCTTGCTCACTTTCATCCTGTTGCTCATAGACATAGCTAAGACACTTATCTAAATCATTTAAGGTATAGCGCCGTGAGCTTTTACAGGCGCCCGCTCCTGCTTGGGGTGGTACATACTCTTGCTCTTTGTGTAAGGGCATATCACCTTCAGCTAACAACCCTAAAATTAAGCGCCACTTATCACGCAACTCAATATCCATTAGTGCTGCTCCTTATTATTCAAGTGACCTACTTAGAACTTAAGCTCTTAGAGCTCAAGTCCTCAGTTGATATCCCATCTAAATGCAATGGCAGCCAGTGCTGCAAAGCCGCTAACATGCGGCTATCGGCTTGACGATTTAAGGCAACTACCGCTGCGCTCACCTCCCCTAACAGAGTGCTTGGATCCATACCACCATGGAGCTGCTTTAACATGGTTATGACCTTGTAGATTTCATCGTGGCTAAATGAGGCAAAAGAGCGCTTTAGCATAACCAGCACCTTTAAAAACTCCTCACCTTGCAGCGAGTCTATGTAGGTATCGAGCAGCTGCAAAATGCCATTGCGATAGAAAATACTAGAACGGGCAATAGCCAATACTGAGTAGAAAAAGCCAATACAATCGTTATTGCGCATAATGGCGCCATAGACAAATTGATTGACATAGTGTTCAAACTCAGCGTAGCTAATTTGCTTATTTTTAAATAAGAGCGAAACATAAGCTCCTTGTAAGGTAGAGCCAATGCTTTCATCGCAACTGAGCTCCTTGAGCAAGGCACAGTACTGAGCTAACCAAGACTGATACTTGCCAAAGTAATAATTAAGGCTCATTAGGCAAGCTAAGTAATCATCCAGCTCATCTTCTACTACCTCCATTTGCCCAGCCATGACCTCTAAAGCACGCTTGAGAACCAAGTCAATTAAAGAGCGAATAATCTGTTGGTTTTGCTCTGTAGTCTTGGCGGCAAAAGCATAGGAGTGCAAGATATCTAAAGCCTCTCCTATGGCCAGCAGCTGATGCTCTTGAGCTACAGTGTTGTTAATGTGTTGGTGAAGTAAAGAAAAATGCTTTTCAATGCCCATATCTACGCATTGCTTAAGCAAGTTACACAGTTCCACTAAGCTCAAATAGTGCTTTAGGATTAAGGTCAATTGCCGCTCGCAAGCACTAGGCAAATCATTACCCAGCTCCGAGGCATGCACTATGTCCATCACCAAATTATGGCTATAGCGATAGGTATAAGTTTCAGTGCGCTTTACATAGTTAAAGCAGGCACTCTGATTTGGCTGCAAGCTGTAACTTGGGTACAAAAAGTTAGGACATAAGAATGCTACTTGTGCAAAGAAGCGCCCCTTTTGGACATTCTTGGCGTCTTTGAAGATATTGATATGAGCTTGGTGAATCTCGTTATCTTCGCTTTTGAGGGCAAAGGCCTTGGCCTTGGTAACAAAGTCACGCCACAAAGGAGGCACATTGACCTCCAAAGGCACTTGGCCTAAAGGCACTGAGGTTAAATGCTGAAACAAAGATAGCAGCATATAGTTGTCATCATGTAGCTCCTCTTTGATAAAGGTAGACTTAATGGCATCAATTAACTCAAAGACCGAAGGGACCACTTTAGCGCGCAAGGCAGCTAAGCCCTTGAGCATGACCTGACAGTCAATTTGCTCAGCGGTATTAAGCTGGTGCTGGCGATAATCACACACCGAGCTTGCAAAGAAAAAGTTGGTAGCTAAAGCAGCATTACTAAGGTGCTTAGGATCGACCTTAAAAGCCAACAAGGCCGCTTGCTGCGCGGCACTCCAGCGCTCGCTACTTGAAGCACTTTCATCAGGTGCGCTTTGAGCCAAGAGCTCACCTGAGCTCTCCTTTAGGTTCTTTTCTGACTCACTCTTGAGTTGCTTGGAGCGCTTGAGCACCTGAGCGCGCATTTCCTGCATGTCCTTAATCTTGGCTTGCTCATTGAGCGTGCCTAAAGACAATAAGGTTTGGGCAGTTTGGCTCTGGGCTTCTTTATCACCCAAAGACTCTGCATCTGTAGCATTAAAAGCTACGCGCTCCTTGCTCGTTTGCAAAGCGGCTAAAGGCTCATGCCAATGCTTAAAATTGCTTGGCTCTTGCGCGCACGCTTCATAGACAACACCACCTGCTGCATCTTGCGCCTCTAAAGCTATAAGCTTAGTACTTGGAGCAAAAGACAAGGACTCATTAATGGCCTTGTAAAGCTGCTGATAGTAATAAGGGAAAATCACTCCTGAGGCATAGTAAGAGTGAGCATCATCAGCTCTCAAGGGAAAAGGCACTAAGAAGCAATTGCCCTTGGTCTTAGGTAGCTTTAAAGCCTTGGCTTTAGGCTTCTTATGGTACAGATAATCGCACAAGCCTACTGCATGGATACCACCCGTTAAAACCAAGATATGCTGATACTTTTTCATAGCAGCTTTAAGGTGCTTGAGCATACTAAGCTCACGCTGGACTAAAGCAATATCTGCGCTCTCATCTATGCCTTGGCGCAAGCTATAGCAATAGCTATAAAGATTCTCTAAATAGCTCAAACTATCTTGCCCTAAAGCATTAATCTCAAAATGCTTGTCCCAAAACTCCTCAAAGCTCAAAGAGCCACTTTGCTCAGTTACCCTTCGATAATAAGCCGAGTGCTCAAACACCTCGGGGGTGGTATCGCTAGTGGCAGCATAGACACACTCATGTGCAGCTCCAGCGCTCGCCCCTCTAGTTTTAGAGGCTGTAGCTACCACATTGTCTAAATAGCTTTGCTCGCTACTGCTCAAATCAATGCATTGATAGTCAATTCCACGCTCTAGGGCAGCCTTAAAAGCCACATACTCAGGAGAGTAAGCTAACAACGGGCAGATATTACGATAGGTAAGTTCAATTGCTTGTTCTACTACAGGAGAAAGAGGATCACTTGCATCTTTAGGCATAAGGCACTTGGCTTTGCTTATGCCATAGCTAAATAAGCCAATGGGAGGTACGACCTTAGGATTAGCTAAGAACTGAATTTGCTCTTGGCACTCTGAGGGCATTTCTACAGCAATAAAATCAGGCTGATAGGCCTCAATAATGCGCTGTAAGTGCAAGCTCATCGCCATAGAGTGATGGCGCATAGGCACTAACAAAACCTGAGCACTAAAGTCCAAGGCCTTACGCGCATGCGCCCGCATTACCTCCTCATCCAAAGGGCCCTCACTACCCTTAGAGGCCTGCTTAGAGGGCTTAGTAGTCCTTGCCTTACTTACCTCTAAAGCACTATCACCCACCTTAGCACTTGACTTAATAGCACTGGTCTTTGGGCTACTAGCTTGTGCCTTAGAGCTCTTGGTGCGGGCGCGCTTAGCTTTGGGGGAAGCGCGCTGCACGCTCTCCTCTAGCGTATCGGGAGCTACATTGTTAATTTGAGACTTATCTACCATCGCCTTTACCTCCATTAGTTGTGCTGTAAAAGAATGACCTTAGTCCCTTAGCTTTTAGCTACTTGGTCAGCAAATTCTTGATAGAGCTCGTCATAACTAAGCTCAGGGCTCTTAGCCATGACCTTGACGTAGCTTTTGAGCACCTTCAAATCATCGCGCTTGTCTTTAACTAAAGCCGAACACATGTTCTTGACTAAGGTATTGAGCTGCAATTGATCGTCGTGATAGTAGTGAGCATCGACAGCTGTTTGGTGATATACCTGCACCGCCTCTGCAGTAGAGAGCACGGCCTCTGGCTTATCGAACTTGCCACCTGCGCTGTTTTTGCCAACTCGCAAGTCTCTAAAGGTAGTAGCCAGCAAGGAAATCAGAGAGTTATCAATCAAGCTTGGAGGTAAATCGGCACACAGACGTGAGCACTCGCTTCTAATGACCTCGATTTCCATATCAATATTAGAAATAGGACGCACAGTCTCAAAGTTGAAGCGACGCTTGAGAGCAGCCGACATCTCATTGACGCCCTTATCGCGGGTATTGGCTGTGGCAATAAGATTAAAACCTCTCTCTGCCATTACATAAGGTTGAGAGGAGAGCTCTGGGATGGACATGAGCTTGTCGGAAATCACTGAAATCAAGGAATCTTGAATCTCCAAAGGAGCACGGGTGATTTCCTCAAAACGGGTAATAATGCCTTGAGTCAAGCCCATGTACAAAGGTGCAGGCACCAAAGCCTCAGGAATCGGACCTTTAGAGATGAGCAAGGCATAATTCCAAGAGTACTTAATGGCATCTTCAGTAAGACCAATACTGCCTTGGATGGTATTGCGACTGTTATTGCAAATGGCAGCTGCAAGCAGCTCACTTAAATAGGACTTGGCAGTACCAGGCTCACCTATAAGCAAGAGCGGACGGGAGCTGGCAAGCGTCACAATGCAGCGCTCTACTAAAGCGTCATCACCATAGAACTTTTTGGAAATGACTACGTCCTGGCCCTTGAGCTCCATAGACTTTCCATTGCTACCTAAAATAAAGGTACGCACTGCTTTAGGAGAAAGACGCCAATTAGTAGGACGAGGGCTTTGGTCATTAGCGGCCAGGGCATCTAACTCCTCTTGATACATGACTTCCATGCAAGGTCTTAAGACTTCACTCATAGCAAAACTTCCTTATTCATAACACCAACAGAGACTAGCCACAAAAAGGCTCCACAGGTAAAAATTAACCATTAAACATAAAATGCTACAAACAACATTAAATTTAAGATATCAATTTTTTAAATCATTTAAATCAGTATTTTTTTTGAAATTTATCGTAACTATCACAAAACAACAAAATATAATTAAGTTAACTACAAGCACCATAAATCAAGATAATTGATAGAGCATTGCGTATCTGAGCTTACCTAAACCTCCAAAGCCCACGCACTCCTTCCTACCTAATGCCTACTTACACTGCTCCTCCCCTTCATGGCTACTTGCTATGGCAAAGCTCAAGGAGGCTGTGATAGAGAAGAGGTGGAAGCCAATGCTAAGAGACTAAATTGGGAATTAAGTAAGATGGAAATGGGACGGCCAGCTCTTAGGCTGGTATCAGGAACAAAGAAGGGGACAGCTAGTAAGCACGCTGAGGCGGTTAGATCAAATGACTAAAGATAAGATAAGGAGCGCGCAGACACACGAGAAAGGGAATTGCCTGTGGCTGGAGATTAAAACTTGATTTCTATTAAGCCCCTAAAGAACTGCACTTGCAAGATGGCTTGACTCCAAAGTGTCTAGGAGATCGCAAAGTTCAATGAAATAGCCTAGGAGAGCTTGTTTTTTGAGGGCAAAGGCAGTAGCTGGCCCACTGGTAGAAAAGAGGCTCTTAGAGCTGCGGCCCTAGCTGTGAGGTTAGAGCCGCGCGCTTAAGATGAGGTACGGCCTCTGGTTTGGTTGTTGGTTTTGAGGCACGTACTTAGAACTTCAGCTTAGTACTTAAAGGAGGAGGTGAGAGCCTTTAAGTTATTAGCTTGCTCGCTTAACTCATGGGAGAGGGTAGCAATTTGCTGGGAGGCCTCACTACCGCTTTCAGCCATAGAGCTAATATTGCTAAAGGAGGAGCTGACTTGCTGCAAGATATTGTTTTGGCTATCAGCAGCCGAGGCAATTTGACTACTCATATCCTGCATGTCATTAACGCGAGTGTTAATGGAATTTAAGGACTTACCTGCGCGCTGCGCCTGATCGACAACCAAGTTAGCTTGCTCACTTGAAAGCTGCATAGCCTCAGCGGCCTTTTGAGTTTGAGCCTGGTTAGTCTTAATTAAGTTAATAATACCATTGGTAGAATCTTTGGTACGACCAGCTAAAGCACGTACTTCATCAGCTACCACGGCAAAACCACGACCATGCTCACCAGCACGAGCTGCTTCAATAGCGGCATTTAAGGCAAGGAGGTTAGTTTGCTCGGCAATTTCTGCAATGATTTGAATTACATTACCAATTTCTTGGGCATTATTATTGATATTATTAATCACATCAACCACATTCTCTAATTGAGTAGCTAAGCCATTGATGCTCTCAATAGTCTTTTGCACCTCATCATCACCTGAACGGGTCTCTTCAGTAGCACTTTGAGCAGTGCTGGCACCATTATCTGCTAATTGGGCAACATTATTAACGCCTGCAATTAAGTCAGTAATTAAGGTATTGCCGTTCTTGGTTTCATCCTTTTGCTGCTTAGTAAAGGCAGCATTTTGCGAGGCTAACTCTGAGAAAGAGACAGCGGAGGTATTTAATCTATCAGTTAAGGTCGAAATCTGGCCAATAGTATTAGACAGACGATCGGCCATGCGATTTAAATAGCCTGCAATGGAGTCACGATACTTGGTCTCGGAGCGGACAGTTAAATCACCCTGGGCAAATTTCTTAATGAAGTCCACGGCTTCCTCAGGATTACCACCGACCACGCGCTTGATTCTTTCAATACTGCTAAAACCAATAAAGAAACCAATTATAACGGAGGATAAAGAGCCGATCACAATAAAGTAGAGCAAGGACGTAGTTTGTGAGCGCACATAATCAATCTCTTGCTGCGAACGAGACTCTAACTCATCAATCAAATTATTAATCACCTTAAGCCACTCTACAAAGTCCGCAGCTACCACTTCATTAATATAGACACGGGCTTCCTCGGCTTGATTATTTTGCAGTAAATCAATCAGGCGATTAATCTTAGGATGAGTTTTATCCTCTACTCCCTTAATAGTCTTATAAAGCTGTACCTGCGTAGGATCGCTATTAGGGTCAGAGAAGATTTGAGCTAATGACTTATCAGCCTTAATATAGAGATCTTTGAGACGATTTAACTCATTGATATGCTTTTGGCGATTGACTGGACGATGAGATAAGACAGCATCACGCAGTGCAATCGAGCTATCATGCACAGCACCTCGGAAATCAATAGCATGGCGCTGCTTGACAGCCAAGTCATCATTAATATCACTTAAGGTGGTGTCAATAATATTGACCTTGAATAAGGAAACTACGGCCATGAGCACCATCAAGACGATAAAAGAACCAAAGCCTATATAGAGACTCTTAATAATTCCCAAATGTCGCATACAAAAAAAACCCAAATCTAAAATACTGGTAGCTCTTACTATCGGCGCGCGATGCGGTTCTTGAGCTCTACCTCTATCAGAGGCGTAAAGACTATCTTAGATGGGCACCAACAAGTGCTAAAACATACTTAATAGATCCCACTTAAGATAATCCCCTCAAACTAATTACCAATGACAAGCCTATAGGGGCAAAGGTGGTATTTGCTATATCTCTTTATATATTCCCCCCTTAATTCACAAATCGAAAAGAAAATAAGATACAAGGATTGTCTAAAACGGCTAGGTTAGACATTAAATTGAGCTACAGATACTACGGCATCTAAAGCGCTCAACTTACATCTTATTGTAGTACTTTTATCGAACCTAAATACCAATATTCCAGCCTAGTTATAAGATTTTTTACCTTTATTTATATCTATCAATGTGTTATTAAAGTCTACAAACCCCATAAGCACGCCTATAGATGCGTAACTGCAATACCAGCTAATGAGGCAAAAATATAACTTTTTGCTTTCTTGCTAAGCTCATAGCCTAAGTTAGGATTTGTCATGCTATGCTACAATGCAGCGTACTTTTAGGCTCTATGTCAAACAAAGGCCCCTGAGCGAAGCAAACTTTTCAATTCCTCCCAAGAGCTTTTTAACTTACCAACTCCATGCTAGCTCTGGATGCAAGCTTGAGGCCCTTAACCAGTCAGATTTTTTTTAGGCGCAATTAATAGGAGATAGGCGCAACCTTACTCGTCAGAATGCTGGCAGTAATCTCACGCCAATAGTGTTATGAGTGATCAAAGAGGCAGCTATACTCAAGGCCGTAACTCTGGGCCTGGTAATTATCAAAACTATAGCCGTATGAATGGTGGACCACAAACCGAACGCCCTTATGGAACTGGTTCTCAATATCAACGTACCTACTCCCAAGGTACTGGTGAATACCAGCGTCAATATAGCCGTGGCGCTAATAGTGACTATAACCAAGCTCAAGGACCTAATGGTAACTATAATGGCCAAGGAAATAACAATCGTGCTTTTGGCCCACAAGGACAGCAAGGTGGCCCTAATGTAGTGAATGTACCTTGGGATCAGTATGAGTTGCGCAAGAAGTCTGAGCATGGTGCGCTGTGCAAGTTTGTTTTGGCTGTAGGCAGCTGGATTACCTTTGCTCGTAACTTTGTCTTTAATGCTATCTTCTTATTAATGCTCTTTGTCATCTTCGGTGGATATTTAGCCGTTAAAAGCTTTACCGAAAATGGCATTTCTCTCTCCTCAGGCAGTATTGAAGCTATTGACATGCAAACTAGTGAGGCTCAAGTCTTATACTTTGACTTAAGCGGCCCGATTAGTGAAATGCCATTTAGCTCCAATGGCCTTGATAATATCCAGCGTGAATTAGAAACCGCCCTCTATGGCCGTCAAAGCCATGAGCTAGTAGCCATTGAAAAAGCATTAACCTTGGTCTCTAATGACCCAAGCATTAAGAAGGTGATCTTAAGCTTAGATAATATGGGCCCAATTAGCCTCTCTATGGCAGAGCGCATCGGCTTTGCTATGGAAAATGCTAAAGCCAAAGAAAGAAGAAAGAACGATGATGACTTTGAGCGTGAGGTCGTCGTCGTAGGCTATGGCTTTAATCAAGGCGCCTATGCCATTGCAGCCCATGCCGATCGCATTGTGATGGACTCTTTAGGTGAAATTGACTTTAGAGGTATTGCTATGTCCTCCTTATATTTCAAGGACATGCTCGATAAAGCCAATATCACTCCTTATATCTTCCGTGCAGGTCACTTTAAGAGCGCCGTCGAGCCCTTTATGCTCAATGGCATGTCCTATGACGTAAGACGCGAGTATCAGGCTTTGGCCTTTAAGAGCTGGGATCTGTATAAGCAGGCCCTTGCTTATCGTCCACAGACTACCAAGACCAATATCTTGCCTGATGCTACTTCTTATGTGCAGTGGATTAATGCCTCTGGCGGTAGCCGTGCCCAATTACAATTAAGCCAAGGCTTAGTCGATGACATCATGCCTTTGGACACCTATTATCAAAGTCTCGCTGAGGAAGTAAATGCTGACTTTGCTACCCCTTATCGCCCAGCGCTAATTACTTATCAAGATTACTTGCTGCGCCATAACCTCAGAAGTGGTGGTCCTAAAAATGTCGGTGCCCTCTCACAAATCGAGGTCAAATCCGCACCTAATGCATTCATTAAATTAGAAGAAAGCGCCATTACTCAAGCAGCCTTTGAGAGCGCCCGCACCTTATTGAACGTAAGCGTAAACTCGCTTAGCGCCCTCATTAGCCCTAAGGCCAATAGCGCAGCCACCCCAAGCGTCGATGAGTCCGCACAGCAAGAGACTAGTGCACCAGCTGCCTCAGAAGATAGTGTAGTTGCCCATAATGTAAATGCTACCTCTATTGCCCAAGACAATTTAGACCAAGCCCCTACCCCTGCGCTATCTCAAGACCCAGCTGTAGCTACTGCCAAGCCTAGCTACAATGCCAATACTTTAGAGCGCGCTCACCCTATGATGGCAAATCATATGGAGCTGAATAATACTAAGGGTCAGAGCATTGGCTCCAAGATTAGGGACAAGCGTGCCGCTCAAGGCAATAAGGTTACTAAAAATAGCGGGCAAATTGCAGTTATCTACGGTATTGGTGAAATTATCGATGTAGGTGAAAAGCCAACTGATTTTACCCCTGATAACATCATCCCTGTAATTGAGGACGTCCAAAATGACTCAAGCATTAGCGCTGTAGTACTGTACTTAAATAGCCCAGGTGGTAGCGTCATTGCCTCTGAGCGTATTCGCCGTGCTTTAGAGACCTTCCAAAAATACAGCACTAAGCCTCTGGTAGTTTCCATGAATGGCACTGCTGCCTCTGGTGCTTATTGGATTGCCTCCCAAGCTGAAAAGCTCTATGCCACTCCAAGTACTATCACAGGCTCGATTGGTGTCTTTGGCTTGAGCTTTGGTGCCCATAAGCTCTTAAATAAGTATGGTGCTTATCAAGACGGTGTAGTTACCAATGAGCTAGCTTTAACTGCCATTGCCAAGGAAATGCCTTATACTCAGCAGACTATGTATAACCTCTCGGTTGAAAAAACTTATAAGGACTTCATTGAGCTGGTAGCTAAAAACCGTGGCATCAAGGCTAATGACTATGAAATCTTTGCCGAAGGCCAAGTCTTCTTAGCTGATGACGCCCTCTCCATTGGCCTTATTGATGCTGTAGGTCGCTTAGATGATGCTATCTTCTATGCTGCCGAGCAGGCCAATATCAATCCTAAGGGCATTAAGGTAGTTCATAAGGCTCTAGGTGCTAACAATAGCATGGGTATCTTTGACTCGATTATGTTTGGTTTCTCTCAGGCCTACTTACCTAAAGAGCTAACCTATAGCCTAGTTAAAATGCGCCAAGTTGGCAAAATGGCCACCCAAGAGCGCCCAAGCATTATGGCTCTCTCCCCATTAACCGAGCCGACCCTCTAAACTAACAGCGTCCCAGCTCTCCAAGCTAGCTAGCTGGGGCACATTCAAAAAACCATATTTCCTTACGAGCCAGAGCCTCATGCTCTGGCTTTTTCATATCTTCCTACCTGACTTGCCCAGATACTTGGCCCTTTGTTCCCGTAAAAAGGCTTCCCCAAAGCACGCAGCACCGCCCCATCCTTAACCTAGCTTAGTCCAAAGCATTTATCCAAGCTGTAAAAGCAATAAGTAAGCTTAAGCGGCATCAAGCTGCCCTGATACTAGCAGCTTACAGAAAGGCAAGGCTAGTATGGGTACTAAGCCAAAGATGGGCAGTAAAAAGGCCTAGCAGAATTAATCTGACTAGGCCCTTGTGCTTAGCTAGCGCAGTGAGCGTACCTCTATTAGCCGCCTAATAAGCTCAAGGCGATAGTTGGACGCTGATTAGCCTGAGCTAAAACAGACTGAGAGGCCTGCTGGATAATATTGTTCTGAGTTAAAGCAGCAGTCTCAGAGGCAAAGTCAGTGTCTCGAATACGGGAACGAGCATCAGCCTGGTTTTCAGAAACATTGGCTTGATTACGGATGGAAGATTCCATACGATTTTGCAAAGCACCCAGCTCGGCACGCTTAGAATCAACCTTTTGGATGAACTTATCAATATTAGCTAAGGTGGCATTAGCAGTAGAAACAGTAGATACGCACCATACGTATTGGTTAGCTCTATCTACAGCACGCTTGGTAATACCTTGGGTCTTGGCCTCAAGAGTGACACCTGCACCAAATACTTGGCTAGCAATACCTGTCATAGTGAAAGCTTGGCTCCACTTCAGGCTAATGGTATCGCCTTGGTTAGCGCCTACTTGGAAGACCAAGGTACCTGCATTGGCTTTACCATTAGCAGGAATTAAGGTCTTATCTGGGGTACCAGCACCATCTAAGATTAACTTGCCAGCAAAGGTAGTTTGCTTGCCGATACGGGTAATTTCAGCAGAGAGCTTATCTACTTCCTCTTGAAGGGCCTTGCGGTCTTCGGCAGTATTGGTACCGTTGGCAGATTGAACGGCGAGCACACGAATACGCTGGAGCATATTAGTGGTCTCATCTAAGGCACCTTCAATGGTCTGAGCTAAGGCGATACCGTCGTTGGTATTGCGATTTCCTTGGTT
>Burrito_p2__coassemble_946_pt1 | contig 19381 bp, 8 predicted proteins | sample Burrito_p2__metabat2_low_PE_016 | metagenome-assembled genome bin Burrito_p2
TTTAAGCTATTTTCCATTACATTTTACATTACATTATTATAATAAATAATTTTGGGTAAAACGTCAATCTTATGCCGTTTTAACTTGCTATGATCATGTGTTTTATGGAAAATGCAGGTACAATATAAGGCTTGAGCTAGATTTGATAGAGAGCTCGAAAAATACTTATCTAACTCCTCTTGAGTTATTCCTCATATGGCCTCATATTCTTTAACCATGCTCAAATCATCAGCTTGATTAAAACCACTAAAAACACTAACTTGAGAAAATTTTGTCACCCCAGTAAGAAAAACAAATTGTAGATACTCATCAGCCAACTTAAAAACTGTGTAAAAAGCCTTTAAAATATCTCGATTTAAATTAAGCTTTTCACTATCACACTCCAACTCATCGGTTAAAGGCTTATCATACTCATCAATTAGCACTACAACTTTGCGGCCGCTATGCTCTGCAGCTCTTCTAATAACTAAAGCCATGCGTGAGGCGGGGTTGATATCATGAACCTCATGAATACCATATTCTGCCTCCCAGATTGATAGGTAGCTATTGAGCTTAGAGTGAAGTGAGTTAGGAATAGTTCTATCAATACCATTGAAATCCATACGTAAAACCGTATGAGGCACCCAATCTTTTTCTAAAGACTCAATTTTAAGACCATGAAATAGCTCTTTTCTGCCCTCAAAATATGCCTGAATTGTAGATAGTAATAAGCTTTTTCCAAAGCGGCGAGGACGGCTTAAAAATACAATTTGACTACTGTGTACTATAGAGTAGATCATGTCGGTCTTATCTATATATAGATAGCCTTCCTCTCTAAGTTTCTCAAATGATTGTACCCCTACAGGATAAATTGTATTTAGCATAATCAATCTCCCCTGACTTAATACTACCTAACAACACCGATCTATATCGATTAAGTTTTAAGATAGGATTTAGATACCGCCCGTCATGAAAAAGCCCAAGGCAAAGATTAAGAGCAATAAGGCAGCCAGGCCCTTGACGACCATTTTGCCGATGCGGGTGTTGACCAAGATTTCATGAGCTTTTTTGATTTTGGCTTGATCGAGGCGGTTTTTTAAATCGCTTACGCGTAACTCACCATGATCATCGCGGCGCCCTAAAATGACAGGCACGCCCGTGGCAGTGTAGATGTTATAGCCATTACCAAAGGCATTTTTTAACTTGATATCGACCTTATACGAGACTAAGGAATTAGCGCCATACTCCACACAATCACGGGTTAAGCGATAGCGAGCTTTTTCCTCACTACGATCAGAGCGACTTAAGGAGTATAAGCCACGATCGAGCACGTCAAAGCCTGGCACTAAATCATCTTTTTCATATAAAAAAGAGCTTGGCTCGGAGTAAAAGACATTATGCTCATCTAGAGCTTGCGGATTTAAGACTTTAAGCTCGAGCGCAGCTTGGCGCTCTACCATTTGATTGGTCTTACGATCTTTGACGTTTAAGGTGCCGACTTCAAACTCTACCTCAACATCCATCATTAGGTAGTCGCTCTCTTCTTCACGAGCGATACAATCGCGATTAAACCAGTAGATATGACCATCATCAGCCTGAACGCGACCTTCACCTTTTTTGTTGTCGTAAGTAGAGATAGTACCGTGCATGTTGGCTCCTTAAAAAAACATCCTAAAAACAATAATTAAGCCTCTGTTAGCTTAGCAAAAGAACGCTTAAGGCAAGTAAACTTTTTTATCATAGAAAAAAGCTGCACAACCTTGCTTGAGGGCCATGCAGCTTTTTGTTCGATTAAGCGCGAGTTAGAAGCTTAGAGATCGTTTGGAACATTGCCAGTTTTGATAGCAGCTGCAAACTTGAGCATACGATCTAATGGCTTCATGGCCTCAAGGCGAATCTTCTCATCTACCTCGATAGTGTGCTTAGCTTTGATAGCCTCATCGCCCTCTAAGGACTCAATAATCTTCTCTAAGGTGTTTAAACCCATCCATGGGCACTTGGCACCATCTAAGCCCTTGACGCCTGGACGAGGGCCAATTGGGGCCTCAATAAAGGTCTTATCTGGGCAAGCTTGCTGCATCTTGTAGAAGATGCCACGTTCAGTTGCCACTAAGTAAGTCTGAGCCTCATCAGTCTTGCTAAAGGCCAAAAGCTGGGAGGTAGAGCCTACCTTATCGGCTAAAGCTACAACCTCAGCTGGGGACTCTGGGTGTACTAAGAGCTTAGCGCCAGGGTGAGCAGCCTTGAGTTTAGCAATTTCTTGAGCCTCAAAAGAATCGTGCACAATGCAGCGGCCTGGCCAAGTATAAACTTGGGTCTGAGCATTATTGGCAATGTAACCACCTAAGTGACGATCTGGAACCCATAAGATTTCCTCACCACGCCCCTTTAAGTAATCAGCTAACTCTACAGCTAAAGAGGAAGTTACAATCCAGTCAGATAAGGCCTTCACATCAGCAGAGGTATTGGCATAAGCGACCACAGTAGCATTAGGATGCTCGGCCTTAATACGCTCAAGTTCAGAGCGCTTGCAGCATAAATCTAAAGAGCACTCTGCGCCTAAATCAGGCATTAAGATGGTCTTTTCAGGAGATAAGATCTTGGCAGTCTCACCCATGAAACGTACGCCAGCGACTAATACAGTATTAAGAGGGCTTTCCTTACCGACACGAGCCATCTCTAAGGAGTCGCCAATAAAGCCGCCAGTTTCCTCAGCTAAGCGCTGAATAATAGGGGTGGTGTAATAGTGAGCAATTAATAAGGCCTGGTGCTTTTTAATAGCTTCCTTGGCTTGCTCAAATAAACTACTGTCTTTTTCGAGCTCTTGGGCAGACAACTTACCAGGAATATCAAACTCCTGAGGCATGGCGATATCTTTGAGCGTAATTAAAGACATAATGATCCTAACTCCTAATATTGGGGATTAATGGCTCCAGGCCATTAAAGATATGGCCTTACAAAGGCACAGCAAACATCTATGCTCCTTTGTAAGGAGATGACCTAGCTAACTTGCGCTAGCTATCTTCTAATTTGCTATTTAAGGCCTGACTGCCAAGTAAAAAAATAACCACTATTCTCTAATTTAAGCCATTCTGGCAGTTAACACCTATAGCAGGCCTTGCCTTTAACCAAAGTCGCTTAGTTGCAAAGGCAAGTCCTTGTAGTCAAGCTTTCTTATTATAAGGCTAGTCAACTACAAAGTTTAGAGGCGTAGCTCCAGCTTTTAACATGGCGTTATTAATATTATCGCTATTGCGCTGGGCGCCTAAGGCACGCATACGCGAAGTGCAGTCTTTAAGATTTAAGCCCTCATCTAAAGATTCATCTTGCTCATGAGAGAGCAGACACTCTTGGAGCATAGCAAGAGATAAAGGCTTATCTTCATTGTCATCGACAATTAAACCCTCACCCATCAAGGTAGCAGGTAAGAAGCACTTGAGCTTTTGGGCGCTGGTCATCACCTCAACTAAGTGCTGCACACCATTTAATACATAAATAAATTTAAAGCGCAGTGCACTTTGCTCTCCTGGGTGCAAATCACACGAGTCGGCTACTTGTTGATCCATAGAGAGAGCTAGTACCTTTTGCTGCTCTTCAATTAAGGCATCAAAGCGCTGTAAAAATTCATTTTTTTGCTCTAAGAGCTTAAAGCTTGTCAGCTCAAGGGCCTTTAGGTCTAGAGCCTGTTCCCAAAAAGGCGCAAACTCTTTGCCTGTAGGACCGTAATGATTATCATCTTCCTCTGGGCAATCGACAGCAATGGCCTTATAGGCTGGAGCATTGTAAGCAAAATAGAGCTCCTTAGTGGAGTAGCCTGCGTAATCAAAAGACAGATCACATAAATTCAATACATGCTCCACATCAGCCATACCGTCAACTGAGACTACTCTAAAGACATGATGCTTAACACCTAAGGTGGTGACCTTCAATACGTATTGCATAACCAATAAATCCTTATTTCTAAGTGCTCTACTAACAGCTCTAAGACCCTAGCACCTTAAAACTTACCCCTAAGTCCTTAGACGCAAAAACTAAGGCCTCTATGGGCTGCCTTTAGCTTTGCTCTTGGTGCCCTTTGTACTCTTAGTGGCCTTAGAGCCATCAGAGCTACAAGTGCTACAAGCACCGCTGCTAGGGCTTGGCAGGTCTAGCTCATCTTCTAAAATCTGAGCGCTAACTACCTTGCGCATCTTAACTAGATCCTTGCCTGTGGCAGGGCTTAAGCCTTGCTTGGCTTTAGAGACCTTGCTGCTTTTAGTCTCTAAGCTAGCCTCAGGGGCCTGCCTTGCTCGGCTGGAGGTCTGGTTTTGGGCGTTGAGCTGGTCAATTTCATTGAGAGCAGCTTGCTCATCAAACTCAAAACCATTTTCGCGCATTGTGCGGGCAATATCATCAGGACTGAGGCCTTTTTGATCCAAAATCTCAAAATGATTCTTGACCAGTGCATCGGCAATGCTATCAATGTCCATGGGATTAATATTGTGCTGAGCTAAAAATTGCGAGAAGGCTTCCATTTGATCATAGCTCATGATCATAGGCTCCTCATCGTCAGGCTCATCTGCCTCCAATGGAGGATATTCCTCAGGCCCATCTAAAAGCTCGGTTAATGACATATGCTCATAAGGCTCTAACCCACCTGAATTTTTCTTTTTGGCGCTGGCTTTTTTAGCTTTGCTCTTGGAAGGATCAAGAGTTTTTTTCTCAAAAGCACAAGCATCGCTATAGCAGTCACCATAATTGTCATAGCCTGAGTAATCGTACTCGTCATAACCTGAGTAGTAGAGATTATCATCTAACAAGCCCTGTTCTTTGTGTTTGAGCTTATCGTACTCAGAGATCTCATGGCAAACAGAACCTGCACTTTCTGTAAGTAAATTATTATTCTCCACTGACAAATGCTGATCTTGCGGCACACTCAAGGCACTAACATCATGATTAGAGAGCATCTGACTTTCATCTAACAAACCCTCACTAATCTCACCATCTGCCCGATCCAGCTCCATGGCGCCCGTGGTGCTAGCAGCTTCTTGAGGCTCTAGGAAAGAGTGCTCATCGACCTTGGAATCATGCTGGTCTAGACCTAAAGCGTAGGCTAGATCTGAGGCAATGAGCTCATGCTCGGAGAGTAGATTCTCGCTGCCAGGAGCTATGACAAGCTTTCCTGGATTGTGCTCGTCATCATCTTCTTGGAGCTCGGAGTCGACAGGTACATAGAGGCCTGCGGAGGTGCTAAGGCGCAAGCAATTACTATCTAATAAGCACTCATCGTCCTCTTTACGGCTACAGACATGCGCAATGATGATATTGGTCAGCACATCTGAGAAATTGTCCTCATCATAGACGAAATAGCGCATGCCCATGCTTTGGGCATATTCATAACAAGCTAAACGCTCATCACGCTCGGCACTTAAGCTCTCCTCTTGCAAGGCATTTTCTAGTTGATCGAGCAAGGCATTATGAATAGCCAAAGCCTCCTTATGGCGACCACAAAATACTAAACGATCAACCCAGTCCTTATCGGTAAAGCGCAGAGCAAGTGGATGTTCGTCAAAGTAGAGCTCATACTTAGCTCTATCTTCCTCATCAAACACCACGCTATTGCGATAAGCGCCCAAAGCTGAAGATAAAATTGGACTATATCCATAATCACTAGCAATGCGCCTTGCAAACTCACAACCTTGCTCTTCGAGCTGTGCTGACCAAAATTCATGGTTGCCTAAAGCCAGACCTGAGAAGATATATTCACAGACAAAAGGCGAAAGGAGGCCATTTGGTTTAGAACCTGCCTCATGCAAGACATCTTGCATCTTGATAAACTTCAAAGTCATAGCATCCAAGCTATTACACTGAGCTCCATCTAAATCATCATACAAGGTGCCCGCGCCATAGAGCTGCTCAATATAGCTCAAACGACGGCAATCCTCGTCTTTAGATAAGAGCGCATGGAACTTAGCCAATTTGACGTTTTGGTAGCCTAGCTCTGGAGAGTCCACTAGCAAGCTGCTGGCAACCTTAAATTGCTCATCATGGGTATGCACCAAACTATCGCCTTGAATACTCTTAGCTAAAGTTTGAGTATAGAGCTTGCGCATATCCCAACGATCGCGACTTGGTTCAATCCTGCCAATGTCCATACCCTTGAAATTATGCAAATACAGCCAATGCATCACATTAGGCGCACGTGCAATCATGGAGCGGCAATTAAAGAGATCGTAAAAAGCCTGATGCGGCAAGCTGTCGTCAAGCAAGGCCTCATAATTATGAGGCTGCAATTGCGCTTGGGTCGCACTAATCAAGGCCTTGTAATAACGACTATGACGGGTCACTTGATCGTCAGAGTAATTAATCAAAGCGGTGAGCACATAACGCTTAGGTGTATCTACAGGCAAATTAAAGCTCTGAGCGACGCGCTTTACTTGCTCATTGCTCTCATCTAAAGCGCTTTGATAGAAGATATTGACATCCTCAGGCGATAAAAGACGCTGCAAGATCGAACCTGCCAAATTAGAAATACTATTGCTTACCTCCGCTGCTACTGCATGACGGTCAAAGCGATAGCGATAGGCCTCGTTGAGAGTGTTCTTAAAGGCACTATCAACTAAATCACTACAGCCAAAGAAATATCCTTGGCTATAAAGGGCATCTAAAAAGAGCTCTTCTTGCTTTAATCTATCTTGGTAGCCCTCATGGGTAGTACGCAAGCTTAGCAAGGTATGGATATATACATGCAGCGGATTTTCGTCCTCATGGAATAAATGTGGACGGGTAAATTGCTCTTCCTTGCTTTCATCAAAGTCCCAGACTTTGCTATAGATCATGCCCAAAAGCGAATTAGGATCACTTAAATATTCTTGGAGCATGCCCCCTGAGGACACACTCTCACTAGGACTCATCGAATCAATCAAGGCGTTCATGCCGCCCATGCTGCTAATATCAGAGGAATCACTGGTGCTTGAGGTCTCGGAAGTATTTAAAAAGTTAAACTTAGAGCCTAAGAAGCTATTGAGACGACCAAAGAGCAGACTCTCTTCAGCACTACGCTCAGTGCTAATTTCGTCAGTGCCTTGGCCATTAGTAGATAAGAAGGCTTGCGAGAACTCTTGATAGCGTTTTTGCTCCTTACTATCTAAGCGCTCAGGACTATTAAGCTCATAATGACCTCCTACTTCGGCCTTACTCAGACTCAAAGCAGGTTCGATCTTTGGATCAGGAGTGCATACCTTATCAGCCTCGCTCTTATAGCGACGCTTTAAAAGCGAGCCATGGTACTCATGATGCGCGAGCATACAGCCTAAAAGCTCGCGCTCCTCCATACTTAAATGCCCACTGGCACTGCGATCTACTGCCTCCACATGCTCATTATCAACGCTCTCCAAGGCAATGGTTGCACGCTCTTTGCGCTCTAAGCCTAAGGCATCAGATCCCTTAAACAAGGTGGAACCTTGGGAGGATAGCGCGCAAGAGTTCACACTTGGAACTGGAGCTTTAGATAAATTAGGGCCTAAGGCGGCGCTAATGGCGTTAGCACCGCTAGTGCGCTTGAATTTGAGATCCTTTTTATCTTGCTGTTCTTTTAAATAAAGCTTAGCTAGGTGCACACATAATTGATTTTCTTGGTACAGAGCATAGTTATAGCTCGAACGCAGGCTCTCTTGGCTCTTAGAACCTGCCACAGAAGTCTTTGGCTCTGCGCTAGGTTCTTGCTTATATTGATTAGCATACGAGCGCAATTGCTCCTTGCTCAAGTGCCAGCAATGAGCACGCTCATCGTAGTTAACGCCATATAAAGAAAGATCGTTTAAATCCTCAGCTAGAGCGCGGCTTAATTCCTTATGGCCAGTTGAGTGAATCTTGGTAGTTGGCACTAGGCTTTGGGAATTTTGCAAGATCTTGCGCGCTGAGAGTGAATCTACTCCCTTTAAGAGGCGATAAGGCAAGATAGCACAGCTAATGCCCAACATAGAGAGCATATTATCAAAGCTAATTTCAGGGCTGTCATAGAAGCTATAGCTAAGCCATTGGCTGGAACTTTGCAATAAGCGCTCAATATTCTCTACGCCTAAAATACGCTCTAATTGCGCACGCATGAGCTTGGAATTATCTCCATAGCTAGAGTCCATAAGTCTATCAGAGCAAGTAAAGTAATTGACCTTGAGCTCTTGCTCCTTGTCCATGAGCTTATTTAAGGTTGAGGCCATGGTCTTGAGCTCATCACGGGCCTTGATGGCCTCCTTTGTACTCAAACACACCATTGCCTCAGGATCGCTTAAATAGCCACTTTCGACATCATATTCAAGACCATCCATACAAAGACGTGGACGACCTGCGATACAGCCATTATTTTCATCTAAGAGCAAACTATTAAAGACAGCAAAGTCCTCATGCTCCATCGACTTGGCAAAACTCTCAAAGGCAGAAGACTTAATATCAATTTGCAGGACATTATTGACAAAGTTACGCGCCGTTTGCTTGCTTTCGTCTTCTTTGAAGTAAGTGTCATTTAAATGATATTTAAAGCCATGGCTTTGGACATAGTATAAAAAGCGCTCACGGCCACCAGGAGCCCCTGTTAGCATATCCTTGGCAAGCAATGAGGCATAACTACGCTTGGCACTATGCTCTTTGAGCCCCAGCTGCCAGCCATTACGGCTACAGACCAAGCTTTGGGCAATATTCCAGCCTCTACACTTCATAAAGAAGGCAAAGTCAATAAAGGACTTAATATAGAGCTTGCTCTTGTGCTCTGGGACAATAGAGATCTTCTGCCCTGGCTTTAACCAAGGCTCAATATCCTTAAACAGCTTGGTAGCATCAAAATGCTGAGCTTTTAAAATGGCAGTAGAGAGCGGGCCAAAGACCTCTAATAGATAATGCTCACTATCAAGAGTCTCATCGTCCTTGCTATGGTCATTCAAGCGCAAGGCATCATGAATCTCACCTTCAGGTAAGCTAAGACGGGCATCACTGAGCTTTTGGAGACGGTCAATATAGCCATCGACAAATTCATCTGCTAAATCTTGGTTTTCTTTATATATCAGCGCATTTATAAGATTTTCTTGCTTCTTAAATACACTAATAATCTGTTGATAGCCCTCTAAGGTACGCTGCCCATACATAGAGGAGAGCTCACCTACTCTATCGGAGTACAAGACACTATTTAAATTATTGCCATAGCCATTAGGGATATCATCAATAAGCTCACTATCTTCAAAAGTGGAGCCTAGCTCTTTGACCTTATCTTTGTCTAAGGAAGTTAAGATAAAATCACGTTCTTGACGGGCTCGTAAAGACTCAATTAAGCGCTCGAATAAATCGCCATCAAAATACCTAGAGGCAAAATACTTCGACCACTGGCTTACTTCCTTCTCATAGTCAGACACCATGGTCTCATTAAAGGCATCACCATAAGGCACCATATTTAAATGGTCGACACTCATATGGCTATAGCAAATAGCTTGGCTATCACCTGAATTAGCTAAATAGCGGCAGAAGTTTAAGAAATACTGCGGATGTGGACGGCCACGGCCACGCAAGGATTGCAAGGCGCAAACATACATAGCCTCCAAAGAATTAGGAATGAGTTCAGACTTAATTAAGCTATGGAAAATGCGCTCTAATGAGCGATTGTTATCTAAGATATGCGCGCCACGCTTATCCATGCCTAAGCACAAACTAATGGAGAGCGGATAAGTATCCAAAGCACCACGATAGGAGGACATGACTGAGTCGATAGTGGCAAAGTCAAACTCTGACTCAATTTCAATGCTCATGGCATCGGCCTTGGCCTGCAAATAGCTAGGGAAGCTATCGGCCATACGCCAATTTAAGAAAATGGCACGCTCTAATTGGGTCTTACCTGCTACTAAGCTATCAAAGAGTTTGGTAACCGTCTCTTGAACTACAGTATCGCCACTATTATGGGCATTGAAATGCTCAACATTGAAATTGCGTTCTAATAATTGATGGTAGGTAGCAAAGTTGCCCTCTATATCATAACTATTAAGGCGCAAGTAATCTTGCTCAGACTTAAATAACTCTGAGCATGATGAGCTTTGCATGGAGTAGAGCTCTGCACCTAAATTGAGATTGATTTGGCCTGACTCAAGTAGCGCTTTCTTTAACATGGAATTGCTAAAGAACTCATGATTGCGCTCTAAATACTTCATGAAATAGAAGCTATTTACAGGCAAAATACCGCCGCTTTGCGATAAGAGGCGCAAAGTTAGCAAGGCCTCTACCTTGGTATAGGCTAGCTCCTCTAAGTACTTTAAATAAACCACAAAAGGTAGCGGATTAAATAAATGAGCCTTTTCTAAAGCCTCTAACTCGGCTATAGCCTCAGGCACGCTCATGTAGGCGGCATAAAATAAGAAAGTATGGGCTTCATTGATGCGCTCTTTTTGATCTTTGAGCACTAAATAAGAATCATAAAAGCCATAAGGGCGGTGCATAAAGAACATGTGCTGAGCTAAACGTCGACGCTCAGTTGGCATGTCATTTTTAATAAAGTAATGGCTTAATTTCTTATATAAGTGACCTGTCTGCAAGCGTGCGCCCATAAGAGCATAGAGCTCACTTTGGGTTTCATGGCCCAAAGCGTGGGCACTTTCGCTCAAATACGACAAGCTATTGCCATTGCCCAAAGCAGCACTGGTACGATAGAGCTCATCTAAATAAGGCTCAGTTAAAGGCGCAAAATTGCCCTTATAGGAGCTTAAGTGATGATTTAATAAATTATAGCCTTGCTCACGATGGGCAGGAGATAGCATGCCCACCTGTAAGAACATATTAGCAATGTCCTCAGCGCTAAAGTCCTCACTAATTAAATCATCGCAAATGGTGCCTTTAACTGTCTTAGGAAAGAGCTGATTAAAGAGCAAAGTACTGGCTGTCGAATGCGGGAAGTACTTGCTAAAGGAGCGCTCTGCTACGCCATAAATATTGCCACTTAAATTGGCAGTTAATAAGCGATAAACAGCAAAACAACACACCGCACTGTACTCGGCTTTTAAACAGCGTTCGAGCAAGTTAATGAGCAAGATTAAGCTATTGTGGTAAAAATCGCCCAATTTAGGATCTTGCTCAATGGCATCGCACAAATAAATTAAGCTATTACCAACAATGGTGCCAAAGACAGTCGAGAGCAAAGGCTGGCGCCCCTCAAAGCGTGAGCCCTGCTCAAGCGTTGGATTATTCTTAAATAAACGCGCCCATGACTCATCTTGAGCCTTTAAGGCCTTGAAATAAATCTCAATGTCATTGTGCAAAACATGGTAATCGTAATTGTGATAGAGCTTGAGGCTTGACCAAGGCAGATCAATGCTAGTCATGCCTAAGTGGAAAGCCAAAATGGCGCGCATATGATACAAGAAGAAGAGCTGACCTTGCGCATTGAGCTTGTTATCAAATAAAGCCTGATAGTAATGAGCTAAATAAGTGGTGGCTAAATAATTGCCGCAAATATCAGCATAGGTTAAAGAACAAAAGCCCCAGCTATTGTTTTGCTCTTCAATGAGCTCACCATAGGTAAAGGCTCGTCCCATCAAAAAGGCACTTAAAGCTGGCGTGCCTGGAATTAAAGGCACATAGCCATTCTCACCTAAAAGCCATAAATCGCCAGAGACAGCATCGGCCCCATAATCCTCACTGTTATCAATACCAGTCCAGAAGCCTGCACCACCATTTTGATATGAACCAAAGCTAAAGTCATAATCACGACTGCGCGAAGCTGCCCCCTGCTTTGCCCCTACAGTGCTATCTAGGGTAGCCTCCTGAGAGCTAGTCTCTCTTGCACCTGCGTCCTCTGGGGCCTTATCGACTTGCTCTGGGTCATTCATTTGGGCGTAAAGATGCTTACGCTCAATATTGATTAGGTATTTGCTATAGAAAGCTAAAAGCTCAAAGATTACCTGATTGTTTAAGAAATTTTCATCCTTGCTAATTGGGTGGCCACAGGTCACTATAGGGACAATTAGCTCTTGTAAAGTCGCCAAAATGACTTCTTGGTGATAGACGTGAATGACCCACTCTTTAAGTTCATCACTAAATTTTTGCTGCTGAATATTTTGCATAATCTCACCCTTGAACTTATGCATCATCAGCTCATATTCATGGCTAGCACCTGCTACCTTATTGCCGCAGAACATATCGTAGACAAACATGGCCACAGCCTCAGGATCGGCTACGGCGCTGGAGGCCTTATAAAAGGCCTCAGAGCCTACTTGGCTAATATAAATACCATAGACATAGCACAAGAGACTTGGCATGAAGTTAAATTCAAAATCCATGGTCGGATTAAAGAACTTGCCACATGCCTTGCTAATGTACAATTGGCCAAACTTTTCGATAAAGGTGAAGAGTAAATTACGGCTGCTTTTGATGGAAATGACTAAATTGAGTACTGACTCCAAATAGCAAAAGTGCATGCCGCATGGTTCTAATTGTGCTAGCTCCTTGGCACTATGGTAGCTGTGCTGATCGAAGAAATTACGATCGTCATAGACCTCACTACCTAATTCACTGTCAGAAAAAATTGCAAACTCGCTATTTCTAATAAAAGCACCGCGCATCAAGATAAAGAGCTCAATATGATTTTTGAGCTTGACCATAGCCTCATAGACCCTAAAATCGCGCTCTTTGCCTGACTTGTGTGCAATTAAATAATAATAGAAAGTAACTTCGTCATAAGCCTTGGAGAAGTCAGAGTTCTTGATGTCAAATTGATTGATCATCTTGGTGAGCTCATCTTCGTAATTGCAATAAGTCTCAATGACTAAGCGACGAATCGAGAGCAAGCCCTCATTACCTTCAAAATCAGACTCATCGGTAAATAAAAAGGCCTCAACCCTCTGCTTAGGGAGCTCTAAATTATACTTCTTGGCTAAATGCTCAATGCGATGCTCCAAGCCCTCGTTTTTAATACAGGACTTAAAGCAGCGATAGCACTCTAAAACTAAATTGTCGGTTAAAGAGGGAATGCTTCTTTTAATTAAGGCGCGCAACTGACCGATAGAAATATGACGATATTGCTCGCCACCTAATTCCTCAATCTTGCGATAGAGCAGCAAATCATTGGCCGCAGCGGCAAAGCCACCTAAGCTTTCTTGATTGGCAGCTTTGATAAGATCAGGGCTTAATTCCTTTAAGTCATGCAAGAGCGCACTTAAATCTAAGGTTTTACCTGAGATATGGGTGATCTTATCAATAAGTACACTTTGCGGATCGGCATTGAGATATTGATTTTTAACGCTGCGTTCGCCTACTGAATGCTCCTCACCTGACTTTTGACGCACGGCTTGTAAGCGGGTACCTTGCAAGACGGCCTTAGACATACCAATACCCGAGTTAGACAGCGCATTAAAGACAGCACTAGGTGTTCCACCTTCTCCATGCTCTTGAAGCTCACTGCCCATGTCTACAGCCATAGCCACATCCGACTCATCGAGCACAATAGAGTCAGCGACCTCTGTATGAGCAAAGGCATCCTCGCGCTCTGCGCTTGCATCATGCGCATGCTCGCCTTGCAAGAGTGTGTCCTTATGCTTAGGGGCTTCATCACTGTTAGTGTCATCTAGAGCGCTATAGCCCTGATGGCGTTTGGCACTATGCTCTGAGACTTGGCTGGCTAAATACTTAGTGCCTTTCTCATCACTGACTACTGCATCTAAAGCATTCTCACCTGAAGCTTGCAAGTGCTCCTTATCATCAAGCTTAGGCACAATGCTCTCTTGCTCGCTTAACACGCTAGAGAGCTCTGCGAGCAAAGACTGATTACTATCTTGCTCAGCAGCGCTAGAGGAAATCTGAGATGGGCGCTTAAGCTTAGCGCCACGAGACTTATCGGTAAAGTGAGATGATGACACAGAATAACCTTAATGAGCAGTACAAAAAAGCCAAGGGAAACTAAAGCCTATAAAATTATAGCATTATCACCTTAGCGATTTCTTTGAGCTAAGAGGCCTAAAGCACGAAAGCTCGCGCTACCTCACACCATCATGCTATCTGCCCCTTCTAGGTACAATCAAAAAAGGCGTAATGCACAAAACATTACGCCTTTTTCAAATAAGTAGCATCTCAAGTGCACGCCCCTGTACTTAAGGGGCCATGAACCTTAGCGCTTAGAAGCCTTGGAAGACAAAGCTTAAGTGGCAATCTTGGTTGGCAACTACATATTGCTCTAAGATTGGGGCACCCCAGCTATCATCACCACCTACGCCCATCATCTGGGAATTAACCTTTAAGATGGTGTGGTTAATTTCTGGTAATTCAAATGGGTGTAAGGCCTCTTCGATCTGGCTTGGAGTCCAAGGCAGAGCGGAGAAGTTAAATGGAGCTTCAAGGCAAGTTACCATCATGCCATGGTCGCTCTTGCTGTCCTTTACGATGAAGTAGCGGGTATCGCAATGGTTGCCGCACTCTTGAGGACGTAAGTAGAGCTCAAACTCATCTGCCACATCGGAGGTGTAATAACCAAGTGGGTAGCCTTCCTTACGATCGACATAGTTAGCCTGGGCACCACGACCATAGAACTCTAATTGATCAAATTGGGACTTAATTGGCATTAAGACACCAAACTCTGGCATCTCTGGCAAGCCCTCAGCCTTCTTGTAATCGAGATCTAAGCGGATCTGACCAGTTGGGTAGATGCTGTAGCATAAAGTTACAAAGGCCTCGATAGGTAAGGTAGCCAATTGCATCTTAAAGCATACCTGTACACAGTCCTCTAAAACCTTAGCGCTGTGCTCGACGCACTTAGAGTGCATACCAGCGCTACGCCAAATAGCATCTCTAAATGGCATCTTATTGCCACGGTCATTATCAGTAGGAGCACGCCAGAAGTTAACCTTTGGCATACCAGCTAAGTACTCAATACCAGCTACTTGATAACTTACTAAGCCACCAGCACCAACAGAGAAGAGCACACGGAAGTTATCGCCTACAACGCCATAATTAAAGCCAGTGTCTAATAACTCTAAGTTATGAGCCTTGTTAGGTAAGCTTACATAGCACTCTGGGCTATAGAGCACGCTCTGACCGAAAGCCACTACGTGACCGCTTAAAGCCCATGGAGTATTTTCCTTTAGCACTAAGCTAGCCTGAAGGACGTATTCAGCGCTCTTGTCATAATTGTTATTGCAAACATTCTCGTCTAAGAGTTCTAAGTTAGTCTTAACCTCGACACTCTCACCTGGGGCTACAGAGACGATATCGTCATAAGATCTAACCTCAGTACCATTTAATAACAAGCTGACGCGTAAGACATACTCATCGGCATTGGTAAATAAAGAGTAATTGGTGATCTTAATGCTATTTTTGCATGGCTCTAAAACGAAGTTTTGGTAATTGTATTTGACCTCAGCCATCTTGGAGGTTTCAGAACCGTCAGCAAAGGTAATGCCATTGCCTGAGAAGTTAAACTCAGTTGGGTGATCATCAAAATCACCGCCATAGGCAAAGTACTCAACGCCATCTTGGTTTTGGACTAAGAAGGCTTGGTCCTTGTAATCCCAAATGAAGCCGCCCTGGTAGCGTGGCTCGCTCTTAGCTAAATCAGTGTAGAGCTTCATACCACCATTGGACTGACCCATAGCGTGAGTGTACTCACACATGATAAATGGCTTTTCTGGGTTCTCAGCTAAGAACTTCTTAACATTAGCCACATTGGTGTACATCTGGCTTTCCATATCGGAAGTGCCATTGTAGCGACGATCGTGGAAAATGCTCTCGTAGTGCACTAAGCGAGATGGGTCGGTCTTACGGAAGTACTCAGAGAGCTCAAAAATAGTCTTACCGCCAAAGGACTCATTACCGCAAGACCAGATAAGTACGCAAGCGTGGTTCTTATCGCGCTCTAACATAGCACGACCACGAGCTAATACGGCATCACGCCACTCTTCGTGACCATCAGGTAAGGTATGTTCATCGTGACGAATAGTACCTAAGATCTGCCAAGTGCCATGGGTCTCTAAATTGGTCTCGTCAATGACATATAGACCTAACTCATCACAGAACTTGTAGAAAATAGAAGAGTTTGGATAGTGAGAGGTACGTACGGCATTGATGTTATTGCGCTTCATGGTAAGCAAGTCATCATAGATCTCGCTTACTGGTACGGTACGTCCGCCCATAGGACTAAACTCGTGACGGTTAACACCATTAAAGACAATGCGCTTACCATTGATGCACATGATGCCATTAATCATCTCAAAGCGACGGAAACCAACCTTCACTAAGCAAGCTTCCTTGGCCTCTTCATCTAAAGTGCCTACCACTTCTTCAAAGTCAATTTGTGCCTCAGCGCCCTCACAAGAGGCATTAACCTTTTGAGCAGTCTCAACAGGTACTACTTGACATAAGAGATTATAAAGATTTGGATGCTCTGCTGACCATGGGTTTAAGTTAAGACCAGTTAAATCAAGTTCAAAATCTAACTCGTTATTCTTACCAGCTACAAAGTACTTGGTAGCTAACTTGCCATCTTCATCAATTAAATACAGCTGGACTGCACCAGGGGCAGATAACTTAATGTGACCTGAGAGTAATGGCTTTTGATAGCTATCATCTAAGGTAGCATGAGTGGCAATATCCTCAAGATGGATCTCTGGCTTGGTGTATAAATAAACCCCACGGAAGATACCAGATAAGCGCCAGAAGTCTTGATCCTCTAAGTGAGAACCAGAGCTGTACTTAAAGACACGTACGGCTAAACGGTTTTGACCACGGCGTAAGTATGGGGTTAAATCAAAGTCAGATGGGGTGAAAGAGCCAGTGGCGTAGCCTACATAATGGCCATTTAAGTAAACAGCATAAGCAGAGTCAACACCATCAAAGCAAATAAAGCAATTTTGCCAATCCCAAGAGGTCTCAAAGAAGGTTACATAAGAACCTACGGCATTAAAGCGAGTTGGAATCTCACCTGGAATGACTTTCTCACGGCCATCCCATGGGTAGCATACGTTGGTGTAATGAGGCTTGCCATGACCTTGAGTTTCAAAGTGGCCTGGCACCTTAATGGAGCTCCAGCCAGAGACATCAAAATCATCACGCTCAAAGCCCTGCGGCATTTGACCAAAGTTCTTAGCATAATGGAAGAACCAAGCTCCATTTAAGCTCTTGCGTAAGGAATTATCAGAGCCATCTACTAGCTCACGATAATTGCTAAAAGCTTCATGGTCAGAATGCGGTGCTAAACGATTTTGCTCGTAAATTCTTGGATTCTTAACAATGCTGAGGTCAAACTCACTCATTTAAAAACTCCTTAAAAAGAATTAATTACCAAAAGCCAAACACACTCAAGATACTGCTCTATATTTACGAGCAAAGCTCCTTTTAACAAAGAAGCCCTATGAGTTTGCTCACAGAACTAAAAGCGCTTACAGCGCCCCTAGTGATAGCATAATTTTTCACGGCACACTTAGCCCCACCACAAGGCTCACATGCTAACAACAGCTATCTTATGAGTTTTTCACCAAAAGACTGGTACTTACCAACTAGGGCAACTACAAAAAACCTAGTGCCTTCCCAATCCTATTAATTTATCAAGCACAATTTAACACTAATGGTTATTTCATATTTAGATACTAAACATGCCACTTGCTGCCATAAGTCCTTACAGGACTGGTATGAAAGTACAAGATAGCTTGTGCTCAAACTTCAATGTTAGCAAAAAATTATCACTCATGCTTAGAGCTAGCCCCAAAATTCATACTTTTGCCTTTTTGCTATAAGAGTGCTTGCTTGGGAGCACTAAAAAGGCAGAGATTTGCTATCCCTGCCTTGTGTAATTTTAGCGCTGCACTACTGCGCTGCTGTGTCCCTTAGAGAGCTCATCCTCATGGCTTGCAGCTCTTAGCTTGCCTGCCTTGATAGGATCAAGCGCTTTGCGTGCTGCCATCTCCTCATCTAAATTAATGACATCTTTGAGGCTGGAGTTAGAGAGGGCTTGTTGATGTTCTTTAGTAATAGGCTCAACTTTGCGCGACCACCATTTATCTACAGGCTGTGCGCTCTTTAAAGCTTCCAGTGGAATGAGCATACTGTCAGTTTTATTGCTATTAGGCTTAACTAAACTAGGGGCAAAGAAAAAGCGCAAACCACGGGCTGTAATAATAAAATTAGAAGGGGCTAACTCGGTAGCGGCAATGACTACAGGTAACAGCGGGGACTTGTCACTTTGATAACGAGCTTCAATGGCACGTGCACATAACATGGCCGCTAATTGAGGCTTAGCAAAGAGCTCGCCAAAGCGCACAATACGACCTGTCTGCGCTTCAAAGTTCATGGTCTCAACTAACAATTGCTCCTCAGGATTGCCTACTATGTTTTGCTTAAACACACTAAATAAGGTTAATAAAGGCTCACCTGGCTTGGAGTAAATGCTCATGGTGACATGCTGCACTGACTTTTGTCTTTTGCCAGCACTGCCAAAGATGTCATTGGCAAAAGGGTCGTCCTCGTCATAGTCAACACTAATATTGCTCACCATCTCACGCTCAAAGCGGCGTGCATAGTAATTGACTAAACGTGTACAGGTACTTTTGAAACTATCTAACTCACAATGGGCAGGTACTTTGATATAAGAAATACTAAAGGAGCGCTCAATGACCAGCTCCTTGGCTTGCACACTCAGGCTCATTAAGCCCATAGCTAAAGCCAAGCTGATAGCCCCTAAAGCGCGATAACATCTCAATGGCATCACCATGTCCTCATGATAAATTCAACAAAGGCAAAAGCACTTGATCATAGCGTTCTTTTAAGAGCTCCAATTTAATAGTATTGGCAGCTGAGGTCGACGGCAAATTAAACAGCTCAAAGCTCACCTTGCCAGCTAAATAACGCTCATCTTTTAAAGTCGAACGCGCAAAATGCTTGGCAGCAAAGCCGCCATTAGTAATAATGGTTTTAATCTTAGGATAAGCCTCTAAAAGCCCAATAATATCGCTATAGTGCGCATTTTTGATATTGCTATCTAAAGAGCCCTGCCGCTCACAGCTATCGAGTACATCCCACAGCGCAATGCCCAAAGCACTTAAAGCGCGCTGGCGATCTTTTACACTTGGCAACAAGGTTCCATAGTCTGCAAGATCCAGCTCAAGCTCTTTACCCTGCAAGCGCGCATAATACCAAGCAATAAGCTTAAACATGCGATTTTGCTTATTTGCATAATAAAAGCCCTGCTCTAGACTTTTAACCGAAGGCATAGAACCTAAAATTAAAATTGTGCTCTCAGGCGGCACAAAAGGCTCAAAACCAAAAATACGCTCTGCCATAGACCTAACCTACCCTAAGTTCACCATTCCCTCAAACACAACTCGTGCCTCCAGCTTCGTCCCCCTACCATATCAATCAGCCCCCCCCTTGCTTAGGCGGCTGCTATGTAGGCAGCCCCCGCCTCTAAGAGGCA
>Burrito_p2__coassemble_992_pt1 | contig 18524 bp, 8 predicted proteins | sample Burrito_p2__metabat2_low_PE_016 | metagenome-assembled genome bin Burrito_p2
GTTAAAACCCAGACCAGGGAAACCTTGTCTGGGTTTTGTTATTTCAACCTGCTCAAAAAAACATCTCACCCAAGCGCCTGCTCCTTCACCTTCATCGCAGCCATCGAGCTTTAAGTCGCTAGCTTCCAACACATCTCTCTTTTCATCTCTATCTCTCTTGTGCCCGCTCCTGCTAGCACCTATGCCTGTACCAAGCAGACCTCTACCTTTTGCTCATGATTTAGCTTTGAGATCAGCTCTATTCCTCATAGAGCTTTGGATTTTGCGAGGATTTTGGCCGTATTGAGCTCAAATTAATGGCTTTTTGGCACTTTTTAGGCTGTATATAAGCAATATCTAGGCTCTAAGGTTAGGTCTATTGTTGTATCGTAGTATAATAGTGCAATAATTCTATCTACTCGCCTTAAAATGCTCTTCTATCGTATGCTGATGTTGGATTGGCTTTTGAGTAGTGTAGTTTCAAGATACGCTTCTTAGGCTTAGATAGAGCCTAATAATTATTAACTAACGAGTGAAGTGCATGAACGGAAACGCTAGGCTCTTCCATGAGTTCATGGAAGGGCAAAAAGTCCAGCTGGAGATTCCTGTGTACCAGCGTAATTACAATTGGCAGCAGGAAAACTGTGAGCAATTATTCAAAGATTTAGTGAAATTAGCTCACTCCGATGCTAAAAATCACTTTTTTGGCTCGATTGTCTCTATTCATGAGGATGGAGGCGATAATCTCATTATTATTGATGGCCAGCAGCGTATTACTACCATTTCGCTCTTATTGCTAGCTGCAATCAGAGCAGCTTACGATAATAAGCTGGTTTTAGAGGATAGCTTATTAATCGATGAGGCTTACGAGCTTTTTTTAAAAGCCAAATCCTGTCAAAATCATGAACACCGCGATATCAAGCTCGCTCCTATCGAGAATGATTTGATTGCCTACGATAAGATTTTTGCTTATGTGCAAGACAACAATATAAGCTTTAACGAGCTCGATCCTGAATCGAATATGACTCGCAATTTTTCATATTTTTATGAGAAGTTTGTTGAGCAAAGTAAAAATTCAGAGGCTATATCTTTTGGAGATTTGCTCGAAGCTATCGAGCGTCTCCTCATTATTGATATCAGTCTTAACTTTGATGATGATGCTCAGCTTATCTTTGAGAGCCTTAACTCTACTGGGCTGGCGCTCACTGAGGCTGATAAGATTCGCAATTACTTATTGATGACGCTAGATCCTTATGAGCAGCAAGAGTACTTTGAGAACTATTGGCTCAAGATCGAAGCGCTTACCGATCATGACCCATCTAAGTTTTTGCGCCCTTATCTAACCATTAGACAGTCATTGAGCCGTCTTGAAAATCAAAAGAAAATCTACATCTTGCTCAAGAAAGATATTGAAGGACAGGATCGCAAGTTAATTTTGCAAGAAATGCTTAAGTATGCGACCTATTACCATCAAGTCAATGCAGCTAAGTTTGAAAGCAAGATCTTATCTGAGAAGATGAGCCATATTCGTAATACCAAGATTGATGTGGCTTATGTGTTTTTCATGCAGTTCCTAAACTATGCTACAGAGCATAAGCTTTCTGAAAGTGAGATTGGTAAGGTAATTGATACCATTGAAAACTTCTTAGCCCGTCGTCTTATTTGTGGTATGGACTCTAATGCTCTTACTAATATTTTCTGCTCCTTGCATAAGGAGGTAGTTAAAAATATTGAGCAGTATAAGAGTGCAGGGCGTGAGCTAAAGTTTGGCTACTCTGATATTTTGATTTACGATCTCATGCGTCGCGGCGGCCGTCAGATTTTGCCGCGCAATGAGCAGTTCATTGAGTCAATTAAGACGCGCAATATTTATAACAGTAGCCAAGAAATTAAGGTCTTCTTATTTGAGCGCTTAGAGAACTCCATGCCAGGTGAGTTCAATAACGTGGTCTTAGATATGGGCACCAAGGCAGCAACTATTGAGCATATCATGCCTCAGACTCTCACCCCTGAATGGATAGCTATGTTAGGCGAGAATTACGAGCATATCCATGAAAAGTACCTGCATACCTTTGCTAATTTGACCTTAACAGGCATTAATAGCAAGCTGAGTAATTATAGCTTTGAGATTAAACGAGAAGGACGTATTGACTCTAAAGGCAGGAAAGTTCCTGGCTATAAGGACTCCAAGTATCGTTTAACTCGCAGTGTAATGGAGTGCACTAAGTGGACTGAGCATGAGCTTGAGCAGCGCGCCAATGAGATAGTAAATGCCTTCTTAGAGCTCTATCCTTTACCGCATACAGCCTTTAAGCCGCTCTTACAATCATCTTATGAGATCTATCTAAGTGATGAAGATTTCGATCCTGCCACTAGCAAGTTTGTGGGCTTCCGTCTCTTTGGTAAGAACTATAATGCCACAGACTGGAATGATTTGGTAATTAAGGTCGTCAAGCAAATGGATTACCAATACCCAGATGAAATGAAGGCTATCTATAGGGGAACAGACTACTTTAAGACCAGAGTCACTTTGGATGAGTTGTCTGTATGGAACCTAGTACTGCCAAATCGCTATATGGATTCATCTATGAGTGCACAAGAGCAGCTTAATATGCTGCGCCATATTATGGAACGTTGCAGCATCTCTGATTCTGATTTTGTCTTGTTAGTAGATCATCAGAGCTAGTTGAGCTTTTGCATGGTAACCCTAGCGAAGTGAATAGGATGTACCTTATTTAAGGGCCTTGGTACTATTTTTAGTAGAACTCGATGAGTCTCATAGATTATGAAAGGAACTGCCAAACCATTATGTGTCCTCTTTGAGGGACAAAAGAATCTGCTGGTAATCCCTGTCTATCAGAGAAATTACGATTGGCTAAAAGCAAATTGCAGTCAATTGTTTGATGATATTTTAAAACTTAGTCAGCAACCCAAGTCTGCCAAGCACTTCTTTGGCTCTATTGTGATTGCTAGCGCTAATGGCGGCCATACTAAGCTTGTAATTGATGGCCAACAGCGCATTACCACGATTTCCTTATTGCTTTTAGCTGCAATTAGAGCTGTTAAAGACCAGAGCATGGAAATTAAGAGTAGCTCTAGTATTAACAATGCGATCGATAATTACTTGAGATCCCAGTTCTCTAAAGAAGCTAATGGGCGCAAGATTAAACTTATGCCCATCATTCGCGATCGTATTGCCTATGACAAGCTCTTTGATTATTGTATTAACGATGCTGAAGTTGAATTAGATGAAGCCTCTAAGGTCACTATTAATTTCCACTATTTTTATAATTGCATTGAGAGGAATAAAGATGTCTTAAGCTTTGATCTATTGCTTCAGGCAATTGAAAACTTGACTGTGATTGCAATTGATCTTGATCGTGATGATGATGCGCAGCTGATTTTTGAGAGTCTCAATTCTACAGGCTTGGACTTAACCGAAGCTGATAAGATTCGTAATTATATGTTCATGTCTTTGACCAAAGAAGAGCAGCGCTATTGTTTTAAGGAATATTGGCAAAAGATTGAGAACGCCACAGCCAAAGATCCAACCAACTTTTTGCATGATTATTTGACCATTCAAAATCCGCATAAGAAGCGTACGCGTAAGAGTGAAATCTATATCGGATGGAAGAGCTATATGGAGGGCAACAATCGCCAGCTCGATCGCAAGGAAGAGTTCAAAAAAATGCTGCATTTTGTGCGGTATTACCAGCAGTACTCAGAGGCTAAGCTATCCACTAAAAAGCTCTCAGAGAAGATCGCTAATATTGGACATCTTCAAACAGATGTAGTTAGTGTATTCTTTACCGAATTTTTAGAGTATGCCGATCGCAGTCAACTCTCAGATGATGAAATCTTTAAAGTGATTGATTTTGTCGAGTGCTATTTAGTTCGTCGTGCTGCTTGTCGTCAGTTTAGTAGTGGTCTATCGGATGTGTTTAGTGGCTTGCACAAAGAGACTATAAGACTACTTAAAGATAAGTCTCTTTCATATTCTAAGCTAATGGCCTATAACTTGTTGGGTCGTAAGGGCAAACAAGGTGAATGGCCTCGCGATACTGAGTTTAGCTACGCTTTAAAAAGCAACGATGCTTATAATCTGGCAAAGCCAGCTCTACGCTTGATATTAGAGCGCTTAGATAATGATATGCCAGGCGAGCACACCACCGTGGTGGCTGACTTGCAAAACAAGCTCTCAAAGATTGATCATATTATGCCTAAGACCTTAACAGAAAACTGGAAGGCTATGTTAGGCCCTGATTATGTTGAGATCCATAATCAGTATTTTAACTCTTTGGCTAATCTGGCTATTATTGGTAGCTTAAACAAGTACTCTAAAAAGGACTTTGCGATTAAGTGCAATGGAGATGAGAGTGCTACCAAGGATAATTATGGCTATTTCTTCTCCAAATATCGTCTTACTCGCAGTATTGCCAGCCATAAGCAATGGACTAGGGACGAGTTAGAGCAGCGTGCTCAGTGTATTGTCGATACCCTGTTGCAGATCTACCCATTGCCTAAGATAGACTTTGCGCTTCAATTAGAATCTATTAGCTCAGACAATGTCTTGCTAAGTGATACCGAGTTTGATCCTACGGGCGGTATCTCTATTAAAGCGTATCGTCTGTTTGGGCGTGAAGATGCTGTGAGCTCTTGGAAAGAAATGTACGTTGATGTCATCAGAGCCTTGTATCAAGAGCATGGTCCAAAAATGGGCTTAAAGAATAAGCCTCATGACGCTTTAGAGAAATCTCATAGACAAACGCGCTGGGTAAAGATTGATGAGGAAAAGTATGTTAATACTGAACTCAAGCCAAAAGAGCAAATTATCAAACTACGTGATATGTTTGAGCGCTGTAATCTTGAATGCTCAGAGCTAGAGTTCATTTTAAGCCCTAATAAGGGCCAATCACGCTCGGCGGATCAACTAGCACTTCCTGTCAGTGAGGCGCCTTTAGAGAATGAAAGTTCAGATATTAAAGCTCCTGTTCAAGAGGAGTCTTTAAATGATTATGACTCTAAGAGCCCTGATGCTCCAGCTAGCTCTAGCGAACTTGTAGAGGTTTTTTTGTCTAATGCCTCCTTTAATCCAGAGGGCAATAAGCTGTTGGATTATAGATTGTTTGGCTATGGTAGAGACTATTATTCTAAGTTCTATGAAGTGTCAAAAAGGTTTGGCTGGAAAGACATGTTCATCCAGGTAGCCAATGCTGTCTGGGACATGGATGAGCACAAGGAGCAAATGGATAAGCTCTTTGCTAATGAAGTCTTCCCTTATAAACTGACAAAAGCCTCAAACCCTGATCATTGTAGGAAAATTGCTGATAATAAATATATTTACAGCACGATAAGCAGCAGCAATGTGGTTAAAGCACTGCATAAGCTCTTTGAGGCTTGTGGTATTGATAAGCAAGAACTAACTTTCATTTGCAAGCAAAAAGCAAATAAGTCTCCCCAAGACTCATAGTTAGCCAACGCACTGCGCCGCTCCAAGGCGCCCCAAAGGCCATGCCTAAACTCAGGTATGGCCTTTGGCTTTTTAGGAGGCATTGCTTGTGGAGAGCAAGAGTATGCTCTGGGGTAAGTTTAATGAGCCGTTGAGTTTTGTTAGTGGTCAAGTTTAGTTGGCTGTTGGTTATTGACGGAGCGGGCGCTTTAAATGGGGCGGCGGTAGAGCTTGTCTGTTAAGTACCTTTAGCGGTTGTGGTCTTTGGGGGCAAGATTAATTGTTTGGGACTTGAGGGTATTGGCTGGTATGATAATGTTCTATGAGTGGTAAGTTTTTTTTGTTTTTACAGGGTGGTTTTCTCATGAAAGGAAATGCCATGCCCTTAAGGGGCTTTGTTGATGGTTCTTCGGTGCAGCTCAAGATACCTGTCTATCAGCGCAATTACAGCTGGCTTAAGGACAATTGTGAGCAGCTCTTTAATGATGTGCTTAAATTGCATGCTTCCAATAATGCCTCGTACTTCTTAGGCTCCATTGTCTCAGGTAATTATGATGGCAGCTTTAATCGCATTATTATTGATGGCCAGCAACGACTCACTACTATTTCCTTATTGATTATGGCTGCAATCAAGGCAGTTAAAGACCAAAAGCTTAGTATTAGCAATGAGTATCGCTTAAGTGAGGCTTTGGATGTATTCCTCACGGCGCGTTATTGCGCCTCAGAGCGCAAGCTCAAGCTTATCCCTATCAAAAAAGACTTGGTGGTTTATGACCAGATTTTTGAGCTCATTAACTCTGAGACTGCCTCTCTAGATGAGCTTGATAATAGTAGCCATTGTGCTGAGAATTTCTTGTATTTCTATGAGCGTCTTGTAGATGCTGGCGCTCAGGGATTTACTTTTGATTTTCTATTAGATGCTATTAGCCGCTTTCAAATCATCTCGATTGAATTAGAGCCGCATGATGATGCTCAATTGATTTTCGAGAGCTTAAACTCTACAGGCTTGGCTTTATCTGAGGCCGATAAGGTGCGCAATTACATTTTGATGGCGCTCTTACCTGATGAGCAAAGCAAGTACTTTGAGCAGTATTGGGTCAAGATTGAAGAAGCCGTGCGCTACGATACCTCTAAGTTCTTGCGTTGCTATTTGTCTTTAAGGGCCAATACCTCCCGCCTTATCAACCAAGATAAGATTTATGTACTTTGGAAAAAGTACATGGAAGGTCATGATCGCAAGGAAGAGATCAAGACCATGCTCTATTTTGCCTCCTTGTACCAGCAGGTCAATGAAGGTAAGTTTGCCAAGTATAGGCTTGCCTCTAAGATGCGCCATTTGTGCGGCATTCACAATGACTCGGCTTATTTGTTCTTCATGCAGTTTTTGCACTATGCCAACGAACAGCACCTAGCTGAAGATGAGATTTGGCAGGTGTTTGATGTCATTGAGAATTATTTAGCCCGTCGTATCATGTGCAATGCGCCGTCTAATGCTTTAAGTACGATCTTTTGTGCCTTGCACAAGGATGTGCTGCGCAGCATGGAGGAATATGAGCGTGCCCATGAGACCCTAAATTCCTCTTATGTGGACATTTTGACTTACCATATCTTACGTCGTGAAGGCAGCGCTGCTTTGCCTAATGATGAGAGCTTCATCGAGGGTATTAAGACTCGTGAGTTCTATAAGCTCAATAGAACTTATCGAGCCTTCTTGCTCGAGCGCTTAGAAAATGCCCTTCCTGGTGAGGAAAATGATGTGGTCTATGAGCTAAATAATCAATTGGCCAGCATTGAGCACATCATGCCTCAAAAGCTTACCCCCCAATGGAAAGCGATGTTAGGCGCTGACTATCAAAAGGTGCACAAGAAATACCTCAATTGCTTGGCTAACCTGACCTTAACAGGCATTAATAGCGAGCTAAGCAATAGGCCTTTTGAAGAAAAGGTCAATGGCTTTACCAAAGACAAGGGCAAGGACAAAGGTGTGGTAGTGCATGGCTATAAGCACTCTAAGTATCGCCTCACGCGCTCTATTTGTCTGAAAACTCAATGGACAGCTGTGGAGTTAGAAGAACGCGCCCAGCAGCTAATTGAGACTTTATTAGGCCTTTATCCTTATCCTCAGAGCTCGTTTGTCCCATTATCAGTACCAGATAGCGAGGTCAGCTTAGAGGACGAAGACTTTGATCCAACCAGTCGTACGCTCATTGCCTATCGCCTCTTTGGTATAGAGCATCAAGAGTCTAATTGGACGGCCATGTTTTTAACTGTAATTAAGTCCATCTGGCAAAGTCATGAGGATCTCATGGAGCCACTCTTTGGCCAAAGTATGTACTTTAGAAACCAAGACACTTTCGATCCAAAATACTGCAAACCGTTAGTTGAAGGTAAGTACATTCATACCTTGCTAGATAATAAGACCAAGCTTAGCGTTTTACGCAATCTTTTTGATAATTGCCATATCAATAAGAACGAGCTAGAGCTAGTCTTACAGCCTAAGACAGAGCAATAGTGCTTTTATAGCTTAGCTTGCGCCTAACGGTGCACACACTCTTGCATGAGGCCATACCTAAAATACAGTATGGCCTTTTGATTTTGGGTAGACCAATAAGCAAGAAAATTGAGTGTGATTCCTTAGGCAAGTCTTGGACTGTAATAGTGCGTTTTAAGGCATCATAAATTACTCTCAGAACATAAAGGCAGGCAGTTCAAATAGAGCGTGTTGGAAAAGCAAGGCAAAATTGACTTGCTTTGCAGAACAAATGCCTGTTTTAAGCCATTTTAACCTTGGATTAACACTGATATTTGGTTTTAAATTGGATGTTTTCCAACAATCTCTATTTGAACCGCTTTTGATAAATACCCGCATTTTTTGGAGGTATTATAATGCAAAGAAAAAATGCCTCTCAACTTGCATCTCAAGGACAGCTTACTTTAGTAAATCAAGCTAGGGTGATGAGGTGCCTTGGCCTAAGTGCTTTTCCTAGATGCTTGCATGGAGGGCACTAGTTCCTAGCAGATCACAGTATTTTGGGTATGGCTTATGCTAAAATTAAGTATGCTCATATATGAGTATTAGATTAAGTTTTTTAGCTCACCTGGCTGGAAAGAGAGCACTCTTCCAAGGTTTTTGTATGGCAGCAGACTCTCACAAGCAAGAGCGCCAGATATCGGATTATCAAAAGCGTATTGATTTACTTTTACAAGCCCAACCTCAAGGCTATGGCTTTAATGATCTTAAGACAGCTTTTGCTCAGGGACGTACTATTAATCGTACAAAAGCTTGTCGTTTAGATGCTAGCCATAGTGCTATGGGCAGTAGTGCCTGTATGGAGCTCATACAACACCAAAACTATACTACGCCGCATTACTTTACAGAGTTGCCAGAAAGTCAAGCTAGCTCCAGTATGGTTGAGAGATCTCATAAGGCAGAGCCTCATTTAGATGAGGTGAGCTTGAAGAGCATGAACTTTGAGCTCTCGGTATCTTCCATATCGGCCTCTACGCTGCCAGACTCTATTAATAAGGACCCAATTATCCCTATGAGCAATAAATCATCCTCTAAATTAGAGTGTAATGACAAGCTAGCTGAGGCTGACGAAGCTTTTGGTATGGCATCAAAGAAAAGTGCCACGCTCAAGCGTCAATATACTGCTCCTGTCAATGAAGAGTGGAATGATGACATGGAGCAGGCGGCCGCTGCTTTTGGTCTGTCTAAAGATGCGGTATTGCAAGCTCGTGCTAAAGCAAAGGCAGACTCGGTCGTTCGTTCTCAGGGCTTTAAGGGTTCTAAGGTTGTTGCTTCTGCTTGTGAGCAAGGTTCTGCAAGTCACCATCGGGGTCAGACCAGTAAGCCTGTTAAGGTGGAGTTTAGCTATGCGTTAAGTGAGCTTAGTGATGATAAAAGGCAGCGTCATTTTGCTTCTTTAGACATTATGCGCAGCTTGGGCTTTATTGTTACTCCTCAAGTATATAAGGAGTACTGCTGCCAGATGGAAAATCAAGGGCTGGAGCCTTTGAGTAAATATAATTTGGTAGCTTTGTTAGTAGCCAGTTTCTTTGCCAAGGATGGAGTGCTCTCTCAGACTTTAGATCACTATAGTCCCCGCTATGGGCAGATAGAATTTGCCGATGCTGTGGTACGCGCTTTAGCTAATAAATCAGTCTTAGTAGTAGAGGCTGGTACGGGTACAGGTAAGACCTTCTCGTATTTAGTGCCGCCTATAATGGCAGGTAACAAGATCATGGTTTCCACCAAGACCAAGGCTTTGCAAGATCAGTTGATCTCCAAAGATATTCCAAAGCTGTGCGAGATGATGAACTTATCTCACCTTAGCTATATTGGACTTAAGGGGATGAGCAATTATTTTTGCCGTTATAAATTCGATGGTACGAATTTGGTGAGCCAAGCCAGTAGCTATAACAATAAGCTCTTTGAGGCCTTTGAACGTTGCAAAGACGAGATTGATTTAGATATTGAGCATGCTAGCTTTGGTGAGATTAATATCAAACTTCCTGACAGCATTCGCGCTGCCATCTCTTGCGATACTAGTGCTTGTTATGAAATGTCAGACTCTTGTCCTTATGCTAAAGTTAAAGCCGAGTTCTTGAGTCAATGTAATAAAAGCATTCAAGAAGTATTAACCTCTCATGCCAAGCTCGATAGAATAGAGATTATGCGTCATGCTTATGCTTATAAGCTGCCTCATATCAATGGTGACCATTGCTTCTCTTTTGCAGCTCGTCATGAGGCTAAAAGCCGAGATATTTGCGTGATTAATCACTCTTTGCTGTTGGCTAGTCTAGCGCAAAAATCAACTTTAGGTGATTTAGGTGCCGCCTTGCCTAAACCTGATATCTTGGTTATTGATGAGGCGCATACTTTAGCTGAGGTCGCCCGTGATTTCTATAAGCGAGAATTGAGCGTTAAGATTATCAAAAAGCTCGAAGAGAAGGTTCATCAATGCTTTTATGACAACAAAGAAGTTAGCACCAATACAGGCGATTTTAGCTTTAATTTAGGTAAGATTACCTGTATTGCCGATATTTTGGACTCTATTTGTATGCTTATGGATGAGGGCCGCTATAGCTTCTCTGATTTTAAGTATATGCATCATAAAAAGCCCTCACCTTTGCAATTGCTAGGCCATAAAATGGCTAATTCCAGCATTAAAGCTGCCTTGGGTAAGGACTCTTATTTCATGAAAGAGGTGGTTAAGGGTCTTAAATTAAGTGGCGATAAATTGTGGAGTGCCGAAGATGAGCTTGAGTTTGCTCAAAAACAGCATGCTCAAGGCTCGTTATTAGATGGGGTAAATGTCATTGAAGATGATGATAATGACGAGATTTTAAAGAGCAATTTAGCGCCAAAGGTCATGCCTATCTCTCGCGTGGAGGCTAAGGGCATGAAGCGCAAGCTGCATCGTGAGAAAAAGCTCTTTGATATCTACTTACAAGACTTGTATCGTAAGACTTTAACTAAGTACTATCAAGATAAGCAAATCACAGAAGCCGATCTAAAGAGTCTTGACTACCAAAGCAGTGTCAATGAGTTTAGTGATGTCATTTTAGATGAGACAGGACATCTTCAAGTAGAGCCGTATTTCCATGCGCTGATGGCGGATTTTTACCATGCTTTGCGCGAGTTGAAAAGCTTGCTTAGCAACAACAAAGAATTAAGCTCTAAGCAGACTTTGGTCGACATTGTATCAGGCTATATTACTGAGCACCTTGACTGCATCAAAAACTTCATGTCCTCTGATAGAAATAAGCAACAGCAAGAACATTTTAATTATGCTGCTTGGGTGGATATCTCTCATGAGTATGGCTATTTGCTCTCAGTGTGTCCTATTGACATTAGTCAGAAGATTCGTGAAATGATTAATACCTTGCAAGAGCAAGGTATTTGTGTGCTCTTTACCTCAGCTACGATTACAGTAGAGCAAAACTTTAATAAGTTCTGTGCTGATATTGGCTTTAGCCCTGAGGAGCTCACCTCCAAGATTGTCGATTCGCCTTTTGATTATCAAAAAAATGCATGCTTACTCATTTCCGAGCATTTCCCTGATATTTCTGAAAGGTACCGCATGCGTACAGCCTTGAATATGCTTGATGAGCTTATTACCAGCTCCCCTGGCGGTATCTTTGTGCTCACTACCAGTTTAGAGCAAATGAATATGGCTAAGCTGGAGATTGAAAATCGCTATAGCTCGCGCCGTAAGGTTTTAATGCAAGGAGACGATACTAATTTACGTATCTTGGAGCAGTTTAAAGAAGATGGCCGCGCTATCTTAATTGGTACAGCCTCTTTCTGGGAAGGTGTCGATGTGCCTGGCAATGCCCTGACCTTGGTTATCATTGATAAGCTGCCTTTTAAGAGTCTGGGCGATCCTATACAGCAGGCCCGTAAAAATAAAGTCGAGCGCGTGCTCAATCTCAATCACTTTGGCACTGTAGTTTTGCCAGAGGCAATTATTGCTCTGCGCCAAGGTGCAGGCCGCCTGATTCGTAATGAAAAAGATAAGGGCGTCTTGGTCATCTTAGACCCTCGTATGATTACCAAGGGCTATGGTAGACAAGTACTTACCTCTTTGCCTCCTATGAGTATAGTATCTACTGTCGATGAGGCCCTAAAATTCTTTGAAAAATAGCTTTTCTCAGCCTTCCTTTTGCAGAGTGCGCCGCTCAAGGCGCATTGCGCTCTGCCAACTGATATTGATAGTCGGCAGTGCTGAGCCCTTTTAGCTACATTTGCGCTTTGGACTATTTGCGCTTGAGTAAAGAAAGTGCCTTTTGCGGTTAGTGGGCGCTTAGAGGTTGATATAGAGCAGGTCGTAAGGGCCAAAGTTGGTGGCTGTGAACCTCTCGGGGAGGTCTTGGTAATTGCTAAGCATTATGTTATAGGTACCTTGCTCTAACTTGCTAAACTTAAAGGCTTGCTTCCATTGATTGTAAGGCTTATCAAGGGCTAATCTTTGCTGCTCTGAGTCTAGGCGCTCATTTATTTCACGCTTAGCAAGCTGAAGTTCAAGTCCACTTGTAATTAGCAATTGGTCACTAATTACACTCTCCAGCCATGGTGAGTCATTAAACTTATCTAAGCTAATAGGAGTAGTAGGTCTTACTTGCAGGGCCGAACCGAGCTTTAAGATTAAGCAATCTTGCTCCATATCCTCTAAAGTCACCCCCTCTTCATGAAAAGCCTTGGGATTTATAGTAAGCAAGTGCAGCTTCAGGCCAAAGATTTCATACAATTTCCAATTATCTGTAGCCAAACGTAGTAGACGACGGCCCATCTTTTGGCGCTCTGTACTGATAAAAGCTGCAAGCTTTTCTACCATGTCTTTAGCCTCATGGGTAAAGAGCTGCTGGGGATCTTTACTAAGATGCAGTCCTTCTAAATCATTTTTGCGCTTGCCATTGAGTGGGCCAAAAGTAGAGTTATCAGCAATTAAATGCATGAGCTCAAAAATATTGTTATTGGCCTTAGGGGAGATAAAAAAGCGCTCTAAGTCATGCTCATTGTTGTGAGCTTGGTTGCTTTTAACATACAGATCCTTAATTAGGACATTAGGACTCTTACTTTTAAGGTGCTCTTGTTTTAAAAGCTCAAAGGCCTCGTTATCTTTATAGTGAACAAGCTTGCGCTTGGGCAAATCCATCCATTTAAAGTGCCCGATTTTATTATTAATCAAGCTCTTAAACTCACGGCCTAATTTGCTTCTGCCATCTATGGTACGGGTAGTCTTGCTGATATTCCTAAAGATGACATCCTGCTGAGGATCAGGTAAGGAACTAATGGCCCCATCATCATCGAGCAACGCAAAGGCATCTAGGGCATAGCTATGATCCTCAAGTGCTTGTTTCTTGGTATGTTCAATAGCTTTGCGGTAATTATCCACGCTGCTATTGCCATTACGGTTTTTGACATACTCAAGAGCGCTTTCATATTGCTGAGCACTCGCTACTAAGTTATCTAAGAGTTTATAGTCCTCTACCATAGTGTTCCCTGAGCCTAAATAGAGCTCACGGGCATCGGAAAATTGCATGAGATAAAAGAGCACCACAGGGGCACAGTGGTACATGCAATAAAAGAAATTACGATACTCATTACTAAAGATAGCCCGCTGCTCACTTAGTAGATAAGTGAGGATTTCTTTGCAGGTACTATAGTCTTGTTGATTAATAATTAAGGCATAGCACACTTGCTGGTAGTCAGAGTACTCTTGCTCTAAGGTAGAAAATCTCTCCTCATGCAGCTCCTTTGTACTAGGAAGATTAGCAGACCCATCAGACATAAACCCAAAACCTCCTTTTCGAGCCCCTTGCTCTTAACTTAAATCATCATGCACTCTGTAGCTCCGCCTATAAGTCACCATAATCAAGATGGCTCCCTTAAAGGCTTAGCTGTAAGCTTAGATAAAAGCGCCACCGATCTCAAGTTCTTATAGCATTTAAGGAGAAAAGATGGGCATTGCTGATAGTGCTTAACAGCAGGCAAGTGTGGAGGTAGCACGCTACTAATCTCATTGTAAGAGCAGCTGTCTTGTGAGGTAGCTGTTTTTCGTTAAGCTAGGAGCCAGGATGTTAGGTAAGATACCTTATATTTAAGATAGGATAATTTAAGGGCTGGCAAATGCTGATCTAGGGGGAAGTTTATAAGGCTTTCAATCGTCAAGGTGTGCTATTATGCTTGCTCTAGTTCTACTTTAGCCTACTTAAGGCTGCGCTCACGTTGTGAGTGTAACTGGTTGTAGGCTATAGGAGAACGTATCTTTAGAAATAATCATCTTATTGAGGCTGCTTTAGGTACAGTTATGAGCGAGCAAACTATTTTAGCTATCGACACTGCCACAGAAAATTGCTCTGTAGCTTTAGGTTATCAAGGTCAGATCTATTTAAAGAGCCAAGTTGCTCCGCAAAAGCATGCCAATTTAGTGCTCGGTATGATAGATGAGCTCTTACAAGAGCATCATTTAGAGCGCTCTAATATTGATGCCATTGGCTTTGGTGCAGGTCCTGGCTCCTTTACTGGTGTGCGTATTGCAGTCTCTGTAGCTCAGGGCTTGGGTTTGGGCTTGCAAAAAGAAGTCTTTGGCGTAAGTGATTTAAAGCTCTTAGTTGCCAATGCTATGCTCTTAAAAGGCACTCCAAGTAATCCTTGCTATGGTTTAGGCTGTATTGATGCTCGTATGGGGGAGGTCTATATAGCCTTATACTCTTATGATGGTAAGGAGCTCAAAAGTGTACTTTCTGAGCAAGTACTTAAGCCTCAAGATGCTTGGGCTCAAGTGCAAGTAGCCTTGGGTGAGCATAAGGACAATTTAGTGGTCGCTGGTACTGGTGTGAGCATTTTAAATGAAGCTGCATCAGGTGCATTAAGCGCTTTTATGTCAGATGACATGGTACTCTACCCACAAGCGGATGCTTTAATTCAATGTGCTCAAGTTGAAGGCATGCGCTTACAAGACCCTGCCGAGGCCGAGCCTTTATATTGCCGCAATGAAGTGACATGGAAGAAAATTGGCGAGCAATAATGAAATTGCTGTCATAAAGATATGAGCCAATCTCTTGTGCTCCTTATCAAAAGGAGAGCGGGAAATAAGAGATAACTAGGTTGCCATATGTAGGCAGCCTAGTTGCAATGGCAGGATCCTATATCGTCTTAGTGCTACTTGTCGTTTTGTTGTCTCCATAGGACAATGCTCTGTATGGGAGAGATAAAATAGCTTGGTGCAAGACCATGTAAAGCGTGCTGACTGATTACTCAGTGCTTGTCTGGAGGATTCATGAGGAATATCAATATGCAAGCGGCCAAGTCAGTTGCCGTGGAGGCAGGGGTGAGTGCTACTGTCAAGGCAGTGAAAAGCGTGTGGCACAAAGAGAAAATTGATGGAAAAAAGATTGCTCAAGAGCTCGTGCAGGAGAACTTAGATAAGGCTCTGAAATCAGTAGCTAATGTGGGCCTTAAGCGTTTATGCCAACAAGAAATAGTTCAAGCTTTAACTAAAGGCCAAGCTAGCCAAGTGCTTAAGTTGAATTTAGCCTCCATAGCCGTAGATAGTATTAAGACTACTTCCAAGGTCGCTACAGGCAAGTTAAGTGCTACAGAAGGAGTCTGCACTATTGCTCACCATGCCTGTAGTACAGTATTAACTACCAAGCTATCCTCTATGGGGACTGCTTGGGGGATGGCTTTAGGGGCGCCTTTAGGCCCTGTAGGTATGGCCGCAGGCGGCCTAGTTGGTGGCACAGTTGCAAGCTATGCTGGCTCTAAGGCTCTCTCTAAAGGAATATTAGCTGCCAGCAAGGTTAAAGCCAAGCTTGCAAGCTCCAGCATAAGCTTAAGTTTAAGCCTAGTTGCGCGTAAGGAGCTCTAGGAGGCTCTGAGTACTTGCCTTGCAGGTCTAAGGTCTAGCCTAGCTCAGCACGGTTCTTTTAGGTGAGGTTGCAGGCAGGTAGGTTCTCTGGTCTAATTTGAAAAGGAGAAGCGATAGCTATCTAAGATACGTTCGCATAAAGGAGATATGCTCTCAAATTGCTGTTTGACTACTGAGGCTTGAGCCTGGCGTCCTAAGAGCTCACAGCTTAAGGTCGCAATATAGTCATGGCTGACAATACTGCGCTCATAGAAGAAGTTTTGCATATCAGGGAGCATGCCATCGGCACCTTTCTTTAAAAAAGCACGTAAGGTTAGCTCCATATAATGATCATCAGGATCAATAGGGCTAGCAAAGACGCTATGATTTCCTTGTTGATAGAGCTCTAGAGCCTCCTGAGTGCTCTTAATTTCTTGCAAGACTTCATACTCGCCAAAGAGGAGATTTTCCTTATCGCTAAAGCGTTTGATAAGGCGTTGCTTAAAGTCCTCATAAGTTAAAGGCTGCTCTTCTTTTAATGGTGTGATCTTTAAAGTGATCATGAAATTGCTCTTATCGGAGCTATAGCTAATGACAGTAGTATCATTGGCAACCACATAGCTCTCTTGGAGCTCTTTGGGATGATCAAAAGCGACATACAAAGAGCGCGGCTCATCTACTGAGTTATTGCGGGCGCTAAAAGTACTGGTAAAGCTCTGGGCTTTTTCACTCATGGAGCGCGATGACATACTTGGCTCTTGAGTGAGCGCTAAATTAATATTGTGCTCGCAACGATCCATAGCAAGTGCGCCCTTGTTCTCTAAAGATGTAGCCTCTTGTGAGGAGGAGTCTAACATTGAGTTAGCATTAGGGGCACTGAGCTTATTATCAAGGGGCTCAAAGTTAGGATGAGCCTTGGTAACGGCTACATAAGTACCACGGTCAGCTTCAAATACAATATCGCCATTTAACAGGCTCTTATTGGCAGAGCCATTAATACTAGGCAAAGAGTCTGGCTCAAAATCTTCCTCAGGATTACGGACGCGATCAGTGCTACCAATACGTACAGGATTACTCTCACCACTATCATTGGAGGAGCGGGCACTGGTGCGGCTAGAAAAGCTCTCGGTACCGTTGGCATACGCAGATACGGCTGCAGATGAGGTCAAAAGAGCCAAGAGTACGCTAGTTGATAGTGAAGAAAACTTGTTCATAGAAAAATAACCGCAAAATATACTTAAGCTCGCAATTAAGCCTCTTGGTAAAAGGCTTTCATGGGGAGCTTAGATGCTCTGCATACAGAGCATAGTCAGCAAACACAATCAAAAATCTTGATTACAAATAGTCCTGTAATATGTATAGAAGGTGCGAACCACAGTGAGCTTAGGGCACACAGGTTCAAGCTTAGGCAGAAAATGAATCAAGCATGTTAGTTGTCATAGACAACAAGAAAGCGCGCCTGTTGTTAGTAAAGCGCTATCTTGTTCAGGCCTGCATCATATAAGTAAGCAAGAAGGGCAGGCAAGCTCCTAGCAGTAGGGCTTAAAGCATGAGACTAAATTTAATGGTATTGAGTCAATACTCTAAATTTCGGTGCACATATTAGCCCAAGAGTTAGGGGATTGCTACTTAAAAAAACTCAGCTTTCGACCCTTATCACATCTAGATAGCAAAAAACCATTTTTAGGTACAGCTCTGAACTACAGCATGCTGATATTCTGCTTAGTTTTTAAAGCCTAATTGCTTAGGCGGTGCTAATTTAGTGTAAGCCTGCTTGCAATGCAAGAGGGTGCATTCTTCAATGCTAGATTGTGCTCAAATTTTTTTTAGTTAAGCGCAAGTTTGGTGCAAGATAGTGGCTCTAGGGAGCACTTAGAGCAGGTTGTGCTCTGTTTTTGCGCTATATCTATTGCATTGATGCTTGAGCATAGATGGCTACATAAGCCAATAACCAGCTAATAAGCTCGAGCCTTAGAGGGCTGAGGTGTTAAAATCTGTTGTATCTATAGAAAGGACAAAATAAAAGCAGCTTAATGCTGCCTAAATTTTATCGTTCATGGCGGTGAGGGCGGGATTCGAACCCGCGATACGGGATAACCGTATACACGCTTTCCAGGCGTGCTCCTTCAGCCTCTCGGACACCTCACCGCAAACACTGCTGTGCTTTATTTGCAAGCCGCTGTGTTGTTGGAACGGTGCTCATTATATAGAAAATTTGGCTCAATGCAAGCGTTTTAGCAAAAAATTTCAAAATAATTTGTACTTAGTTGAGCTAAATGGCATAAAACAGCGCACTGGCTACTCTATATGGCTAATTAGGTAGGCTGCTCCTTATCGTCTTAGGCATAAGACATCAAGTTTCAGAATGCTGCCTATACCCTATAAGGAGCATAAGAGCCAGAATAGGTAAGATGAGGCAGTGCTAAAGGCGCAGCCTTTTGGCTATGAGCACTCGTCGTGCCTTGGGGGCTTGTCTGTTCTCTATGTCTAATAGGCAGCTGCTGTATTAAGGACTTTTGCATCATGCTTCTGTCCCAGAAGGGCACTTACTCAGAAGATGGCTTGGGCTGCGTAGCCTTTTGACTGTGCTTTTGGAACCTCTATCAGGTTATACCTTGAGATGTTCTGTTGTATCTATGAAAAGGATAAAATAAAAGCAGCGGGACGCTGCCTGAATTTTATTGTTCATGGCGGTGAGGGCGGGATTCGAACCCGCGATACGGGATAACCGTATACAC
>Burrito_p2__coassemble_1005_pt1 | contig 18347 bp, 10 predicted proteins | sample Burrito_p2__metabat2_low_PE_016 | metagenome-assembled genome bin Burrito_p2
CTAGCTGGTGAAGGAGAGCTCATGGGCTATGGACACACGCTCTATCAGCAGGTTTAAGAGCACCTAGGGCGTCCATAGCCAATGTGCTCACTGCTAAGCAAGACTGTTTTCCCGTAACTCAGTCCCTTGATCTATGTCCCAGCTAAGGGACTGGTTTTCACTTAATGTGCATCCCCTGCTTTACTGGAACTTTAGGCATTAGCTGTTGTGGCCCAGTATAAAGACAACACAGAGCTTGTGCTCTATTAGTCATTAAGGCGCCCCGCAATTGCTATTGGTACTTAAGCTCTTTGGTCTTAACTTTTGATAAGGAGCACTACTGCCGTAGCACGCTTAAGACATCAATGTCGATGGAGGCACCTGTAGCCCTTGCTTTTGACTTAGCTTTCACCACCCGTTTTCAGTGTAAGTGGTCAGTCTCAATGCCTTGCCTCATACAACACACGGCTTTTGAGACTGACTTTCTAAGTGACCTAGCTTACCGATGAGCTTCAATATTCCAGCTTTTTCTTAAATCAATATCTAAGCTAAAGCGCCTACGACCGCGCCAAGCTATGCTTGGCTCTCAACGCTAGGGCGCCCCTGCTCCACATCACCTAGCCTTACCAAACAAAACTAAGCCAAGGCAGAACTTCAAACTTGCTGCTGATGCCTTTGCAAAGCGCTCTGGCGCAGCAGCGTATTAACCAGAGCTTTAGAGAACTCCCCTCTGCCTTTGTGCTACTGCCATTACGCTCCTTGCGTCTTGCTTTACTTTGTGTCCCTTGCGCTGCTATAGCTACTTGCCATAGCTGCCACGAATGACAACCTAGAGAAGCAGGACTATCCATCCAAGTATCACCAAGAGAGTAAGGGCTAACTTTAGAACGCTAGATAGTTAGCAAGGCGAGGAAATACCAGTAGCTCTTAGTCAGGGGCGTGGGCAAGGGAAGTGGCGTTAGCTGTGGCTTTTGTGGGAGAGGGACTTAGTGGCTAGACCACCAAGATTTCATGGGCCATTGATTACGATGGCTCTTATTTGTCAGAAGGTATGTTTATGCAAAATCTCAATCAAAAGACTCGCTTAGGGCGAGTGAATAAAAAGCCAGTGATGGTAGCACTCTTTATTGCCTTGATGGTGCTCTTAATGGGAGCGTATGTCTCTTACCAGCGCTCTTATGATAACTCAGAGGATAACCAAGCTGAAAAAGACAGTAGTTCTAGGAATTTACAATTAGGCAAGAACATGGTCGATCACTTAGAGTCTATGGCCAAGAACATAGTGGCAGATGCACACGCCCAAAAGGCAGATAGCTACTTCATTGGCGACTATGAAAACTATAAGCAAAAGTATGAAGAGCCTGAGCCGCTGAAGCTTAAAGTTACTCCCTTTGCTCCTCCTCTAAGCGTGCCAGAACAAGCCCAGGCAGAACTTAAAAAGCACCGCGCCAGCGCTCTGCTTCAAGCCTTGCAAGCAAGCAGCTCCATTGACAATAGCTCTACTAACAAGCCACCGCGCTTCAATCTAAGCGCTGGTAATGCAAACCAAGGTTTAGCACCCCACGCTAGTACAGAAGGGACATCCTTGCCTTTGAGCACGAGCGAGCAAAACTATTTAGATCATGCCTATAATCGCTTAGCAGCCATGAAAGGCGCTCAGGGAAATATGAGCACTCAGAGTGCAAGTACCTCAAGGGGCACTAACTTAAGTGCCTACCAAAGATTGGTAAACAACCACACGCATTTAAACTCAAGTTTACAAAGCCCTAGTGCTCCTTATGTGATTAACCAAGGCGCGGTCATTCCTTGTGTGCTCTTAACAGGTATTAACTCTGACTTACCAGGTCTTGTCCAAGCCCAAGTAAGCGAAGATGTTTACGATAGCCTCTTAGGCCACCATGTCCTTATTCCTAAAGGCTCTAAAGTGATTGGCCAATACGCCAGTGCCCCGATGATGGGTCAAGAGCGTTTAATGATTGCCTTTAATCGTCTGATTTATCCTAATGGACAGACGCTCAATTTAGAGGCTATGCCAGGGAGCAGCCATGATGGTTATGCAGGCTTTAATGCCCAAGTAGACAATCACTTCTGGTCTTTGCTGACCAATGCCGTGCTCTTAGGCGGTGTGAGCGCTGGGATTTCTTTGAGTGTCGATGATGCCCGCAATGATGAAGGTGAACTTACCTTAAATGGTGCCCTCTCTCAAAACTTAGGCCAAAGCTTAGGTCGCGTCATGACCCAAGTCATTGAGCGCAATCTCAATACCTCACCTACCTTAAAAGTAAAGCCTGGCTTTGCCTTTAATGTCACCTTGGTAAAAGACCTCCAATTTAACCAGCCCTATTAATCAGCTCTTGCTCTTTACTTATTGGGCAGCCTCTACTTTGGGCCTCAGGGCCGCTTGAAGCTGCTACTTTTTCCACCTAACCTAAGAGGATGAAAACCATTGATGAAACTAAACAGACTCAAAGCGCAGCGTCAGCTGCCACTTTGCAAGGCCCTGCCTAGCGCAGCAGCTACGATGCTAAAAACCCTAATAGTAGCAGGCAGCTTAACTCTCTATGCTCCTGGCTCTGAGGCGGCCTTAGCTGTGATTGATGGCGCGGCCTTATCGGAGAGCATTATGCAAAGAATTATGGCCATTGAAAATTGGGCGCGCGATAATCTCAATCAAGCCCGTCAAATCGAGGAATTACTCTCGGGCAATACTATCTTAACGGACACCCAAGAGTTAATGGACCATAACTATGCTATGGACTTTAAACACAGCTGGCAGCAAGTCTCAGATTTGCAAGAACAATCGCTAGCCTTGCTCTATGCCTCCAAGTCCGCTTGGGAGGAATATGGCTCCGCGCAGCGCTATTATGCAGCTTTTCATAAAGCCCAAGCATGGAAAGAGTGCATGCATCAAAGCTCGTGTCACTTTGATCAAGTACTCAAGGCCTTAGATGAAAGTAGCATTAGCCAATCGCTCCAAGCCTATCAACAAGCCGAGGCCATGAATGATAAGCTCAATGGACAAATCTCCGAGCTTAAAAACTTAGTCTCTGAGAGCCAAGACAGCCACAGCCAAGCAGGTACTTTAGATGCACTCTCTAAAATCAATGGCGTGGTTGCCTCCTCTATGGTCGACCTCAATAATCAAATTGCCCAGCTCACCAAACTCCAAAGCCATCAAATGGCTGCTAATAGTAATGCCCAATTAGCTCAGCGTAGCTATTTAGAGCAAATGATGAGCTACCAGCACTTTGAGCCCCAGCCCTTGCCCAAACACCTCCCTAACTAATTAGTCCCTATCCCTACTTACCTTTGCCTAGCCACAGTGCCGCCCCCTACCTTACCTTGTCTCTTTAGGCCTCTAATTTGTTCTTGCCTATAAAGCTTAACGCAGCTTATAGCCTAAACTGGGCCTTGGTTGTAGCTTCAAAAGCTCGGTGACACCAGTACAGGAGCGGCATATCTTCTTATTGCTTGCAGGAGATCATAATCATGATGTTGCGCCCCTTTTTAGCAGCTCTCTGGCTCTTAGGCCCTAGAATGCGCCCTTGCCTGCCTAACAGAGCTCACCGTATTCCTGCCTATCGTGCCCCAAGTTTACACGTCCCTAAGTCCACTAATGAGAGCCTGCGCTCTCAGGCCTTACAGATCACACCTACATGCAAGCCCTTAAATAAAACAAGTAGCTCAGTTTCTCGTGACTGGAAAAATAGTGCGTCTGCACCTGTTTCACAGGCAGTGGGTGCTATTTTATATAAGCCTCTATTGCAGCTTTTAATCTTAGTGATGCTCTTGATTTCAGGTAATGCCTATGCCGCTACAGGCGATTTAAATTTAGACTTTACTGAGATCATTGAACTCTTTGTCTCCTATATGCTAGAGATGCGCCCTATCATTAGCGAGCAGACGAGCAATCTGATTTTCTACTTAGGCGTCTTTACCATCACCTTAAAAGGCATTAGCCTCATTTATAAGCAAGGCACTATCTTATTGTTTGCCTCAGAGATGGTGAAATTGATTTTAGTCTTTGGCATGACCTATTTCATGCTCCATAACTTTTATGAGCTGGCTAAAGATATCATTGATTCCTTTTTACTCATGGTAGACCAAAATACCGATTTACCTAATTTAAGCTCCTTGTCCATTAATGAGTTCTTTAAGCTAGTGAGCGCTTGTGCGCAAAACTTTATGCACAAGAATACCTTTATTGCCGCGTTCTTCTTATTTGCCATGTATATTTGCATTGGCGTGCTGATGATTCTCTATGCTTTAAGCTATTTAGGCCTGCTCTTTAACTTAATCATGGGCAGTATCTGTATTGCCTGTTTATCTATGCCTGCCATTCGCTTTATTGCCTTTAACTTCATTCTCTCGATTTTCTCAGGTATTGTGCACTTTTGTAGCCTCTGCTTTATGCTGCGCATTACTGAGTTTATTACCGCGCAAATCTTTGCCAAACTCAATGCCGCTCTGCTCGTAGGCGATAACATTCACTTACAAAGTATTGCCACTATCATCATTACCATGTGTCTCTTATGCTTTTTAAGCTTCTCTATCCCTAATAAACTCTCAAGCATCTTTAGTACTGCTTTAGGTAGTGTCGCTAATAGCAAGCGCGCCTAGTACCATGCTTAGCAAGGTGCGAATTTGTACTCTTTTAAGGTTCAGCGCAATCCTTACAGCTTGAGTGCTGCGCTGGGGCGGTTAAGCTCCAATATGGTGCACTAACATACTAGTACTAATTGCCGTATTTATCGCAAGGACAGCTATTATTGCGACAAAATCACACTCTAGGCGTTTTTAATCATTGGCCATTAGGTCTATACTTGCACTATCTAAGTTCCTTAGAGTCAGAGCTTGGCACTTATCTACCTTGTTCAATTACTTGGGCGCGATGAGAGCTGCTTTGGAACTTATGGCTAAGTCTTATCCTGACTTCCTGAAAAAGACTTAAGTGGGGTGGTGTAAGGGCCTGTTTTTTTGTGTCTTTAACGCCCAAGACGTAGCTTGAGCAAGGCTTTTTGGCCCCATCTAAGCTGACGTTTTACCTGCTCCGTACATACTTTAGTACTTTTTACTGGCAGCAAGATTTTCGCCTGTTAAGGTTAGCGCATTTTACTTAATCTCTAGGCGTGAGCCTTATATAAGTGAAAGATATGTAGGCTTGTTTCCGCTGTTTTAGCAGAGCCGCTATCTAAGACCTCCAGCAATTTCTTTAGCTTACTTTTCGGAAACATGGAGAGACAGAATTGAACTGGAAAGTCGTCTTGGGCATTATGACCTGCAATGTGGTCTTAATGTCCGCCAGCTATACTATGCTGATCCCATTCTTGCCTTTGTATTTAAAGAACGATTTAGGAGCCTCTCTGGAGTCTTTAAATCTCTGGACAGGTGCTATTTTTGCGATCTCCTTTGCCGTGTGCGCGGTCATGGCTCCTATCTGGGGCAAAATGGCTGACTCCAAGGGCAAAAAGCTCATGCTCATTCGCTCGAGCTCTTTAATTGCCTTGACCTACTTCTTAGGCGCCATGGTACAAACTCCTTTCCAGCTGTTCTTAGTACGAGTACTCCAAGGCTTTGCCGCAGGTTTATGGCCTGCCTCTTTGGCTTTAACCTCTGCTTATACTCCACCTAATAAGGTAGGTATTTGTATGGGTGTGATGCAAAGTGCCAATATTTGTGGCGGTATTTTAGGCCCGCTCTTTGGAGGAGTGCTCGCTGAGAGCTTTGGTATTCGCACTTCATTTTTCATCTCGGCTTGTGCCTTATGTGCCATTACCTTTGTGACCATTTTCTTTATCAAAGAACCACCTAAGTCCCCAGAGCACCAAAATAAGAAAACTGTAAGTTATGGCGAGCTGCTCAAGCGCGATGGCATTATGATTTTGCTCATTGCCACAGGCCTTACTAATATGGTGATCTTGCTCTTACAGCCAATTTTGACTTTGTATATTCACGAGCTGCGTGGCACCGATGAGAACTTGATTTTAATTTCAGGTCTAGTGTTCTCGCTCTCTGGATTTGCAGGAGCGATTGCAGCTCCAATTTGGGGTCGTAAAGGCCAAGTCCTTGGCTTTTATCGCACCATGGTCACAGCCTTGATAGCCGCTGGCATCTTAATTGCGGCCCAATATATACCTAATACACTAGTACCTTTTGCTATCTTGCAATTTTGTGTAGGCTTAGGCTTTTCAGGTATTTTCCCCTCTGCCAATGCTATGGTGATTAACTTAACCTCACCTCTAGAGCGTGGTTCGGCCTTTGGTATGCTATTTTCCTTCCAGCAAATTGGCGGTGCTATTGGCCCGCTCATTGGCGGTTTAATTGCAACCTATGTCAACCTAGCCTCAGTATTCTTTGTCTCAGGTTGCACCCTCTTGGCCATTGCACTGCTAGTCTATCTCAAGGCCCCTGCGGTACTTAAGCTGCCACCTCAACAAGCCCCTGATACGCCATCTGATGACTTAATCTCCTCTTTAAAACAAGAGGCCCAACAAGAGCTCGCTCAAGAACTCAAAGCAGCTACTGCCCCTACCAAGCAACCTTAGTTCCAAGCTCTCTTAGAGCAGGCCATGGGGCCTTAGGTCATCAAAAATTAGCGTGCCGCCTACGCTTAAGCAAAGGAACAAAGCCCAGCATCTTGCGATGTTGGGCTTTGAAGAGCGAGCGCCTAGGCGCACACTATCTTAGTGCCTGACTTAGTAGAGAGGAGCGCTAAGCACTGGGAGGCGTAAATAGCCCTTAGGAGAGCTATCGTCCTTTTCGATGTGGAAGCTACAAGCAAAGCGCTCGCGCTTCCATTGGTTGCGCTGGAAGAGGCTAAAGAAGCGCTTTACTGAGCGTAAGATAGCTTCTTTATCTAAACCTAAAGCTACTGTGACCTCACGATATTCATCTTCCATGCCCTCAATTAAAGCCTGCTCAATTTCCTCTGGCAACATGTCATCTTGAGCAAACATGGTACGAATGGTGTCTAACAGTGGGTATGGCATTAAGTCCTTTTCATCAGTTTGCTCACCACCTGGACGTAATTCAGCAGTTGGAGCTTGGGCTACTATATAGCTCATAGCTGGGACCTTAAAGCGCTGCTCAAATCCATCTAAGCCAATACCATCGTGCATAATGGCACGATTCATCTTTAAGATAGTGCTCTTACCAATACCTGCAATTGGGCTTAGACCACCTGCAGTATCACCATCCATGGTGCAATAGCCTACGGCTGCCTCAGAGAGATTAGAGGTGGCGATGAGTAAATAGCCCTTGTGATTGGCTAATAACCAAATACCAGGGAGGCGGGAACGAGCCTGAATATTTTGCAAGGCAATATCATCGCTCTCCCAGCTCAATTCATAACCTAAAGCGCCGTTTAAAAGGTCATGATAGTCTTGTACGACACGGGAAATGGACCATTCATAGAAGGTGGCACCTAAACACTCACTCATCTTTTGGGCAGCAACACGGGTAACCTGACCTGAGTAATCAGAACCTTGGTATGCACATACTAAAAGCTGCGGCATGATGTACTTTTGGAGCACGCCAATCATTTTGTCCATCAGCAAGGAATTGGTGGCACTAGAGTATGGGCCTAAACCACCTAAGCTAATGACTTCCTCTAAGAAAGCATCGTAATTACATTTGATATTTAAGGCCTTGAGCTCATCCACATAGGCCTGAGCACCTAAATGACGCAAGGCATGAACTTGAGCTAAGGCGACACAAGTGGCGCATAAGGCAGAGTCAGCCCCGCCTGACATGGAAAGAGCAAAGCCCTTGGAGTGGGTCTTTTTCATCCAATCGTACATACCTAAGGCAATGGCCTTGAGCATTTCATCATACTCAGCTAAAGCAGGCTCGACCTCGCACTTGGTAGTGACAATTTCATAAGGTCTAAAAGAGAATAAAGGATTGCGGGCTACAACCTGATTATCCTCAATAAATAAGCACTGGCCATCATAGATAATAGAGCCACCTTCACAACCTAAATTATTAATGCGCAATAAAGGTAAGTCATAGGAGGCAGCTAAGGCTAAAGCCTCTTGTTCTTGCTCTTGCGGGGCGCCTACTTCATAGCCATAGGCAGCAGGGGCGACAATAAAGGCAAATTGCTCATGGTGCTGAGCAATATAATCTTGCAGCTCGGAGTTAACAAAGATCTGACTATCGCCAAAGGCAATTAAAATCTTTTGGTGACCCACTTGCGCTACATAGCCATGTACCATATCAAAGCCAGGGAACTCATAAGCTTGATAGAAATAACGGGCACTATAATCAAGGCGGCTATGCTCCATCTGAAGCTTACTTGGAGCGGTAAAAATAACCTCATCACGGCTTAAGAGCACATAAGCACTAGCTAAAGGACCATGGTCTAAACCATAGGATTTAGCCTCACTGACGGCCTCTTCATCATCAGCCCCAATAGCAGCATTAAAAGCCTCTGCATTGGCAAAACAAGCACTGGTCATAATCTTAGGGAGACCTAAGCCTACAACAAAGTCTAAAGGTAGCTTACTTTGAAATTCTTTAACTTGCTTTTGCACCTTGACAATAAAGGCTTGTGAAAAGAAGAGATCATTACACTCCATGCCACTGACGCACAGCTCGCCACAAAAAAGCGCATTCTTGCCCTGCTCTAAAGCCTCACCTACAGCCTTTAAAATGAGTGCTAAATTCTGCTTCACTCCAAAAGCTTGGGTATTTAAAGCTAAAGTAGCAACATTATCTAATCTTAGCTCCATAGTATTAGCCCCTTGCATATGTACTTAACCAAAAACTTATCGTGCCCTCAAAACGATCACGGGCCCTTTCAATCTAAAAATTATAGCTCACATTCTTACGCTAAAGTAGAGTCCTACTTTACTAAATATCAAACTTGCTCACTTATCCCTTGGTGCAACACTCCATAAGAGGGCATAGATACCAAGTACACCCTTATTTAGACCTTGATTTTTTGGCTTTTAATGGCAAAATAGAGCCAACTTGAAAACTGCCAGCACACCTTTGAGGTGTTCTAACAGTTGCAGACATAAGGGCAAGAATATTGAAGGGCAGACAGGCCCGTAATACGTCGTCAATTGGAGAAGTGTTTTGAATAAGTATGTAGTCTCACAAGGACATTGCAATAAACTCGGCGCTACTATTGAAAATGGTGGCGTTAACTTTGCTATTTATTGTCCCGCTGCCTCAGTCATTGAGCTCTTATTATTCAAAGATATTGACGATACTGAGCCTACTGTTATTTCTTTATCTTCCCACTTATTCCGCTCCGTTTATTACTGGCACGTCTTTGTTTCTGGTATTGGTGCTGAGCAAATTTATGCTTGGCGTGTACGTGAGGCCGTGCGCAGCTATAAGAGCGCTGTAAACCACGTCGAAATTGGCAAGGTCTTAATCGATCCTTATGGCAAGCGTGTAGTCTTCCCTAAAAACTATAAGCGCTTCCAAGGCACTAATGAGGCTGAAAATGTAGCCTGCTCGGCACGCTCAGTAGTAGTGGATACCTCCAAGTACAATTGGGGCTTAGATTGTGCGCCTAATCATGCCTTAAATAAGACTGTAATTTATGAGATGCACGTCAAGGGCTTTACTGCTCACCCAAGTTCCAAAGTAGCTGAGGATATTCGTGGCTCTTATCGTGGCTTAATTGAGAAGATCCCTTATTTAGTAGAATTAGGTGTCACAGCCGTAGAGCTCTTACCTGTCTACCAATATGACAAATACGATGCCCTACCAGGCAAGGAAAACTATTGGGGCTATTGCCCAATGAGCTTCTTTGCCGTCCATGAGTCTTACTCTTCAGATAAGTCCATTATGGGCCCTTTAGATGAGTTTAGAGACATGGTCAAGGCCTTGCACCGCAATGGTATTGAGGTCATCTTGGACGTAGTGTACAACCACACCTCCGAAGGCGATGCCAATGGCCCTTGCTATTGCTTTAAGGGCTATGACAAGCGCAGCTACTACATCATGAATGACCAGGGTGATTACTATAACTACTCAGGTTGCGGCAATACCTTAAATGCCAATAACCCTGTAGTGCGCTCTTTAATTTTAGATTCCTTAATCTTCTGGAAAGAGGAAATGCATGTAGATGGCTTCCGCTTTGACTTAGCCTCCATCTTAGCCCGTGATGCCAATGGTACTCCGCTTAATAATGCCCCTGCTTTATTAGATATTGACCATAACTTCCGTCTAGCCGATGCCAAGATTATTGCAGAACCTTGGGATGCAGGTGGCTTATATCAATTAGGTAATATCGCAGGTTCTAAGTGGCGTGAGTGGAATGGTCAATTCCGTGATGACGTGCGCTCCTTTATTCGTGGTGATTCCAATTCCATTAAGAAGTTTGTCTTGCGCTTAATTGGTTCTCCAGATATTTATAACGAGCGTGAAATCGACCCACAAAAGAGTATTAACTTCATTACCTGCCACGACGGCTTTACCTTAAATGACTTAGTGTCTTATTCTTATAAGCACAATATGGCCAATGGTGAAATGGGACGTGATGGTAATAATGATAATTACTCAGCCAACTATGGCATTGAAGGTGACACTGACGATGAGCAATTATTAGATTTACGTCTGCGCCAGTGTAAGAACATGCTTGCTTTGACCATTTTATCCATGGGTACTCCTATGATCTTGATGGGCGATGAAATCTTGCGCACCCAAAAGGGCAATAATAATGCCTACTGCCAAGATAATGAGCTCTCTTGGATGAATTGGGACTTAGATGAGCGTCAAAAGCAAATGCTCGCTTTCACCCGCCAGCTAATTAAGCGCCGTACCATTAGAACTCGTGCCTCTAATACCTTCCGTCGCCGCAATTACACTATGCTCGATGGCGTATTACGTAATACCAAATTACAATGGCATGGTGTCAAGCCATTCCAGCCCGACTGGTCAGATAACTCTCATACCATTGGTTTAATGGCCTATTGGGGCGTTTATAGCATTTATGCTTATATCTTTGTTAACGCCTATTGGGAGGACTTAGATGTCGAGTTACCTCCGCTGCCACGCAACTCCAAGCGCCAGTGGAGCTTATTAGTCGATACCTCCGATGAGCTCCCAGAGGATGTAGTCAATATCTTTACCATGCCACGCTACAACGCAGGCGACCACATTAAGGTCAATAGCCGCTCCTTAATCATCTTGGTCTCCCCAGCTTTCTAAGCTAAAGGCAGTGCCCCTCAGGGTGACAGGCGCACCACGCCTACATGGGCGCTCACGCGCTGATCCATCCAGCCAAGCTTAGTGCCGCCCCACAGGCGCCAAGCTTGGCTGTATTGTTTTAGCTAAGCTAACGCGCTCTAAGGGTGCCTTAGAGTGAGCGTACTCACACTCTTAAGGCAAAGGGCGTGCTAAAATGTTGTGTTTTGTAATTGTCTAGATAGGATAAGAGTTCCATGGATTTTAAGCCCGTTCCACCTGATGGCAAGGTTTATGACTTACGTAAGAGTGCAAAGCCTAAGACTGAAGAAGACGTCCAAAAAGAAAAGCAAGCAAAGAACGACAAGGTAAGACGTAATTTACGTATCGTAGCCTTGGTGATTGCTTGTTATTACTTTGCCAGCGCTGGCTATTCTTGGTACCAAGAATCTGCTCACGAGCAAAATGCTACGGTAGCGACTAATGTCCAAAATCCGCTTAAAGATCCTGTAGCCTTCCGCCAGACCTTTAATCAGCTCATTAATGAGCAGGATACTTCTTTACCTACGGCCAATGCCAATGACACTCCTGAGGGCTTTGTGGCTGTATTATCAACCTCAGTTGAAATGCAAGGTCATGCCAAGCCTAACTCTAAAGAACTCTATAGTGTGCAAATCCAAACCCGCTATCCTGAGGCTTTCCCACCTGAGAGCTTAAAGGCCTTTAAGACCTTTATCTTAGCCAATGAGCGCCTCTTTGACCCTAATGCCACCATGGCGCTAGCTGATGATGTGCTCAATAACTTAGGCATTATCCCTGAATTTGATGCCAATGAGGATAATAAAGTCTTTGAAGCTGCCACCGTGCAAACCCAAGGCTATCAATACACCACTACCTTTACCTCAGGCCCGATTGATGAGCTCACCTTAGTGGTCACCCCACGCATCAACTTAGCTAACTACCAAGCCCCTGCTGAGAATATTCAGGCTCCTGTAGAGCCTAGCAGTGCTGAGGTTCCAGCCGAGGAATTAACTCCAGCTGAATATAGCAACGAAGACGTCCCTGCCCTCTAAGCTACTCCAAGGCCCTCTTAATGAGGGCCTCTTGCTGTTAAGCCCCCCCGTTTCCTAGTCTCATCCAGCGCTCGAGCTCCAGCTTTTTGCAAGGTCAATATATAAAGCCTATGCATCTATTAATTGGATAATCAAAACTCAGACGCACTGCGGCAGCGTGTGCGCGCCCTAGCGGGGCATGCCCTCTGGGCAGCTGCGTGGGCGCGCACACAGAAAATCGCGCGCAGCTCACAGCTTAGGTGCGTACAAGTATGCTAGTATGGCTGGTAAGACGCTATTAGCATGGGCGTCCCTTAACATATTTTTGGTCTAGCAAGGTTGGGATTTCTATGAAAGTTGGAATTTTAGCTGCTGGTGGTATTGCCGAGAAAATGGCCGATACCCTCAATAATTTGCATCACAGTGAAATTGAGCTCTATGCCGTAGGCTCACGCTCTTTAGAGCGCGCTCAGGCTTTTGCTCACAAGTACCATATGCCTGTAGCTTATGGCTCTTATGAAGAATTAGCCCAAGATCCGCAAGTTGATCTCATCTATATTGCCTCCCCTCACTCAGAGCACCATCATCATGCCATGCTCTGCCTCAAACACCGCAAAGCCCTCTTAGTAGAAAAGTCCTTTACTGCTAATGCAGCTATGGCCAAGCAAGTGCTTGATTATGCCAAGGAGCAACAAACCTTGGTAACTGAGGCTATTTGGACACGCTATATGCCATCGCGTGCCATCATTGCTCAGGCCCTGAAAGAGGGCAAAATTGGTACTCCTCACTCCATTCAAGCTAATTTAGGCTACCCAATTGCGCACAAAGAGCGCATTTTTAAGCCAGAACTAGCAGGCGGTGCCCTCCTTGACTTAGGTGTCTACCCTATTAACTTTGCCATGATGTTCTTTGGCCATGAGTTAGCAACTGTTACAGGAACTTGCGTCAAAAATGAACTGGGCATTGACTTTATTGACAACATCACCTTGGTCTTTAAGGATGGCAAGATGGCCAGCTTGCATGCTACTGCCTTTGGCCCTACCGATCGCAATGGCATTATCTATGGCGACAAGGGCTATATGGTGGTCACTAATATCAATAATCCCGAAAAGGTCGAAATCTTTGACATAGACCATAAGCTAGTTGAAGAACTGCCATTACCACAGCAAGTAAGCGGCTATGAATACCAAGTCATTGACTGCCTTAAGGCCTTAAAGGCAGGCAAATTAGAGTGCGATGCCATGAGCCACCAAGAGACCTTGGAGGTCATGCACGTTATGGATCAATTACGCCAGCAATGGGACATCACCTATCCATTTGAATAGGCCTTGCGATCTTATGTTAAGCCCTCATAAGGCTGCCTAAGGCTGCCTTGATTTCAAGGCAGCCTTAGTTGCTTATGTCCTGCTAAGCTTGTGGGGCGACAAGCAATTTTAGCTGGCTAAAAACAAGCGCCGCACACTGCTCTGCTCTTAATATTGCTAGTAGCTTAATCCTCTAACGGCTCGCTAGGGCCAATTAGTCCTGCTGCCTTGAGATCCTCGTAATCAGGATCTTGAGAACTGACCTCACGAGATTTAGCCTTATAGGTATCAGGGCTGATGATCTCAGGCAAGAGCTCTTCAGGCTTTAACCGCCTATACTCTGTAGTCAGATTAGGATCAGTGCTCTTTGGCTTGCGCTCCTGCTCCTCTTTTACAACAAGCATGTCTGTTTTAGAGTGCTCTTTAGAGCTTGTCGTTGGGCAGCTATCTAAAAGGCCACCGCAAGTACCGTCCATCACAATCTCATCTTCAAACTCAGTTCTAACCTTGCCTTGGTGTACACCAATTTGGGAGAGGATGTACGATACTACCCTCACTGAGCCTGCCCAAGAATAATGGAGGCCATCTTGGTATACAGGAATAAACTTACCTACCAAGATCTCGCACTTACCATCAATACAAATAGCATCATTAGGGTCTAAATAGCGCACAGGATGCTTGTACTCAGGCAAGTCCTTATTTTCTGGCAAGTCGCTTACGATCTTATGCAAGATGTCATTAAATGGAATGTCATTTAAATGCTTGCTCTTAACGCAAGTAAAGTGAGCACGTACAAACTTGCTAAGTGGATTATCTAAAGCATGCAAGTACATACAGGTACTGCCCACATCAAAGACAGTCTGACGTGGTGTGCCAACTATATAGACCTTATGGTGCTTAAAGCGCTTGGCAATATACTCAATATCGCGCTTAACTGCCCCCTCAAAGTACTTTTCAGGGATTAAATAATCATTAGCGCGACGTACCAAGCTACCACGATAGCGAGGCCAATCTTGGGCAATTACTATAGGCAAGTCAGGATATTGCTTTGCGGCCTTGTTAGCAAAGGCATAGCGTTTAGCGCACTTTTCATCAATATGCCCCTCTGAGCGACGATTAACATAGCCGCGCCACGAGTAACAACCATCTCTAAATACAGTAATCACATGCAAGCCACGGTCAATTAAGTCCAAGGCATAATGACGGGCAAAGCTATCGCCTATTAAGATAAAGTCAGGCTTGCGCTCTAAATTACCAATGGCATTGATATTACCCTCAAAAGGCACAGTATGGCCGCCATATTGGGCATAGCGGGTCACTTCGTGATTAAAGCGGAACTTGGCACCATTGATGGAAATGTAATAGGCACTAATACCAACGAGTACATAAGTGGCCAAGAATACATAGCCAAAGTTGCGACGACGCTCGACTAAATAGTGCAAGAGTATACCCAAAAGGAAAATTGGGATTAAGAGTTCTAAACACCAGACATTAAAGCCAAGCTTAGTGATAAAGACTAATAATGGCCAGTGAGCTAAGTAAATGGCATAAGACCAAAGGCCAAGCTTTTGGAAAACGATATTAGAGAGCCATGATTTCTTATTATCAGCAGCAATGCATAAATAAGTACCCACCAATGGCAACAGGGCCCACATAGTAGGCCAGCCATGAGCATCATCTACTATAGCTAAGGAAATTAAGATAATGAGCAATCCCACAGCTTCAGTGGCCTTAGGGCTTAAGGCAATTAAGCGCTCATTTAAGGTCTTATTAAACTTATTGTGCTTAGCCATGGTCTTAAAGAAGCTTAAAGGATAGAAATAAGCTAAAGCACCGAACATGAGCTCAAAGGCACGAGAGGGCAAAATATAGTAAGAATAGCGTGGATAATTGTTAGTTAGATAACAGGCAAAGAGTAAGAAGAAAACGGTCAAAATAAAGATAGTACGGGCAATGGCCTTACTATCCATATAGCGACGCAAGAAGATTAAGATGAGCGGATAGAAGATATAGAACTGCCACTCAACAGATAAGGACCAAGTATGCAAAAAGGCTTGATCTAAAGCCGAATTAGCAAAGTAATCGGTCTTTTGCGCAAAGTACATATTGGAGATAAAGAGCAAGGCGCTAAAGGCTTCATAGCACATGCGCTTTAAGTCACTAGCTCCAATTAATAAGTAACCAAGCACCATAAAGATCACAACCGTGACCATAAGGGCAGGGCAAATACGTTGCGCACGGCGCTTATAGAAATCATAGAGGCTAAAATTACCGCGTGCCAACCCCTTCATAATGATCATGGTCATTAAATAACCTGAGATTACAAAGAAGATATCTACACCCAAAAAGCCACCTCTAAAATAGGTAAACTCTGGGGTAAGCACGTGTACTAAGTGATAAATGGTTACAGACAATACGGCAATGGCACGTAAGCCTGTAATATCCACTCTGAGTTCTTTGGCCATAAGCCTCTTCCTTTTAGTTCCCTAGCACGATTAGCATCTTATGTTTGCCACATGGACACAGATGCGCACCTAAAGCACAAGCTAGGGATAGATAAGCATGCAAATACAAATCCTAGCCACCTAAGTTAAGAAATTGGAGGTGCAAGGATAGCTTAGGAGAAAATAAGACAGTGTTGGTGTGTGATTAAGTATTAGTGAAATTCAATCTTACTACTAAAGTAGTGTAAGCCCTCTAAACTTTGGCAATAATTTTTACTGAGCCCTTGGTCAGATCAGTGAGCTCCCGCTCTAAATTATCGGCCTCATGGACAGGTAAGACTACATCAAAATAGGCTACCTCGGCATAATTTTCTTTGACAATAGTAGCGCGATAGCGTGGCAGCATATACTGGAACTTTTGAATATAGCGATGCTCTAAACCTAAGCTCAGCTTGGCTGCAATCATGCGCTCAGTTGTAGGCAATGTAGCCAAGGCCTCTTGTACCGAGCCTTGATAAGCTTTAACTAAACCGCCAGTACCTAAGAGCACACCACCAAAATAACGAGTCACAACGGCGCACAGCTCACCTACGCCACAATGCAATACTACATTGAGCATAGGCTGACCTGCTGTACCTTTAGGCTCACCATCATCTGAGCAGCCACAAAAAGCTGTGGAATTAGGAGCAGTGGCATTAAAGGCAAAGCAATTATGGCGCGCATCTTCATAGACAGTCGATACTTCTTCAATAAAGGCTTTAGCCTCCTCTACTGAGGCCGTATGGGCAATGGTAGTAATAAAGCGACTGCGCTTAATGACAATTTCATTGACATGATATTGACCAGGCTTTAAATCAGGAACCAAATAACTATCTTTGCTAGATGCATTCTCATTATTCTTGCCTTTAGCCTGAGCCATACTCACCCTTCCTTGAAATCTGTCTAGAAAATTAAGTTCTATCTTTCCATTATCCCACAAGAGAGGCAAAAGCCCAAAAAATACGCGCCACTAAATAATCTTTTCATAGCACTAAAACCATCAAAGCGCCCTAACAGCAACATCTACAAAAGCAACAAAACGACTTAGGGCAAGGAAAACAAAAAAAGGCAGGGGGTATAAATGGAAACAGGCTCCCTATTAGTGAAGACAGACTTACACGGTATTGGTTCTGCTTCTAGGGAGCCTGCAAATTGTGGCACCTTCATTATACAAAAATCAGCACCATATGCAAATACTTTCTAATGCTTAATTGATTAAATTTAGGCAATATCTAATTTAATGAAAATTGCAATTTGCTAATTTTATACGTATTTTACACAAAGCAATCTTTTTAGAAATTTTAGCTTAGATTAATAGCTATAATAGTCCTTAAAAATAAGCAAATTTTTGAAAAGTACATTTTTAGCATTAATTTCTTTGATGCCTTAATCATGCTTAAACTTAAAAATACAGAGCTTTAACTATGGCACTATACGTATCCACAGGAAAAATGGCTTATTTATCGCAATGGTTAACTTTTAGGACTATTCGTATTTTTAATATACAGCCTTACCCCCAAATGACTAAAGGCCATCTTGAGCGTTCTCAAGATAGCCTTTAAAAAGAGCTTGAAGCTCAGATGGACTAATCCTATTTGTCTTCCATGCTGACATTAGTAATTAAGCAGCCATCAACCTTAGGGGCAAAAGGCACCAGCTCTTCCCAAGCACAGCATCATCGAGCTCAAGCTGGTACTTGCAATAAGCTCTAGCATTTGCTCATCGGTAAGCTCACCGCGCTCCACGTTAGCTGCGCGACACCAAGTGAAGTTCATTGCAATCTCATGGAAATTGTCTAAGACGGCTGCAATTAAATTGCCACAGCAGAGCATTTCTTTGCGTAAATAAGCTACCGCTCCTCTTCTACCTCACCGACATCAAAGATCTCAGTTTGAGGATCAGAACCGCCTACATAGAGAGCAAAGCTGCTCTTAGCCCAATTCCATAAAAGAGAGCCAATGTATTTACGCAAAGAGCTAGCCAGTTCATTAATCTCATCAATTTCACAAGCAACTTAACCTTATACGAGGTCACTGACCCTCCACAAAAGTTACACCCGCGTAACTTTTTTCCTCCATCACCAGCTCCGATATCTCCCCTCTCAGCTGCTTTGCATAACTACCACCTAGCCTTACACGAGGACACTGACCCTCCACAAAAGTTACACCCGCGTAACTTTTTCCCCATCACCAGTTCCAATATCTTCCCTCTCAGCTGCTTTATATAACTCCCACCTGGCCTTACACGAGGACACTGCCCCTCCACAAAAGTTACACCCGCGTAACTTTTTCCCCCATCACCAGCTCCGATATCTCCTCTCTCAGCTGCCTTGCATAACTACCACCTAGCCTTACACGAGGACACTGACCCTCCACAAAAGTTAC
>Burrito_p2__coassemble_1093_pt1 | contig 16877 bp, 8 predicted proteins | sample Burrito_p2__metabat2_low_PE_016 | metagenome-assembled genome bin Burrito_p2
CTGCAATTTGCTCTCTGTGGCTCAATACGTTTGTAAGCTAACTAGCACGCTTGCCAAGCAAGGCAAGGCCTAAGCTCTCCTTCAAACTCTGGCGCGCAAAAAAGCCTGAGGCCACGCCTGTCGCTATTCCTTCCTCCACTCAAAAAAAACTGGCTTTGCCTATCTCTTAGGCACAGCATAAGCTCCTGCGCCCGCCCCACAGTTTTCCTGCCAAGGAGCTGCCTACCTACTCAGGCCTAACAGCGTGCCCCATACAGCAAAAGAGGGTCTCCGAGCTTAGGGACTAAGCAAAGTCCAACAGCACAAACAAGTAGCGGCACCGCAGCTGCGCCCTGCCTTGGGGGCGGCAGCTTGTGCTTGCTTTCAAGGCACCTTAGGAGACTGAGTCTTAAGGGCAATGGCTCTAAGGGCACAAAGGAACGCTAGGAGCTTCCACAGCTACTCATTACTTATTAAGCTAGGCCTAAACCTTATAGGTCAAATGCCTGGGACTTAATTAGATGGGCAGTCCTTTGCAGATCCTTAAGAGCAAGGAGAGCGATGAAAGTATCTGGCTAGTTGGTACTCACAAGCCCTCTTAAGCTTAGCTTAGCTTAATTGAGCTTGAAGGTAAGGGCCTTAAAGGGCCGTAGACTAGAGAGAGACCATAGAGAAATTGACCTCTAGGACTAGCAGCCAAATACTATACTCAGCCCCTGTGTACCGCGCTAGCGCTTTGCTTTAGAGGATTTGTGAGCTGGAGCTGTAAGCTTGAGCAAACAGCCTTGACGCACTTCAATTTGCTGCTGAGCTACAGCATATTGCAAGGCCTGCTCAAAGCGCTGTCTAATATCGCTACCAATACGATAGACGCCACACAAAGAGCCTAACATCTTATAGACCTTATCTCGCTCCATGCTAGAGCCAGGGTAGGTATTGTAATGTTGCAACACATAGACCAAGCCTGCAGCTAATTCCTCAATGGCAATATACTTAATATCACGAATCTCTTTAGAGGACTCATGAGTGGCTTTTCTAAAGTGAATGTGTGGCTTATTTTTTAAGTATAAGAAGCCATCGCGGCGCTCCACACCAACGCTCTCAGAGATTTGGAGCCATTGATTGAAGGTGCGCTTCAAATCGTCAGTAATTTTTTTGCGCTTAAAATAATCAAGCATGCGCCTTAATAAGAACTCCTCAGAGAGCGGGGCTTCTTTTTGCAAAATTACTTGGAGCATAGGCACAAAGCGCATTGGCATATAGCTCTTACACAAGCTCAACACGTCTAAAAGCTGATATTCACTGCCATCATAATCTTGCTCAAGGATGGCTGCCTTGTGAGCGGGAGAGCCTTTGCTTGACTTTAAATGCTCTTGCTCCTTAAAGCCCTCCTCACAAGCAGGAGAGATTTTTGAAGCACGAGCGCGCTTTGCTTCAGCTTTAATGGCCTCAGCATTATAGCTATAGGCATTATAGTTACTCATGCTATTCAAGATAGCAGTACTCTTGGACTCCTTATCCTTAAGAGGCGCACTTGCAAGGCTGCTCTTGGCAGCGCTCTCACTTACGCAGCGTTCAAGCTTGGTACTATTTAAGGCACTAGCTGGGGCTACAGGGGCAGCACTTGGCGTACGCTTGACTTGCAGAGCTGACTTAATTTCATCGAGCAAACGCTTTTGTTCTACGAGCTTATTGCCAAACCATTCGTTAGGATAAACGCGATAGTACTTAATACCGTGCTGTCTCAATTCATCCTTCATGACATAGTGTTCTTGAGCATAGTGCTCTTCTTGGCCACAATTAATGGCTATAGCATATTCCTTAGAGTTAGCCCTCTGAATGGCAAAATCTACTACATAGCCTGCACACTTAACTTGCGAAGCTAAAGTATAGTTCTCCTGCACCAAGAAATTAGCCACTTCATGCTTTAAAAGCACATCATAGCTTAAAGTCTGATTAGGCTTAGGACTCTTACGCTTAGCTATCTCTTTAGTTTTTACAGGCGCACTCTTAGCTTGAGGGGCTACTACTGCCTTTTGGTTAGGGTTCTTAGAGGCCTCAAGGCTAGCTTGCTCGGTACTCTTCTGAGTAGGCTTAAGCTCTGCTGATTGAGTCTCCTTTGATGGAGGCAAGACTTGATGCAGACGCGATAACAGCTGCTGCTTAGCTTTTACCTTATCTTGCTGCCAGAGAGTGACGTCTAGCTCATATAAGTTCCAAGCGTGTTCACGGGCCAAGTTTTGCTTAGCCTTATCTGGGTGCAAGTTAATCAAGAGCGCATACTCATGGCTCTGAGGAGACTCAATTACCAGATCAAAGACATAGCCCAGGCAGTTTAATTTTGACTGTACTGGTAGCCCCATGGAGCTCAAAAGATTAAACACATCGCTTAATACCTGAACATCACTAGTTATATCAGTTATAGTCTCGTCATTCCCTTGGGAAGCTGCTTTATTCTCTTTTGCAGGATCTGGCAGCACAGCTACTGCTACATTGCCCGAGGCTGTGACAGGCTCTGGGGAAGCAGCGCTTGCAGGAGCAGGCGCTGGAGCTTCCATGGCTACAGGATTAGCTGTTGGAGTTGGCGCTATGGTGCCTAAATCCCAAGGATTTTTACCTGAGAGGGCCTGCATTTGAGCTTGGAACTTAAAGAAAGCCTCCATTTGGGCCTTTTCATTTTGAATTTTTTGCTCTTGGAGCTTGAGAGCATGGGCTTGTTGTTGTCGCTCTTGCTCTTGGAGTTTAAGGGCTTGTTCACGCTGGAGCTGCTCTTGTTCTTGGAGCTTTAACGCCTGCTCGCGCTGCAAGAGTTCTTGCTCTTGTAATTTCAAGGCTTGCTCACGCTGGAGGCGCTCTTGCTCTTGAAGCTTGAGTGCTTGCGCTTGCAATTCTTTAGTTAATTGTACTTGCTGATAATTAGTCAAGGCCGTATTTACCGCAGCCATGAGCTTAGCTTGAGCCTCCTGAGGGGCATTAAACCAATCGGTTGACCAGATGCGATAAAATTTCCAGCCTTGCTCCTCTAGCACACTTTGGCGTATCTCATCATGATCACGAGCCGCCTTGGAGGAGTGATAAGTCGCGCCATCACATTCAATAGCTAAAACATAAGCCTTGCTCTTAGGATCGCAAACTACCAAATCAATTCTATAACCTGCACATTCTACTTGGGACTTTAAGATGACGCCTTGTGAGTGTAAGAACTCATAGACTGCAAGCTCAAATTCAGAGTCCATAGCCACATGCTGCTCTATAGAAGTTTCCTCATCCTCTGCAAGCTTGTGCTGCTCAAGCAAGGCTTGACGCTCAGCGCGCTCAAGAACAAGCTGTTCTTGAACCAAGCGCTCTTGTTGATAGTGCTTGAGAGCTGCCGCTACCGCCTCTAATAACAGCTGTTGTTCCACGTCTTTGTGTTTGAGCCATTCAGTTGACCAAATGCGATAGAACTGCCATCCCATGCGCTCTAAAATATTCTGACGCAAGCGATCGCGATCACGGACATTACCAGCTTGAGCGTAATTATAGCCATCACACTCAATGGCTAAGACATAATCGCCTCCTTCTGGGGCTTTAAGGCCCATATCAATCTTAAAGCCTGAAAAGCCTAACTTGGTATCTACTTGATAGCCCTGAGCGCGCAAGAAGTCGCATACCTCTTGCTCGACATAAGAGCTCAAGCCTCCTTGAGAGCTTGGACGCTGCATATCGCTCATACCCTCAAGATCTAAGCTGCCTTTTTGCGCATACTCTAAATACTCGCGCAGCAATCTAACACCTTCGGCCTTAGAATGAGATAAGTCTAAGTCGCTATAGTAGAGCGAAGAGACTAACTTAATATTATATTTGGCACGGGTAAAAGCCACATTTAAGCGGCGCTCACCGCCTTGGCGATTGAGCGGACCAAAATTGTAAATTAAAGTACCTTGTTGATTACGGGCATAGGCAATACTAAAGATAATAGTATCGCGCTCATCACCTTGGACAGTCTCCAAATTTTTAATAAAGAAAGGCTCAGGTACGTTGTGGCTAAAGAAAGTCTCATGCTCTGTTTGCTCTTGGCGCCGCTTAGATAAGAGATTTTCAATGAGATTTTGCTGGGACTGATTAAAGGCTACCACACCTAAGCTGCGCTCTGGATGGTCGGCAATGTGCTGGAAGATAAGCTCTACTACCTGCTCGGCCTCGGATTGATTGACACGGGCTTTGCGGTCATAGCAGCCATCGACATGATAAAAATCTACGCCGCTATCGAGTTCTTGAGCTTTTGCAGAGGGGAAGGTAATCAGAGCATTGTCGTAGAAATTGTAATTAGAAAAGGCAATGAGCTGCTCATAGCGAGAGCGATAGTGCCAACGCAAGCGTTGTTGAGGCAAGCAAGCTGAGCACAAGTCTAAGATGGACTCAAAGTCTTGGGCATTGTTAGTTAAATCATCCTCATCTTCATCATAATCATCGCCCCCTACAGTGCTCTTAAAGAAGTTTTGTGGCGGCATTTGCTTAGTATCACCGACCACAATTAATTGCTGAGCACGATAGATAGAGCCAATGGCATCTTGAGGGAAGATCTGGGAGGCCTCGTCAAAGATGACCACATCAAAATTTAAAGACTTAGGATCTAAAAAGGTACTAACACTCAAAGGCGACATCATGAAGCAAGGCTTGATATCTTGAATAGCCGCTCCCGAGAGTTTGAGTAAGGTGCGAATGCTCTTGCGACGACGTTTGCGCTCGTTTTCACTTAATAACAGCTGCAATTGAGCATGTTTTTTACCAGAGGCATGGTAAAAATCAGGACGGGCACTTAATAAAGACTTACGAATATACTGCCGACTTAAGGCAAAGCCATCGAGATCTTGCTCACTAAACTTAGCAACATCTTGATCATGGGCAATGCGATTAAAGACGGTTAGTGCTTGGCTGCTCGACCAAAAGGCAAAGATCCATTGGTGATAGAACTGCTTTTTAAAGGCAGGGATTAAATTTGAGCTCTCCAGATGCTGCTCAATTGACTTATCAATAAAATCTAAGAGCTGCCAATCACGTAACTTATCTAAGAGTACTTTAAAGTGGCACCAGCTATCGAGTTTATCCCACGAGGCAAGATAGTCCTTTAAGCGCCCAATATTGGAGGTAAAAGGATATTGTGAAAGTTGCAAAAACCCTGGCTCAAAGCACTCTTCAATAGCTACCAGTATGGTAAGGTCAAAGCTTGCGTGAGCACGTGCTAAGCTGACACTTAAATTAGCAAAAGCCTCTTTGTGATTCTCAAAGCTATGCAAGAGCGGCAAATTGCCCAAGCTTAAATTAGCTTTGGCAACCTCACCGCTAAATAAGACATGGCTAATCTTATCTACTTGCAAATAGAGCTCTCCCCAATTGGTATTCATACCCTTATAAACAGGGCCTACTAGATCTTTAACTTCAAGATCCAAACTCTTAAAGCTATCGTATTGCTTATGATAATTGCCAATATGCTTAGTCAGCTCTACCGCTTGCTCATAGGAGATTTTGTGATTGGCAAGTTGGCAAAACTCAAGCTTTTTAATTAAATCTTTATATTCAGCATTAAACTGGCGCGACATCCAGGCGCTAAATTGCTTGGTCAGCTGTTTGTGCATATGTGCACCATCGAGCTGATAAATGCCATCATCAAATTGAGCATCTAAAATCTCTTTGGTGTGCTTAAGCGCTTGCGCTTGGTCTTGCAGGAGACACAGCTGCGAGCATACGCTCTCAAAAGTAGCGCGATTAAACAACTGCGGAGTCATTAAGCTGCTGCTAGCTAAGAGCTCAAAAATAGCGCTCCACATAGTAAGCTGCTCTGGGTCATCACATTTAATGGCAAAGGAACGCGAGAGCTGACTATAGCAGCTCTCTAAAGCTTCTAACAGAGTAATAGCTAACTCTAAATGGGTCTTAAGCTGAGTTTTTTCTAAATAAGTGCTCTCAAGTTTGCTATAGCCATACCAAGGATGACGCTTATAGTCAGCGCCTATCAAAGCACTAAATTGCACATATTGCTCTAACAGCTCTTCAATATGTAGCAAGGAGATTTCATCTTGGTAAACAGCCTCAGGCAGGACAAAGTCTACCTCTGGGGCATCTTGATATTGAGTGTAGGCATTATAGAGCTCAAACAAGCTCAAATTGAGCATACTGTTTTGAGTATGCAAAGCTTGAGCATAAGCATCTAATTTGTTTTGATACTTGAGCTTACGCTGCATAATAGCGCGGTAATTTAAAGCCTCTACATGAGTATTGGAGCTCAAGAGCATAGAGCGGCATAACTCAGTGACAAAGGTCTTTTTGTCGGCCTTATGGCTGTGTAGCTCTAAACAAAAGTCATCTAAGCCTACGCGCTTGAGATTTTCATATACGATATTTAAAGCCGCCATTTTCTCAGAGACAAAAAGGATCTTTTTGCCATCACGCAAACACTCAGCAATGATATTAGTAATAGTCTGACTTTTGCCTGTACCAGGTGGGCCTTGGAGCACAAAGCTATGTCCTGCTTTGGCCATAGCAATAGCCTCAAGCTGGCTCGAGTCGGCATCTACCACATTGGCAAAGTCAACTAAAGGATTGTCATAGCCTGATAAAGCATTGTCCTTAAACAGAGCCTCACTGGGCAGCTTTTGTCCTAATAGCAAACGCACATTATTATTTTGCAAGACCAGATCTGCATGATTTTTGAGATCTGAGTACATATTGATAGTTTGCGAAGAAAAGAGCGCGATTTTGCACTCAGCGCTCACCGACCAATTTAAAGCGGCTACGGCTTCTTTAACTTGCTCTAAATAAGCTTGCAAACCATGTTGAGCACCAGCTTCTTCGTAATCAGGCAAGGTAGCAATTTGCTCGGCAGAGAGCTTGTAACTAAAAGTAGGATTTAAGATAGCCTCATCTTTTTGCAAGGTAAGGACAAAAGGCGCTGCTGCTGATTCTTGGGTGATTTTAATGGGTACCAGCACTAAAGGAGCTCTAAAGACAGTATCTGAGATATCTGACTCTCTCCAATGGACAAAACCAAAGGCCATATGCGCCATATTAATACCCGTCTCCTCCATGAAGACACGAGCACTATTGGCAATTTTCTTTAAAATTATATTGGGACGCTTATTGGAATTAAAAAGCAATACTTGACCTGTGCCCTCTACCAAGGGCTTGTATAGATCGACATACTGCTCTTTGCTCATATCCTCGATGCTCACACCAGGATCTTGCAGCAGTTTTAGTCCGTACTGACGGTTTTCTAGAGTATCAGGATTGAACACCTCTAACTCAATAGTATCTTCGATACTATCAAAGAGCTGCACGCTTTGAGGATAGACTAGCTCTATGGTAGAGGCTTTAAGATCCCTAAAGTTCATAAGATTATTGCGTTTGCTCGTATCGAGTAATTGTTCTGCCCAGCGATCAAGTTGTTTGGTATCCAAAGCCCTGCTACCCTTGCAAGAGAAAAAAGAATTAATTCATGATGTGACAATTAACAATAGCTAAAATATAGCTACAGAAATCAATGAGCCTAGCACAAAATATCTAAGCTCTCAACCGCTAGCTACATAGTCAAGGCTTTTTACTGCGAATAATGCTAAGCTCCTCAAGCATTTGCACTTAAAGGCCATTTGCCCCCACCTTAATATTAGGACTTGTACTTTGCTTTTTATGGTCTATACTTGACCTGTATCTGTAAGCGCTTACTATAAGTATTTAAGGAGTCTTCATTTATGAAAAAGCAAGTTTTAGCTTTGGTAATGGCGGCCTTAGCTGCCAGCACCGTAGCTGCTCGTTCTAACGATGTATGGGTAGATGGCTATTCCCGCGCTGATGGCACCCAAGTTCGTGGTCACTATCGCTCAGCCCCTGATAATAGCTTCAACAACAACTGGACTACTGAGGGCAATGTCAACCCTTACACAGGCCAAGAAGGCACCCGTTCCCGCCGCAGCTACTAACAAAAGCAAACCATCCTTACTGACCCTTGAGGGCACCTAAAACCTAAATTACCCTAAGCGCCATAGAAATTAGCCCTCAAGACCCATTGTTTCTTACCACTACCTGCCTGAGCTCAAAGCATCAAGCCTTACCCTCATGGAGGTACACTCCTAGGAAAGTTATGTCAATATGCTCCACTCTCTTTAGTTAAGCACTAATTTCCTAGTCCCTACATTAAGGGCCTTATTATGCCAAGCGCTAAGTATCCATAGCTTGCTTACAAGGGCCCTGTCTGTACAGCCACGGCCTTGCACTCAGGCACTAGCTAAAAGTGAGCCTTAAACAAACTTAAGGCTCAAGCTTTACGGGCGCATCAACAGATGCGCCCATGAAGATGGCGCGCTCTTAGATTCTTATATACGGCGCCCCGTTTTCCCTGTCATAGCGCTTTAGTCACCATAGGTAATATTTATATGAGCCATCACATGGCCCATCACATGGCCCTCCTTAAAATGAGCAAGCCACACAGGCTGTAGTAGCTTGTAGGGCTAGCCTCCAGAATCAGAAGTATGAGGCTCTTGAGCTTTAGCTGATAGGGGGCCTTAGCCTAACAGGGAGAGGGCTAATTGTGGGCGGGCATTGGCCTGCATGAGCATGGAGGCTGCTGCTTGCTGGATAATGCTCTGTTGGCTTAAAGCGGCGGACTCTTCGGCAAAGTCAGCATCACGAATGCGTGAGCGGGCGTCGGCCTGGTTGGCTGCTACGTTAGATTGGTTGCGAATGGAAGATTCAAGGCGATTTTGCAAAGCGCCCAGCTCAGAGCGCTGGGAATCGACCTTGGCAATCATGGCATCCATTAAGTCAATGACCAAGGCTGCCTCAGAGCGAGTGCCCATCTTTAAATTGCCTTTGTCGAGCATATCCTTAAAGGCATCATTGGTATCCTTATTGGCACGACTAAAGACGGCATCAAAGGCAAAGTTATCGACCTTAAAGGCAATTTCATCACCCTTATTGGCACCTACCTGCACGGTCACAAAGCCTGACTCACCCTTCTTAGGTGCTTGAGCGGCCTGACCAGGGGCGCCTGCTTGTGCTGTGGTTTGGAAAATGGCATTGTCCTTGTCAAAGCCATTTAATACAGTCTTGCCACCAAACTTGGTTTGCTCAGCAATACGAGTAATCTCGCTTTTTTGGAGATGGCCTCACGATCTTCGGCTGTATTGGTGCCATTGGCTGCTTGAACGGCTAAGGTACGCATCTTTTGGAGCATACCTGTCATCTCGTCCATGCCAGACTCGATGGTCTGAGCCAGAGCAATACCATCATTAGTATTGCGATTGCCTTGATTTAAACCATTGACCTGAGTAGTGAGACGATCGGCAATTTGCAAGCCTGCGGCATCGTCTTTAGCTGAGTTAATGCGTAGTCCTGAGCTTAATCTTTGGTAGGTCACCGATAAGCTGTTTTGTACATTATGGAGACTTCTCCTGCCGTGCAAGGAACTGACGTTGGTATTGACATAAACGGCCATAATTCTTTCCTTTTTAGACAAGTCTAAAGTTGGTATATGCGCTTAAATTCTAAGTAGCAATGCCCTACCCAGAACCTAAGCTGCAATGGTGTATGCTGTTACATCCAATAACGTCAATATGGGGCTGTTTTTTTAGTAATGCCGCTTGCTTGTACCCAATCCCCACTCGCACTTGGCATGCACGCTATGAGCTAGATATGGTTTGTGATAGCTATTTATCTATATGACGCCTTATCCCTACTGCCACAGGCCATTTACAGGCCTCCACAAGCTCCCCAAGCCTTAAAGTCTTGCACAAGATCCCTTGTAGCCCCAAGGCCAAAATCCTTGCGCCATAGCATATGCCTGCCTTAAGCAACCTAAGTACATAGTGCGCGCCCGCCCCTTAGCTTTAAAGCCTCTGCTACTTAAAGCAACTTACCATCCTTACTCATCCGTACTCAGGCATATAGAGTAGCAAGCTCGCTCAAGGACCATACTCTCCCTTGCGCCAAGCCCTACCTGCAAGCCTACCAAAGAACCAATGGACGCTATAAAAGAGACCTGCCCCCCGCACTCGTAGTCAGTTTGCCAGCGCTCTAGAGCTCCTCTGCCCAGCCTTGCGCTACTCGCCCTGCTCAAAGGCAATACCTACCTTGCTCTCCAAGGCCCTATATAACAGCCCAACTAGCAACTCATTAGGCAACCGCCAGCTACAGAAGCTACAGATTGATCTCCAGCAGCGCGCTGTTCAATGCGCATCTCAATGCTGGGGCGGGCGCAACGAATAGAGGACCATGCTTTCAAGCAAGCCCAAACATTAACAACTGCTAGTGGGCTAACTCCACAGATTCTGTGTTTTTAGGTCAGGCTTGGTCTTAACTATACGCAAGGCTCTCTATGCTTAGAGCTTGGGAGTATTGAGGCTAGTAGAGCGCGAGGATGAGCGAGGCTTAGCAAGAATCTTTTTCACTAATGAGTTAAGCCTAGCTAGGAGCATGCACGGCTCAAACTCAGCTCCCAAGCTAGCTTGCTATGGAGCTTTAGGGCAGGGGCTTTGCCTTATTTATCTACTTACAGGCCTCTTAAAGAGCTATGAGCACTCGCTCTAGCCTAGTGGGGCAAAGAGAACAGACCTTGCGCTTGAGGTTTATGTTTTACTAAGAAATTGCGAAGCTGCTATTTTTTTTCGGCAGCGCTTTTTAGTAGAATGGGAAAGCAAAGACAACACTTAAGGTGCCCCTTGAAGCTTAAAGCTTGACCCCTTGACCAAAGGAGTGCCCTTAGAGCTTAGTTAACCTCCACGGATTGAGGCTAGCTCTTATTAAAAGCGTAGCTATTGTGGCGCTATGCTATGCAATCTACCCTCGAATGTTACTAAAAACAGCCTTTTAGCAGGACTTGGCATCTTGTGCACGCGCACAAGGTTAGATACTTGCGTCAGCGTACTTCTTACCTCCTGCGCTCCTTGAACAAGTGCAGGGGAACAAGAGTAAGGCGCCGCTTTTAAAGGGCTCTGTTAGGTATCACTCTAACGCTCCTGTGAGCGCTTTACTACTGTTAAAAGGGTGGGCTGGTGAGAGCTGGCTAAAAACTGAGCTTACTAAGCCTTGCTCTTTATGCTCTTGTCGTATTTTGAATGACAAGAGGTAGTTGTTTTTGTAGTAATGTTTTTTTGTTTGTCAGTTTTATCTCAGGATGAGAGATTAGTATCTCCCACAAGTGAGACAGATTTAGGCTTATTTACCGTGAACAAGATCAAGAGCAAATCCTTGCCCCAAGTTGAATTTACTCTTAAGCCTTGGCTAATTGTCCTACCAACACTCTTAGCCATTTCCATTGAGAGCTCCCATGCACTCCAGCTAGATGTTAGAAATCACTGGGCCCGTGATTATATGGATATGGGACAAAACAAGGGTATCTTTGAGCGTGGAGCCACAGGCCTTAAAATCATGCGCAAGGACGGCTCTTTCTTAGAGCTTCCTGATGTGCCTTTTCCTGATATGAGTGTAGTTGGCAACTTCGGTTCTACCACCTCAATTGGCGGCGCCTATACTGTAACTGCAACACATAATAAGAAATTTGGCTATTGGCATTTCTCTGTAGGCGATAACTCTAGTTTTGGTAAAACTAACTATCGTGCTGTGGGCTCTATAGATGCCCCAGGCAGTGACTTTTCTGCTATTCGTTTAAACAAATTTGTCGTTGAAACTACTGGTCTTGATACTGGTATTGATACCTCTTTAAGTAAAGAGGCATTTTTAGAACGTTATGGCGTGATGTACCAAGGCAAAAAGCAAGTTATTGCCTATCGTGCAGGTGCAGGCCGTCTTTTCATTCAAGACCATAATGGCACAGTCAATTACAATGATGTCAAATACATCCCTGCCATGGTGTCTGCCTCCCTTTTGAGTTTCAATCATTTTGAAAACTCAAACTTCGTAGGCTTTAAAGCTCCAACCTCTCTCCAAAACACTACTACCGAAGGTGATAGTGGTTCTAGTCTTTTTGTTTGGGATAATAAGCTCAATAAATGGGTAATTGTAGGTGTATTAAATGGTATTGCGTGGAGTTCGGTTAAGGGAAATTATTTCCGCTATGCTACCTTTAACCAAAAGACGGTAGATGAACTTAAAAAACGCTATACCCATGAAGTGAATTTGGATAGCAAAAGTCTCACCTTTGATAGTACTGACAATAAGTACCAAATTGATGGCAAGGAAGAGAGTTTTGACTTAAACAAAGACCTATCCTTTAAGGGTGGTGGCGATATCACTTTAAGTAAAAACCTCCACCTAGGTGTAGGTGGTCTTATCTTTGATGAGGGCAAGATCTATACCGTCCAAGGAGCTGACCCTAACTATAATTTCAAAGGCGCAGGTATTGATATTGGCAAAGACACGATAGTTCATTGGAATATCAAAGGTTCCTCAGATGACGACTTGCATAAAATTGGCGAGGGCACTTTAGAGGTCAATGTAAGCCAAGGCAATAATCTCAAAGTAGGCAATGGCACTATCTTGCTCAATGCCGATAAGGCCTTTAATAATATTTATCTTGCCAATGGCTTAGCTACAGTTAAGCTCATGAAAAAAGATGCGCTTAATACTAGCGATGATAAAGGCCGTAATGGCGTCTTCTTTGCTCGTTATGGCGGCACCCTAGACTTAAATGGCCATTCCCAAGAATTTGCGCGCATTGCTGCCTCCGATGATGGAGCCATTATTACCAACACAGGTCACACCAAAGCCGATGTCAACTTCAAGCTGCCGAAATGGGCTTATGCCTATCATGGTCAATTTAAAGGCAATTTAAACGTCAATCACAAGTACGACGATGAGGCCACCACAGAACTTAAGCACAAGGAGCGTCATTTAATTTTAGATGGCGGTGCCAATATTGATGGTGATTTATCGGTTAAAAATGCCAAACTAACCATGCAAGGTCTGCCAAGCATTCATGCTTATTTTGGCAATGGCTGGTGTAATGCGCCTAAGTTCAATATCAAATGTCCGCGTGATTATATTGCTGATTTTAGAAATAGAGATAAAGCAGCCAATGATCGTTGGAATAGCCACTATAAGAACAATAATCAGACCAGCTCTTTTGAGCAGCCTGATTGGAAGACCCGTACTTTTAAATTTGCTAACCTCAATTTAGAAAAAGCAGATGTGGGTATTGGCCGTAATACTATTTTGCTCACCAATATTCAGGCTCAAGATTCCAATATCCAATTTGGCGGTGGTGTAGCTACCTATCGTGATGAGCATGCTGGAGATAATGTCACTGGCTTTGATTTCCAACAAAAGCTCCAAGAAGGCAATGCCGAACAAAACGATACTATCTACTTTGAAGGTGAAATTAACGCCTCCAACTCTAAGATCGTAAGCTATATTCCAGAAATGGCTGCCAGCTTTAATCTCTCTAATGGTTCGAGCTTTGAGGCTGTAGATAAAAGTAGCGTGACTCGTCTGCTCTCTAAGGGCATTAAATTACAAGATAAATCAACCTTAGAGTTAGGCAATGTCTTAGTTAAGGATGAAAAAGATCCTGTGAAAGTGGAAAAGTCAGCAGACTCTAAGCTCTCAATTCAAGATGTAGCCGTAGGCAAAGCCAGCTTATACTTGCCAGATGATGTGGTTAAAGGCTCTTTGACTGCCTTTGAAGACGGTAATATTCACGTTAACAAGTGGGAGATCAAGGACAATAACTTAGCCTCCCAAGGCAATGGTTTAATTCACTTTGGCACAGTAGAGGTCAAGGGCTCGCAGCATGTTGAAACTGCCAATATCACCATTAAAGACCAATTGGCGATGCATGATGTTAATCCTAATGCTACCCAAGCAGGCGCCCATGAGTGGATTGGCTTGAATGTCAATCAGCTTACTTTAGAGTCTAATGCCAAGGTTTCAGCTGAGATCTCTAATGATTATTTGTCCTTGGAAAATATCAGCTTTAATCAAGAACATACCTTAATTCAAGCTCAAGAGCTCAAGGACTTACGCCAAGATAAGCGCATCGAATTTATCTTGCAGGGCTCAGATGTATACGCCAATAGCACTACCCAAGGCAATAAGATTGTCTTTTCCTTAAGTACATCTTCGCAAGGTCCTTCGATACTAGATAGTATTGCCTCAAGCCCTGTAGGTAAAGAGTTTTTAGCTCAAAATCCACAAGGCTTAGATATCTTGGGTTCTATCTTAGAACACAATAATAAAGGTGATAGCAAGTACCAAGAAGCAGCCATCAAAGATGCCATCTCCATGAGTGACATTAATGCTGGCGTGGAGGCTTTAAATAATATCATTAAGCGTACTGATGATATGTTTGATAATACCTCCCAAACAGTCAAAACTGAGGGCATGGTAAATTCCTTGCGCACCGCGATTAATTCCCGCTTAGCCGCCTTGCGCCGTTCTGCCTATAAGATCGTGCCTGAGTATCATCCTGTAGCTTCGATTACCAGTGTGTATAATCAGCCTAAGCTTACAGCTGAGGAAATCGTGCACCAAAGCCTCTATGTTGATGTCAGTGGATCCGTGGAGAAAAATGGCTCAGCTAAAGAGCATGTTTTAAGTACCAATATCGGCTATGACCATGTCTTTAATCTGGATAAGGCTCGTATGGTCTTAGGTGCTGCTTTTAGCATTAGCAAGCTCGATAGCGATAATGGTAGCTCAACTGATGATGCCAAAATGCATTCTCTTACAGGCTATTTTTCTTACGAGCAAAAAGAGGGCTTTGAGTTCCAAAGCTACTTAACTACTGGTTACTTGCAAAACGAGCATAGCTTTATGCCAGAAATTTCGCTTGGCAAGCAGACCTTTGATGAAAAGAGCTATTTACTTATGAGCAGTAATGCCTTTAAGTACCATATCCGCGAGGGCAATTGGTCATTTAAGCCTATGATCTTGGCTGATTTAGGTATGACCTCTACCTCGAGCTCTCACTCTGAGTACTTAAAGCGCGATGGTATGACTAATGTAAGCCTAGACTTGGGCTTGGGTTTGGAAATTGACGGCTTTTATAACGATATGGGCTACTCTTTCCAAGCAAGTGCCAAGCGCAATGTCTATACCTCAGCTGATAGCATTGGTGTTAACTTACGCAATTCAGATGGCTATATCTCCTATGACCTCAATAGCAAGAAAGAGATTCGCTTGAATGTCAATGCCATAGTTAGCAAGCGCATCCATAAGGACTTTATTATTGATGTCGGTGCTGGTGCTAGCGCCACTACCGAAGGCGCCGTAGGCCTCAATGCCAACGCCCGCGCTCGCTGGCTCTTTTAAGCGCCCGCCACAGTAGCTTGAGCTCAAGCTCACGAAGCTCAAGCTGCGCTTACGTCCCCTGCCCTAGAGCCAAGGACTTGGGGCAGCACTAAAAACACTAAAGCCCCTGAAAGCTCTTACAGCAGAATAGCTCTCAGGGGCTCTTTTTTGACCTCAGGTGCCAAGCACTCCGTCAAAAACCTTCATTGCTTACGGGCAACAACACTAACCTGCTTGATCCTCATGCCATGTATGGCCACATTTAAGGCATTCACAATTATCTAAAACATGATCATCAATCACTTTGCCTGCAGCGGTTCCTGCGATAGTGCCAGTAGCTGCTCCTCCTAAAGCACCTAAAATACCGCCTGCAATTGTGCCTATACCTGCACCAATAGCAGTACCTAATAAAGGTACGAAAGAGCCAATAGCCGCTCCAGCAGCAGCGCCAGCTGTAGCACCTGCCGTGGCAGCCACATAACCACCAACCGCACCAGCACTAGCACCTGCAGCACCTCCAATTTTGGTACCTATTCTGCGACTAACAACCTTAACGGAGCCGCAATAAGGACACTTATTTTTAGATCGAGAGCTTGATTTTGCCATTGATATAAATACTCCTTAACGCGCAAGCCAAGCTTGCTTAATACACTTTATGATCAAACCAAGTATGACCGCACTTTCTACATTTGCGATTGCAAATCATGTCTTGATGACTACTTGGCTTTACAAGATTTAATAAATTATTAAAGATACCATAGGAGCCAATATTGGCTATACATAACACATTTCGTGAGCCGCACTTGGGACAAACTTGAGAATCTTGCATGGACTTAAAGCATACCATGGTAAATCCTTCTATTATTATGAGGTATCAATATATTAATCAGTTAATGAAAAGTAAGATACCTATAAACCAAATTTTTGCGGATATGGCCCCAAAAAACCTATTAAGCCACTACCAGTACCAGCCCTAAATTAGGCTATTTGGTGTTGAATATAGGATACTTGCTCATAGCAAAATCAGAGAGCAGCTCCTTCATATCTTCTACGCTACAGTCCTTGATTTTGATATCAACAACCGCCCCATCATCTGGACTGCCTTCATCTCTAAAGTAGAGCGAGCGATAATCCTGATTGCTCGATTTGCTGAGCAATTTTTGAGTATCGCTCATAGGTAGCATTGTGTCTAGAAACAGACTATAAATTGTACTCCAAAGTCGGTACCTTCTTTTAAGGAGGGGTAAATATGATGTAGAGCTACATGCTGAGTTTATTTGGCATTTAAAAGCCAAGATCTGCTTAGATTAAGGCATTAAGAGCTATTAGATAAGGCTAGTCTTGATAGACATGAACCCCATGGGAGTGGGTCAGAACCTGCTTCTTTCAGCAAGACACATCACTGTGCTCACCTTGCTTTCAGCTAACGCTTCCCACTAGAAATTGCTCATGCCAAGCACACCACCAAAAAGCCGAGCTTGGGGCTCGGCTTGTGTGGAGTATTTAAAATCGATAGCGGAACTAGCGGATATTGAGGATGCTGTCCATTACAGTATTGTTGGTCTGTAAGGATTGAGCGTTAGCCTGATAGTTACGCTGAGCGGTAATAAGTTCAACTAACTCGGAGGTCAAATCAACATTGGAGAGCTCTAAATTAGAGCCCTTGATGGAGCCAGCAG
>Burrito_p2__coassemble_1159_pt1 | contig 16263 bp, 8 predicted proteins | sample Burrito_p2__metabat2_low_PE_016 | metagenome-assembled genome bin Burrito_p2
AATTGTTTGTTACAAGCCCTTTGCCATCCAGCTGAAATATGAAAGTACTCACTTTAAGCCCGTGTTTTCCATCAGGGGCGCCCATTGCAGCATTGAGCTTACTGCTTAAACTCACTCTAGGCCTGTTAATCCTTGTATTTGATGATGGTTCTTGCATTTAAGGGGCGGGCGCTCTGGAGCTTTAAGGTAAGATGCAAGAGCCTTGCTAAGCCACTTTTGTGCCTCTCTCTCACGGTTATTAAATTAAATGGTGCCTAGCCGTGCACAGGGGATTAAGAAAGGATAGCCTTTTGTGTGAGTTTTTGTATAATCCTCTTTTTTAATTGTCTCTTGGTTGGGACATAGCGTGATAGATAAGCCATTCTAGTTAGTACTAGGATGAGATAGATAATGTTGTGATCGACGTGGATATTGAGCTTTCAACTGTGGCACGCTCCTTTAGCAAAGCTGCCTTAACTTATGAGCACCAAGCCTTTATGCAAAACACCATGGCTGACAGGCTATGTTTGGAGCTTGAGCGTTTTGTATCTGCACGAGGCCTAAGTACAGTAAAGCAATCTTTATCCCGAGTTTTAGAAATTGGCTGCGGCCCTGGTAACTTTACCAAGCTCTTATTAGAGCGCTTCTCTATTGATGAGCTCTGTCTTAATGACTTAAGTGCCTCGATGCTTAAGAGTAATCTTACTAAGCTACAAGGGCTTAAGTACCATACCAAGCTTTCAACTCTTTGTGCCGATGCTCTGAGCTTAAGTAAGGATCATGAGTTGATTGCAGAGCCTTTTGATGCTCTAGTTAGCAATGCCACCTTCCAATGGTTTGGTGCTTTAGAGCCGACCTTAGAGTTCTTTGCTACCTTGCTAAAGCCTAGTAATTTTCTCCATCCTCTCATGGCTCCAAACTTGCAAAGTGCAAGTGTCGCTACCTTAGAGGACCATCAGAGTACTAAAGAGCGCCTCCCAAGTTCTCAGGGTCAGGATCTATCCAAAATAGGTCTTACCTTGGCCTCTCCAAATATAGCAGCCTGTAAGCGCAGTAAGGAACATGTTGCATATACTCAGTGCAAGGGCAGGCGCTTAATTGCCTTTTCATCTTTTTATGCAGGCAACTTTTCTCAAATCAAAGAACTAACGGGGCTGAGCTTAGAGTATTTATCCCGTGAGCAGATTATAGGGGCCTTGAAGAGTTGCGCAGGTGATTACCAAGTGCAATTTGAAGAATATCAGCAGTCCTTTGCCTCACCTTTGGAATTATTTAAAAATCTCAAGAGCACAGGGGTCACGGCCTTGGGCCATAAGCCTTTGCCCCCACGGGCCTTTAAGCAGCTCTTAGTTGACTATCAAGAGCGCTATAGCGATGAGCGCGGTGTGTACCTTACTTGGCATCCTTATTATGTAGTGGCCTTGATATAGGAAAAGAGGCCCTTAGACATCTAAAGTTGAGGAGAGTATGCATCTTAGCTCCCCTAAGAGCGTACAGGCTTTGGGCCTTGGGAGCTTAGATAAGGGATCTTTGGCAAAGCTGCGCAGACGATAAGTAAAAAGCGATGGGGCATGGGGTGCTCCATCGCTTTTAGGAGAGCCAAAGCTCTTTGTGTTTGTTTAGTAGGTGAAATTATTTGTGGCCTAAGGCCTTAGGGCCACGGCTAATGGCAACAATACCTGAGCCTACAGTCTCTAAGATCTCAGTTTGCTCTTGCAAGGCCTTCATGAGGCGACGAATTTTGCCATGACCTGCGCTTAAGCATACAGTATAAGACTCAGTAGAGACATCTACGATACGCGCATCAAAGATATCGGCAATGCGCTTGACGCTCTCCCGCAGCACATTGGTATTAGCTTTGACCTTAAAGAAGACTAATTCAAGCTCCATGGTCTCCTCAGGATTGCCATCTTCATAGGTGGAGACGGTATGGACATTAATGAGCTTGTGAATTTGCTTCTTTATTTGCTCTAAGTCGATGTCATCGCCAATGGTAGAGATGGTCATGCGAGACATCTTTGGGTTTTCAGTAGGACTAGCTGAGATGGTCTCAATGTTATAACCGCGCTGGGAGAATAAGCCCACCACACGCGACAATGCACCCGTCTCGTTTTCCAATAAAATTGAAATCAAATGACGCATAAAACTATCCTTGCTTTGTGTTCTCTAAAGCCTAAGAAGGTCTCTTAGGCTTAGTCGTTTAAGTGGCGGTATGTTCCCTTAGCTTTGGGCATTAGGAAGAACCATTTCATCCATGCTGCCAGCAGTTTTTTGCATTGGCAGCACATTAGCTGAGGTTTGGCACATAATGTCAACCACGACTAGTTTGTCCTTTAAGGATAAGGCCTTTTCAATAGTGGACTCGAGTTCTTCTGGTTTGCCAACGACAAAGCCAGTGTGACCATAAGCTTCTGCGACTCTTACAAAGTCAGGGTTGTAGTTTAAGTTAGTTTGAGTAATGCGGCCCTGATAGAACATGTTCTGCCATTGACGCACCATGCCCAAGGTATGGTTATCTACGATAAAGACCTTAACTGGGACGTTGTACTCTAAGCAGGTAGATAACTCTTGGATGTTCATCTGGAAGGAGCCATCACCTGTAATTAAGACTACCTCAGTATCAGGATTAGCAATTTTAGCACCAATAGCAGCAGGGAAACCAAAGCCCATGGTGCCCAAACCACCTGAGGTAATTAAGGTACGAGGTTGCTCAAAGTCATAATACAAGGCTGTAAACATCTGGTGCTGACCTACATCAGTAGCCACGATAACCTTGCGACCTGCACAGGCCTTGCTAATGGCTTCAATTACTTGAGCAGGGTGGCAGACATCAGCTTGTTTCTCATAGTGCAAGCAGTCTACTTTCTTTAAGTCGTTGATATACTCCCACCAAGGCTCTAATTGAGCCTTTTGGCCCTCAGAACCCATCTCATCGGCCATTTGTAAGATCTGGCCTAAGATAGTATTTGCATCACCTACGATAGGCAAATCTGCCTCAATGATCTTGGAGATGGCCGATGGGTCAATATCGATATGAATGACTTTGGCATTTGGGCAGAATTTTTTGACATTATTCGTGACACGGTCATCAAAGCGCACGCCAATACCAAAGATCAAATCACTTTGAGCCATAGCATTATTAGCCTGATAGGTACCGTGCATACCTACCATACCTAAGAAGCGCGGGCTTGATTTTGGATAAGCACCTAAGCCCATTAAGGTGCTGGCTACAGGTAAATCAAAGCGCTCGACAAATTTAGCTAAATTGTCACAAGCATTACCCACAATAGCACCACCACCGACTAACACAATAGGGCGGCTAGCGCGGGTAATTTGCTTAATGGCACGACGAATTTGCCCCTTGTGACCTTGAGTTGTTGGATTATAGGTCTCAAGCTTTAAGTCCTCCTCGCTCAATGGATGGAAGACACTGCCAGCAGAGGCAAAGCCTACACAATCTTTAGGGATGTCGACTACTACAGGGCCTGGTTTGCCAGTGGAGGCAATATAGAAGGCCTGACGGACAAACTTAGGGATATCCTGAGGGCTCTTACATAAGAAAGAGTGCTTAACTACAGGACGGGTGATGCCTATAGTATCTACCTCTTGGAAAGCATCGGTACCAATTAAGTTGGTGGCTACCTGGCCTGTTAACACTACCATAGGAATGGAGTCAGAGTAGGCAGTAGCGATAGCAGTAATGGCATTGGTAGCGCCAGGGCCTGAGGTTACTAAGGCGCAACCTACTTTACCTGTGGAGCGAGAATAGCCGTCGGCCATGTGACAAGCACCTTGCTCGTGACGAGCTAAGACGTGCTTGATTTTATCGGAATGCTGAAGAGCATCGTAAATATCGATAACAGCGCCACCAGGGTAACCAAATAAATACTCGACACCTAAGTCTTCTAAAGTACGCACTAATTGTTGTGCGCCAGACATTTTAGCCATTAGGAATACTCCTGAACTTGCCTCATGTGCTTTTCTAAATCAAGGCCTTAAAGTCAGTTATAGCTAAGTTAAGCAAGAATCGTAAATGCAACTGCTAGCGGTAACTTAGTTGCTATCTCTAGGCCTTTGGGTAAAAAGCTGTAGGTACGATAGCAAGCTCAATGCTATAACTTAAGATAGTGACTTTCGGCTTAAGAGTGCTATAAGGATGAAAAGCAGGTGATGGATAAAAATTGGCAAAAGCAAAAGATGCTGCCTCGATAAGATCCTAAATCTAGGTGCTTTTTAGTGGTAAAAGGTGAGCACTAACCTTATTGAAAGACAGCTTAATCTAGACGAAAAGACCCGATTTCTCGGGCCTTTTTAAGTGCCTCTCTTAAGAGGCGGTTGCGATATTAAGGTGATTATTTGTCACCGACCGAGATTTCTTTCATATCGCTCATGTAAGCACGTAGGGTGCGACCTATCACCTCAATTGGGTGATTGTAAATGGACTCGTTGGCTTTAATTAGAGCTACGTTGTCCACGCAGTTGTCGCCAGATAGACCCTTGCCCATGACATCTAGATCAAGGCTGTTAATATAGTCGCTTAAAAGCGGAATGGCTGCGTTGGCAAAGAGGTAGTTACCGTACTCAGCAGTATCTGAAATTACCACATTCATCTCATATAAACGACGACGTGCAATGGTATTGGCAATTAATGGAAGCTCATGTAAAGATTCGTAGTAAGCAGATTCTGCATAAATGCCGCTCTTAGTCATGGTCTCGAAAGCAAGCTCAATACCTGCTTTACAGAAAGCAACTAATAAGATGCCCTTATCGAAGTACTCTTGCTCGGAAATTGGAGTTGGGCACTCTGGGGCAGTTTCAAAACCAGACTTAGCATAGTTTTCGCGCCAAGTATGTAAATCTACATCGTCCTTGGCCCAGTCTTCCATCATAACGGAGGAGAACTTGCCAGACTCAATGTCATCCATGTGCTTTAAGTACAAGGAGGCCATCTTAGATTTTAATTCATTGGCAATGGCACAAGCACGTAACTTAGCAGGGTTGGAAAGACGATTCATCATATTGGAGATACCGCCTTGCTTTAAAGCCTCACAAATAGTCTCCCAGCCAAACTGGATTAACTTGCAGGCATAAGCAGAGTCCATACCCTTGGAGGTCATTAAATTAAAGGACAAGATAGAGGCAGCTTGAAGTACACCACATAAGATGGTCTGCTCGCCCATTAAGTCGGACTTAACTTCAGCGACAAAGGAGGAGCGTAAGCAGCCTGCTCTATGGCCACCAGTACCTGCAGCCCAAGCCTTGGCAATATCCCAGCCCTTGCCCTCAGGATCGTTTTCTGGGTGTACAGCAATTAAGGTTGGAACACCAAAACCACGCTTGTACTCCTCACGAACTTCGGTGCCTGGAGACTTAGGTGCGACCATGACAACAGTGATGTCTTTGCGGATTTGCTGACCTACTTCCACGATATTAAAACCGTGAGAATAACCTAAAGCAGCGCCTTGCTTCATTAAAGGCATGACGGATTCAACTACATTAGAGTGCTGCTTATCTGGAGTGAGGTTAATGACTAAATCAGCGCTAGGAATGAGCTCTTCATAGGTACCAACAGTAAAGCCATTGTCGCTTGCACGAACGTAAGATTGGCGTTTTTGAGAAATAGCCTCTGGACGTAAAGCATAAGACACGTCTAGACCTGAGTCACGAAGATTAAGGCCTTGGTTAAGACCTTGTGCGCCGCAGCCTACAATCACAATCTTCTTACCCTTTAAGAAGTCGCAACCATTTGCAAACTCAGCACGATCCATAAACTCACAGCAGCCTAATTGTGCTAACTGCTCACGTAAATTCAAAGAATTAAAATAATTCGCCATTTCTTTTTGTACCTTGATGAGAGGGGGCTTACTAGTGAGTTGTTACCCCATTTAACAAGGAGGCAAAAGTCTCCTTTACTCAAGAGCACAGCCTTACAAGCGAGTAGCGAGAACTAAGTTTGAAGTTAAATCATGACCGATAACTAGCAGATAAACTCAATACCATCTTAAGTTGCGCTGTTTTGATATGCAGCATTAAGCGTTTTGATATACGCTCCAACCTAAGCGTAGTGCCTTCAAGCTCATCAAGAAACTCAAGACACAAATAGTTATAGTTGATTTAAGTTCGTTGCCTAGCTTTGCACCCTCGTCTAAGGTCAAGGTTTAAAAGGTATCCTTGAAGTGCTAATACTGAAAATCAAGCAAAGTGTGGTAGTTTGCTTAGAACTAGCCGTGATAGGTAAATCGTAACTAGCTTTCAGTAGATGAGCTAAATGAAAGTAACAACCACTAAACTTGGTTAACATATAATGTTTGTTTAGTAAGCGTACATAGGATAGGCCATTGCTCTTAATTGATAGAACAAGAGCACCTAAACTTAAGGAGTAAAAGGGAACTGTATAGTGAGATTGCAAAGTAAAAAAAGTAACTAAAATCAATAAGAAGAACTAAAGCTTGATAAGCATCAGGGAAATTATTTATTTTAGGATACTTTGTAAAGCTCTTAGCTCCTTGCTCCTTATAGCAAGGATTGAATGGTTCCTATGTTTGTTAATTCGTTGGATTCATATTAGCCTAACCATGTCGTAGCAATTTTCATTGCACAAAAACTTAGCGCACTAATACAACATTGAGCAATAATAGTGCGAAAAATGACCTGCTTCTGCTTATCCATTGTGCAGTGCCCAAAGATAAGCTGTGAAAAATCATCACTTGCACCCTCAAAAGCCCCCAAATTTAGCCTCGCAAAAATTCGATTAAAAAGCGCTTGCTAAGCCTTAAGCAAATAGATAATATTGTGAGCCCGATCAAGAAAAGTAGGGTTGACCATAAGCTCTACAGCTGTCAGCGCCCGCCCCATGCAAAAGCATCTGTACTTGCTTAAGCTTAAGATGCTTAAGACTTTTCTTCTCATACTAAAAAGCGCCCGCTCTTAATGGACGTGAACAAAAGAGCATAGGTGCTTGCCTTAGTAAGTGGTTGGTAGTTGTGCCTTCAATCAGGCCCTCATGTTCATCTTTATCTTTAAGAAGCTAATTTAAAATGCAAGGCGTCTATTCCGTTCTTCTTCTTGTACTTTCCAATGTTTTCATGACCTTTGCTTGGTACGGTCACTTAAAGCTTTCCCAAACAGGTATTAGCAAAGACTGGCCATTACTCTTAATTATTCTCTTTTCTTGGGGAATTGCTCTTTTCGAGTACATGTGCCAAGTACCTGCCAATCGCTTAGGCATTGCTGACCAAGGCGGCCCCTTTAATATCATTCAGCTCAAGGTCATCCAAGAGGTAGTTTCCTTAGTAGTCTTCACTGGTATTGTGACTATCATGTTCAAGGGTACTGCCTTCCAGTGGAACCATATCGCTGCTTTCTTCTGCCTCGTAGCTGCCGTCTACTTCGTCTTCATGAAGTAGTATCAAACAGGAGCTTATTGCCTTAGCTCCTAAGTCTCAATAGCTGCTGCCATTAAGAGCTACATACCGCTCTTAATGGCCAATCCAATTCCGACAATCTCACCTCATTAGCTTAGCTACTCAGCTTTAAGCTCTAGGCTATTCTTAGTCTGCTCGCATCATATATTAACGTAATCAAGAGAGTTGTAGAGTTTTCCGCTTTTAAGGGGGTAAAAGTAGGGCTAAAGCCTTGTAGCATAAGGCTTTGAATGGGCTTGCAACTTTTTTGTAATGTAATGTAAAAAAACTCTGAGGCATGAAAAGTATAGGCTTAGGGTGCGCTTAGGGTGATGCTGCGCTATCAAGAGCTGCTGCCATTAATGGCCAATCCAATTCCGACAATTAGCTTAGCTACTCAAGTTATAAGCTTTAAGCTCTAGGCTATTCTTAGTCTGCTCGCATCATATATTAACGTAATCAAGAGAGTTGTAGAGTTTTCCGCTTTTGAGGGTATAAAAGTAGGGCTAAAGCCTTGTAGTATAAGGCTTTGAAGGGGCTTGCAACTTTTTTGTAATGTAATGTAAAAAACTCTGAGGCATGAAAAGTATAGGCTTAGGGTGCGCTTTGGGTGATGCTGCGCTACAATCGCAAGGTTTGAGATGCTAAGTGCTGGGTATGACTTAGCATAATGGGCAAGGAGGAAAATGCTAATGGTTATGGATACAAAGAAGTTTCGTCCTATTTTTGTTACAGGCACTGGCACTGATATAGGCAAAACCTATGTCACCGCATTATTGTGCAAAGAGCTTAAGGCTTATTTAGAACAGCATGCTCCACTTACTGATAGTTCTCTTAAGAGTGTGGCTTATTACAAGGCTGCAATTAGTGGTGCTGATGATATTGCTAGCTCTGATGCAGGTCAGGTCAATAAAATTGCCGCTTTGGGCCAAGAGCTTTCTTCGCTTACTTCTTATTTATATCAAGAAGCTGTATCCCCTCATTTAGCTCAAAAGCATGAGGGCTCAGAGAGTATTTCCTTGCTGCGCATTAAGCATGACTTTAAAGCCGTATATGACCAAGTACAGCTTACTGTCTTAGAGGGCAGTGGTGGTATTTACTGTCCTTTATGCTGGGACTATAACAAGCGCCCTTATCTAACAGGCAATGAGAGTTTTGATAGCTCTCTTGCCCTTACTAAGAGCAATCCTGAGAACTCTTGTGTCTTTAGTAATATCAATGAGAGCTGCTATACCATTAGTGACTTTATGATGGAGCTTAATAAGGACTATGACTTGAGCATAGTAGTGGTAGGTGATGCAGCTTTAGGTTGTATTAACAATGTGGTTATGACCTTAAATAGCTTACGTGCCGAGGGCTTTGACTTAAACAAGGTAGTAATCATCTTAAATAACTTTGTCCCAGGCGATGCCATGTATGAGGATAACTTCAAGATGATTGAGTCTATGACCCATGTGCCTATTATTGCTACCTTAGAGCGCAATGCCACTAAGCTTAATTTAAATGCCGCCTTCTTAAAGCGCCTTTTAGTTCCTAAAAAGTAAGCCTCTAAGCAAACTTAACTGCCTCTCCTATAGATGACAGAGCTAAGATGCATGGGATATAGCGCTGGTCTTTATATCGCTCCAGTATATGCATAGCCGTAATACGCAAGAATCAGCATCAGATATATACCTTGGCTCTTGGTAGGTAGGGGTAGAGTAAGGACTTTTAGTCGTTTTATATATAGCCTTTGAGTATGGGCGCTACTTTTGCTTGCCTGTCTCAGAGGCTTTGTCATTTATGGACATTTAATATTTATAGAAATGAACCCAATGGACAAGCCCATGGGAGTGGGGCAGAGGTATGAGGTAGTAGTGGCTTGCTGACTAGAGCTATGGCTCTTAAGTTAAGGCTATGGTAGGAAGGACTCAGGATATTGCAAGGATAGAGGGCCCTATAGGGCAGAAGTTTAGCTCATATCGTAGTGTTGGGTGCTTGGTTGTCATGGGCAAAGCTCTTCTTATACACTGGATATGGTGCCGATGATGGCTTTGATTTAAATAAGGGAGTTAGTATGCTCGCGCTTTCTAAGCTTAAAGAAAAGTTGCTCAAAAAGTATAGCAAGGACAGTGATTTCTATGAATTATGTGCCTTAGAGAGCTATCCTTATGTCGTAAGCTTAGGTGCGCCTACATCCAAGGAGCTTATCTATAACTTGCCTACCGTAAGAGCATGGCAAGCTAGCTATGAGAGTAGTGAATTAGCTTCTTACTTAATTAAAAAGGAGCTCAAAGCCCGTGGCGCTATGGGATCGCATGTCATTATCACCCATGTATCCTTTCCTAATCGTGAGGCCTTAGAGCACTTTGTTTCTCCCAAGCACTGCCCTAAGAGTGCTATCCCTCCAGTAGCAGTAGTTAAGGCTGAGAGTCAAAGCAAATTAGTTACATCAGCTCCTGCCCCTGTCTCTGTCCCTATAGAGAATGAGCCCTTATCTTCCTTATCTGATAGTGACTTCTTTAACTTTTTAGATAGAGCAAGTGACTGTGCTCCTCCAAAGCCTCAAGCTGCGCGCGCTCATAAGGCTGTAGAGAAAGAGCAAGGTGGATGTCTGGTAGCAAAGAGCACTCTTATGGATATGCCTGGAGAGCATCCTTTGGCTCAGGAGATGCTAGAGAGCCCGTATAGGCTCTGTGCTGATGTCTTGGCAGGTAAGAGCTTGGAGTGTAAGCGTGGTCCTTTGCATGATATGGAGCGTAAGCTCGAGGCTATAGTCGGGTCTTTTAAGTGCTTAGATGTCTTGCTCTCTCGTATCCAAGGTGCGCTATATCCTGCGCTTTTGGAAAGTAGTGATGCCTTTGCCAAGCGCTGTCATGGATTAGATTTCTATATCAGAGCCCATGGTGCCTCGGTGGCTGCTTTAGGCCCTGACTTTTTAGTCATGGTGCAATTGGTGGATTACTTAGCCTCCTTAAGTGCTACTCCGCCTATTTATCTTCGCCAAGTGACCTTGCCAGTCATGGATACTAAATTTGTAGAGCGGCATTATGGCATTATTGATGCGCTCTTGCGCTTGTGTCTGCCACCAGAGCGCTGCTTAGATGCACAAGGCGCTGAGGGCTTTAATGGCTTTGTCAGGCGCTGGGGCTTTAGAGCTAAAAAGGACATGGTGCGCTATCGTATGTTAGACCCTCACATGAGCAATGCTTTATATGGATCTAATGGCTTAGCCTTAGATAGCATAGTGCCTTTAGAGGCCTTGGCTCATTTAGAGCTGAGCTTTGAGCATGTCATTATCTGTGAAAATGAAGTTTGCTATTTAAGCTTGCCAGAGATAAGTAATACCATTGCCATCTTTGGTAGTGGCTATAAGGTAACCCAGCTCGCCAAGCTCCCTTGGCTCTTACATAAAGATGTCATCTACTGGGGTGATGTCGATAGCCATGGCTTTAATATCTTGCATAGCTTAAGGCAGGCTCTTGCTAAAGAAGAGTATGGGCAGGTTCTAGAGAATATGGATGCTATGCAGGTAGAGCCAGTACTCAAGAGCACTAGAGTTAGAAGTATGCTAATGGATACTGCTACCCTCAAGCGCAATGTCCATAGCATAGTCATAGAGGCCAAGCCCATTACCAAGGAGCTAGATTATCTAAATGGAGAGGAGCAGCTGTGCTGCCAAGAGCTGAGCACTAAGTTTTACTCTGCCTATGCGCGCTTAGAGCAAGAGCTCATTCCTTTTGACCAAGTAATAGAGGCTCTCAAGCGCCTGCTTCCTGATGAGCACATCTTATTTGCAGGCCAAGATGGGCACTAATCGTAGTTAGCGTAGCTCTTAGCTAGCAGGAGCGGGCGCTGTAAAGGCAAGGTTTAGTTTAAACGCAAGGCTGAGCCTTACCAATAAAAAAGTCCTATTACCGCAGGTTGTCGATAATAGGACTTTTTGTCTATTAATAGCTCTTATCTTAGAGCTTGCTTAGCTCTGGCTTGACTCACCTGAGCCCTTTTTCTTGGCAGGGGCCTTGGTCTTGGAGGCAGTTCTCTTCGCCTTGGTAGCTGGAGCCTTGGCCTTAGTAGCAGGGGCCTTGGTAGTGCTAGCCTTTGGAGCCTTGCTGTCCTCTGGCTTGGCAGGGGTCTGGGCCTTGGTGCTGGAGCGCTTAGTAGGGGCTTTACCTTTAGCTGGAGCCTTGGCTTTGGTATCCTCTTGTGGCTCTACAGGGGCATATGCGCTCTTGCCGTGCTCATCAAAGCTTTCCTTGCGTGGGCCTTGGTAGCTAGGGTCAGCTTTATGTAAGAGCGGGCGTACGCTCTCAAATAGAGTATAGGCTACGTCCTTGTAGGTATCAGCATAGTAGAAAGTTACCTTAGAGCGCACTTGCTCAGGGAGTTCCTTGACATCACCTTCATTACCAATAGGGATAATCAAGTTGAAAATGCCCATACGGCGTGCGGCAATAGTCTTTTCTCTAAGACCACCAATTGGCAATACATGCCCCGTTAAAGTCAGCTCACCTGTCATGGCAAAGTTTGGCTGTGGAGCCTCATCTAGAGCCAAGGAGAGCAAGCTGGTGGCCATGGTAACACCAGCAGATGGGCCATCCTTTGGAATCGCGCCTTCAGGTACGTGTAAGTGCACGGTCTTTTTCTTAAAGAAAGACTGAGCCTTAGGGCCTTTGAGCTTACCTAAATTAGCTTGGACAAAGCTAAAGGCAATACTAGCAGACTCCTTCATGACATAACCTAAAGAGCCTGTGAGCTTAAAGCCTGTATCATCAGTATTAGTGATAATCGACTCTACAGGTAAGGTCACACCGCCAGAGGCAGTCCACGCAAGGCCTGTCATAATACCTACGCCTTGGAGCTTCTTTTCTTTCTTAAATGGAGCGCTACCTAAGTACTCTTCTAAGTCCTCAGTTTTAATCACGACCTTATCTTGGCCTGAGACTAACTTAACTGCGGCCTTGCGCATTAATTTCTTAATGGCGCGCTCTAAGCTACGCACGCCGCTTTCACGGGCATAGCCTTCAATTAAGTTAGACAAGGTCTCATCGGACATAGTGATAGTACGTGAATTACGCTTTAAGCCTGCCTCTTCAAAAGCTCGAGGAATTAAGTGCTTTTTAGCGATAGCAAACTTTTCTTTGGCAATATAGCCTGACAGGCTAATTGGATCCATACGGTCTAATAGTGGAGCTGAGATAGTGTCAGTGCCATTAGCTGTACAGATAAACAAGCAATTAGACAAGTCGAGCTTTTCGTCTAAGTACACGTCCAAGAAGTTCTTATTTTGCTCAGGGTCTAAGGTCTCAAGTAAGGCTGAATCAGGATCACCGCGATAAGAACGACCTAATTTGTCAATCTCATCTAACATGATAACTGGGTTCATAACCTTGGTCTCACGCAGTGCTGAGACAATCTTACCTGGCATAGCACCGACATAAGTACGTCTATGGCCCTTAATCTCAGAGACATCATCGATACCGCCTAAAGATAAGCGATAGAAAGGACGATTGAGAGCTTTAGCAATAGACTTACCAATAGATGTCTTACCTACACCAGGAGGGCCAACAAAGAGCATGATTTGACCTGAGGTATGTCCCTTTAGGGCGCCTACGGCTAAGAACTCGATAATACGGTCTTTAACATCCTGCAAGCCCTCATGATCCTCATCTAAGATCTTGCGCGCACGAGCTAGATCAATGGCTCCCTTATTATGCTTGCCATCCTTGGTGGCTTTGCTCAAACGTTCTTTGGCCATCTTGCCCCATGGAATGGAGGTTAAGATATCCACATAATTGCGGGTCTGACCATATTCAGGGCTGGCAGTCTCGAGCATCGAGAGTTTGGAGATTTCATCTTCAAAGCGCTCCTTGATGTAATCAGGAGGTGCGAGCTTCTTCATGCGCTCTTGGAATTTTTCGACGTCTAAGTCTTTTTCATCGGCAGCTAGGCCGAGCTCTTTTTTGATCTCGTTTAATTGCTCTCTTAAGAAGAAGTCCTTTTGGCGCTTTTGAATCTTTTCAGCAACGGAGAGCTTAATCTTATCTTGGAGCTTGGCAGCTGAGAGCTCTCGGGAGATTAACTCAAAGGTGATCTTTAAACGAGGCAGCACCGCAATAGTATCAAGCACTTGCTGGAGCTCTTGACGCTCAGCTTGGGTAATAGAGGCTGCGCAGTCAGCTAAGATCGAAGGATTAGACATATCAAAGCGTGATAAGTACTGCTTCATCTCTTCGGTCATGAGCGGATTTAAAGGAATCAGCTCTTGCAAAGCTGCGGTAATGCCTAAGCAATAAGCGCGAAGCTCGACATCATATTGAGCGCCTGCCTTCTTTTCATTGACATTACTTACACCAAAGACTACCTTACCGCCAAGAAGGGCTGCTAATTTAGCACGAATGAGAGCAGCTCGCTGCAAGGCAGCCCACTTACTGGACTTGCCGCCTGCTTTTTGGAGTTCTTGCTGAGCAATTTGAGATAGATCCTTGCCTTGCATTAAGTAGTTTAATAACTCCTTAAGTTCAGGATCCATACGCTGGTTGTCGCTATTGACCACAATCGAGGTCTCAGTCGAGCCATCTTCATTGCGTGTATCGCCCAAAATATTTAAGCTTGCCCCCTCGGCCTTATTTAAGGTTTCGGTAATATTAAGGGCACTTGACTCCTCAGAGCTCACTTCACTTACAGCAGTTTCGCTTTGGGCCTTCTCGGCTGCATCTTGGAGCTGGAGCTCATGCTCTTTTTGAATCTCGTTTAAGCGCAATAAGAGCTCTTCATCACCCTCACGGCCAGGCATAAAGGTGATAACTGAGGTGTCATTGTCAATAAAGCCTAAGTTAGGGCCAGTGACAGACTGCTGCTTATCGTTGACCTCATCTTTGGGAGCTTGGTCCATAATTTCTTTTAAGGCAGCAGCTTTAAATTGCTTTTGGGCCAGCTTAGCTTCCAAGGCTTCCTTACGATCGATAAGCTCGATCATTTGGAAAAGACGAGTACGTACAGAGGTAGCGTGCTCATTAGGGCCATGCTCTTGCTGCTCGTAATCCTCAGGGGCATCTAAGACCTGACCCATACGATCAACAAATAATTCATTTAAGGCCTGCTCAGCACTCTGGGCCTTTGCATTGAGTTCAGATTGACCCTTATTGCTAGTAACACCGACTAATAAATTATCGTCATAAGATGGCTTTTTCTTGTTAAGCGCACCTCTAAGGGCATCACTAATGTCATGAGCTAATTCAGTTAAGCTCTTTTCTTGATGACCTGCCAGAGGCTCATTTTCACTAGCAGCTGCGCCATCCTGTTTTTCAGGTACTGTGCTTTCACCTGCCGCCTCATTATCTTGCTTATCAAAAGCCTTGGAGGTGATAGTTAAGAGCTTTTTGGCAAGTTCAGCCTTAGGTCCTTTGAGCTTGTCTAAATCATGCTTTAAGTGCTCTGAGCGCTCTTGTTGTAGCGCTACAGCCTGCTCGTAATAATTATTGAGCTTATCAAGTTCTTCCTGGCTTGGACGAGCTAAGTACAGAGCAATTTGTTCTTTTTGCTCCTCACTAATATCATCGATTTTTAAGAACTCAAAGAGATTATTTAACTTGCTACGTGAGATCTTGCCAATAGATCTGCTATCGGAGTGCAAATAGTAATTGAAGTCAAAAGTGCCTGGCTTTTTGACTACATCAATACCAATAGAGCGACCATAGTCTTTTTGCTCCTTGAGAATTTGCTGGAACTTATTTTGTAAATTGGCATAGCTATTTAAGCGCTGCTGGAGTTCTTGTTTTGTATTTTTAGCCGCACCATTGCCAGGAGTATTAGGATTGGCCAGACGGTATTCAATTTCTGGATAACGTACTTGAGCTAAATTCTTTTTATGATCGGCAACTTCAATTAAGCTAACGCGGCGTATGCCCTCGCAGACAATATCAATCTCGTCAGCACCAGTACGGGCTGAGAGCAGTCGCACTACAGTGCCAGTTTTAGGGAAATTTTCGATATTGAGCTTAGGTCTTTTTAAAGCTTCTTCATCGACGCTGAACATGGCAAAAGTATGGTGCGAAGAACTAATGACCTCGGTAATGACATCGAGCCACTCAATATTTAATTGCACAGTTGAGATCTGGGCTGGCAAGATAGGGCGACCATATAGAGGTACGACATGCAACTTATTTGGTAAGCGATTGCCCATCTCATCACGATAGAGCGAAGTTTGAACCAGAGGGTTATCGTTATCAAAGCCATCTGCGGCCTTTAAATTATTATCACTCTCCTCATCAGGAGCTGAGTTTTCAATCTCCTTGACCTTTAAGAGTGAGCTTAACATCATTTTGATGTCGTCTAATCTGGCCATAGTTTTATCATGTCCTTGTTCTGAAAACTAAAGGGGAAAAATCCTTTGTCCCTAATGAGGGTAGAGATAAAGCGTCTATCAATTGTAGCGCTTTTAGTTGGTGCTTAAGAGAGTCTTGTGATAAGTGTGCGTGTTAGCCAAGCAAATCTTCTTAAATTATCGGGCAGATCAAAAAATTAGCCCGCTCACGCCTCTAAGCCATTATTCAACATAAAGGCTTTTTTGCTGTTTCGCTAGTGTTTCCCTATGTTGTAGATAAAGTTAATCGTTAAAGCCTGCCTATACAGACTAAAGGTAAGATACCTATAGCCACTTTGAATTTTTTGTAAAATTATGATGTATGGAAGCCAACAATCCTATTGTAAGGACTAATAGGAAAAAGATAGTTGGCTCAAGTCCATAATAGCACATGCATTAACTTGACTTTACTGCCATTTAAGCCAATAAAGCGTTAATTTAAGCCATTTCTCTATGCATATGTTATGCGATAAGCACACTCATATAGACTCTATTTGAAGCTAATGCAAACTAGTACCGAATAAAAAACATAAACCT
>Burrito_p2__coassemble_1181_pt1 | contig 16027 bp, 9 predicted proteins | sample Burrito_p2__metabat2_low_PE_016 | metagenome-assembled genome bin Burrito_p2
AAATGTGATTTAGGTCACATTTATTTCCATTTTCCAACAAACTCTATTTGAACCAGAATGTCAAAGACTAAACAAATAAATAGCACTCTGACAAATAGTACTCTATTCAACATTGGTTGGCTCACACTTTCCGAGCTAAACACTCAATATGTAGCTAAGATGAGTAGAAACGACTAGTTGAAATCGCCGTATACGGACCCGTACGTACGGTGATGTGAGAGGCCCGAAAAGGGCCTACTCGATTTGTATGCTGATCTTATTGTGTCATTCAATCTCTCTGTCTCTTTCAACCAACCTAAGCTTAATCTTCTTATGCGTGTATCTTTGCTGTCACTTAAGCTTTGCTTGGTCTTGTCTATTATTGTCTCTATCAACAAACAAGTGCGCAGCGTAAGAAAAAGCGCTGGTAGGTTAGCACTAAGTGTCTTTGCAAGAGAGTTAGTTTTATTCTTAAGTTATGAGTACCGTTAAAGTTCGTCCTTTTGAGTGGCAAAAGGACTTGAAGCCGATTTTACACATAGTTCAGGATGTGTGGTTCTTCGATGCGCCGAGCAAGAGTATTGGCTATTTAAATGCCATGAATTTCATGATCCATTATCTCAATCTCTCCACTGACATTATTGTCGTGGTCGATACTGAAGATAATGAGCGCCCCATTGGCATCTTGGGCTTAACTGACAAAAAAAGCGCCCCTTATTTGAGCAAATGTAAGCTTTTATGGGTCAAGGCCTGCACTTTAGAGTGGCTCTCTAAAGCCGTGCTCTATGTGTGGCCAAACTCTTTAGTCTCGCGTTTATTTAATGGCATTTTCTTTGATAATTACGCCAAGTTGCGCAAAATGGTGCCTAAGCATAATGATCCTGAGTACTTGGTCATGATTGTCGACCCTCAGGTCAAAGGCAAGGGCTTAGGTCGCACCTTGGTGCAAGCAGGGGAGGATTTACTAGCTAAGCGGGGCTTTGAGAGCTATTACTTGCTTACTGATTCAAGCTGTGATTATGGCTTTTATGAGCGCCTTAATATGGATAAGGTCGTGGATGTAAATATGTGCTTTGATATCAAGCATGTCCCTAAGTACGACCATTATTTAAGTGGCTTTTTGCGCGGCCTCGTCTACAGCAAAGCTATTACCAAGCTGCAACAGCCCTAAGCCTACAGCTTAGATTTAGCTAACAAAAAGCCCCAAGATATGTAAGTATCCTGGGGCTTTTTAGCACTTAAAGCTCCCTTAGAGGAAGGAAGAGTGCCGCACGCTGTGTAATGTACAGCAGATAGGCTTTAGACGTTGAAGAGGAACTCAAAAAGGTCGCCGTCTTGGACAATATAGTCCTTGCCCTCGGAGCGTAACTTACCAGCTTCCTTGGCACCAGCTTCGCCATTGTACTTGATGAAATCATCAAAAGCGATGGTCTGGGCACGAATGAAGCCACGCTCGAAGTCAGAGTGAATCTTACCTGCAGCCTGTGGAGCAGTAGCGCCGACCTTAACTGTCCATGCTCTTACTTCCTTGACGCCTGCGGTAAAGAAGGTCTGGAGACCTAAGAGCTGGTAGCCTGCGCGAATAACACGATTTAAGCCTGGCTCCTCTAAGCCCATGCTCTCCATGAACTCCTTGCGATCTTCTTCTTCCATAGTAGCTAAATCAGCTTCGATGGAGGCAGAAACAGGCACTACGATGGAGCCTTCTTTTTGAGCATATTCACGTAAGCCATCTAAGTATGGATTGTTCTCAAAGCCATCCTCAGAGACATTGGCAATATACATCATTGGCTTTAAGGTCAAGAAATTAAAGCCCTTCATAGCGGCTAAATCTTCTTGAGTGAACTCAACGGCACGTAACATCTTGCCTTGCTCTAGAGCAGGCTTTACTTTCTCTAGGGCGATAACCTGAGCTAAGGCTTCCTTGTCACCACCAGTACGAGCACGCTTTTCTAAGCGCTGTAGAGCCTTATCGGCTACTTCAAGGTCAGCAATAGCTAGCTCAGTATTGATAACTTCTACGTCATCTACTGGATTAACCTTGCCATTGACGTGAATAACGTTAGGGTCATCAAAGCATCTTACTACGTGAGCAATAGCATCGGTCTCACGAATGTTAGATAAGAACTTATTACCTAAGCCTTCACCTTGGGCTGCGCCCTTAACTAAGCCTGCGATGTCCACAAATTCCATGGCAGTTGGTACTACCTTTTGTGGTTTTACAATAGCAGCGATTTGATCTAAACGGAGATCTGGTACTGGTACGATACCAGTATTAGGATCGATGGTGCAGAAAGGGAAGTTTTCGGCGGCAATACCAGCCTTGGTTAAGGCGTTAAATAAGGTAGACTTACCAACGTTTGGTAAACCCACGATACCACAGTTAAAACCCATGTTTTTTGTTTTCCTGGAAGTAAGTTAGAAAGAGAAACTATTTTTGCCATTGTAATGGCTTAAAGCCATTAATAGCACTGGTAGCTTTGGTAATGCCTTGGGTGAAAATCAAGCCTGTGCTGATAGTGGCGGCATCTAAGGCTTCTTCAATTAAGGCACGATCGGTAGGACTTGGACGTCCTAGTACCCATGAATAAGTATCAGGGCCTTTACCAATGCCAATACGTAAGCGATAGTAATCTTGGCTGCCGCTTAAATGGGCGCTAATTGATTTTAAGCCGTTATGACCTGCAAGACCACCACCAAATTTAAGCTTCATTTGGCCTGGTGGTAAATCCAGCTCATCGTGGAGTACCAAAATCTCTTGAGGAGCAATCTTAAAGAAATTACACAATGCACCTACAGCGCGACCTGACTCGTTCATAAAGGTAGTAGGGAAGAGCAAATGTACTTCTTGGCCTTCAATTAAACCCTTGCCATGTAAGCCTGAAAATTTGCTATTAGGCTGAAGGCTAATATTGTACTTGCGAGCAATGAGCTCTAAGAGATCATAGCCCATATTGTGACGGGTATGATCATACTTGGCACCTACATTACCAAGACCTACAATCAATCTAATTTTAGTGTTATTTGCAGCCATAAAAAGAAACTCTGTAGCTTTAGCTTTAAATTAAAGGCTCACCTATCTCAAGTTTGACGATCTCTTGGACATCTTGCTTTGGTAGTTTGCTTAGTACCTGACTTACGCTTAAGGCACTGTCAGGAAAGACATAGTCAGGCAAGATCTCGTTTAGTGGTACTATGACAAAGGCACGCTCTTGAGCGCGAGGGTGTGGCAAAGTAAGTTTTTCGTCTTGAGAGATTAAATTATCACAACTAATGACATCTAAATCTAGAGTGCGGGGGCCATTTTTAAATAGACGAACGCGGCCAAAATCCAGCTCAATTTGTGCCAAGTGCTCATAAAGCTCAAGGGGCTCTAAGCTACTTTCAACTTCAATGACAGCATTAATAAAGTCATCTTGCTCTAAGTAGCCTACAGGCTTAGTGCGATATAAAGAAGAAGCTTTTACAACCTTAACCCCCTCAAGATCAGTAATAGTAGCTACAGCTTGGTGCAAGATATGGCTACTGTTACCTAAATTAGAGCCTAAGGCAATGATAGCGTGCATGTACAACTCCTAGAGTAGGGGCATAAATTAAGGCCAAAGTACAGCAGATAAAAAACAAGCTGTTATCTTTGGCCTTAGGGGAACTAGAAAGAAGAGCCTATGCTCTTGAAGTCTAGTTTATGGCTCTAAGTTCATGGACTTACGCCAGCTACGAGCCTTATTAATGGACTCTGGAGAGTCATAAATTGGGAAATTTTCCGCATCTGAGCGTGGTTGATTGTCCTTGCGGCCACCACGACGTGAGTTATTAGAACGACGGTTACGACGTTCATCAAACCTACGTTCCTCACGGGCATGCTTTTCAACGTCAGCCTTGCATTGATCATAATAAGGCTGCCAAAAAGCTACACGCGACTCTAAGCTCTTATCAAATTGGGCACGTAACTTAAAGAGGTCAAAAGCAGCACGGAAGCTATGATAAGAGGTGGTCTCTTTGACATATTTCTCTGGCTCTTTGGACTCTAATAAGAACTGTAAGCGCCATAGCAGAGCAATAGAGCGGATAATTTGCTCAGGCATAGCAGTAATACTGTATTGGTTGATTACTACTTGGGATGCCAAGAAGGAAATTAAGCTCTTATAGTTAATGTTATCGGCGCTGAACATTAAGTCATCGCGAACTTCATAGAAGCTCCACAAGAACTCGTTCCATAAGATGATGGCATATAAGAAGTGCGGCTTATTGCACTTGCCTTCATTGAAACGCTGATCAGTGCTGGCAAAAGCGTAATTTAGCAAGTCACGGCAGGAGCTGGAGTTTAAGAGCATCTCAGATAAGGTAAAGAGATGGCTAAATAAACCTAAGGCAGTTAAGACCTTAAAGCTTGCCTGGGCATGGCCAGTTAAAAAGAGCTTATTGACCTCATCGTACATACGAGCAGGAGCTACTTGGGAGAGTAACTTGGCGCAAGGGCCAATGCTCTTTGAAGTACGATCTGATAGTTGGAAGCCTAATTTAGCGCTAAAGCGAGCAGCACGTAAGATACGTACAGGGTCTTCGCGATAGCGAGTCTCAGGATCTCCAATAATATCGATAACACCATGGGTTAAGTCGTAAAGACCGCCATGTAAATCGATGAGCTCACCAGTTTGAATATCTAAGTAAATAGCATTGATGGTGAAGTCACGACGTTGGGCGTCCTCTTCGATACGCTTGCCGTAGCTATTGTCACGAACGAGCATACCCTCGGAGGTAACTTGAACATCAAAACGCTTGCCCTCATTAGAGACAGGGCGGGCTACTTGTAATTTATTGGCGCTGCCACCACGGAAGGTGGTAACTTCAATAATATCGCTATTGGAATAGACGATATGCACAATCTTAAAGCGACGGCCAATGATGCGTGCATTGTTAAATAAGCGACGTACTTGCTCTGGGGTAGCATTGGTAGAAACATCAAAGTCTTTTGGTGTTTTACCTAAAAGTAAATCACGAACACCACCGCCTACTAAATAGGCTTCAAAACCAGCTTGCTTTAAGCGCTTAATAACCTTAATAGCAAACTTGGAAATCTTCTCAGTAGGAAGTTGGTGCTGGCTTGCATCTAAGACCAACTTGTGTTGGCCTTCTTTAGCTACCAAAGCTTTGTGCTTCTTTAATAGGTCTTCTAGACCTGGGAGTAAGGCAGAAATTTTCGTGTACCTCAAGTCTCACAAAGAAGTCTGGTTCTCCTAATATTTTACTTCGAGGCTCTTTTAGCATGAGTACAAAAGCTCTCCAAGTAAAATATCAGGGGAACCTACAAGAATTGAGCTGAAAATCAGAGGACAAAGAGCATATGCATAAAAGTGCTTTAGTCTAATGAGACTAACAACTATGGTCGTAATCAAGGTAAATGACTACTTCCCTTGGAATCAAGGGCGCTCAATCCTAAAAGATCAGCATGTATTGCCAAATATAGAAGCTTAAAAAAAAACTAGCCCCTTGGCATACTAACTTACCTTTAAATTAAGCACTGTTATGGCATTACCAGCTCTTGCTGATTTGAACCTTTAGAGCTCACTTAATCTATTGGGCAGCTGTCTTACTTAATTATGTATAAGTAAGGAGCGCTGTTATTAAGCAGGAGGTAAAAGCTCATGGCTTAGCACATAGCTAAGCTCAGCTTAATTCACCAAGGCAACATGACTCCTCGCTAAAAGAGGTCTCTTACAGAACCACTCTTGCTTGTTTAAAGGTCAGATTGCCTAAAAATCAGCCGCATTATATCACAATAGGGCTATTAGGCATGTTTTGTGCGTTAAAGCTTTGTGTTAATGCCTCCAAGAGCGCAGCATGAAAGTGCTGATATTCAAGGGCTAACTGTTGCCCTATGTACAAGTTAGCTTCAGTTTGGCTCTCAAGAATGGTCTTGCCTAGCAAGCGTGGCGCGATGAGCTCACTCTTATGGCGCTCACATAAGTCTTGTAAACTTACCACACCTTCTGTGCTTGGATAGGTGGCATTACAAGAGCTCAAATAGCCATTTACCAGCTCGTATACCGAGAGCTCGGAGGCGTGCTTAGCACAAAGGCTTTCTAGAACTGGGCTTACAAGTTGCGCTAAAGCGCCATAGAGCTTATCTAAAGTTAAGATAAGTTCCTCTTGCACTTGCGTCTGGCCTAAGAGCTTGACTGTGTGTAACAAGGCTTGGTGTGGGGAGCTGTAGGTTAGTACCGCAGGGGCTTTGTTTTGCTTGGAAAACTTAAGTCCGCTTCGGTCAGTGATTAATGCAACGTGGAAAAATTTAGGGGCGGTAAAACCTAGAATTTCGTATAAGCATAATTGTAAGAAAGTAGCATCGAGCATGTCTGCCCCGCGTACTACCTCAGTTATACCCTCATTATGATCATCTAAGACTACAGCCAAGTTATAGGCAATGATGTCATCAGCTCTTTTGAGCACTAAAGAGTGGGCTAGCTCATGATCCAAAGCACTTTGCTCAATTAAACCTAAATTGCCATCGACAAAGCTTGGATGATGCTTTAAATAGGCGCTTAAGTCCATTCTAATGGCTACATGATCTAAAGCACCTTGTTGTATCTGCTCTTGAATTTTAGGTAGAGCACAAGGACAAGGGCGCTGCTTTATTAAAGCTCGGGTGCATTGACAATAGTAGGCTTTACCTTGACCAATGAGAGTAGAGAGTGCTTGATTATAGACCTCTAATTGCTCACTTTGAATGATTGGTTGACATGAGCTTTTGAGTCCCAAAAGCTCGAGCTCTTGGAGCATGATAGGGGTATTTTCTGGCGGGCAACGGGGAAAGTCTAAATCCTCAATGCGGATAATAAACTTGCCTTGGCAGCTCAGCGCTCTAAAGTAAGAGGCATAAGCGGTCACTAAGGAGCCTAAATGTAAGCGCCCACTAGGGGAAGGAGCAAAACGACCACAGTAACTCATGAAAAGTCTCATCCAAGCAAAAAAGAATACGACGCTCTTACCAAACCCAAGGAGCTGTCACCGCCATAGATAAAAAGGGCTCTACAGAGCCATTAAAACCTTAGCCATTTAAAACACTAAGCGCAAGTATCTAAGGGAACTAAATACCACTTTGCCTCCTGCCTTGTCATCAAGCCAAGCAGTTAGGCTACAAGCACGGAGTATGAGCTCTGATGCTTTCTCTCAACAGGGAGTTAAGGAGCAAAGATGGCACTTAGGTACGAGTGATTAGTCTCTAGGGAGCTTAAAGGTGATGAGGAGAGTAGGGGGGAGAGTTAAGATAGGGATGTCATACCCAAGCGCACTGGTAGTGCCAGTACGCCTGAGTGTATGAGGCAAGAAATAAGTCTTGCAGCTTGCAATGGAGTAATTAGAAACTAATCACCATATTGCTTTTCTTTGATCTCAGCTAAGGACTTGCAGTCAACGCAAAGATCAGCAGTTGGACGGGCCTCTAAGCGCTTGATACCAATTTCGATACCGCATTGCTCGCAGTAGCCAAACTCGTCTTCATCAAGCTTGCGTAAGGTCTTCTCAATCTTCTTGATAAGTTTACGTTCACGATCACGGGCGCGTAACTCTAAGGCAAATTCTTCTTCCTGAGAAGCGCGGTCTACAGGATCTGGGAAGTTGGCAGCCTCATTTTTCATGTGGCCTACAGTACGATCAACCTCAGAGCGTAATTGATCACGCCAAGCAGTTAAAATCTTGCGGAAGTGCTCTTTTTGATCATCGTTCATGTACTCCTCACCAGCCTTTTCTTGATAAGGCTTAACACCAGCAATTGCTAGTGGGGACATGGAGTCTAAATCTTCTTGGGTAAGGTTACTCATAACTCATTCCTTTAAGTAAATAAGCATGTATACACAAGCACTTAAGCGCTCGTAGGTACATACTAAGTGCATCCATGATAGGGGCACTTAAGAGGTGCTATAACTGGCACTAAAGTATGCCAAGCTGTGCATATTAGCAAAGCTAAGGGCACTTAAATGTATGGAGCAAATTAAGGCTATGTGAAGTTAGTTAAGCTTTTAAAAATTTGACTTAAAAAGCCTAGCATCTGACTGTCTAAATTTTGGGACTAAAACTAGACAGATAGCCATTTTTAGCCTCTCTTTGCAGGAGGCCCCATAATTTAAGCCCTGCATTATCCATAAATTGCTATATAGTGGCAAGCACAAAATCATTACGCTGTGAGAAAGTTAACCAATTTTTAGCCCGCTCTATGCTTAAGCTCTCGTTTTTGGCTTTTTTTTATTAGTTTTTTAGCGCCAAGGCCCATGCAATCAGGCATGCGCGCTATCACTAGATAATACATGCAAATGCTCTACCAAATCTCAATCCCTGCCTTTCTTTTTATCCCATAAATAAGAGCATTGTGTGCTCCTACCTAAGCTCTGCCATGGGGGCTCTTGAGCTTGCTACTAGCTAGGCAGTGCATCAGGCTTTGCATGAAACTAAAAGTCCCAAGACTAATCTAAGCAAAAAGAGTTTTAATAAGTTTAGTGCAGTTTGCGCTTAGTGCCTTTGGTATAATCATGCCTCATTGTGTCTTTATCGTTTAGATGTAGACGGTTTTTTGCAATTGGGCGCTGGGATTTTATTTAGGTTTTTAGGAAGGTAATCAAGTATGCAAGATAAGCATAATGGCAATGGAACTAACGAGCGCTTAGAGCCTACCTTTAGTGATGTTCCTAATTTAAACCGCAATCCAAGCAAGAGAGAGCCTGGCTTTAGCGCTTTGAACTTCAGCGCTTTAGACGATGAGCAAGAGTCAATCAATCAAGCTTATAGCCATCAGACCTCGCACGGCCAGCCCCACGGCCAAGCTCAAGGCTTTAGCCCTCGCCCCTTAGGCGCACCAGAGGACCTAGGTCACTCTGTCTCAAAGGCAGAGCCTGATACTGTCAAGCCTCGTGCTAAGGAAGAATCTATTGAAGCTGGTACTGTAAGTGAGTCGGGTTTAAGTTGGTTTAAGGGCCTGAAAGATAAGCTTATGGCTAAGTTCAATAAGCATGATAAGTCTGAAAACGACTCCAAGGATGATGCAGCTAGCGCCGCTGGTACAGGCGCGGGCGCTACTAAGACTCATAGCAGTGACCTTAAGGCTAAGGGCGCTTCCATGGGCCTCAAGGATAGTTACGAGTATGGCAATGAGCAAGAGCGTGAGGTGGCTCTGTCTTTAGTGCGTGCTCAAGAGCGCTTTGAGCAGAGCCAAAATTGTGAGGGTAATTTCTTATATCGCTATCGCGAGCGTATGCGTGCTGAAAAGGAATTACGTCGTACTCAAAAATTAGCTCGCAAGGTAGGTGTGCTTCCTAAGTTTACTTGGTGGCAAAAGATTGTTTATGCGCTACGCTTTTTTACTTATTTGTTTATTAAGCTAAGCGTAGTTGGCATTATGGTCGGTGCCGTGCTTTTTATTTACTTTGACTCCATGGTTATTGATGGCTATGAGGTTGATGATAAGTGGGTATTGCCAGCAGTAGTGTATTCACGTCCTTTAGAGCTCTATCCAGACCAGCGCTTATCTTTAGAGCAAATGGTCTATGAACTTAAGCTTTTACAATATCGTGAGGTTGAAAGCCCTCGTAAGCCAGGTGAGTATGCTGTTAATAAAAAGACTGGTCGTGTGGTCTTAATTAAGCGTCCATTTAAGTTCCCAGATGCCGAAGATCCACGCTTATCCATCATGATTGAATTTGATGGCAAGCGCGTCAATCGCATTGTAAATGCTCAGACCTTGCAAGAAATGTCCTTCTTGCGCATGGATCCTGTGCTTTTAGATCGTATCAATCGTATCAACCCTCAAGAAGATCGTATTTTTATCTCATTAGAGCAAGTGCCAGAGCAGCTGATTACTACCTTAATTGAGATTGAGGATCGATCTTATTTTGAGCACTTTGGTATTAACCCTATTGCCATTGTGCGTGCCTTTGTGAAAAACACCATGGCAGGGCGCGTGGTCGAGGGCGGTAGTACTATTACCCAGCAGCTCGTTAAGAACTATTTTTTAACTAATGAGCGTAGCTATACTCGTAAGCTCAAAGAGATCTTCATGGCTATGGCCATGAACCATCGTTACACCAAAGAGCAGATCTTAGAAGCCTATATGAATGAAATCTATTTAGGCCAAAACGGTAATGCAGGTATTTACGGCTTTGGTCTGGCTTCTTATTTCTACTTTGGTGTCCCAATTGGCGAGCTCTCTTTAGATCAAATGGCTCTCTTAGTTGGCTTAATTAAAGGTCCTTCTTACTATGATCCATGGCGTTATCCAGATAATGCCTTATCACGTCGTAATACTGTATTAGCCGTCTTACGCAACCGTGGTCATATTTCTCCTGAATCCTTTGAGGCTTTAGCTGCCAAGCCATTAAATGTCATTAAGCGCGGTCAAATGAATTACACCAAGACTCCTGCTTTTATGGGCTTGGTTAAGACCGAAATTGGCTGGCGTTTTAAAGAAGAAGAGGAGCTCACTGGTAAGGACTTCTTATCTGGTAATGGTATTCGTATCTTTACTTCTTTAGACCCTCAGGCTCAAGCTTCGGCAGAAAAGGCTGTAACTGAGCAAATTGCAGCTATTGAAAAAGAGCGTAAGAAGAAGAATTTAGAGGCCGCTATGATTGTCTCCTCCTGGCGTACAGGTGAGGTTTCAGCTGTGGTGGGTTCTTCCAATCCTAAATATGATGGCTATAACCGTGTCTTAGACTCACGCCGTCAGGTAGGCTCGCTCATTAAGCCTTTTGTGTACTTAACTGCATTCCACCAAGGATATCACTTAGGCTCTATCGTCAACGATAATCCAGTCCAAGTGAAATTGCCAAATGGAGATATTTGGTCGCCAAAGAATGACGATAAGAAGTTTAGAGGTCCTATTCGCGTGATTCGTGCTATGGCCAGTTCCTTAAACGTACCTACAGTACGTGTAGGTATGGGCGCAGGCTTAGATAATGTTATCAATACATTGCATGCTGCTGGCTATAAGCGCGATATTCCTCTTTACCCATCCATTGTCTTGGGTACTCCAGAAATTAGCCCTTATGAGCTTAATTCTATGTATGTAGGTATGGCCACTGAGGGTATTTATCGCGACTTAACTACCTTGCGCACCATTGAAAAAGATGGCCAGATTGTTTATCAGCGTGGCGGCAACAGATCTCCTCGTACCTTAGATCCAAAGGATACTTATTTGGCTATCTACGGTATGACTGAGGCTACACGCAGTGGTACTGGGCGCCGTATTGGTAGTATGTTCCCAGGCGTGACTATTGCCTCTAAGACTGGTACTACCAATGACTTTAGAGACTCATGGACTGTAGGTATGGACTCAGATGAGCTGGCCACTGTTTGGGTAGGTTATGACAACAACAAGTCCACAGGTTTGTATGGCTCTACAGGCGCTATGCGCTTATATGGTGCTTACTTAAAAGAGCGAGGGGTTAACTCTTTAGAACTCAAGCGTCCTGAGGGTATTGTCTTTGCTAACTTCGATCGTCAAGGCAATGTGTTAGCCAATGGCTGTGAAGAGCCTGGTATGGAACGCTTCCCTGCTCGTGAAGATAGAATCCAATACATTAAGCAGTGCAATAACTTTGGTGAGGCAGGCTATGAGGAGCTTCCTTATGCTGTCCCAGAAGGACAGAGTGCTCCACCTCAGTACCAGCCTTACAACCCATATACCGATAAGAGCCAAGGCCAGCTGCCAAGCTCCCAAGGCGACTCTAATGTAAGCTTTGGTAATAATGGACCTGCCAAAGCATCATCAGGAGCAGGCCTAGCTCAAGGCCCATATCGTCCAAATATTGGGGCTCTGCAAGATGGTAGAGTTGAAGATTCACGCGCTCAGGATGTCGACCCAGTCAAGCCAGATAATCAGGCGCGTCCAACCCAGCGTAGCTCGCAAAATGTCGAGCGCCAAGCAGACGCCTTTGAAGACGAACTGTTAGGCATCTTCTAAAGCCCCATCCAAGGCTAACTCCTGTAATATTCCTAGGTGCCTTGGGGTTTTTAATATTCAACACAAAGGCGAGCATTAGCTCGCCTTTGGCTTTTCTTGGTAAAACGATAAAAGGCGCTATAGCTAGCGCCTGTTAGTAAGGATAGTGAGTAGATTTGCTCTGATATGGCTATTATGGGGCGGGTGCTATAAATCTATAAATGATGGGCTCAAGGTGCACCCTTACCTAATTTAAAGCTCTATGGTCTTAGGCGTTGATATTGATGGCGCGTGAGCCGTCGGCGCGAGTCCAAGCGCTTGGGGTCTTGCCTTGAAGCAGGTAGCTAAAGGCCAAGATTTGAGCAATGACCTCAAATAGCTCACGAGGGATTTCCTCGCCTTCTTTAAGGCACTTTAATTGGTTGAGCAATTGCTCGTCTTTATGTACATATAAACCGAGTTCATTGGCCATATCGACAATGGCGTCGGCCATGGCACCCTCGCCTTTGGAGGAGATAACAGGGCTCTTGTTGCTATCCTCATCATAGCTAATACCCACCGCCTCTTTGATAGGTTTTTTGCTTTTTGAGTAGTTAGAAGAAAACATGGTTTTAGGTCCTCATTAGCTAAGGGAGCGCGCTTAGGCATCCACATTAAAAGCATTGCCTTCAAACTTAAATTTAGACTTAGAGCTTTCCTTGCTAGGCTGCATGAAGTTAACTGCGCCTAAACGGGCATTTGAGCCCTTGGAAGTCAGGCCAATTTCCTTTAAGCGGGCATTGAGCTCTGGCATATGTGCTTGCACCTTTTGCAGAGTTTCAAACTTTTCAGCTACAAAGGACATTTGGATCTCAGGAAAGCGCAATTTAACTTTGACTTGTAAGCCACCCAAGTTCTCTAAGTCGAGGTTAAAGTTTAAATGCCAGCTAGTACCACCATCTTCATCTTGGCGCTTTTGAGCCGAGAAGCTACCTTCCTTGCCGCCTTGATAATTAGGTGGGAGCGGAATATAGCGCAATACAGACTGGTCTTGGGGAATAGACTGCATTTGCTGCTGCATACGCTCTACCTGGCCAAAGGTTTCTTTTAATAACTCATGGCTCTTATTAACACTGACCTCATCAAGTTCTTTAGTGAGCTTGGCATGTTCTTTAATGGCAGGCTCTAAAGAGGCGAGCTTTTGATCACCATTGGCAGTCTTCTTTAAGAACTTATCGACATTTTTACCGATTTGCTCAAAACGAATACATAAGAGCATAAAGGCCCATTGGTGCAAGGCCATAGCCTGAGAGGATGATGGCGACATAGGACCTGTTACAAAGTTCAACCAAGAGCTAACCGTCTTTAAGTCGTGCACTGGGTTTTGCAAGGCCTTAATTAAGTTTTGCGCTTGCTCCTGCATCTTTGGTGGGAGGGCTTGATCTGTTGTGGCACTTTGCAGACGACTTACCAAGGCATCTAAGCTATTGGTACGCAAATTGGCTATAGCCACAGCGCTCTCTTGAGCTTTAGTTGTGCCTTCGCTTTGACCTATGCCTTTCTCTAGTGCCACTTTGCTAGGGTCAACACTTTTATCGATATTTTCGCTAGCTACAGGGGCTGACTCTTCCTTGCGCCCAAAGAGAGAGGCTAAGCGGCGGAAGAAACCACCTTCCTTTGGAGTATTGATGTTATTTACGACACTCTCCTCGGGAATAGGGGCATTTTCACCGCTGGTAATTTGTGAGGCACCGACAGCACTAGTAGTTGGAATCACAGTGGCAGGATCGGATAAGCTCGAGAGCATATTGTTTGTTATGCCTTGGCTCTTATTTAAGATTTGATTAAAGGAATTATTATCCTCAGTCAAATCAGTATCAGCAATTACGCCAGAGAGGGCTTGATTGCCTAAAGGGCCATTTTTTAAGTTGAACTCCTCAAACTCATCAGATGGCACAGTCTGCATGACATTCTTGATGATCTCATCTTGCAGGCTATCTTCATCTAAGTTAATGACAGGGGCGCTCATATTAGGCATTGGCATCATGCCCTTATTCGCCGCTCCCTCAACACTTTGAGTTCCTGCTACAGAACCAACCGAAGGATTGGCGCTGGAAGTGCTTGGAGCTGCACTTTGCACATTTTGATTAGTAGTAGGTGTATTAGGGCTTGTAGTGGTATTTGGGGTTGGAACAGAGCCTTGAGCTGGGGTCTGTCCTTGGGCACTTGGAGCATTTGTACTTGGTGCTGGAGCTTGGCCTTGGACAGTACCTTGTGTCTGAGACTGACTTTGTGTCTGCGCAGCGCTACCTTGGGCACCTTGAGTTAGGGCTGCGCCTTGAGTGCCTTGAGCACTGTGAGCTTGAGTCTGTGGAGTAGGGGCGTTAGTCGAGGCATCACCTGCTCCTAAGAGACGGTTGGCTTGCTCTACAGTAGTGGTACCTACAGTATGAGTTCTATTGCCTGTTACTTGGTTTTGAGGGGCATTTTGATTTGCTTCCTCAGTATTTTGGGTAGTATTGGAGGCAATAGTGGTACCTGTAGCCTTGATATTAGTATCACCTACAGTATTGACTTGGCTGGAACCTAAGACACGAGCTTGCTCAGTTTTTTGCTCACTTAAGGTATTTTGATACAGACGGCTAAACTGATTTACAGAACCGCCATCTTCGTCTATATGACCGCCGCCAGGAGCTGTATTTTGAGCTTGGATAGCACGGAGCGCAGCTTGCTCGACAGCAATTTCTGCTTTTTGCGCACGCGCTTGCATAGTAGCTACAAATTCCTCTTGTACCACTTGCTCTTCTTTTACTTGCTTATCTTGCTTGTTCTCAAGACGCTCTTCCTTAGTAGCTTGCTTGTCCTTTAAGACCTCTTGTTGCTTTTGGGCTTCTTGGGCACGTTCAGCTAAGACCTCTTTAGTCTTGGACACATCGGTAGCCGAGGTATGAGTAGCAGTCTTGGCGCTTACGTCCTCGTCACTTACCACAGCTTTATCTGGAGCGACAGCAGGCCCCTTTGCTTGTTCTTTGGCAACTAAGTTAGAAGTATTAGGCTCACCATCCTCTAGCGTAATTTCAGCATCCTCAGTGAGAGCCATGCCATTTAAAGCGCCCGCCCCTGCAATAGAGGAGCTAGAGCTGCCCATAGGCTTAGCTAATTCGCTATTAAAGCCTAAATTGCTTTGCGCACTCTGAGTGCTCTTATCTGATACGGTTGGCTGTTGGATATGCGCATCTTCATAATGGCCTTGCTGCATGGCACCATAGAGCTTGGCATATAAATTACCCTTGCCCACAGTACTTGGAGCTGCTTTGTCACTTGGAGTAGGTACAGATCCTGCCACATTAGGCATGCTAGCACTTGGCTCTTTAGCTACGAACTCCGCCTCGCCCTCTACCACCACATTAGGCTTAGGGACAATTAAGCTCTCCTCAATCTCTGCATCTGCACCACCTGACATTACGCCAGGCTTGGCACCTTGCTGCTGCACTAAAGCCTCATCACCATCAGCCACAGGGGCTTTAGATGCATCACCGCTAGGGACAATGCTAGGTTTGCTTACCTGTTGCTGGGTAAGAGCCTCCTCGCCGTCAGCTACAGGGGCTTTAGAGGTATCACCGCTAGGGACAATGCTAGGCTTGCTTACCTGTTGTTGGGTAAGAGCTTCATCACCGTCAGCCACAGGGGCCTTGGAGGAATCACCATTAGGTACAATGCTAGGCTTGCTTACCTGTTGTTGGGTAAGAGCTTCATCACCATCAGCCACATGGGCCTTGGAGGAATCACCATTAGGGACAATGCTAGGCTTGCTTACCTGTTGCTGGGTAAGGGCCTCATCACCGTCAGCTACAGGGGCCTTGGAGGCATCACCATTAGGTACAATGCTAGGCTTGCTTACCTGTTGCTGGGTAAGGGCATCATCGCCGTCAGCCACAGGGGCTTTAGAGGTATCACCATTAGGAACAATGCTAGGCTTGCTTACCTGTTGTTGGGTAAGAGCTTCATCACCGTCAGCCACAGGGGCCTTGGAGGAATCACCATTAGGAACAATGCTAGGCTTGCTGACCTGTTGCTGGGTAAGGGCCTCATCGCCGTCAGCCACAGGGGCCTTGGAGGTATCACTGCTAGGGACAATGT
>Burrito_p2__coassemble_1372_pt1 | contig 14290 bp, 7 predicted proteins | sample Burrito_p2__metabat2_low_PE_016 | metagenome-assembled genome bin Burrito_p2
CAGGTACATCGCTCCAAATTAAATAATCGTGCAATAAGAAATTGAATTTCTCAAAAGTAAAAGGCACTACGTGGAACAAATCATCACGAGCCGCACCACTTAGAGCAACAAAGGAATTGACCTCCTTGTCTTTACGGCCGCGCATTTTCTTTAAGGTAGGAGCAAAGTCCTTGGGGTCGATAACTTTATCGTCCCCACCCTCACTCTCTTCTTCGCTTTGCGAGAGTTGATAGTTAGGATCAAGATCTTGATTGCCCAAAACATTGGCCAAATTATGCTTGCTATTAGGGCCTAGTGCAGCTGGCAAAGCACTATTGTTATCACTATCTTTAAGATCCTTGGCTGTCATGGCATCTAAAGCAGCCTCAATGGCAGCCTTGGCATTTTGCACACAACGATAGCGCTCTTCGGTCACAAAGGTATCTAAGTGCAAGCTCTCTGCTGCTTTTGCTAAGACCCCATCATTGCTCTTACCTAAGAGCTTGGTATAGCCATGGGTGTCGAGAAAATATTGGCTATTGCTCTTGGCTACCTCGGAATTTGAGGCTTGATCGCCTGGCTGATAGCTATAGACAGCTAAACGACATTGCGCAAAGTTAGGCAAGCTTAAACGGCTGGCCTCATCGTTCATGAGCTGGCTTTGTAAATTGGCAAACCAGGCCTTTAAATCACCATATTCAGGCGGTAAAAAGCTCAAGTGCTCAATAAAGTCATCACTAAAACCAGGACGGCTTAATAAGAGCTCATCTTTGGAGGCATTAAGCTCATCAATTAACTTATCAGATGGATTATGAGCCAAAGTCTCCCAAGCAAAGTTAATTTGAGCTTTAAGGCGGGAACGGCGCTGGGAATAAGTCAAAGAGCCTAAAGAGCGCTCATTAACAGGCACTACATTTTGCACTACAGGCTCTGCTAGCTCAAAGTACACCTCTGGGCAGTAGAAGTCATAGCGCTCTTTTAAGAGCTTGGCATGCGGGAAATCATCAGGAATGGCAATGGATAAATGCGAAGGCGCAATGGTCTTGGCAATGATATTCATGACCTCAAGAGCCTGCTCTTGTCCCCAAGCGGCATTTACTGTATTGACATACTTGGGATTGCTAAAATCGTATTGGAAAGAGCCAATTTCGCAGGCATAAGAGAATAAGGACTTGATATAGCGAATGGCATCACGCGGCAGAAGCATGTCATTGATAATGGCATTGAGCACAATGCGCTGATTGGTATCTAAAGGAGCCAGCTGAGCTGAGCCTAAGCACTCAAAGACATGTAAGAGCGTATTGTAGTTTTGGATCTTCTTTTTAGCGCGAATAATAGTCTCAATCTCATTGTTGGTATGCGAGCTCTTCTTGCGTGCGGCTACCTGCTGGAGACCATAAATATCACTATCATTCATCAAATCGGCACGGGGAGTAAGATAGATAGTGCTATAAATACTTAAATTGCGCGCTACTCCTAAAGGCACAATACAAATATTGTGACGCAAGAGCACACTCATCAGCTTGTATAAATAATCACAGCTGACATAAGTAGTAGCGGCGTCATAATGCTCTTCTTGGAGCTTTAAGAGCAAATCATGGCATAACTCGTGAAAGACAACCTTGTGTAAACCACGATTATCAGTAATACCTTTAACCTGCTTTATGGCTTTGGTAAAACCAGAAGGTAGGGGCTCTTTGCGGTTAATTAGCGCAACAATGCCATCTAATGAGTATTCCATGCTCCACTCCTGCTTAAACCAAACCAAAGATCAATCAAAACTAAATTAAAGTGCACAACCTTAGCAAACCTTTATTTTAGCTAATGTTATCCCTCTAAAGCATAGTAAAGCAAAAAAAGTGAACAGCACGCACAAAGAACGCGCCTAACTATTACGAACAAACCCCACTTATGCTAAAATAGCCCATTTTCCCTCCCCACTCTTGCCTTGCTCTAACCGCGCTCTCTTTAAAAGGCCGCTTAGCGCCCGCTCCAGAGGCCTAGCACTAAGGCGCTATACAGCTTCCTTTTTAAAAACAAGTAAGCCTGGCGCCCGAGAGGCTGTGGAGGGTAGATGACCATATAGGATTAGTCTAAAAGCTCGGTATTATCAACTAGCTCGAGATTGCGTGGCACCACGCCTGTGACCTTAGAGTAGATTTGATAACCCTTTAAGATAGAGACTAATTCATCTCCTACCATAATGTCCTCGCCCTTGATAGAGTGCATACCATCTTTGGTAGTAATAGACAGACCGCGCTCTAATTGATAGAGCGGGTTGAGGGCTTGGAGCTTGGTAATAAGTGAGAGTAAGTTATTCTTACGCTCATTAAGCTCTGGTAAGATCTTGTGTTCATGGTAGAGCTCTAAGGCCATCATACCTTCATCAAGACGTTCTTGATAAACATGAAGCTTAGAGACTACTTGTAACAGCGCCATCTCGGCATTATGTACTCTCTCGGGAGCTGAGTGTAATAACTTACTATTGAAAAACGAAGGGAGCGCATTAGTAAAATTAGGACCTAACTCTAAGCGCTGCTCTTGCATATAAAGACGCTGATAAGTCTCCCCTAACTTATGCTCAATAACACGATTGAGATGCTCGATACAGGTATAAAGGCGCATCTGCCAATTATTGAAGATGACATTAAGCGTACGCTTAGCAAAGTTATCCAAGCCTATCTCCGCCAAGCGCAAACGCTCTTGTAGACGCACTGCTTGCTGATTAACCGCTGCATCTAAGGTCCACAAGGACTTATCCATGCGCGCTTGATAATTATTAAGGCGCTCACAGATTCCCTTTTGATCTAAATCATGGCAGTACTGATTTATCTTGACTGCATAACCATTAAGCTTAGCTTCCATAGCTCTATCTAAAGCAGCCGTCCAATAATCAAGCTTGGCTTGCTTTGCCTGACAGCGGGCTAATAAAGCAGCTCCATTATCTTGCAAAGCCCGCTCTGATAAAGTCACACGATAAGAGAGTCTATCTACTCTTACTACTACTTTCTCTAAAGCACCTGTAGCTTGCTCAATGCGGGCATTATATTTATAAATGCGCTCATTAATACCCTTTTGCTCTAAGACCTGAGATAAGTTCTGAAGCGCAATAAGATAACTATTGAACTTGTTCTCCATTAAGTGATCTAAGCGCTTAATGCAATTATCAATCGTAAGACTCTTATTTTGACAACGCATAGTAAGCGCATCACCGCGCAAAAAGGTATTTAAGTGCTCTAACTTACGCTCAGTATCATCTAAACGCCGCAAGATAGCATTATCTAAGTTATTCATTAACTCAGCTAAAATATGGCAGCGGTCAAGATAGGTAAGATGGGTAATTAACTCGGCAGCTGCTGTGGGCGTACTGGCTCGTAAGTCAGCCGACTTATCACATAAAGGAGCATCCTCATGGTGGCCTACAGCTGAAATAATTGGTACAGGACTTTGAGCTACAGCTCTTACTACTTGCTCATCAGAAAAACACAAGAGATCTTCAAAAGAACCACCGCCACGACCGACAATAATGGCATCTAAGTTTAAAGCTGCTGCATTGCTATAAGCATTATACAGACCGCGCACAATCGAGGCAGGAGCTTCAGGACCTTGAACTTTGACATCAAAGAAATAGAGTTTGACTAAATGATTGCGACGCATCACTGTGGCGTAGATATCATCTATCACTCGGCCCTCACGTGAGGTCACTACAGCGACATTTTCAATTAAATCGGGTAAACGGCGCTTTTGGTTATATACGCCCTCTTGAGCCAAGCGCCTATCTAAGAGCTCTAATTGACGCATAATTTGGCCTAAGCCTGAGAGCGCCATATGCGAGACGATGAGCTTATATGAGCCATTTTTAGCGTAAATGGAGTTTTTACCATAGACTAAAACACTTTGACCTATCGCAGGCTTAAAGTCGAGTCGCTCTAAATTGCTCTTATAAATTAAGCAATTAACTAAGCCTTGGGCATCTTTGATAGAAAAGTACAGATGATTACGCTCTTGAGCCTCAGAGATCTCGCCTTTAATGAGCACACTACCTAAGCGCTCAAAAAAGCCATTGGTCTGAGAAATAAAATCACTGACACTCAAAGCCTGATTTTCAAGTTTAAGTAAATCTAATTCCATAGCGCCCTCACCTAGCTAAACACAACTCCAGCTACGCTCATCCATTAACATAGCCAGACTCACCCTCAGCCAAAACACGTTTGCTTATAAGCCTGGCTCAAACTCAACCCTAAGCTTCAAATCTAACCAGAGCCATTCTTAACGCCCGCCCCTTAGAAGCAAGCTAGCTTTGCATACTGCCCTCTTAGCATAGCGCAGCACAACGTAATCTACTATGACACCTACGTTAAAAAATCACAAATTTTCACATCCTGCCTGCTCCCTACCATGAAGCTAATATCTGGCACATTGAGGACGCACCATACGCTAAGCCTGCCCTAGGTCGTCCTTGCGCTAAGTTCCTAAAAGGTAAATTGCTGCTCCACAAAATATGTGGTATTAAGAGCTAGCTTGAGCAGCTACTAGGCTTGTTAGGGACAGGCTGCTTATACGGATAAGGAAAGGCCAAAAGCTCTGGAGAGAGGAGCGAAATATTTACTTTTGGAAGCATGAAGACAGCCTAGGATAAGCTAGGTCTGGAGGGACCTAGCAGGATAGAGCTAAAAATAGCTTTAGACCATGCTTAGTGCCAATAAGTTCGTACTTTAAGCACGCTTATGAATAAAAAGAGCAAAAGCGCTCAGAGCATATTCATTTAAAGTTAATTTAATCTAGAATTAACACGCCCGTACCATAATGCCAACCTTGAAAAGGCCCGTCTTAAACGGCTTTAACAAGCAAATAGGTGCTGGGCATGTCCATTATATTTTACATGCTTATTAGTGTCTAACAGTCCTAACGTGCCCCGCTTTACTCAAGGCGGCAGCTTGCCCTTAGTTTCTTTGTGGGAGCTGCCTCGTTAGCTGACTTGACTTAATGACATCAAAGAAATCCTTGAACTTCTTTAAGTGTCTGCTTTCCTACTGAGCAGAGCGCTATATTCTTTTGTTGCTGTGAACTTTATGCAAGCTTTCTTTAAAAAACTCTGGTCGCTCAAGAACCATTATTTAGTCCTGACCATAGCCCTCGCCATTGTCTTTGCTACGGTCTACAACTGGGCCTTTTGGAGCCATGTAAGTGAAATCTATACCCGCACTCCTGAGATTTCCCTGCACTTTAAGCTCCTCACTCCTGTAGCCATTAGCTCCTTGATGGTAGTGATCTTTGTCGTGCTCTTTTCCTACCGCTATGTACTAAAGCCAGTTGCAATGGCCCTATTTATCATTACCTCAGCCGTGAGCTACATGGCTATCAACTACAAAGTCATCATTGACATGTCCATGATGGAAAATGTCATGCAAACTAATATCAGTGAGGCCAGCTCCTATTTTTCTTGGTCCTTGGTGCTCTTTGTTATTGGCTTAGGGCTTATTCCTGCCATGCTGATTTTTAAGCTCAAAATTAATTATGAGAGCAAGTTTCTCAAGGGCATAGCCCTTAGAGTTGGCGCTACGAGCGTGGCCTTAGGCTTAGCTTTAGCCATTGTAGTGCCTAACTATCAGCTCTATTCTTTCATTGGCCGTGAGAACCATACTCTGCTCAAAGAAATCTTACCTGTCTCATATATCGTTGCCTCAGTTAAGTACACCCGCAATACTTACTTTCCTAAACATTATCCTTATGTTTCTTTAGGTGATGATGCGCAATTAGCATCCACCTCAGATAAGCCAAAAGTGCTATTCTTTGTCGTAGGCGAGACGGCGCGTGCCTCTAACTTTGGCTCTTTAGGCTATGAGCGCAATACCAATGAATATACACAAAGCGAACAAGTGATTAACTTTAGCAAGGTGCGCTCCTGCGCTACTGCTACAGCCCAATCTGTGCCTTGCATGTTCTCTGACTTAAAGCGCGATAACTTTAAATTTGAAATTGCCGATAAGCGCGATAATCTCATTGATATTTTAGCCAAAGCCAATGTTGACGTAGTATGGCTTGAAAATGATGGGGGCTGCAAGGGCGTATGTAAGAACATTAAAACCATTGAAATTGACCCTAAGGCCAATAGCAAGCTGTGCAAAAATGGCACTTGCTATGATGAAATTATGATTGAGCATGCCAAAGAACTGGTAGCCAATGTCAGCAAGGACACAGTGGTCTTCTTTCACTTAATTGGCTCGCATGGCCCTAAGTACTATGAGCGCTATCCAGAGAACTTTAAGAAGTTCACCCCAGATTGCAATCGCGCCGATGTCGAAAACTGCACCTTAGAAGAGGTGCGCAATGCTTATGACAATACCATTGCCTATACTGACTTTGTGCTCTTTAGCTTAATTGAAGATGTGTTAGAGCAAAACTTCGACAAAATTAATCCTGCACTTTTCTATATCTCCGATCATGGCGAATCCTTGGGTGAAAATGGCCTATTCTTGCACGGCACTCCTTATATGATTGCCCCGCAATTCCAAACTCATATCCCTATGCAATTATGGCTACCTCGTGTGACGGCTAATGCTATTGGCTTAGATAAGAGCTGCTTGAGCGACAAGTCCGACGAGCTCGATCTTTCTCATGACAATGTCTTTGCCACTATCTTAGGCTTTATGCAAATCAAGACCAAGGAATACCAAGTAAAGGACGATGCCTTTAACCAATGCCGCATCCAACCAAATAATGAGCCTCTTAAACCTCAAAGCCTCGATGCCCCTCAAGAGCTCAGCTTACACCGCCTCGTCCCTAGCAATAGCAAGGCAAAATCTTAACTAAAACCCTAATACTCTCAGGCAGACGCCCCCAAAAGGCCTCTGCCTTTTTTATTTTTCTTACACCATTACACTAGAGCTCCTCAATATCAGCAGACCACCCCGCAGGGCAAATAGTAAGAATTGTTAGGGAGGGGAGAAATTTTTTTAAAATTTTGTTGACAGCTTAAGATAAATCCTTATAATGAGCGTCACTTAATCACGACGGCGCGTTAGCAAAGCGGTTATGCAGCGGATTGCAAATTCGTCTAGTCCAGTTCGACTCTGGAACGCGCCTCCATCACCAAGAACCCAAGTGGTTCTTTTATTTTATCCGCATGTTGTATCTATACAACTTCCTACCATATGCGCCACCCCTCACAAAAGCACGACCTGTGCTTAGTCTTTTGCTAGCAAATTATCTAGAATGAAAACCTAATTATCATTGCCCTTTATCTTTGTTGTTTATTGCTCAGGAGCGCTCATCGTGAAAATTGCCCTAATTTTAGAAAACTCACAAGCTGCCAAGAATGCTATGGTCTTTAAAGAGCTTAATGAAGTAGCACAAGCTCATGGCCATGAAGTACTCAACTTTGGTATGTATAGTGCCGAAGATGAGCGCAAGCTTACCTATGTGATGAATGGCCTGCTTGCTGCCTTGGTATTAAATTGCAAGGTGGCAGACTTGGTCGTCACTGGCTGCGGCACAGGTGAGGGCGCATGCTTAGCGTGTAATGCCTTTCCTGGCGTACAGTGTGGCCATATCACTAATCCTGTAGATGCTTTCTTATTTACTCAAGTCAACGGCGGTAATGCCATTGCCCTACCTTATGCCCAAAATTTTGGTTGGGGTGGCGAGATTAATTTGCGCTATACCTTTGAAAAGCTCTTTGTCGCTCCTTTTGGCGGCGGCTATCCAGTAGAGCGCCGCGAGGCAGAGCAGGCCAATGCCAAAATCCTCACTCAAGTTAAGAGCATTACCCATCGCTCATTAATCGACATCTTAAAAGACTTAGACCCAGATTTCGTCAAGACTACCATTAATGATCCGCGCTTTAAGGACTTGTTCTATCCTCGCTGCCAAGATGCTGAGGTGGCAGATTTTTTACAAAGCCTCTAGTTGGTTCTTAAGCCATCAACAAGCCAGGCATTAAAAAAATATTTTTGCCATACAAAAGAGCATACAAATCATCTTCAAGGCCCATTTTTGGCTACACAGCTAGCTTAGAGCGCAAAAAAGCTGTTGACAGCTTAAGATAAATCCTTATAATGGGCCTCACTTAATCACGAGGGCGCGTTAGCAAAGCGGTTATGCAGCGGATTGCAAATTCGTCTAGTCCAGTTCGACTCTGGAACGCGCCTCCATCATCAAGAACCCTAGCGGTTCTTTTCTTTTTCCTCCCTGTTGTATCTAGATATACAATCTCAGCTGTATTTTTCCTCTCTCCCCTAAAAACTAACATACAAGAATGCTAGATTACACTACGATGTATAATCGTGATATTTACGGTAATTATAGCCGTTCTAAAACTCTACAATACTAGTATTGAAGTTTTCAAAAATGCGTCATTTATCACAGATCTTTGTTGGGAAATAAGTAACAATAGCAACCAGTTAAGGCTGCTAGCCGCTTGTAGGCTTTTTTGGAGCGGCTGGCTTTTAACCTTACCTACCTAAGTCCTTGTTTTATGCTGGAGATATTTGCAATGAATTGTATGTATTGCGAATAGACTCACAAGAAGCGTACTGAATTATTAATTGAAGTAGGCAAATTAGTTCACTCAACTTTATTTATCTTAAAAAATCAAAATCACTTAGGTCGCGTTGTCTTAGCGCTCAATGGTCATCGTCAAGAAGTATTTGAGATGACAGAGGAGGAGCGCAATGGCTTCTTTGCTGATGTTGCCTTGGTATCTAAGGCTATGCAGGAGCTCTTTAATCCAGACAAGATTAACTATGGGATTTTTGGCGACGGTGTCCCTCATGTCCATATGCACATCGTGCCTAAGTACAAAGACCAATTACAATGGGGCCATTTCTTCTGGGACAAAGGTGAGGCAGAAGTCACCTTAAGCGATGCAGAGTATGCGCAAATGGCCGCTAACTACAAAAAGCTGCTCAAGCTTTAAAGATTTTAAAAGCAATTCAACTTAAGTACTCCTTATGAAGCGCATGTCCTTGCCTTAGGCTCTCAGATAGCAGGACATGGGCTCACCTAAAAGCCTCAAGCACCCCTTGAGGCTTTTTTAATTGCCGCTTGCGTATACTCCGCTAATCTTGCGCCTTCATATTATCGTTAAGCTCACCTAAAGTTCCGTAAACGTTGCTTACTGTTGCGCCCCAGAAGCAGCACGCATTGAACATTGATTTAGCTTAAATTTAATTAAAACTCCCTCTAGCGCCCTTTATCAAGACCACCCTCATCATGCACACATAGATAAACATCTAAAAAATCTTCACATAGAAGAAGTTAAATAAATGATGTTTATCTATATTCTAAAAAACGGTTTAGCTAGTGTTTATCAGGCTTTTATAAACAACTAACATACTAGTGTTTAGATAAAAAAGTGTTAACTACGTCACAAAAAACTCACAATATTAACAATGACTTAACACAAATTTAACATTTGTCATAGACAATAAGCGCCATACCAAGCACACTTGGTAGCAGGATATTTGACATTGTTTTGTTGTTAGTGAGTATTGCTTTGTCTCTTGCAAACGTTTACGGTTGCAACATAAAAGAGACAAAGCATTTTTAGGCAGGCACACAGATAGGTAAGACCTGCGCATTAGCATCTATAGCCGAATCAACAACCAAATAGGTAAGGGGTTTTTCAGCACAAGCCTCTACCGCCAAAAAGCCTTACTTTGCAAAAAGCGAGGCTTTTTCTTTGGAAAAACCAGTAGCAATCACAAACATATTAAGGAAAGTATCAGACTTCCTGACCTATGCTAAAAGGAAGCAGCTTTAGTCAGCCCCTATCCTGACTGGCGCATAGATAATGCACATAGCGTAAACTTAGCGCATCGGCCTGCTCTAAGGCAGGATACTTGACTAGAATATAGCCCCGAGCCGTATCAGCGCCATTTTGCATCGGTCCATAGCTCTGTCCTTTTTGTAAATTATTGCTCCAAGAGACAATATGCTCTTGCTCTGGTTGACTAAAAATAGCGTCTAAAGAGTTAAGCGACTTAGCGCCTTGATAAGTAAAAGGCTGCTCAAAGTTCAAAAAGCGCAGTACACAGGCATCACTATACTCATTAAGCACTATATCATTGCCCTCAATCACTGCTTGCCTAAAGATAGCTAAAGGATTATTACCTTTTTGACAAAGGAGAGCTAACAAGCGATTGCCGCCTAAGCGGGGCGAGATATCAACTACAATAGGCCCCTTGCAAGTGTCACTTAGCAAAGTATCGGCATTGATAAAAGCACAACGCAAGTGGAGCTTAGAGACTAAATCATTAAAGAAAGGCTCTAAAAGAGCCTGCTCTGCTACAAAGTTAGCACTAAAGTAAGCCACCTCTTGACGATAAGGGGCAGGTGAGATGGCTTTCTTAAAGATGCCCAGAAAATTACACTTACCCTGAGCATCAACCAAGATATTAACCGAAAACTCATCACCTACAATGAGCTTTTCTAAGAGCACAGAGCCTTCTGCAAAGCGCTCAGGCAGACGATAAGATAGCAACTCCTCACGCGAGGTAATAACTCTAACACCTAGCGATCCTGACCCCCAATTAGGCTTGGCAATTAAAGGATAGCCCAAGGTTTCCTCAATACGCTCTAAAGAGCGCTCATCTAAAGGCAGGGCACTAGACTCAAAGCATAAATAAGGCGCGTGATTAAGCTGATGGGCTGCGCAAAACTCATGGAACTTTAGCTTGTCTGTTAAGGTATCAGCAATAGCAAAGCTCGGTCCTGCAAAGCCAAATTCATCATTAATTTTACCTAAGGCCACCAAGGAGCGCCCCACAGGCAGGGCAATAGTATGGGTAATATGCTCTTTTAAGATCACCTCGCGCACTAAAGCAAGGTTAGAAAAATCAATGGCTAGGCACTTAAGCTTAGCAGCATGCGCAGATAGAAAATCCTCAGGCAAGGCAGGGCACTTATCTAAACAAACTAAGGACAAGCCCTCATTTAAGAGCAATTGCAAAAAAGCTTCACTCTCAGCGCTTGCTCCCAAGATTAAAACCTTGGCTTCTTTAATCTCAGACATGACTTGCCCTTTTAACTGTTTAATGATGTCAATCGATAATTGGCCTGCTTAAGCTGTTCTGATGAGCTAAGGCATTGGCCACTTTTGAAAACGACCTTACACTTAAGCATCCATCTCTGGTAGATAAATTAGCTGGTCGTAAGTGCAATTAATGCTCTTTAATAATTCCTCAATTTCGGCCTTAAAGGCAGCAGAAAGTACCCCTAATACCAAACATGGGACATGACGGCAAGTGAGCACCTCTGGGGCATATTTGACTAGATGGTGCTGGCCATTTGGCATAAGAAAATAGCGATTTTTGTAATGAGGATCGGAATTGAGCAAAGTGAGCTTGCTATCATCAAGTGCAAAATCCAAGCACGCGAGCATATTAAAAGTATGATGGCCAGTACCATAAATAATGAGCTCGTCATGTTGTAATAATTGCTCTTTAAAGAGCTGATTAACCTGTTTAATCTGTGCGGCGCTCAAACTGCTATTGCTATTAATAATATTTAAATCCTCAGTGCGATGTACAGCAAAGCTCTTTGGGTTTTGCTGTGGAGTATTGGCAAAGTGCTCTAACTCCTCGCTCTTGGCACTACGTACATCTAAGACCTTTTGGAAGGTATAGAGGACATAGGAAACCTTGTCTTTACAATCATAGCTTATGAGCTTAAAGCCACTGTGCTGGGCAAGGTAATAATAGAAATTGATGCCTAAATGGCTATTTTGCAAAGGATGCATTAAATTGAACCAAGTAGAGCCAATAATAGCTTTACCTCCTAATTTAAGTACCTCATTAATGCCGCGCATGAAGACTAAAGGATCGGGCACCATTTGAATCACGTCTTTGGAGCCAACTAAATCATAAAGCTCATGGTCGACATTTTTGCCTTGCTCACGGGCTTGGTAAACAATATCATCTTGCGGGAAAAAGCCCTTAATGGTCTTAATAGCGCATTCGGCACCTTGCAGATCATCTACTTGCGCAGAAGGATCAACTAAGGTTAAGTTATGGTAGCCTTTGAGTGCTAACTGACGCAACAAATAGCCATCATAGCCGCCAATATCTAAAATCTTGGCATCTAAATTAGGCAAGTGCTCAACTACAGCATCAACATAAGGCGTGAAATTACGGGCACAGACCCCTGTGGAAGGCTTGATAAAATCATAATGCTCACAGATTAAAGCACGCGATTGATTACTCAGTCCTGACACATTAAATGACAAATTGCAGATGTCACACAGCGCTGGCGTAAAGCTAATAATAGCCTGCCTATAGCTCTCAGAGCCCAAGAAAGGCACTGTATTTAAAATCTCTTTGCGCTCTTTACCGACAGCAAAATGCTTAGAGCCGCACACAGGACAGCAATCATGCTGCTCGTACATAATGTACGCATTGCTAGATGATGAAGATGAGTTTGTCATTTTTTAAAAATAATTTAAAGCGTGAATCAAGCGCAAAGTAAGCTCATTTAAGGCCGAAATCTTATCATTATTGACAAGAACAAAACCACGGGCCGTGTCAGCACCATTTTGCATGGGTCCATAGCTATTACCAGGCTGTAAATTATTACGCCATTGCACTATATGCGCTTGCTCATGCTGAATCAACAACAAGTCTAAGCTCGGGTTTTGCTTAGAAGGATGGTAGACAAAGTCGTGCTCAAAATTAAAAAAGCGCAAAACGCAATCTTGATAACACTCCTGGATCACAGGACGTTTATTTTCAATTACTGAGCGCTTAAAAATAGAGAGCGGATTATTGCCTACTTGGCACAATAAGGAGAGTACGTTATTACCTGCCAGACGCGGGGAAATATCTACAATAAAAGGATGCTGCTCGTCTTTAGAGATCAAGGTATCGGCATGCAAAAAGGCCGAGCGCAACTGGAGCTTGGCAATTAAATTAGCAAAGAAAGGCTTAAGGCGCTCTAAATACTCACTAAAGTCAGTACAAAAATAAGCTACTTCTTGGCGATAAGGGGCAGGAGAAATCTCTTTTTTAAAAATGCCCATGATATGGCACTCTCCCTTATCATCAGCAAATATATTAACTGAGAACTCATCACCTACAATGAGCTTTTCTAAAAGCACAGAGCCTTCTGCAAAACGCTCAGGCAGACGATAAGATAGCAACTCCTCACGCGAGGCAATAACTCTGACGCCTAGCGATCCTGACCCCAAATTAGGCTTAGCAATTAAAGGATAGCCCAAGGTTTCCTCAATACGCGCTAAAGAGCGCTCATCTAAAGGCAAAGCACTGGACTCAAAACATAAATAAGGAGCTTGATTAATGTCATGCTGAGTGCAAAACTCATGGAACTTTAGTTTGTCCGTTAAGGTATCGGCAATAGCAAAGCTAGGTCCTGCAAAGCCAAACTCATCATTAAGTTGCCCTAAAGCTACCAAAGAGCGCCCCACAGGCAGAGCAATAGTATGGGTAATATGCTCTTGTAAGATAACCTCGCGCACTAAAGCAAGGTTAGAAAAATCAATGGCTAGGCACTTAAGCTTAGTAGCATGCGCAGATAGAAAATCCTCAGGCAAAGCAGGATTCTTATCTAAGCACACCAAAGATAAACCCTCATTTAAGAGCAATTGCAAAAAGTCTACACTTTCAAAACTGGCACCTAAGATCAAAACCTTAGCGCACGCTTGATGCTGCTCTTGCTCTGCCATATGAAACACTAAACTCCTTACAACCATATAATCTACAAAAATTAATAGGATTGAGCCAATAATGGTTCAAATAGAGTTTGTTGGATACCCCCAATTTAAGGCCAATATCATTGTTAATCCAAGATTAAAATGGCTTAAAACAAGCATTTAATATGCTAAGCAAGTCAATTTTGCCTTGCCTTTCCAACAAACTCTATTTGGGCCCAATAACGGACTAACCAAGCTAAACTTTAGTGCCAGATCCTAATCTTAGAAGTGCTACCTTGCCCTAAGAGAGGCTAGGGAACAAAACACACCAAAGCAAACTCTTACTATAGCACTAGGGCCCCTCACAATAAAAGTGCCATACCAGAAACAGCAAGCTCTCTCCCATTAAAAAAACTAGAACCTATCATATCTAACCATCATCCATACTCTACCTTGCAAACCAAATCCCCCCAAGTGCAACGCTCCAACACCAGTATGCAGATACCACATACATAGCTCTTAAGCCTCCTGCCTTTTACACACATTTAAAGAGACAGGCAACTAAGGCCTTATGATATTTTGCTTTTGCCTGCTTATCTAATAAGATAGAAGGTAAGATACCTATTGCTCAATTGAATTTCTGTGCAAAAAGAGATACCTATAGCC
>Burrito_p2__coassemble_1422_pt1 | contig 13845 bp, 7 predicted proteins | sample Burrito_p2__metabat2_low_PE_016 | metagenome-assembled genome bin Burrito_p2
TGTGCAGGTGCTACACCATTAGCTTGTGCCTGACACATATCCTGATTCTGTGCAGATGCCACACCATTAGCTTGTGCCTGACACATATCCTGATTCTGTGCAGATGCCACACCATTAGCTTGTGCCTGACACATATCCTGATTCTGTGCAGGTGCTACACCATTAGCTTGTGCCTGACACATATCCTGATTCTGTGCAGGAGGCATAATACCAGCCTGTACCTGGTTCATAGAAATGGCTTGCTCTGGAGCCGTACTTTGGTCAGGATTTTTATATCTGACAAAGACAGGTAATGGATCCCTATAAATAACTTGCTGACAAGCTGGATATAAAGAGCAAAGTCTATCTAGAGCATTCTGCAAGAAAATAACCATAGCATGAGCAAGAACCGGGGTAATAACTCGGTTTTTGACCATATCTTTATATTCAAGATAGGATGGAAGCTCAGGAACTTCAGCCGTATTATGGGCGTGCCTACGAACCTCATTAACCTTTCTAACTAGGAAGCCTATGGCTCTGCTCTTGGAAGCAACATAAACTTTATGGGCGCGTAAATCTTCGATACTCTCTTTGATTTTGTCTTGCCAAGACTCTAAGGCAACAATATAAGAGAGAGGAGGATCTTGTTCAGTATCAAGAATTTCCTTAATCTTTGTATCTAATAACTTAGCACACTCCATTACTGTTTCAGTGGCTTGGCGTAATGGTAATTGCTCTTTAAGAGCAACATTGCTTAAAGCCTCAACCTTGATGCCTTCTCTCTTAGCAATCAAAGCTAACTCGTTCAAGCGATTAACTACATCCAACTTGACTTGAGAATAGACTGGCTCTGGTTTTAGCTCTACATCCTCTGCCTCATATACAGCTTCAACAGCTGACTCAGCCTTATCTTCTAAAGCTTGTTGCACAGCTGGCTGGATCTCAACTTCATCAGGAGAGATCTCCATAGCATCGTTCTTATAAGCTGGAGCATATGGCGCAGCTGGAGGCTGTAGCTCAGCTGGAATTAATGTATGCTCCTCCTCAACTTGGGCAGAAGCCTGTGGCTCTACTGGAGCTACGTGCTGCTCTTCTTCAACGGAGTTTTGGCAGTTTAAATCCTGCTCTGCCGCTACTTGAGATTGAGAGGTAACATTTTCTTCAGACACCAAAACTACAGGCTCATTACTTGTAATGTCCTGAGCCTCGCTCTTAGGATTTACCTCATTCTCTTGCTCTTGGGTCATCATGTTAGAAGCGACCTCAGAGACTTGTGGGGCTACAAGTGGCTCTTGAGGATTTAAATCCTGCGATGCATGGTCAGGATTATTAGCCAGAGTAGACTTATCTTGCTCAAATTCAGGTGAATCCATTTGAGTCTTGATATCGTGTACTGGCTCTGTATGAAGGCTATCCATACCTTCATAATCATCTTCTACATAATCACCAAATAGGGCTTCAGCGTCTTTTTCGGACCAGAGATCTACTGGTAAAGAGATATTCTCTGCAACTAAATCTTCTAAAGCCTCTAAAGCCTTTTGGGAAGCAGCAAGCGCAGCCTCATTATCTAAAGAGACAGAACTTTCATTTAAAGCCTCCTGAGAAGCTTCAACTGAGGTTTCATCTTGAGCTGACTGTGATTGTGGCTGAGCAGAGTATGAGAGTAATAAAACTGGCTCTTTAGCAGGAGCTAACTCTTCATCATCTTTTACAACCACAGCAGAAGCAATATTTTTAGCTCTTAATAAGATAGAAACTACATTGGTAGCAAAGATATTAGGCTTGATCTCTTCTTTTGCAGAAACAGCTAAAAGTAAAGCTAAACGCTCTTCTTGACTCAGTTCAAGCAAGTCACCAGCAGCCTGTTGCGCATCCTCAAGCACCATAGCGTGGTCGTAATTATCGAACGCACCTTGCATATTGCTATGCCATCTATTCAGCTTATACGCATAATCAGCTGCTACTTGAGCTTTCATAATTGCCTTGACATGCGCATCCTTGTCCTCTGTTTCAACAGGGAACCAAGCTTGAATTAATGGTGGATTTAATTGATAAATAAGCTTAATAAGGTTAAATCTTACTAAGTGACTATGCTCTTTTTCCTGCCAGAAGCTACTTGCACTCTTATTGAAGCAAGCATTGATCTCAGCAGAAGAATTATTATTAGGAGTGTCTAAAGAGGTGCTTTTATCAAGCTTGTCACAATCTTTCTGAGCTTTGCCAAGTTGAACATTAGCTACGCCATTAAAGCCTTGTGGCTCCAATAACTTAGACTCATTAAATAAAGAAAGATTATGGTTGTTATTTTCCAAACCAGATAAAACAGCAGGAACTAAAGGATTCTTGGCAGCAACCACTAAAGCAGAAGCTACTATGTCTTGATTATCGCCAGCTTGACGAGTCATATCCTTTAAAGTTTTGGTTTGACGAATAGCCAAATCCAATTGGCTAAACATATTATTTAACTTAAAGGAAATAGGAGCACGCTTAGACTTAGGAGCTTTCCATGGGCCATTTTTGGCTTTACTTGGAGCATAATCATTAAAACCATCAGCTAACAATGGCTTATAGAGCTGCTCTTGAGAGATATCCTGAGGCTTACCATAAACGGCAATAAAACCCTTATCCTCGTTTGTATGTACAGGGATTGAGGCAGCTTGTTCATCTTGAGACTTAGAGGAGTTATTGGAGATAACAAGCTCTTGCTCTGGATGCTCCATAACCTCAGAGACCTGCATGGCAGAACCTGATAGAACTAGATCTTGGTTGTTATGCTCTGGAGCTGGGGTTTTATTCGATTGTTGCTCTTGAGCCAAGCGAGCTTCGTCCTTGACGACAAAGCCAGTAACTTCCTCTTTTTTACGACTCTTGTCCTTGCATAAAGCATCAAGATTTTTAAGAGCTAATTCAACATCAACAGATAACTTAGCTTTTTGAGCCTTGGCTTTAGATGCAGCAGTCCCTGTCAGCCTACCATTGATAGCGGCAACATAATTGGCTTTTTGGGCAACTTTCTTGCGGGCAAGAACGCACTGTAATATATAAGGTGCGTAGCTGGACTGAGCTTGATCCTGTGAAAGAACCTCTACCTTATTGGCAGAATTTGCAGCTACTTGGGCCTTATTTATATAGCGATTAACAGCCTCAAAATTGACGCAGGTATTAAAGAAACCAGCTAGCTCTTCGGCACAAATAACCATGGCTATGTCAAAGACATCACCAAAACAGTCATCTGCTAAAGACTTGGACCTAGTAGCGTTGAAAACCTCAGCACGCATCAGATCAGTTAGAGCTATATTGAGCGCGATGAGGTCATGAATAGTTAGAGGAATGCCTACAAAGTTACAAGGCAAACCTGTTACTTTATCTTGGGAGCAATAGCACGGCTTATAGACAACCTCGCCTGAGTTGAGATCTATATCTTGATGGAACTTGAGATCAACTTTGTCCCAGCAAAAATTAGGATCTTCTACTGATCGGCCTTGACGGATCTGTTCTTTAACCGCGCTCAGAAAAAAATCTAAAAACTCTTGGGTGGCGTTTTCTTCAGCTTGCTTAGCAAAAGCCTGAGCACGTTGCTGTACTCTAAAGGCTTTCATTTCAGCCTTAGTTCTGCGTCTAGCTCTTTTTTTAGGGGCGAAAGAGGCTGAGTCAGATTCCGATGCATTAGACTCCGACTTATTAGTGGCAGCTCGCTTGGATGCATTAAGGAGAGCTAAACCACTAAAAACGCAAGACACATTGCTTGAGCCATGTGCCATAGAACTATCACAGCCACCCGAAAGAGACTGATCATTTAAAGATACATCTTCTTTGCCTTGAGACAAAGAACCTTTTGGAGTATCACTGCCCTCATATGGGTCAGCTTGGAGCTGACATGCAGCGGTAACATTTAGATTATCAAAAGGATTTTTGGTATTTTTTTGAGGTTGAGAAAGGCTCTGGGTTGCTACTGAGGTAGTTCCCATAGATGAGAAGACATTTTCTTTGCTATTGTTGAGTGCAATGCAAGCAACGCTAGGAGACACAGAGTCTCCTAAAACCTCACCAGGCTGTAATTGCAAGCTAACCGTAGCCAAGAACTCTGGGGAAGGTAAAGAGCCATTGGTTTGCAATAGCTCCACTTCTCTAGAAGAAACCACCTCTAGAGAGAAACCTAGGTCATTTATACCCAAAAGATTCTTCAGCTCATAGTAAAAACGTAAGCTATAAGGCTCAAATGCCTTATAGACGTATTCACTTGGGCAGCAAAAACGCACCTTGTGAAGGCTTTCATCGAACACCATTCCTACTTGAGTAAAGAACAGCTTGATGATTTGTGCTTCTAAAGACTCTTCAGTCGCAGAGGCTACACGCAAAATGGCGTGGCGCCAGACTTGCCATGGACGCATCCAAGCCCTTCACCTGATGAACAAAGTAGTATCACCCCCGCCACCTACTTGAAAAAAGGCACCATCTAAGGGGGAGTGCCGTTTTTGAAGTAGAAGCAATGCATCGGGACTCTTTACTGCATTGTCATGAGGAAAAAAGTAAAACATCACCCAAAGAGCGATGCCAAATAACGCCTTTGTTTTTTAAGCCTCATTCGCCCCCGAACTTGTACCTAAAAAGCCAAAAGCTCCTTTTGTCCTTTTCTTAGATCAATCTAGCCCTGTTTTCAAACAGTTGCTATCTCTCTCCAAGCTTTATTTTCTTATTCTTACCCCACTACTTTCACCTGAAAGTACTAAAGATTGCACTTTTTTAGGGCGCAAAAACTCAAAAGCTATAGAGCTATCTATAGACTTCGATTTTGTCGGTGAAATTCCTAAACTAAAGAGTTACCTCTTCCATTCGTTAGGAGGTTGATGGGTTAATAAGAAAACTGGCATCTTTGATAGTGCAAGCACTACAGGAGAGGAAAAGTCCTTCCTTTAACACCAAAAAATTGAAATGGATCTTCATATCTGAGCAAGCATAAGACATGGATTAACATGCCCTCTGTTAACTCAGAGGTTAAAAATCTGTAAAGCCTAGAATATCAGTGACGCATAAGGTTGGATGTTTCCTTAAGCTACTGTATATCCTAGGTAAAAATCATTACCAACAATCTACAGCCAAGTTGAAAAAGAGCTATCAATAATCGGTGAAGAAGATCTTACCAAGTGATGGCCGCATTAGAACTCACATAAAAGTAAGCTCTACTACAGCAGATCTTGTCGTCGATAGAGACAAAGATGAAAAGTGACTCATTTTAACATTTTTTTGCTAAGAAAAGATCAATTTTTTACTAAAAAACATGAAACCACATTTCGCCTTATATATCAGCTTGTTTACACCTTAATGAATAGTCGCTTGGTGTGCTTTTGTACCTTAAAACCATAAGTTTTTCTCTATTTAATAAATCTCATTAATAAATATAAACAAAACTATCGCTTAGAGTTCATAAATGACGCCAATGTTTTATTAAAAAAACCTTGATTTTGTGACTTATAACACTGTAGAATGTGCATTTCAGTATGTTTGCCCTAGCCTAAAAGGCTGATTTTAGGACAAACTTACTACAGATTTATTACAAGGATCAGTTAGATTGCCTCAGGTACATTTGCTGATCCTTGATTGTGTTTGCTATTGCAGTAGGCACATTTATTACTAACTGAATGCTGTTGAAGCATCCAGTGCCAAGCCTCATTCACCGATGCTCTTGAGCTTATGTTTAGGTGGTCTGCGCTTGGGTTGCACCCCCTGATACATAGCACTGCCTATTTAAGGCAATGCCATCCTTTGGAGAAATAGTTAAATGAAGCGTACTTTTCAGCCAAACGTTTTAAAGCGTAAGCGCACCCATGGTTTCCGTAAGCGTATGCGCACTGCTGATGGCCGCAAGGTTCTTTCCCGTCGTCGCGCAAAGGGCCGTAAGCGTTTAAGCGTTTAATATAAAAATAAATGCCTAATTTTGCTTTTCCTCGTGAGGTAAGGCTGCTTACCAGCGAGGAATATAACCAGGTATTTAAAAAGCCCGTCCGTGCTGGTGCTAAAGGCATGCTTGTTCTTGCTTGCAAGAACGAGAATGACACCCCACGTCTCGGGCTAATTGTTCCTAAAAAGGTTTTAAAGCGAGCCGTATGGCGCAATCGCGTCAAGCGACTGGTTAGAGAATCTTTTAGGCACGCTCAAGATTCCCTTCCTAATGTAGATCTGGTCTTTTTAGCTCGACCAGGTATTGGTGACATTAGCAATCACGATATCAGTTCAACTCTAGACAGGCTATGGGCTCAAATCTCTCGCCAGTTGGGCAATCGGCGATCTTAATGATCCGAACCTACCAAAAACTTCTAAGTCCACTATTAGGTCAGCATTGTCGTTTTTATCCAAGCTGCTCACAATATACCTTAGAGGCCATTCAAGAATGGGGTCTTGTTAAGGGGGTGTGGCTCGGCACGAAACGTATTAGTCGTTGCCACCCCTTAAACGAAGGTGGTATAGATCCTGTGCCAAGAAAAGCCGATCTTAATAACCACCTTAGTTCTCATACCCAAGACGCTCAAGATTCCTATAACAGCTCATCTAAATAATCAATACTCCTGCCGAGCGTACCAATCATCAAAACTCTTTTTATAGGTTAGCGTCGATCTTTGGTTAGCAAGGAATTAAGCATAAAAACAAAGTTGTGATCCTTATCGTTAAAAGTATTGCGCTTAATGCTTAATCTTGGAGATTGCTTAGGTATAATAAGCGGGCTTTTTTCTATTAAATCTTAATGGAGCTTTAATAGAAAATAGTTTTGGGCATTATATTTAAGGCATGAGTCCTTAGAGCGCCTTAGCCAATTGTCAGCCATCTTTTTAAATTTTGGTGAAGTGAAGTTGACTACTAATGCTAAGATCTCTGGTTTGAGAGCTTTTTAGTTGGTTTAGCAACAACGTTTCGCCATCTTGAGTTTTATCAAGTTAAAGCCGTCTTGTTTAGTTCTTTCCTGATAAGTAAGAACTACAACTATTGCGGCCTCATACTTATTTGTAAATAAGCATGGGAATGCTTATTCAAAGCAGACGGCGTGACAGATATAGAAGCTAAATACTTCTTTAAAACAGCAAAACTTATCTAACCGAATTTAGAAAGGAGGAGGCTGCGATTCCCCACTCGACTAAACTCGATTGTCCTCTCGCGGCGTGATTATGGAACAGCAAAGAAACATCCTTTTTATTCTCTTTTTAACTTTGACCCTCTTTATTTACTGGGGCTGGGAAAGAGATAAGATTACTATGGAGCAGCAAGCTCAATTACAAGCTCAGCGTATTGAGCAGGTAGCTGCTGCTGAAAGCACCAAAGGTTCTGTAGGCAAGCTCATTACTGTAAGTAATGACACCTTACAACTCTCCATCTCCTCTATTGGCGGCGATGTAGTTGATGCCAAGCTTTTAAAAGTTAAGCAAGAGCAAAACAAGGAAGACCCATTCCATCTTTTAATGAATGAGCCTCTCTTTGTTTACATGTCTCAGTCTGGCTTAATTGGTGCCAACGGTCCTGACTCTAAGGCTCGTCCAACCTATAGCGCAGACGCTAATAGCTATGTAATGAAAGACGGTGAAGATAGCGTAAGTGCTGTTTTACACTTCAGCCAAAACGGAGTTGATTACACTAAGACCTACACCTTAAAGAAGGGATCTTATGTTGTAGACGTTAAATATGACGTAGTCAACAACACCGACAAGGCTCTTTCCATGGCTTTCTACGGTCAATTAAAGCAGACCGTTGATGCTAGCTTACAAGATAAGCCAGGTGGTGCCATGATCGTGGCAGGTGCCTATCGTGGTACTGCATACTCAACTGATGAGACTCGCTACGAGAAGCACACATTAGAAGACCTAGTTGATTTAGCTGTAGAAAAGAAGCCTTTAGCCGTTCAGACCACTGGTGGCTGGGTTGCTATGATTCAGCACTACTTCGTATCTGCATGGATTGGCGATACCTCCGAGGGAGTTAAGAACGTAGTCTTCTCCAATGCTTCTAAGGATGGTTCCGAGGCAATTATTGGTATTCGCACTGAGCCTACTACTATTGCAGCTCACAGCAGCCATGAATTTAAGTCCTCCATGTGGGTCGGCCCAAAGAGCCAAGACGAGATGGAAAAGGTTGCACCTAACTTAGACCTGACTGTTGACTATGGCTGGTTATGGTTCATTTCCATTCCATTATTCAAGATCTTGGAGTTCATCCACGGCTTCATTGGTAACTGGGGCTTCTCCATCATTATCTTGACCTTAATCGTTCGTGGTGTTTTATTCCCACTTACCAAGGCTCAATACACCTCTATGGCCAAGATGCGTCTGTTAGGCCCTAAGATGCAAGAGCTCCGTGAGCGTTATGGTGATGATCGTCAGAAGCTCGGTCAAGAGACCATGCGTCTTTACAAGAATGAGAAGGTTAACCCATTAGGCGGTTGCTTACCATTATTGATCCAGATGCCAATCTTCATTGCATTGTACTGGACCTTAATGGAGTCTACAGAATTACGTCACGCTCCATTCATGTTATGGATCACTGACTTGTCAGTTCACGATCCTTACTTTGTGACCCCTATTCTGTATGGCATTTCCATGTTCTTCATCCAGAAGATGTCACCAACCCCAACTACAGATCCATTACAGAAAAAGATCTTCATGGCTATGCCTTTAGTCTTTACCTTCATGTTCTGTACCTTCCCAGCAGGCTTGACTGTATACTGGTTGATTTCTAACTTATTTACCATCTTCCAGCAGATCATCATCTTCAAGTCCTTAGAGAAGAAGGGTTTACACTTTAAGAATGTGCCTCCTGCTAAGTAAGCCTTAGTCAGAGCATAATTTATTAAGCCTCAAGTATTGTAAGATCACCTATAGGTGGGTAATCTCAATCTTGAGGCTTTTTTATTGAAAAATTTGAGGCTGTTTTTATGGCTGATTTTACTGACTCTATTGCAGCCATCGCCACTGCCCCTGGCCGTGGTGGCATTGCAATTATTCGTATTTCTGGTCCTTTGGCTTTACATGTAGCTAGCGTAATTAGCAAAAAAGGCACCATTGACCCTGAGAGTGAAAACAGTGTCTATCCTTTCAAGCCACGTTATGCCTATTTTAGTAAGTTCTATGATGGGGATGAGGCTATTGATGAAGGTGTGATTTTGTACTTCAAGGGCCCTAACTCCTATACAGGCGAAGATGTTATTGAGCTCCAAGGCCATGGTGGCAATATCGTGCCCCAACGCGTACTAAGCGCTGTACTTAAGATCAAAGGCGTAAGACAAGCAGAACCTGGAGAGTTTACACGTCGTGCCTTCTTAAATGGTCGCATGGACTTAACTGCTGCTGAGGCAGTAGAGGACTTAATCTCAGCAGGCTCTGAGAGCGCAGCCAAGGCTGCTTTAGCCTCCTTAAGCGGTGCTTTTGCCCAGCGCTTACGCGATTTGAACGACAAGCTCACCCACTTTAGAGTACGTATTGAAGCGTGCTTAGACTTTCCTGAAGAGCATGAAGACTTCTTTGACTCTGGTAGGGCTTCAGGTGAACTCAATGAGCTCTTAAACTTGGCCCATCAGGCCCAAACCATAGCCAATCAAGGCGTGAAGCTCAATGAAGGCGCTCGCATCGTTTTGGCAGGCCAGCCAAATGCAGGCAAATCCTCATTGCTCAATGCCTTGGCAGGTGCAGATAGAGCCATTGTGACCAATATCCCAGGCACTACGCGTGATGTTCTAACCGTCAATATTGAAATTGGCGGCATTCCTGTGACAATCACAGATACTGCAGGTATTCGCGATACCCCATCTGATGAGATTGAGGCTATTGGTATTCAAAGAGCTCTAGAAGAGCTTAAGCAAGCTGACTTAATCTTGCTCATGATTGATAGCTCCAAGGAAGCTTATGATGCTCTGGAGGCTTTAAACCACATTAAGAAGGTCTTTGACAATCCAAAGAACCTGATTGTGGTTAAGTCCAAGCAGGATCTGCCACCTAATGAGCAGACCATTCAGCTCTTAAATAGCGAGCCGTTAAATCAATACCCTCAAATTAGTACCTCTACAAAGCAAGATGGTGGCTTAGAGGTCTTAAGAGCGAAGCTCCAAGAGGTCTTGGGCATTATTCCATCTGAGGGCGTATTTTCAGCTCGCCGCCGCCATTTAGGCGAATTACAAGAGAGCTATTTAGCCATTGAACGTGCCTGCCAGATGCTAGAGCTCGGTGACTTAGTCCTCACTGCCCGTGAGATTACTTTGGCTCAAAACCATTTAGGCACCATTACAGGTAAGGTCACCTCCGACGATATCTTGGGAATCATCTTCTCGACCTTCTGTATTGGTAAGTAGCAATCCTATCTAAGGGCCTACCTACACACGACATTTGCAGGTGCTTATGGCACCTAAGCCCCTGAGGCTCATATGAGCCTCAGGGGCTTTATTTTTTTGACACCTGATGACTTTGACCAAGGAATCACTAAATTAATTTTTTAGCTTGCCTAAGATGAAAATTCATCCTTTCTTTTATTTGGCAGGAGAGACAATCAGGTGAATTGGTCAGAAACAACTAACAGCCTTGCAAGCTTAGCGCAGCCAAGCTTGCTAATTAGCCCTAAGGTGAGCAATGAACAACTCACCTTACCATTGAGCTGGGACGTGACTGGAACACATCTCCAGCCTCTGTCTGCTCACTGTTTACTAGAAGAACAAAGCTACGATCTCATCTTAAGCTTTAGTGAGATCTGGCTGACTATGCTCACACACCATACCTGCCATAAAATTTTGAGCATCGAGCTGATTATCAATGACCTGCCCAAAGGTAATTTTACTTGGTGTAATGACAACAGCACAGGCGATCTGCGTCTTAGTCTCTGGCAAGGCAATCACCATAGCCCCTATCTGCAAGACAAGCCTTTTGCGCTGCTCTACGACCTTATCAAGCTGCAAGTCGTACTGACTTTCAAGGACTGGCACTCTTTAGTACTTGTAGCCCCAACCTTGTGGTGCCAAAGTTCCCATACAGCTGACAATCTCAATATCCAAGCTATGATTAATGAGCTAAGTGCACCAAGCAATCGCACCTTAGTACAATTCATGCTAGGCCTGAAACCTAAGCGCAATTTTAGTCCCTATAGCTCCATCACCCAAAGCACGAAAAGCTTAGATATGCAAAGCTATTTAGAGCTTATTGGAAGCATTACTGAATGCTATAGAAGTGCGCTTAAGCAAGATACAGCCAAACCTACTAATATGCACCAAGCAAATTTAGCTTATGAGCATCAGACCAAAACGAAAAGCTCCAACTTAGACTTTTTGCAGCAGGTCATAGCTCACGTACAGCAGAGCTTACAGCACTTTGCGCGCCCCAATAGTACCGACCATCACCTTAACTTAGAGCAGCTTCAATTCTTACCTCTAGCAGAGTCCATAGCTAAGCTCCATGAGCACTTACAAGTACTCTTAAGCTTCTACTATGAAGCACAAAAAAGCAGCTCTATTAGTGGCCTTGAGAGCACGCTTCTTGCCAAATGTAGGCAAGCATGGGCCAAGGGCCATGAACTGACATTAGAAAATGAGCCGCTCTGGGTCATTAAGAGCATCGACAAGCTCTTTGAGTACTATTGCTTGCTTCATTTAATTACCATGCTTTATGAGCGCGGCTATGACCACCTACAAGAGCGAGGTGCTCGCACTTATCAGTACCAGCTGCGAGCTCTAAAGCATTTAGAGCCATCAGTAGAGCCCAATACCTTTTATTTTGCCAAACAAGCAGTAGAGATGACCTTGTACTATCAACCAATTATCTCAGGCTCTTATTTAGAAAATGACTTAGAGTTGTTTCGCACTACGCAAAACCAAAGCTTAGCTAGTGCTAAGCTCAATCATTACAATCCTGATTTTGTGCTCAAAAGCACCTATGAAAATCAAAGTGACTACATAATTTTTGATGCCAAATACTCCTCTGAGCGTAATATCATCCAGCATTACATGCCCGATATGCTCGAAAAATACTTAAACGGCATCGCTGTATTAGATTTAAAAGCAGATAGCCCTTTAAAAGAAAATCATAACCTTGTTAGCTTCGAGCAAGTAGCTAATGCTCTTAGCCTCCAAGGGTCAGTACGCACCAAGTGTCCTAAGATGATTTATGCCCTCCAAGGGCGTCTGAATGAAGCACAAAACCAGCTCTTTGCATCTCAGAGCAATCCTATATGGCGCCACTGCCAATCGCCTTTGGCTCAGCTTATCTGTCCGCCTACCAATATAGGCTTAATCGAGCTGAACTACAGCACGCAAGGACGCCATATTATTTGGGATGAAATGTGTAAGGTATTACCTTATTTAAGAGGCAATTAAGGGCCTAAGCTTGCTACCACTTAAAGCAATAAGCCACGTTGTATAAGACCTCGGTGTCGCAGTAAGCACCATGATTTTTAAGCCAAGTTAAGACGCGAGCGGCAGGGAGGTGATGATCAAGCAAGAACTTGGCTGAGTACTTGAGTTTGCCATTGCCGCCTCTCTTGTCCTTACGTAAATAGCGGGCAATATAGCGAAACATCTCAATAGCATCAGCCTCGCTAATAGGCAAGGACATCTTGAGCTCAGCTATAAATAGAGCCTCAACTTCTTCATATTGCTCTTGCAAATTTTTGGTATCAATAGTCATAGGCTTTCCTCAATTACTAAGGTAGGAAAAGGATCTAGAGCAACAGCCCCAGGGGTGAAAAAAGACACAAAAAGCGCGGGAAATACAGAAAAGAAAAGGGAAAAAAGATAAGAAATGATGAAAAAAGAGAGGAAGGATGAGGGCGACAAAGAGTGTAGCCCTGCATATCAGATGACATCATTATGCACCTTAACCAAGGTGCTTTAAGCTCTATGCCATCCAAACTATCGAGGGAATCACAATAATAGGCCCTAACCTAAAAGCTCAACCAAGAACGACAAGTCCCAAGCAGCTACTTAAGATGACTAAGGGTTCCCTATATACTTATAAACATCAGTAATTTTAGAACTCATAGATATGAGTTATATTTTCTTAGCTAAATTGCAACTAGCACTTAGTTTCCTATATATAAGCTATTTTTAAGCATTTATAGATACAACGCATTATTAGGTGCAAATCCTCCTTCCATCCCTCCACAAAGCCCGATAAGAAGGCATAACAGTCCTAAATATCTACATTTATGCACCCTTACAGTGCAAAAGCAGTATATAACTACAATTAGCCATAACTTACTCAAACCTTCCATGTATCTATTTAATTAAAATTATTTCAATTAAAGATGATAAATATCGGAAATTTTAAATGTAATAGATACAATATAAATTTTAATAAAAATTTGCCAACAAATAGCGTGTACTCTGTAGAAAATACCATATATATCTTATATTTAAACACATATAGATACATAAAAGATAAAATAAGGCTTAAAAGCCATCACACCAAAATAGAGCACGCATACAACAATACGCACCATAATAAGTCATAAATGCGCTTTTAATCCTTTTCAGATAGAAAAAACACCTATTAAAAATCATTTAATGTATCTATATAATTAGCAATAAAGTCTTAAAATAAGATAAATATCATAGAATCTAAATGTAATAGATACTACATATCTAATCTAAGAGAGCTTTAACTCTCTATTTTCAAGGCAGCTTTGGCTTATATATGAGCTTTTCTACCTAATCAGCCCCAAAATAAGTGGATACTTAACCAAGTAAGCTATACTCTCTCTATATACAAATACGATAAATATCAGCAATTTAAACATTTATAGATATAACACAGCCAAGTCATAAGCAGCCGCTACGCCGTGAAGTTAAAAGACACTGGCAGGATAAACCGCTAAATCAGCTCTAGTCAGTGTTTAGGGCTACTCAGATGA
>Burrito_p2__coassemble_1428_pt1 | contig 13778 bp, 8 predicted proteins | sample Burrito_p2__metabat2_low_PE_016 | metagenome-assembled genome bin Burrito_p2
CCGCGACCAACGGATTAAGAGTCCGCTGCTCTACCAGCTGAGCTAACGACCCACGCTATGGGTTTGTTTCTGAATGGTGGGTCGTGAGGGGATCGAACCCGCGACCAACGGATTAAGAGTCCGCTGCTCTACCAGCTGAGCTAACGACCCACGCTATGGGTTTGTTTCTGAATGGTGGGTCGTGAGGGGATCGAACCCGCGACCAACGGATTAAGAGTCCGCTGCTCTACCAGCTGAGCTAACGACCCAGACAAGATAGTAATGAATTTGATGGTGGGTTGTGAGGGGATCGAACCCTCGACCAATGGATTAAAAGTCCACTGCTCTACCGCTGAGCTAACAACCCAAACACGGCGTTGCCACTTTCAACTTCATTAGTCGTTTCGATTTGCTGTATCGAACTGACGGGGTGCTATTTTACTTAAATATTTTGGCAAAGCAAGCATTTTTTTAAAAAATTTTTAAAAAATTTTAATCTTTTTTCAAAAAAGGCTTAATTATCAGGTTTTAAGACATATTTCCTATTGTGAGCAGTTTGCCCTCAAAAGGCTGCTTTCTATTTGTAGATGGCAAGTTCTAACACTACTTACGCTTAGTCTTAATTGAGATGCGATGCTAGCAGAGTCAAGCTAAACTCATTCCATGCAACATCCAAGTTACAACAGCGTGTAAGGGGAAAAAGCACAAATCATAAGTAGCTACGCGCTTTCCCCCAAAGTGCGCTTTGCCTGCAAATAAAAAATTGCTAAGAATAGCTTAACATTGGTAGCAAATGCCGCTTTCTTTGCTTGATTTTGTGAGCAATTTCGCTAAAATACATGGGACTTTGGCTGTCGTGTTTTCGAGCATAGGAACAAAACATCGTACAGGCTCCCTTATATAAGGAGCTTTTTGAGAGAATGTGTTTCCTGCAGCCCCTATAACTACAGGCTTAATTCAAGCTCTCAAAAGATAACGAGGATATGGAGTACTTAAGTTATGTTTGCATATGCCATATCCATTATTATTTAGTAGCAGATGCAGTCTTTTATACAAGGTAAAAGGCACTTGAGATCTAATTAAGCTCCCTGCCTTGTTTGCATCTCCACTAAAAGAAAAGCAGTAACCATAGGTTAGTTGTACATACATCTAGCCCGTTAATGCTGCATAAAAATCAAGTTATGGTCACTGCGCACTATGCTCTATGCACTCTTCGTCAAGTCGGTTTTATCAGCTCGAAATTTTGGAGGTATTTGTGGCAAGTACCGCAATCCTTGCACTCGCTGATGGCACTGTTTTCAAGGGCAAAGCCTTTGGTGCTTTAGGTGTCATTCAAACTGGCGAAGTGGTCTTTAATACTTCAATGACTGGCTATCAAGAGATCCTCACTGATCCTTCTTATACTGGTCAATTAGTCACTTTAACTTACCCACACATCGGCAATTACGGTACTAATGTTGAGGACATGGAGTCTAACTCCGTTTGTGTCCAAGGCCTGATTGTGCGCGATCTTTCAACTGTCGCTTCCAATTTCCGCAATGACGCTTCTTTAAGCGACTTCTTGGCCAAGTACAACAAGCCAGGTATTAGTGGCATTGACACCCGTATGCTCACCCGTATCTTACGTGAGAAGGGTGCTCAAAATGGTTGCCTAACTACCGATCCTTCCATTAGCGCCGAGCAGGCTGTAGCCTTAGCTCAGCAATGCCCATCTATGAAGGGCCAAGACTTAGCTAAGGTAGTTACCACCAAGGAAGTCTATGAGTGGACTGACGGTGAGTGGACCTTAGGTGAAGGCTATAGCAAGCAAGATCCAAATTCTCTTCCTTTTAATGTCGTAGTTTACGACTTTGGTATTAAGCAGAACATTTTACGCATGCTCGCTCAGCGCGGCTGCCGTTTAACTGTGGTTCCTGCTACTACCAGTGCCGAAGAAGCATTAAAGTACAATCCAGATGGTATTTTCTTATCCAACGGTCCTGGCGATCCAGAGCCATGTACTTATGCTATTGAGGCCATTAAGACCTTTGTTGAGCGCAAGATTCCTCTCTTTGGTATCTGCTTAGGTCACCAATTATTAGGCTTAGCCTCTGGCGCTAAGACTATCAAGATGAAGTTCGGCCACCATGGTGCCAACCACCCAGTTAAGGACGTTGCTACCAATACTGTCTATATCACCTCACAAAACCACGGTTTCTGTGTAGATAAGGACACTTTACCTGCAAACTTAAAGGCCACTCACTTCTCCTTATTCGATGGCTCACTCCAAGGTATTGAGCGTACTGATGCCCCTGCATTTAGCTTCCAAGGCCACCCAGAAGCCAGCCCAGGTCCACACGACTCAAAGCCACTTTTTGATCACTTCATCGAGCTGATGCGTCAAAACCACAAGTAAAGGACTAGAGGAAGGTTTATGCCAAAGCGTACTGACATTAAAAGCATTTTGATTTTGGGTGCAGGCCCAATCGTCATCGGTCAGGCTTGTGAGTTCGACTACTCTGGTACTCAAGCTTGCCGTGCTTTACGTGAAGAGGGCTATCGCGTCATTTTGGTTAACTCAAACCCAGCAACCATTATGACCGACCCTAATATTGCAGATGCTACCTACATCGAGCCAATTGATTGGCGTGTAGTAGAGCGCATCATTGAAAAAGAGCGTCCTGATGCCGTCTTACCTACTATGGGCGGTCAGACTGCTTTAAACTGCGCTTTAGACTTAGAGCGTGAGGGTGTCTTAGAGAAGTATGGCGTTGAAATGATTGGCGCCAATGCTGACACCATTGATAAGGCAGAAAACCGTGAGCGCTTTGACGAGGCCATGAAGAAGATTGGTCTTGAGTGCCCACGTTCTGGTATTGCTCACTCCTTAGAGGAAGCCTGGCAAGTTCAAAACGAAGTTGGCTTCCCATGTATTATTCGTCCATCTTTCACCATGGGCGGTACTGGTGGTGGTATTGCTTATAACCCTGAGGAGTTTGAGGCAATCTGCACCAAGGGTTTAGAGAGCTCTCCTACCCACGAATTATTAATTGACGAGTCCTTAATCGGCTGGAAAGAGTTCGAGATGGAAGTGGTACGTGATCGCAAAGACAATTGCATCATCGTATGTTCCATTGAAAACTTTGACCCAATGGGTATCCACACTGGCGACTCTATCACCGTTGCCCCTGCTCAGACTTTAACTGACAAGGAATACCAACTCATGCGTGATGCTGCTATGGCAGTTTTACGTGAGATTGGCGTTGAAACTGGTGGTTCTAACGTACAGTTCGGTATCAATCCAGTAGATGGCCGTATGGTCATCATTGAGATGAACCCACGTGTATCCCGTTCTTCTGCTTTAGCTTCCAAGGCTACTGGCTTCCCAATTGCCAAGGTAGCCGCCAAGTTAGCAGTAGGCTATACCTTAGATGAGCTCGGTAACGATATTACTGGCAACTTAACTCCAGCTTCCTTCGAGCCATCTATCGACTATGTAGTCACCAAGGTTCCTCGCTTCAACTTTGAAAAGTTCCCAAGCTCCAATGATCGTCTCACCACTCAGATGAAGTCTGTAGGTGAGGTTATGGCCATTGGTCGTACCTTCCAAGAGTCCTTACAAAAGGCTTTACGTGGCTTAGAGACTGGCAAGAGCGGTTTTGATCCACGTATTGACATGAACCATAAGGAAGCTCGTACTAAGTTATTACACGAGTTAGAAGAAGCTGGCGCTCACCGTATTTGGTATATCGCCGATGCTTTCCGTATGGAAATGACTGTTGAGGAGCTCTTTGAGTACACCCATATCGATCCATGGTTCTTAGTCCAAATTAAAGAACTCATCGATATTGAGAAGGGCTTAGCAGGACGCACCTTAAAGTCCATTGACGCTGCCGAAATGCGTGACCTTAAGTCCCGTGGTTTTGCCGATGCTCGCTTAGCCGAGATCTTAAATACCACCGAAGACTTAGTCCGTGAGCGTCGTTGGCTCCATGAGGTCTATCCAACCTTCAAGCGCGTTGATACTTGTGCAGCTGAGTTTGCTACCCCTACTGCTTATATGTACTCTACCTATGAGCAAGAGTGTGAGGCTAACCCATCTGATCGTCGCAAGATCATGATTTTAGGTGGTGGTCCAAACCGTATCGGTCAGGGTATCGAGTTCGATTACTGCTGCGTACACGCATCTATGGCCTTACGCGAGGACGGTTTTGAGACCATTATGGTCAACTGCAACCCAGAGACCGTATCTACCGACTACGATATCTCCGATCGTTTATACTTCGAGCCAGTTACCTTAGAGGACGTCTTAGAGATTGCCCGTATTGAAAAGCCTGAGGGCGTAATTGTTCAATTCGGCGGTCAGACCCCACTTAAGCTTGCCCGTAAGTTAGAGCAAGCAGGTGTACCAATTATCGGTACCTCTCCAGATGCTATCGATAAGGCCGAGGATCGTCAGCGCTTCCAAGAGGCTGTAGAGAAATTACAATTACTCCAGCCAAAGAATGGCACTGCTATTTCCTTAAATCAGGCAGTTACTATCGCTGAGCAAATTGGCTACCCATTAGTAGTTCGCCCATCCTATGTATTAGGTGGTCGTGCTATGGAAGTTGTATACGATGAGGATGATTTACGTCGTTACTTCCATGAGGCAGTTAAGGTATCTAACAAGTCTCCAGTGCTCTTAGACAAGTTCTTAGATCACGCTATCGAAATTGACGTCGATGCCGTTTGTGATGGCAAGGACGTAGTCATCGGTGGCATTATGGAGCACGTTGAAGAGTGTGGTGTTCACTCTGGTGACGCAGCTTGCGTACTCCCACCTTGGCACTTAACTGAGGAAATCAAAGAGCGCATTATCAAGATCTCCAAGGATCTAGCTATGGAGCTCGACGTACGCGGCTTAATGAATGTGCAGTTAGCTGTACGTGACAATGAGATCTACCTCATTGAGGTTAACCCACGTGCTGCCCGTACTGTTCCATTTGTTTCCAAGGTAACTTCCTTACCTTTAGCTAAGATTGCTGCTCGTATCATGACTGGCGTATCTTTAGCTGAGCAAGGCGTTACCGAGCAAGTAATTCCTCCTTATTACTCTGTTAAGGAAGTAGTATTACCTTTCCACAAGTTCCCAGGTTCTGACCCAATCTTAGGCCCTGAGATGCGTTCTACTGGTGAGGTAATGGGCACTGCCAAGACCTTCCACGAGGCTTATGCTAAGGCTCAGTTAGCTTCCAACAGCGAAATCGTACGTAAGGGTCGTGTCTTACTCTCTATTCGTAACTCCGACAAGCCTTTACTCCCAGAGTTAGGCCGCAAGTTAATTGCAGCTGGCTTTGAGTTAGACGCCACTGGCGGTACCTTCAAGACCTTAGAGGCTGCTGGTTTACCTGTAACTCGCGTTAAGAAGGTTTACGAGGGTCGTCCAAATATCTTAGACGGCATCAAGTCTGCCCGCTATAGCTGGGTAATTAATACCACTGAGGGTCGTCAGTCTGTATTAGACTCCCGCTCCTTACGTCGCGGCGCACTGCAGTACCACGTAAGCTACTGCACCACCATCAATGCAGCTTTTGCTACTGTGGATGCTATTGGTGAGAACGAGTTTGCCTCCGTACACTCTATTCAAGAGCTTCACCAAATGATTAAGGACTCTAAGAAATAATTTAGAGCACGCTTAATTAGAGCTTAGAAAAAAGGCAAGATAGCAATATCTTGCCTTTTTCTTTAGCAAAAGACTTGCATACCAGGCAAAAGTCGGTATAATGTGCGCACCAACCGATGCGGATGGATGGCAGAGCGGTTGAATGCAACGGTCTTGAAAACCGTCGAGGATTGACGTCCTCCGTGAGTTCGAATCTCACTCCATCCGCCATCAGTATGGCGCAGAAAATTAAAAGGCTCAGGCCTTTTATTTTTTATCTTTTTCATAGATACAACATATCTTTACGCCCCCCGCTCCATTTACCAATGGGGAACTTGAGCTCATTAAGGCTTATAATGCTCTTATCTCCAATGAGAGCGTTGCAACCATTACCGATGAGCAAGGCCATCAACATGCGCTCAACCGCGCTCAATTTGGCGAGCATATCTTACATAATTACACCTCTTTAAATTTCATGTGGGCCGATAGCTTCAATAATTATCGTCGTGCTCACAATATGGATGAAGTGCTAGCAAAGCTCAAAGCAGGCTTAGATCCTGTTTCTTGTACCTATATCAATAAGCACGAGCAATTGCTCGACATTGCCCCTTACTCTAAAGAGATTCTTTTAAACAAAGAGTTCTTATGGCCCCCAACTGATAAGGACTTGCGCCAGCACTATGAGACTCTAACCCAATCAGGCACCGTCCCCTTTTTGCAACAGACCAATTATGAATGGGACTCGTCTCTTACCAATATGTATGGCCTCTATGATATGCCCGATGAGATTATTCAAAAAGTCTCAGGCAAGGCCGTGGTAGATGGCGGTGCCTTTATTGGTGATACAGCACTTGTCTTTAAGTATTTCTTTAAGGACTCTAAGATTATTGCCTTTGAGCCTGTCAAAGAGAACTTTGCCAAACTAAGTGCTATGTTTAAGGATGATATTACTCAAGGAACAGTAGAGGCTATCAATCTCGGACTGGGCTCTAAGGCTGATACTATGCGCATTAGCAAAGTTCAAGGAGCAGTAGACTCTATGGCCTCTTTAACCCGTGATTTTAAAGTAGATGAGCTCTATGAAGACATTAATATCATTACCTTAGATAGCTATGTAGAAGAGCATCAAGTACAAGTAGGCTTGCGCAAGCTTGATGTCGAAGGCTTTGAATAGGATATTCTCCATGGTTCCTTACATACCATCACTACTCAAAAGCCTCTCTTAGTAATTGCCATATACCATCACCCAGAGCAATTTTATGGACTAAAGGGCTATTTAGAGTCCTTGAACCTAGGCTATAAGTTTAAGCTTAGACGCTGCTGCTTTAGCAGCCCCTTAGGCGAACTCGTCTTAGTTGCCTACCAAGAATAATCCCCATCAAAGCTTACCCTCTCTCTTCAAGAGCAGTCCCCCAAGAGGGCCTGCTCTTCCACCTATCAGAACCTTGGATATAGTCATGAAAAAGGGCCGTCTGGCAAATCCAGAAGGCCCTTTTTAACAAGTAAGTACTTAAAGATAGATTACATGGTTAAGTACTTGATTACAAAAGCGATAGCTAAAATCCAGGTAGCGACAGAAACACGCTTGTACTTGCCACTTAATAAGTGTAATAAGACGAAGGAAATAGCACCTAAAGCGATACCCTCAGAGATGGAGTAAGCTAAAGGCATCATGATGATACAGATGAATGCAGGAATGGATTCAGCGTAATCACCAAAGTCGATCTTCTGCACTTGGCTCATCATCATTAAGCCGACTAAGACTAATACTGGAGCAGTAGCTGCACCAGGAACGGCCAAGAAGAATGGAGCTAAGAATAAAGCGATTAAGAAGCAAACAGCAGTAGTAAAAGAAGTTAAACCGCTACGGCCACCTTCGGCTACACCAGAGGCAGACTCAACGAAAGTGGTAATGGTGGAGCTACCTAACATAGCACCAGCGGTAGTACCAACTGCGTCTACTAAGAAGGCCTTCTTTAAGTGAGGGATACGACCGTTCTTATCGATCATACCTGCACGATTGGATACACCTACTAAAGTACCAATAGTATCGAAGATATCAACGAATAAGAAAGTGAAGACAACAATCACCATTTCCTTGGTGAAAATCTTATCAAACTCAAACTTGAAGAAAATTGGCTCCATGGATGGTGGCATGCCTACTACAGCATCTAACTGAGTAATGCCCAAAGGAATACCTACTAAAGTAGTAAGTAAGATACCTAATAATAAAGCACCACGGATCTTTAAGATTAAGAGTACTGAGGTAATCACTAAGCCAATTAAGCCTAATAAAGCAGGGCCATGAGTGATATCACCTAAAGTAACTAAGGTAGCTGGATTGTCTACAATGATATGGGAGTTTTGCAAGCCGATGAAGGCGATGAATAAACCAATACCTGCGGAAATAGCGTACTTAAGAGACATTGGAATAGCATTAACAATTTGCTCACGTACGTTGGTAATGGTTAAGATAATGAAGATTAAGCCTTCGAGCAGTACAGCAGTTAAAGCAAACTGCCAAGAATAGCCCATGGTCAAGCAAACGGTATAAGCAAAGAAAGCATTTAAGCCTACACCTGGAGCCAAAGCAAAAGGAAGCTTGGCATATACGGCCATGAAGAAGGTAGCAAAAGCAGTGGCAACTACGGTGGTGGTGAATAAAGCACCTTTATCCATACCAGCAGCAGCAAGCACGTTTGGAGATAAAGCTAAGATGTAAGCCATGGTTAAGAAGGTGGTTACACCAGCTAAAATCTCAGTTTTAATATTATGAACTGACGGGTCAAAGCCAAAAAGTTTTTGTAACATTAAAAGAGCATCCAGCGAGCAAGGTTCTGCTTAACGTGCCTACTATTCTTGCCATGGATTACCTAACTAGAGGCAATCAACCCACCTATCAATGAGCTCTATAAGAGCCATCAATTTAAGAATTAAGGAGATAAAGAGCCGAACCCTGATTGTTGCTAAAGGGGGAGGAGTCAAACAGCTAAGGGGCATGCCTTAACTACACCCTACCTAAGGGGCATTTCATGCAAAATAAACCTTGGGCCAAAGTGCAAGGCGATAATAGCACTAAGCACCTTTTTAATCAATGAAAAGCCCTTAAAATAGCGCCATACCACTAAACTTGACTGAAATATCAGTTCTAGAAATTAATTGTAATTTACTTATTTAAAACTATCAGTTTGCAGCAAAAGATGGCGCTGAATTTCGGCGCTTGCAAGCAATGCTATCTAATTGTATGCTGATTAGAGACTAGAGCAGTCTATGCGTATGGAGTATTTTAAGGAGTTTTTTCATGAGTGCTATGACCGATAGCAAAAAGCCGAATAAAAAGATAGAAAAGGCTATTATTGTCTCTAAGGTCTATCACCGTCCTGTAGGTGGAGCTATTTCAGAGGTAGCCAAATTATTAAATAACTTGGGAGTGGAAACCTATATTGAGCAAAATACAGCTGTAGGTTTTAACTTATCTGATGTGCCAATTATTTCCCGTCGCTATATACGCGATGCCGATTTGATTATTGTAGTAGGTGGTGATGGCTCTTTATTAGGTGCCGCCCGCTCCTTGGTTGACTTTGAAGTCCCAATGCTAGGCATCAATCGTGGTCATTTAGGTCTACTTACTGACGTTAGTCCTAGCAATTTAGAAAAGTGCCTCAATAAGGTAGTAGCTGGTCAATACACTACTGAAAATCGCATGCTCTTAGATGTGCGTGTCTTTAGACGCGATGATGATGGAGCTGAAGAGCAAGTAGGTCAATCGCTTGCCTTAAACGAAACAGTCATTCACTCAGGCATCTTAGCCCATATGATTGTGTGCAAGGTCAATATTAATGGCAGCTTCTTATACTCCTTACGCGCTGATGGCATTATTTTAGGTACTCCAACTGGCTCTACAGCCTACTCTTTATCAGCAGGTGGTCCAATTATTGAGCCGCACTTAGATGTGCTCTCCTTAGTGCCAATGTTCCCGCAATCTTTAAACTGCTCCCCTATCATTATTCCAGGCAAGAGCCGTGTGGAAGTTGAGTTTGAGTTTAAAGAAGATGTACCTGAATGGGTAAATATCAATTGTGACGGCCAAGTCACAATTAGAGCCGACACTAAATGCGTAGTATGCATTCGTCAGCACCATACTCCATTAAAACTTATTCACCCTGAGGGCTATGATTACTATCATATCTTGCGCCAAAAATTAGGCTGGGGCCAAAGCCTCGTCTAAGCCCTAGCGCTCATGGCGCTGCGTGTATCTGCTCCAGCCCTTTACAAAAGCCAAGTAAGTTTAGTGCTGCTTGGCTTTTTTCATGCCCCCTCAGATCTAAACCAGTTCATCAAATTGACTGGGCTACACTAAGATGTAACACCAGATCCATTTTTGTAAGTGATACTACTCATTTGCTAAAAAAGTACAAAATTAAAGGCAAAAGAGCTTACAATTATCTGCGCTCTTATAAGCGACTTTTAATTACCAGAGGCTAGTAGGCACGAGAGCAATTACCTTAGCTGGACTTATTTTGCTATTTTTAGCCCCTGCAATAAAATAGTTTTTATTCCCAGTATTGACGAAAGTTTGTTAAAATTTAATTACTTGGTACAGTATCCATATCTTTGACCCGGAGCAGAGCACGGAGCCATCATGTTAGAACAACTAAAATTAAGCAATCTAGCCCTATCAGTTCAGGCTGAAGTTGATTTCACCCCAGGCATGATCTGTATTACTGGTGAAACAGGTGCTGGTAAATCCTTAGTTGTTGATGCTCTAGGTTTAGTCTTAGGTGCCAAGGCCGATGCCAATATGGTGCGCCAAGGTCAAAGACAATTGGAAGTCTCAGGCTTATTTTCCATAAAAAATAATGTCAAAGTAGCCTCCTTACTCCAAGCATATGGCTTTTTAGACGGACACTTAAGTACAGAGGCAAATAGTCATACTAGTGACTCTTTAGATGAAGAGACTTTATCGCTTACAGGTCAGATTCCTGTAAGCACCGAAAACTGCACCTATAGCGAAGTTGAAACAGGCGTGGTAGCAGATGGTCATGCCATTGGGATTGAGCAGCTCTCTGACCAATTAGAAGATGATTTAATACTGCGCCGCATTGTTACTTGTGAGGGCAAATCCAAGGCCTATATCAATGGCCATATGGCTACCTTGACCCAATTGCGTGAATTAGGTGAGCACTTAGTGGCTATCCATGGCCAGCATGCCTCCGTTAAGCTCATGGATGAAAAGCATCAATTGGATATAGTCGATAACTATGGCAAGCTCAAACCTGCAGTTAACAAGCTCAATGAGGCTTTTAATACCTATAACAAGCTGCGTCAAGAGCTCTTTAGACTCTCTGACTTACAAAAGCAAGGGGCCAACTCCTATAAGCAAGATCGCTATGATTTAGAAGAACTCAAAAAGCTCGACTTCCAAGAGGGAGATTACGAAAACCTTGAGGCTATGTTCGATCGCGCCATGAACCAAGCTCAATTTAGCTATATCTTGGCTAACTTTAGAAATGTGGTTGAAGGAGGCGAGTCTAATGTCGTGTCTTTATTGCGCGAACGCTTAATGGAGCTTGATAAGGTCAAAGGCTTTGATGCCAATATCTCCAAGATTATGGACAATATCGAAGCTGCCATCTTGCACTTAGAAGAAGGCTCTAATTTAGCCGAAGACTTAAGCCGCGATACCTTGGAGATGAGCACTACAGAGCTCGAGGGTAAAATGAGCAAGGCTCATGAGCTAGCCCGCCGTTTCTCTTGCTTACCAAAAGAGCTCTATTTAATGAGTGATCGCATTGAGCGCAAGGTCGAAGAGTTCTTAGGTCTTAAAGACAGGATTGCTAAGCTCACTAATGAGGTTAAGCAAGCCAGGGAGGTCTATGAAAAATTAGCCACCCAATTAACTGCCCAGCGCACCTCTGTCGCTCAAGACTTAGCACACAAGATTGGCTCAAAGATTACTTCTTTAGCTATGCCTGATGCCCGTTTTGATATTGCGCTTAAGCGTGATGAGGAATGTAAGCCACGCCTTAATGGTCGTGATGAATTGTGCTTTATGTTCTCAGCTAACTTAGGCCAAGACTTACGCCCATTAGCTGCCGTGGCCTCAGGTGGTGAGCTCTCACGTTTAGCCCTTGCCATCGAAGTACTAACAGCCTCAGTAAAATCTACCCCTACCTTGATTTTCGATGAGGTCGACACTGGTATTTCTGGTCGTACCGCCTCAGCAGTAGGCTCACTGTTACATGAGCTCGGCCAATACGTTCAAGTCATTACTGTCACTCACTTGCCGCAAGTAGCCGCCAAAGCCCATAGCCAATTCGTAGTCGCCAAATACAATGAACAAGGTGGCGTTAACTCTACTATCTCTATCTTAGATAAAGAAGGTCGTATCGAAGAGATCTCACGTATGATAGGTGGCTCTATCATTACTGATACCACCCGCAAGAGCGCCTACGAACTCTTAAACGATATCTAAAATTTAACTAGCGCTATGGGACGCTATGAAAATAGCCCCAGCTTAGCTCTCAGCAATCTTGGCCTTACCTAAGCTTACAAAGTGCTAGGATTTATTTTTCTAGGGCAAGGTTAGATATTATTGTGCCTGATTGCACCAAAATAGGCTCTAAAAGAGAAAAAGCTTAATTGTTTGTTTCTTTTTAGCTCATTTTAATTAAAATTTCTCAAGACAATATCTGTACTTAGCTACAGATTGCTAATAGCCTGCAAAACAATCAGCCGATTTTAACTGCGTATGATGTTAAATCACACTTTGTCAGAGAGTTCTCCTGTCACTCCTCATCAATTTAAATTACGGCGTGCCACCTTAGAGGACATTACTAATCTTTGCATAGTAGAGCTCAAAGCGATTAAAGATGAGCAGCGCATGCATCCTTTTAATATGTCACTCTCAGAGCTCACTAGTGTGTGGAAAATGCGCTTAAAATCAGGCAAATTTGACATTGTAGTGGCCGTTGATGCGCTCAACAATGACCGCCTAGTAGGCTTTATTGCGCTCCAAGCTCCTAGCCATCATGAGGCTTTTCTCCAAGCAATCTATGTCGACCCGCTCTACTATAGACGCAAGGTAGGCACCATGCTCATGGCACTTTGCGACAAGCTTTGCAAGCTGCGCTTTTGTCCTGTGCTTAGATTGCATGTTGAGCCTTTAAATCGCAATGGTTTGAGCTTTTATAAAAAACTAGGTTTTACTGTAACTAACCGCAAATTTCATCATTTGAATATCTTAGTGAAGGAGTATTCCTCATGCTAAAAGTCTGCATCGTCGGTATCTCAGGCCGTATGGGTCACGCAATTTTTGACTGCTGCCAAGGAGTAGATGGTTTTAAGATCGTTGCTGGTATTTCCAAAAACGATGGCCCTTTACCATTGGGTTTTAACGGCGAAGTTGTAGACTCAGTTGAGAAGCTCTCTAGTGCCCCTGATGTATTTATCGACTTCTCACGTCCTGAATGCTCCTTAAAGGTTTTAAGCTACGCCAAAGATAATGGCGTGCCTGTAGTCTTAGGTACTACTGGTTTTAATGAAGATGAGCGCTCCAAGATTGTCTCTACTGCCCGTGCCGTACCTATTGTATTTGCAGCTAATTTCTCTGTGGGCGTGAATGTTATGTTAGCCCTCATCAAGAAGACTGCTGCTATTGTGCAAGATGCAGATATTGAAATTGTCGAAGCCCACCACCGCTACAAGGTCGATGCACCTTCTGGCACCGCTTTAGCTATGGGTGAGGCAGCTGCCTCTGCTCGTGGCGTCAAGCTGAAAGACGTGATGGTCACAGGCCGTAATGGTATTACTGGCGAGCGTCAATATGGCACTATTGGCATTAGCTCCATTCGTGGTGGTGATGTCGTCGGTGAGCACAAGGCCATGTTCTTAACTGATGGAGAGCGTGTTGGCATTGAGCACGTAGCTACCTCCCGTGCCACCTTTGCCCGTGGCGCCTTACGTGCCGCTAAGTGGGTATCAGGCAAGAAAGCTGCCTTATACACCATGAACGAGGTTTTAGAGCTCGACCGCATCTAAAAAACCAAGCTCCAGCCCTCAATTATGTAGGGACAGCCAAGTAAAAAAACCTGCTCTCAAGGCAGGTTTTTTTATAGCTAGAATCGAGTAGGCCCTTTTCGGGCCTCTCACATCACCGTACGTACGGGTCCGTATA
>Burrito_p2__coassemble_1494_pt1 | contig 13225 bp, 7 predicted proteins | sample Burrito_p2__metabat2_low_PE_016 | metagenome-assembled genome bin Burrito_p2
TGCGTAAGGGACTTTAACCCTCTAGAAATTGCTCATGCCGAGCACACACAAAAAACCCCCGTAGAAAACTAGTCTCTACGGGGGCTTTTAGCCGCGCTCAGCTAGAAAAAACCGAGCTTGAGCATCGATCACTAAGTAAAGTTTAATGATTACTTAACGGTCTCGGTCTTGGAAGTGGTGCCAGTTACGTTAATAACAACGCGACGATCTGGAGCAACACACTTGATCATGTCCTTGCGGGATAAGTTATCGCACTCAGAACCAGTAACTGGATCGGCAGAGCCCATACCAACAGTGGAGATATCAGCTGGAGCAACGCCCTTAGCAACTAACTCGTCGGCAACAGCCTGGGCACGACGCTCAGATAACTTCTGGTTGTAGTTTGGATTACCGATGCGATCGGTGTAGCCAGCTACATTGTACTGAACGAATTGTAATTCAGAGTTTTGAGCCTCTACGATAACCTGCTTTACAGCATCCTTACCTTGATCGCTTAAAGCAGAGCTATCAAAGCCGAAAGTGGTGTTAGCATCTAAGGTGTAAGAGGTGGTTACGGTCTGGGTAATTGGTTCTGGAGCTGGAGCTGGAGCTGCCTTGCCAAATACATAGTTTAAACCAACGTAGGCTAAATCTAAGTCAAAATCAACGCCCTTGTACTCAGGCTCTGCGTCATAAACCTCGAAATAACGGTCATAACCTACGCGTAAAGCTAAGCTATCGTTGAACATGAAGTTAGCACCGACACCTGCAACTGGAGCGAACTCGCCATCAGAGCCAGAGCCCATAGCATACATAACACCGCCACGTAAGAAGAGGTCAGAGCCGTTGTCAGAAATAGGTAAAGATAAACGGGCAGAAAGCTCTGGGCCATGAAGCTTGATATCCTTGTTATCAACGCCATTAGTAGCCTCGAGGCCACCAAAGAAGTTGTAAGCACCTTCTAAGCTGAAGTATTGGCTTAAGCTGTAACCACCGTAAACGCCACCACCGAAGCCAGAGTTCTCTTTTTCAGTCCAAGCATCGTTAGAACCATTCCAATCGGAGTGAGCGTAACCGCCACGAACACCAAAGTAGCCAGTATCGGTTACAGCAGCAGATGCCATACCAGCAGTAGCTAATAAAGCAGTAGCTACAGATAAAGCTAATAAATTCTTCTTCATAATGAAAGATCCCCGCAAAATACTAAATCTCAATTAATGAGACTCCCACTAGACCTAAAATAGGTCGTGTTTAATCTTGAGCCCTAAATCAAGATATTAGACCTCATGTCTTACGGGTCTATTTTTTTAATGTACTAAAGCATGTTAATACTTAGGGCTTGTAAGTCTTGGTTAACGGCCTAAAAGCTAAGACCTTTAAAACCAAGATTTTTAAGCAGCATCCCTACTGCTTGATAGCCATTATAATGCAGCCTTACAAGGGATAAAAGCGCATTTAATTGCCCATAATCTTTGATATAAGAAAAGTGTATTTAATACAGACTTAAAGACTATACCAAAGCCTGAGTAATAGTATAGACTTGCAAAAATTAGGCTTTACTTAGCCTCTATTTAGATATATTAGCCCTATCGCACATAAAGTTAAAGCCCATTTATGAGCAAAAACTATCATTTTATAGATACAACACACGCTTATAAAAAAAGCCCATCAGGGCTCATCTATCTTAGGTGGTGCTGGTTGTAGGCCTCGAACCCACGACCCCCTGTTTACAAAACAGGTGCTCTACCAACTGAGCTAAACCAGCAATAAAGTGGTGCTTATTATAGCAAGTAAAAATCAAAGATCAACAGGGCATATTAAAAATATTAGGGCCTGACTATCGGATATTTGCTATAGTTTTGACCATATTGAAATTATCAAAAAACGGGATTTTTTTATGGCAACACAGGCGGAGATTAAAAGCGTCAATGGCTTAGGACTTTCGTGCCCAGAGCCTTTAATGCTTCTGAGAAAATGTGTGCGTGAAAGCGACAGTGGCCAATTAATTGAGCTCTTATCTGATGACCCTGTCTCATTACGCGACGTACCTGCTTTTTGTTCATTTATGAGTCATGAATTAGTAGCACTGCCAGATAATGAACATCCTCACCGTTTCTTAATTCGCAAGGGCTAAGGCATCCTTTTGCCTTTTGTAGGCCATTGCTTTACATTTCTGTTAAAATACTTGCGATTTTTATGACCAAAATGCCGCCTTTATTGGATGCCGCTAATGGCTTTTAGGCAGTGGACTTGCAGTTTAATTTTAGTGGTCGGACTTTTACGATGTCTAATAAATACGATCTACAAACCTTCCAAGGTTTGATCTTTACCTTACAAGATTACTGGATGCGACATGGGTGCATGGTTGCACAGCCATTTGATATGGAAGTTGGTGCTGGTACCTCCCACCCAATGACTTTCTTACGCTCTTTAGGCCCTGAGCCGATTTCCTGCTGCTATGTTCAGCCTTCTCGTCGTCCAACCGACGGTCGCTATGGCGAAAATCCAAATCGTCTCCAACACTACTATCAATTCCAAGTGATCTTAAAGCCATCTCCTGACAATATCCAAGAGCTTTACTTAGGCTCTTTAAAGGAGTTAGGTTTTGATCCTACTGTCAACGATATTCGTTTCGTTGAAGATAACTGGGAAAATCCAACTTTAGGTGCTTGGGGCTTAGGCTGGGAAGTTTGGCTTAATGGCATGGAAGTATCTCAATTTACTTACTTCCAGCAAGTAGGTGGCCTCTCTTGCTTCCCTGTCACTGGTGAGCTTACCTATGGTTTAGAGCGTCTTGCTATGTACATTCAAGGCAAGAACTCCATTTATGACCTTATTTGGGCTCACACTGCCAATGGCGATGTTACTTACGGTGATGTTTACCATCAAAACGAAGTAGAGCAATCTGCCTATAACTTTGAGCACGCTGATACTGAGTTCTTATTCAAGATGTTCGAGCAGATGGAGCAAGAGAGCAGCAATTTATTAGCTTTAGAAAAGCCATTGCCATTACCTGCTTACGAACGTATTTTAAAGGCTGCTCACTGCTTTAACTTGTTAGATGCACGTCATGCCATTTCTGTTACTGAAAGACAGCGTTATATCTTACGTATTAGAACCTTATCTAAAGCTGTAGCTGAAGCTTATTACAAGTCTCGTGAGGACTTAGGCTTCCCAATGTGCAAGCGCAGCTAATTTCTACTAACAAGTGCCCTCTGAGTTCTCTCAGAGCTTTTATCCCATTTTTGCAACTGAATTAAGAGAAGTTGCCAAGGTTCTCAATAGCATGAATAAGTTAAACTTACTCTTAGAATTAGGTACTGAAGAGCTACCTCCAAAGGCTCTGCGCAAGCTTGCCGAGTCTTTACGCGATAATTTTGTTAAGCACTTAAATCAAGAAGGCTTAAACTTTGATGAGGCCAAGTGGTACGCCACCCCTCGTCGCTTAGGCTTAATCATCAATGCTTTAGATGTTAAGCAAGCTGATCGTGAGATCGAAGTGAAAGGCCCTGCAATTAAGGCAGCTTTTGATGCTGATGGCAATCCAACTAAGGCCGCTTTAGGCTGGGCTAGCGCCAATGGCATTAAGGTAGAAGAGGCCCAGAGACTTAAGACCGATAAGGGCGAGTGGCTCTATATCAAGTCTGTTAAGGCAGGTACTCAGACCAAGAGCTTAATTACTGACATGTTTGCTAAGTCTTTAGCTGCCTTGCCAATTCCTAAGCTCATGCACTGGGGCGATAAGCACGATGAGTTCGTCCGTCCAGTTCACACCTTATGCATGATTTTTGGTGATGAGTTAATTGATGGTGAAATCTTAGGTATTAAGTCCTCCAAGACCATCAATGGCCACCGCTTCATGGGTAGCGCTCAATTTGAAGTTACCAATGCCGATACTTATGTTGAGCAATTACGTAATCAAGGCGCTGTCATTGCAGACTTTGAAGAGCGTAAGGCCTCTATCATTGAGCAAGTAACCAAGTTAGCTACTAGCGTCAATGGCAAAGCTGATTTAGACGATGCCTTATTAGAGGAAGTTACCTCCTTAGTTGAAAACCCTCATGTATTCTTAGCCTCCTTTGAAGAGCGCTTCTTACAAGTGCCTTCTGAGGCCTTGGTATACACTATGAAGGGCGACCAAAAGTACTTCCCAATTTACGATGAGCAGGGCAAGTTATTACCTAAGTTTGCATTCGTATCCAACATCAACCCAAGCGATACCACAGCTTTAATCTCTGGTAATGAGCGTGTGGTTCGTCCGCGCTTATCTGATGCAGAGTTCTTCTTCAAGACCGATAGAAAGCAGTCCTTAGAATCTTTCTTCCCTCGTCTTGAGACCATTATCTACCAGCAAGATATCGGTACTATTGCCTACCGCTCTAATATCGTAGGTCAAATTGCTGCCTATATTGCTCCTCAAGTAGGTGCCGATAAGGCCTTATGTGAGCGTGCTGCTCACTTAGCTAAGTGTGACTTAGCCTCTACCTTAGTAACTGAATTTACTGATACTCAAGGCATTATGGGCATGCATTACGCTGAGCTCGACGGTGAGGATAAGAACGTAGCTGCTGCTATTTTCGAGCAATACTGCCCACGTTTTGCAGGCGACCAAATCCCAACTGCTCCAGTACAAATCAGCGTTAGCTTAGCTGAGAAGTTAGCTACCTTAATTGGCATTATGGGTATTAACCTTATGCCAAAGGGCGACAAGGATCCATTTGGTTTACGTCGTGCTGCTATTGGTGTTATCCGCATCATTATCGAAAACAAGTTAGAGCTCAATTTAGTTGATATCATCAACCAAGGCTGCGAGTTCTTCAAGGATAAGTTAAAGTCCCCAGACACTGCCAAGAATGTAGCTGACTACATCTTTGCTCGTCTCAAGGCTTACTACCAAGACCAGGGTATTGGCGCTGAAATCTTCCAGTCCGTACTTTCTACCTCACCAGTCTCCTTATTAGACTTTGATAAGCGTGCTAAGGCTGTAGTTAAGTTCAAGGAACTCAAGGAAGCTGAGGATTTAGCAGCAGCTTACAAGCGTGTGAATAACATCCAAGCTAAGAGCGGCCGCAATAGCGCTGATATCGACGAGACCTTATTACAAGACGACGCCGAAAAGAAGTTAGTTGAGCACTTAAAGGCCTTAATGCCAACCATTAACGAGCTCTACAAGGACGGCCAGTACGATAAGGCTATGGCTACCTTAGCTGAGTTACGTGATAACGTAGATAACTTCTTTGAGAAGGTTATGGTTAACCACGAAGATGCCGCTATCAAGAACAATCGTTTAGCCATCTTAAATCAACTCAGCTTAGCCTTCTCTAAGACCGCAGATATCTCCGTGCTTTACTAATTAGTTTAAGCACCAAACACAAATAGCACTGACTTACAAAAAAGGATGACCTCACAGGATCATCCTTTTTTTATTCCCCCCTAGCGCGCTCGCGCCTTATTACTCCTTTCTACTCTTGCCCATAGAGCATAGAGTTAGCCTAGGCTTACTAAAGTAGGGCTAGATAGGCTGAATCATGGGGTTGTGGGATTACCATATATATCAGCTTTAGGCGCACTTTTTGATGCAATGCAGGCTAAATGGCAGAAATTTAGCAGCTAGGCCGTTTTTTTTCCACAACAGCTTGTGGGATTGCGATATATATCGCGTGGAACATTATTAAAAAATGTTCCACGTGGAACATTTTATATTTTTTGCTTGTGGGAAACTAAACTTTGATGACATTTTGCGATATGCAAATAAGCTAGCTGATTTGGAAAAATGTTCCACGTGGAACATTTTTATGCGATAAGACGTTGGCACATTTGCATAATTGAGATTGCAGCTGTGGGAAAATGTTTCACGTGGAACATTTTGGAGAGTTTAAATAGTGGGATCTTTAATTTTTGAGAGGTTAAAGTTATGGAAATTGTTCCACGTGGAACATTTTAGGCTCTCAACATAAATATAATTCTTTGCCTTGTGGGAAAATGTTCCACGTGGAACATTTTAAGTTAGCCATAACTAATAGATACAACGAATTTTTATTAATAGCTGATATTTAAGCTTTTTTTAACAAATAAAAACAGCCGCTTGGCTACTTAAGACAAGGGCTGTTTTTGCAAAAATCGAGCTACCGAGAACTGATTTTAGATATCTAAAACTGCACGCTCAGCATTTTCAGCAATGAAGTTACGACGTTCTTCTACCTCTTCACCCATGAGCTTAGTTAAAAGGCTATCTGCCTCAATAGCATCACTGATGCTGACCTTAAGTAAGGTGCGTGAAGCTGGGTTCATGGTGGTATCAGAAAGCTGCTCGGCGCTCATTTCACCTAAGCCCTTGTAGCGCTGAATCTTCACACCACTAAAGCCTTCCTTCATTAAGGTCTCATAAGCCTCGTGGAAGTTAGCTACCTCAAAGTGCTTAGAGCCAGAGCGCACAAAAGCCCCCTCTTCAATGAGGTCGCAGACCTTCTTATTCATGCTCTTTAATAAGCTGTAATCGCTAGAATCAAAGAAAGCACTATCGAGCTCATACTCATAGTCCATACCGTGAATGTGGTGGACAATGACAGGATAGTAGCGAGAGGTGCTCTCGTCGAACTTTAAGTGACCCTTAAAGTGCAAGCCTTCAGATGGAATAGAAGGTAATTTTGCGATAAAGCCATTGAGCCACTGGGTCATACTCTCTTGTGAGCTTAAGCTCTCCTTAGTGACTAAAGGATAATACATAAGATTCAATAAGATATCCTTTTGAACCTTAGTACTCATCTTAGGCAGAGCCGTCATGACCTTGTTATAGTCGGTAAATAAGCTCTCTAAAGCAACACCTGCAATTGGAGCAGCTTGAGCATTGACGTGTAAGCTAGCGTTATCTAAAGCTAAAGAAGTACGGTACTGCAAGGCTTCCTTATCGCTTTGTACATATACAGTTTGCTTGCCCTTTTGATAGCGATATAAAGGAGGCTGAGCAATATATACATAGCCACGCTCGATGAGCTCTGGCATTTGGCGATAGAAGAAGGTGAGTAATAAGATACGAATATGGGCACCATCCACGTCAGCATCGGTCATGATAATGACATTATGATATCTAAACTTATCTGGATCGTACTCATCCTTGCCTACACCGCAGCCTAAAGCAGTAATTAAGGTACCAATCTGCTGTGATTGGATCATACGGTCAAAGCGAGCCTTTTCTACGTTCAAGATCTTGCCTCGCAAAGGTAAGATAGCTTGGAACTTAGAGTCACGACCGCCCTTGGCAGAACCACCTGCCGAGTCACCCTCTACCAAGAATAACTCACATAAAGCTGGGTTCTTCTCACGGCAAGCGGCTAACTTATCAGGTAAGGAGTTGATATCTAAACCACCCTTCTTGCGGTTTAAATCACGGGCCTTACGCATAGCCTCACGCACGCGGGCTGACTCAATAATCTTCATGCAGATAATATCTGCATCAGCTGGGTTTTCCTCTAAGAAGTCATTGAAGCTATCGCCCATAGCAGCATCCACTGCATTGGCAGCCTCGGAGCTGACGAGCTTGTCTTTGGTTTGAGAGGAGAACTTAGGATCTGGCATCTTAACGGAAATAACCGCAGTTAAGCCCTCACGAGAATCATCACCAGAGGTGCTAACCTTGTGCTTCTTAAGCAAGCCAGAGTTTTCTAAGAAATTGTTTAAAGTACGGGTCAAGGTACGCTTAAAGCCCATTAAATGGGTACCACCGTCCTTTTGTGGAACGTTATTGGTAAAGCAGAAAATGCTCTCGTTATAAGCATCAGTCCACTGCATAGCCACTTCAATTTGGATATTGTCCTTATTGGTGGACTTGCAATGGAAGATCTTCTTATTAAGAACGTTCTTGCCCTTATTTAAGTAATCTACGAACTCTAAAATACCACCTTCGTGATAGAAGGTATGGGTCTTGCCCTCTACACGCTCATCACTTAAGACAATCTTGATGCCGCTATTTAAGAAGGCTAATTCACGCAGACGCTTCTCTAAGACCTTGTACTCAAAAGTAGTAACCGAGAAGATCTCTGGGCTTGGCCAGAAGCGTACGCAAGTACCAGTTTCAGGGGTGTCATCAATGGCGCTTAATGGAGCCTCAGGCACACCACCATTTAAATAAACCTGCTGCCAGACCTTGCCTTGGCGGCAAATAGTTAGTTCTAAACGGTCGGATAAAGCATTAACTACGGAAATACCTACGCCGTGTAAACCACCAGATACCTTATAAGAATTGGAGTCGAACTTACCGCCAGCGTGGAGCACGGTCATTACGACCTCAGCTGCCGATACACCTTCTTCTGGGTGAATATCTACAGGAATACCACGGCCATTATCTTGAACAGAGACCGAACCATCTTTGTGAATGGTTACTAAAATTTGGTCACAGTAACCAGCTAAGGCCTCGTCAATAGAGTTATCAACAGCCTCAAAGACCATGTGATGTAAACCAGAGCCGTCATCAGTGTCACCAATGTACATGCCTGGGCGCTTTCTTACAGCCTCTAGACCATGTAAAACCTTGATGCTATTACCGCCGTAGTTATCTTGGACGTCTTGTTCAGACATGTTGACCTCATTGAATTGCACACCAATAGCTTAAGATGCCTAGTTTGGAACAACCACACCCTTGTTTAAGCTAAAAATTTTATAATCAGATCTGTCTTTAGGAAAGAAGAGTTCTTGTTGAATATTGCTAATAAAGACTTGATGGTTACACTTTAGGAGTGTATTGAGCAATATTTTTTGGGAATTGTCATCTAACTCAGAATTGAGATCGTCGATGAGATAAATGCAGGCCCTATTACTCTGCTCTTTCAAGAGCATTCCCTGCGCTAAACGCAGCGCATAGACGAGCATTTTAAGTTGTCCTCTAGAAAGAGTAGCTCCAGCTGAAATTGTATTGTTTTTAATACGCAGATCAGCCCTATGACAACCATATAAAGTATAGCCTAAAGCCCTATCTTTTTCAAGGTTTTGAGCCAGTAAGGACTTAAGATCTAAGCCTTTATCCCAGCCAAAATACAGCTCAAATTTGAGTTTAAAATTAGGCAAAAATTGGCCTATAAAATCCTGCAAAATGACCTGCAAATTATTCAAATAATTCAGACGCTTTTCTGTAATTTTTTCAGAGAGCATAGCTAAGCTTTCATTCCAAATGGCAAGCTCATCAAACGATGAAGTATAAGTATGAGCATCGAGCTCATAAGTGGAACGATAGTTGTGCTTATAGCGCCATGCATCTTGCTTTAGTAGGCTATTGCGCTGCTTGAGCACTTTGCGATACTTAATCCATAAGTCCTTAAACTCAGGATCTGAGTAATACACGCCCCAATCAATAAAGCCACGTCTGCCTTCTGCTTCTTTGGTAATGAGCTCCACACCTTGGGGATGAATAATTTGTACGCAAATATGGTCAATTAAGTCCACCATACGCGCAATAGGGTCAGAATTAATCTTAATTAAAGCGCTCTCGCCACGAGCACGTGAAATACCTAAGGAGCAATCAATATTGCTATTATCTTCATTTACCAAAGCAAAGATATTAAAGCGTGGTAGTCCTTGTCTAATGAGGTACTGATAGCTAGTGGTACGAAAGGAGCGAGCCATTGAGAGGTAATGAATGGCCTCAATAATAGATGTTTTGCCACTACCATTAGGGCCACAAATAAAATTAAAGCCCTCCGAGGGCAAAAGCTCTACATATTCGAGATTACGAAAATCACTGATGACTAGACGCTTGATATACATCGTATCGCAAGAAAAATCCTAAAAACAAAGCTCCTGAAAACACTAAGATCTAGTATTTTCGAGGAGCTTCGTTATCAAAAGCCAAGCTTAAATGTGCATTAGACCACAATGTGGCTTACAACATAGCGAGTACGAATACCCATCTCGTTTACCTCTTCGCTTGGACGCAATAAGGTATTGTTATAAGGAGGAGCAAAGCAGAAATATACCTCAGGAGAATCAATAGCGTTTAAGAAGTCTTTGAGGTAATCAGAGTTTAAGTTGATCTCACGTTGTTCCTCATCATATGGCATGGTGAGGCGCGCAGCAGCAATTTCATGATCGCTGTTTTGGCAGTGTAAGCCTAAGCTGTTTTGAGCAAAAACTAAGTTAATTAAGTTAATGCGCTTATTAGAGAAATAAGACACACGCTTGGTGTAGATCTTGAGCTCTTCGACATTCACACTAATCTCGTGAGTAAATTGCTTTGGCATCACGCTACGTACAGCAGGATAAGAGCCCTTTAAAAGACGATTAGTTAAGGTAAACATACCTACAGTAATGTTCATAAAGCTTGGGGTAACGCCCAGCTCAATTGGGTCTGTCTTAGTAGCAGATAAGAGCTTTTGCAACTCACCTACACCACGAAGGGTCATTAAGAAATTGATATCCTCTTCTGGACGCTGAGCTAACTTGACATCTAAAGCAGCCATACGGTGTCCATCTAAGGCAAATACCGATAACTCATCAGCTCTAATTTCAAAGCGTAAGCCCTTGAAGAACTCTTGGAAACTCTCACGAGCAGCACAGAAAATGGACTTATCAATCATGTAGCGCAGCTTGTGCTCTTCTAAAGCGAAGGTCACCATCTTCTCTTGCTTGAGATCCTCATCAAAGGATGGCAAGAATTGCTCATCAGAGGTTAACTGAATGCGCATCGAGAAACGAGCTTGACTAGAAATGATGGTTAAGAGATCTTCTTCTTGATTCTTGATCTCCAAAGAAACATCGTCATTGCTGCCTAAGGTCTTGAAGAAATCTTTGGCCTTAGAGGCGAGCATTAAGAAACTACCCTCAGACTCACAAGCGCCCTCAGGTAAAGGAATCTCTGCCTTTAACTGAACAGTATTGTCAGTACCTAATAAGGTCAAAAAATCCTTAGTGACATTGAACAATACGTATTGAGTTAAGTCATCTGGACTGCTTTGATTAGCGGTGCAGATATTAGCAACCTGGGTAATAGGGCCAATAATAGACTGAACAGGAATGGTAAATTTCATAGAGCACCAGCACTTACTAACTAGCCAAAGGCTATCTAATAAAAACTCTATCTGTCTGGGAGGCAAATAGAGTTATTTGCAAACTACGAGAGCACCTGATTAGCTAAAGAGCTAAAGGGCTCTACCCAAAATCTTATCTAAAGAGGCGGCAATACGCTGCACTCTGATCTTAAGCTCATAATCAGAAACCAAGCGTGCACGAGTACGCAAAATGGCTTCATGGATAGAGGAGTGGTCTTTCTTGAAGACCTTAGCTAAATCGTTTAACGACATTGAAGGAATATAATCACGAGCTAAGCAGCATGCTACAGAACGTGACAGAGAAATATGCTTCTTCTTGCTAGGAGAGCACATTTCATCGACCGTGACTCTAAACTCTTCAGTTACAAAATGAAGAATAGATTCTAGCGGCAATATATCAGTTTTATTGCAGATAAGGTTATTGATATTAAGAATTAGCTCATCAAAAGTCAAAGTCTCATAACCTGGGGTAGAAACCATCGATTTAATGGTTCTTAATGCGCTTTCAACGTCACGCATATTGGCACCTAAGTTCAAGGACAGGAACTCTGCAGTTTCTTGACTAATATCTAACTGAAGATCTGCACATAGCTTGTCAATAAAATCACGACGACGAGAGATTCTTAGAGGGGATAACTCCAAGCTAACACCCGATGAAATACGAGTTAAAAGCTCATCTTTGATACTTAACTCTAATACTGAGGTTAAATTACCTGCAATTACTAACTGATGGCCTGGCTTATCAACGAAAGAGTCCAGCATATCAAAGAAAGCATGACGGGACTTTTCGGCTTTGACAAAGTCTTGCAGGTCATCAACTAATAATAAGCTGTTGTCGGTAAAAGCTCGCTTGAAGAAGACCTGCTTGTCAGAGAAGCGGACCTTCTGCATATCAGCAATCATTTCTACATAATGCTGCACGAACTCATCTGCTCGCATATAAGCAATATTCATATCTGGATTGGTCAATTGGACTCGATTATAAATCGAGTGCAAGAGGTGAGTCTTACCAACACCAGGACCACCAAAGATAAATAATGGGAACTTATAATCCCTTGAGTTAATGCTATTACAAACATCAAGCGCTGCGCTCACTACTTTAATGGAAACATAGTCAGCAACAAAGCTCTCAAAGTTCTTGGCAGGATTGACCTCATTTCTTGGGCATAAACCTGCGCGTGCAGATGGCGCAGTAACAACAGGAGCTACAGGCGCACCAGGAGCTGCTGGTGCTACAGGAGCTCCCTGCTGATTAGCAACAGGGGCATTTACCAAAGCGTCGTTAGCACTATCTTGAGCATGGGCCTTAGCTAAAGCAGCCTGCTCTAATAACTGAGCACTAGAGGCAGCTTTATTAGGACTCTTATTGCGTACGCAGATCTCTCTATCACCATGGACAGGAGAGGCAGAGACTGTGGAGATAAAAGTCTCTGGCAGCGGTAAAGAAGAGTTACCAGTAATATGCTTACCTTTCTTTTGATAGGCCTTCCTAATGACATTGTTGATAATGCGCTGGCCACGCTCTTGCAAGTCTGCTTTATTATCAATAGCAGTATCATCTAGCTCAGATTGACGACACTTATCTAAGGTTCTTAAAGCAGCTGCTACTTCTTCATTGCTAAAGCGGGAAGCTAAATTAAATTTCTCAGCTCCCTTGCCATCTTGTGCTGTTTTAACAGCCTGATCTGCAAGTTTAGCTTGCTCGAAAAGTAAAGCGCGCTCATCTTGAGTTAATTGCTCACCTTGCTCAATTTTTTGGCGCAGATCGGCATCCAAACGAATAAAGGTCTGGTACTGTCTTACACTATCAATGAGCTCTTGGTCGGCGCCACTTGCTGCATTCTCTAGCTCATTTTCTAATTCATCACTCTTAGCTTGGGCTAAAAGACGAGCATTATCTTTAAGCCTGAGATGTTCAAGCAAGCGAGCACGAGCGATTTCCTTTGCTTGCGGAGTAGTAGCTGCGTATAGAGCTCTAGCTAAGTCCTGCTCTTCTTTTTGCAAGTAGTAGAGGCTATCATGCGGACCATCATTATTGCTTACAGCACTATGAGAGGTGGCATTCTTAGCTAAAGTAGCAGCCACTCTAGAGCCAGGAGGCAAAGTTGGAGCTGTTGTTTGAGCCTGCTGTATATCCTGATTCTGTGCAGGTGCTACACCATTAGCTTGTGCCTGACACATATCCTGATTCTGTGCAGGTGCTACACCAT
>Burrito_p2__coassemble_1524_pt1 | contig 13023 bp, 8 predicted proteins | sample Burrito_p2__metabat2_low_PE_016 | metagenome-assembled genome bin Burrito_p2
CCTGACAAAACTATTCTACAATACTGCTAAGTAAAATTAAGATGCGTCGGCCCTGTGATTAATAGCGCTTTATAAGCAAGATCGGTTAAAATATCAGGTTAGCTTAATTAAGATGATTAATTGGCCATCAAAGGAGAAGCTATGGCGCTTAAGTGTTTTGTAATCAATTTAAAAAAAGATGTTGAGCGTCGTGAGCACATTGCTAAAGAGGCACAAAAACTAGGCTTAGATTTTGAATTTTTTGAAGCCTCTTATGGCAAGGACTTAGCCCCAGAGTTTTTAGATCAATGTCGCCAAAATGATGAGCTGATATTTAATCTTAAAGGTGGCGTTAAAGTTAAGCTTGCCAGCAAGTTGACCGTCAATGAAATAGGCTGTGCTCTTTCTCATTTGCGTGTTTATCAGCATATTATTGATTGCAATTTAGATAGAGCTCTGATTTTAGAGGATGATATTTACTTAAATCCAGAACTCTCTTTAGCTTTAGACAATCTTGATAAGATTACTGAGCCTTGGGATGTAGTAAATTTTTCTATCCACCAAGGGTTGAAAACCTTGTGGGGAGCTAAGAAATACAGATTTGGTGATGGTTTGTACTTTAAGCGTGCTGGTATGCGCAATGATTTGCTTGATGCTCGAGTTAATGCGCGCCGTATTATTGGTACTACAGCCTGCTATGTTGTAACACAAGAGGCTTGTAAAAAGCTAATTAAGCTAGGCTATCCAATAAGAATGCCATCTGATTTCTTATTAGGAATGCTCGCTTACAATAACTTGAAAACTATTAGAGCTCATCCTATTGGGGGTTTTATTCGTAATGCAAATATGGATAGCACTATTGGTAGGTGGCGCAGCAATGAGCTTTATCGTATGTAGTAGTGCGACTTAAGCTAAGATTTTTTAGTGTTAAAACACTGTGCGTGAGTGCCGCTGAGGCAGTCATTTTTGGGCTTGGCCAAAAGCCCACATCATTTGGGATAATTTAAAATTCATTATGGCTAATACTTTTGACCAAAATTTAGTACGTAACTTTTCGATCATTGCCCATATTGACCATGGCAAGTCAACTTTATCTGACCGCTTTATTCAGGTCTGTGGTGGCTTAACTGATCGTGAGATGCAGGCCCAAGTGCTCGATTCAATGGATATTGAGCGTGAGCGTGGTATTACTATTAAGGCTCAGGCCGTAACCTTAAAGTATAAGGCTCAAGATGGTAATACTTACGAGCTCAACTTTATTGATACTCCAGGCCACGTAGACTTCTCTTATGAGGTGTCTCGTTCTTTGTTTGCTTGTGAGGGTGCTCTTTTAGTGGTTGACGCAGGTCAAGGTGTAGAAGCTCAAACTCTAGCTAACTGCTATCAGGCTATTGAGCTGGATTTAGAGGTTATTCCTGTTTTAAACAAGATTGACTTACCTGCTGCCGATCCCGAGAAGGTAATTTTTGAGATCGAAGATATTGTAGGTATTGAAGCTCATGATGCCTGCCGCTGCTCTGCTAAAACAGGTATTGGCGTAAGCGATGTTTTAGAGCGCTTAGTGCACTCTATTCCAGCCCCTAATGGCGATCCAGATGCTCCACTTCAGGCATTGATTATTGACTCTTACTTTGATGATTACTTAGGTGTAGTCTCCTTAGTACGTGTTAAAAACGGTACCTTACGCAAGGGCGATAAGATCAAGGTCATGAGCACTGGTCAGACTTGGGATGTAGAGCGTTTAGGTATTTCTACTCCTAAGCGTGTGGATGTGCCTATCTTAAATTGCGGTGAAGTAGGTTGGGTTATCTGCGGCATTAAGACCATTCACGGTGCTCCTGTAGGCGATACCATTACCCATGCTCGTCGTGAGGCTACCGAGGCCTTGCCTGGTTTCCATAAGGCCAAACCACAGGTTTATGCAGGTATGTTCCCTGTTGATACTGAGGACTACAATGCTTTCCGTGATGCCTTAGATAAGCTTTCTTTAAATGACGCTTCTTTATTCTTTGAGCCAGAAAACTCTACTGCTTTAGGCTTTGGCTTTAGATGTGGCTTCTTGGGCATGCTCCACATGGAGATTATCCAAGAGCGTTTAGAGCGTGAGTACAATTTAAATCTCATTACCACTGCTCCTACCGTAATTTACGAGATTGTTTTAACCTCTGGCGATATTATTCATATCGATAGTCCATCAGCCTTGCCTCCAATTAGCAATATTGCTGAAATTCGTGAGCCAATTGCTGAGTGCCGTATGTTAATGCCATCTGAGTATGTCGGTGCTGTTATGACCTTATGTCAAGAAAAGCGCGGCGTTCAAACCTCCATGGTTTACCACCATGACCAAGTAGCTTTAACCTATGAATTGCCAATGAGTGAAGTAGTTTTAGACTTCTTCGATCGTCTCAAGTCCGTATCCCGTGGCTATGCTTCTTTAGACTATAGCTTCAAGCGCTTTGAGCGTGGTGATTTAGTTCGTGTGGATATCTTGATTGCTCAAGAGCGTGTGGATGCCTTGGCTATTATTGTGCACCGCTCCATTGCTCAATCTCGTGGTCGTGCCTTAGTTGAGAAGATGAAGGAACTCATTCCTCGTCAAATGTTCGATATTGCGATTCAGGCAGCTATTGGTGGTCAAATCATTGCCCGTTGCACCGTTAAGGCTATGCGTAAAGACGTGTTAGCTAAGTGCTATGGTGGTGATATTACCCGTAAGCGCAAGCTCTTGGAGAAGCAAAAAGCTGGTAAGAAGCGTATGAAGCAATTAGGTCGTGTTGAGGTGCCTCAAGAGGCATTCTTAGCCATCTTAAAGGTTGGCAAGGAGTAGTTTATTACTGCCAATCAAGGAGCCACATCAAGTGGCTCTGGTGATGCTATTTTTGACCTAATTTAGCTCATGCATAATACACTGTAGTCCTTTTTATTCGGGGGCTATCAGTGTGGACTGATTGACCCAAATATCAACAATACTTATGAACACTTTTTCTTTAATCTTGGTAGTTGCTTCGCTAATCACTGGCATTGCCTATGCCTATGATTACAAAAAGCTGCGCCCAGGTCGCATGAAAGCCTATCAAGAGGCAATGAAGGCTTATCCAAACTTAAGCAAAAAAGATCAGCGTCGTATCAAGGAAGGTAATGGTGCCATTACTTCTATTGGCTCTTTATTTCCTGTTATTTTCTTCGTGTTCTTATTCCGCGCTTTTGTGTTTGAGCCTTTTAGAATCCCATCTGGCTCTATGGAGCCTACCTTACTACCTGGCGATTTTATTGCTGTTTCTAAGTGGTCATATGGTATTCGCAACCCACTTACCAATAGTGTATGGATTGAAACTTCCTCTCCAGAGCGTGGAGATGTAGTGGTCTTTAAATATCCAGAAGAGCCAAGTATTGACTATATCAAGCGTGTAGTAGGTCTACCAGGCGATGAAATCATCTTTGAAAATAAAAAGGTCTATATTCGCAAAGCTTGTAATGTAGAAAAGGTTACTGCCTCTGAGGTTACCTTTGATACTAGTGATAATGCTGTTCGTTGTCCAAGTCCTGAGCTCGTAGAGCTCACTGAGGCTGGCACTATTGTCGATGATGGTGGTACTTATCAAGAAGAGTACTTGGTCTTTGATGAGAAGTTAGGTGAAAAAGTTCACAAGCTACAAATCAATCCGCGTGTACCTGACTTATCGCAATATTTCTACCGTCAAAAAGGCGTAGCCCGTGGTTCTTGGATTGTACCTGAGGATCATTACTTTGTAATGGGTGACAATCGCGATAATAGTAAGGACAGCCGCTTCTGGGGCTTTGTGCCAAAGGAGAATTTGGTAGGTAAGACCGTAGTTATTTGGCTATCTTTAGATTTAGAAGAAGATGGTAGCCTAATCCCATCAGGTGTGCGCTTTGGCCGCATTGGTGGTTTAGATTAGAGCTCTATTTTTAAGTAGCCTAGGGTATTTTAGTAATATCCTAGGCTTTTCCTTGATGGGAGATAAAGAGCGTAGCTGGGCTAAGAGCGCTGAGCGTGAATTAACCAGCTCGGTTTTGTTTGAGGATCAAAAGATTTAGGCTCCTTCCTCAGCAGGCCTATCACAATACTAGTGGGCACCCTATAGTCACTCTTTTCCTTAAATGAAAGTAGTTGTTATTAAGTAAGTCTAGTCGCTCAGGAAGGTTCTTCCTGTTATTAACTGGTACTATGTTCTTGTTTTTAACAATTGGTCTTGGGTGGTTATAGGGTGGGCACTTTTTGCATTATCAAAGGCAAAGAGATGACTATCAATATGAATTTTATCTATCGAATTCAACATCTTGAACAAACTCTCGGCTATGCGTTTCAAAACATTGCCCTGTTAGAGCAAGCTTTGACTCATAGAAGCTATGGACCTCACCACAATGAACGCTTAGAGTTTTTAGGCGACTCCATCTTGGGTATGATTATCGCCAAAGAGCTCTTTGCTCTTTTCCCAGATAGCCCAGAAGGTGATCTGACCAGAATGCGTTCGGTCTTAGTAAGAGAGACTACCTTAGCCGAGCTAGCTCGTGAGTTTAAGATTGGCGACTGCTTATTATTAGGCCCTGGTGAGCTCAAGTCTGGCGGTTCTCGTCGCGACTCATTACTTGCAGATGCTGTTGAGTCCATTATTGGTGCTATCTTTATTGATAGTAATGAACACTTTGAGATTGTGCGTCACTTAGTCTTAAAGTGGTTTGATAAGCGCTTGCAGGCAATCAATCCTAATGTTTCGCAAAAAGATCCTAAGTCTGCTTTGCAAGAGCTCTTACAGTCCCAGCACAAAGAGCTGCCTGTTTATCGTATTGAAAATATTGTTGGCAGTGACAATAACCAAGTCTTTGAGGTCTCAGTGACTGTTCAAGACATTAAGATGGTATTTAATGGCAAGGGTTCCTCCCGACGCCGTGCTGAGCAAAAAGCAGCCAGCTCCGTATTAGAGTACTTAGCTGCCAATAAGTAATTAGTACTTAATTTTACTCATAGTGCTATCCTCAGTAAGCTTCTTTAATTGGTATTGAGGATAGCTCACTTCCTATTTTTCAAAGGCTAATCACAAGCTTGGAGCTTATTATTTTCTCAGACGCTAAATAGCCATATAGCATCTTGCTAAGCTAAGCTACGAGTTTTTTATTGAGCCTTTATGTACCTAACCTTGTACTGGTACTATCAATTCCCAAAGCTCTTTTGTATATCTTGATATGGTAATGCCGCATGAGTATTTATTGAGCCGTGCCTAGCACAAGAGCTTTAGAGTGGACAGTTTCACGACTATGGCCATGCCCTAGAGGCTGCGTTGGCAGTTATTGGCATGGGCAGTAGTTTAGACAATATTAATTACTCGCAAGAGTAAGTGAGGATAATTTGGAACAGAGCAAGTTTGGCTTTGTGGCTATTGTTGGTCGCCCTAATGTAGGTAAGTCGACTTTAATGAACCATTTAATTGGTCAAAAGATTTCTATTACCTCGCGTAAGCCTCAGACTACCCGTAATCGCGTCCTTGGTATCGATACCGATGGTATTTATCAAACTGTCTATGTTGATACTCCTGGTTTGCACAAGGTAGAAAAGCGTGCCATTAATCGCTTGATGAACCGCGCCGCTGAGTCCTCTTTAGGTGATGTTGAGCTTATCTTATGGGTAATTGATGCCACCTATTGGACTGAAGATGACGAAATGGTGCGTAGCAAGCTAGAAGTTGCAGGGGCCCCTGTAGTCTTAGTTATCAATAAGGTAGATAAGCTCGATGACAAAGAGAAGCTCTTGCCTTTAATTGAGCGTCTTAAGGATACTTTGAACTTTAAGGATATTGTTCCTGTCTCTGCACTTAAGGGCAATAACTTACAAGTCTTAAAGGATATGATTCGTCAGGCTCTGCCTGAGGGTCCACACTGCTATAGCGAAGATAGCATTACTGATAGATCCACTCGCTTCATGGTAGCTGAGATTATCCGCGAAAAGCTCATGCGCCAGATGGGTGATGAGCTCCCTTATTCTGTTAGTGTTGAGATTGAGGAGTTCAAGGAAGATGAGCATGGCACTACCCGTATTAGTGCCGCTATCTTGGTAGAACGTACGGGCCAAAAGAAAATGGTTATTGGTGCAGGTGGCAGCCGTATTAAGCTCATTGGTACTGAGGCTCGTCACGATATTGAAAAGCTCATTGAGGGCAAGGTCTTCTTATCTTTATTCGTTAAGGTCAAGGCAGGCTGGGCAGATGATGAGCGTGCACTAAAGAGCTTAGGCTATGCAGACTTTGAGCAAGAGTAAGCTAACACTCTAAGTTTTGGTATCTTTTAAAAAGCTTGGTAGGGAGTAGGGTTTTATATGCTCTCTTACCAAGCTTTATTGTTAGGAGCTCCTTATGGCTACGATAATTGAAAATGAGCCTTGTTACATTTTCCATGTGCGAGACTATCAAGAAAATAGCCAAATTTTGGAGGCTATTTCCTTACACTATGGTGCTTTGAGCATTATGGTAAGGGGTGGTAAAAGCCAAAACTCTCCTACTAAGGGCCTCTTTCAGCCTTTTGTCCCGCTTAAGCTTACTTTAAAGGCTAGTCGCACAGATTTGTACTTTCTCAATGGCTATGAGTATTGTGATGATGGCTATGACTTTAAGATGCCATATTACTTTTGTGCTATGTACATCAATGAGCTCTTGCATCATCTTTACCATGCTAAAGAACCAGATGCTTTACTCTTTGGTTGCTATATCGAAACCTTAGAGGCCATTAAGAATAAGCAGCATATTGAAACAAGCTTAAGACACTTTGAGCTCACTTTACTTTCCTCTCTTGGCTATAAGATTAGCCTGTGTGATGAGCATGGGCATCCTTTAGAGAGTCAAGAGCGCTATCGCTTCTGCTTTGGCTTTGGCTTTGTAAAGCATGATGAGCGTCTATTGCGCTATCGCTCCAGCTCATCTAGCCACTCAGAAGAGGCGAGCGATGATGGCATGCTCTTTTCTAAGTACAAAGTTAAAGGCCGTCGCATGGATAGTGCTGTTCGTGCGCCACATATGGGTTATGAGTATTTTCAGCAAGGCTTTAGTGAAGAGCAAAATGAGCTCTTACAAAAGTACTATGAGTACGCTCAAGAGCTCATAGGTCCTGTCTTAACTGGCGAACAAATTAGCAAGATTATCTCACTAGATCTTACTGACGCAGATACTGCCCGCAATGCTAAGCTCTTACTAAGTGGTGTAATTGGCAAACTGTTACAAGGTCGAGAGATTGTTAGCCGCCGTCTGTACAAAGACTATGTACAGCTCAAAGCTGCTAAGAAAGCTCAAGCTAGTAGAGCAAATGTCTCTTCATCTGCTCCAGCGCCCGCCCCTATAAGTAATAACGCCATAGGAGCGCCCGCTCCACAAAACAGTGGGATTGGCTCTAATATGACTGTAGACCAAAGCATGGCTAATGACATGAATAGTGATCATGACTACAGCACGCCTGAAGCCTACTTAAAATATGCAGTGCAAAATAGTGCTCAGGATCCTTTGGCTGTGTCTGCTCATTTAAGTCAGCACTACCAAAACAGTTCTCAAGCTCAAGAGAGCTCCCCTCGCCCATATCGTCATTATGTAGCTCAATTTTCACGACAGGCAGCTGAGGCAAATAGCGATTATGAGGATATTCCCGAGTTTAATCTCAGCCATGCCCAAGATAGCTTGTCTTTAGATAGCCATACTCAACAGGGCGTAGATAAAGCCTTAACAGACATCACTAAAGAGACTACCATCTTTAGTATTGATAAAACTGAGCTAGCTAATACCCAAGTTATTATTTTAGAGAGTGCCAGACAGCCTAACCCTTTAAGCAAGAGCAATCAAAACCAGGCAGACATTACTACTACTACGAATTATGCCTCCAAGGCTAAGGCCAAGGCTACTACTAAGATTTTCAAGAGCAAGGCAGAAACTAGTGTACCTGTAGAGAGTTTGCCTAAAGAGCAGGTAGAGACTCAGAGCCTAGCGGCTCAGCCTGTTGCTACTATGAGTCCCTCCTCCAAGGCTAAGAGCAAGACTAGCCCTAAAGTCTCTAAGAACAAGGCAGAAGCTATTAACTCTGTAGATAGCCAGTTAGAGCCTACTAGTCAGGACAATCAGAATACGACGACGAATTCTGCCTCCAAGGCTACTACCAAGGTTTTCAATAGCAAGGCAGAAACCAGTGTACCTGTAGAGAGCTTAACTAAAGAGCAGGTAGATACTCAGAGCCCAGCGGCTCAGCCTGCTACTACTAAGAAAGCCTCCAAGGATAAGAGCAAGACTAGCACTAAAGCCTCTAAGAACAAGGCAGAAGCTATTACCTATGTAGATAGCCAGTTAGAGCCTATTAGTCAGGACGAGCAGCCTGCTACTAAGAAAGCCTCCAAGTCTAAGGATAAGGCTACGAGCAGTGCCAAGTCTTCTAAGCGCAAGAGCAGGACTAAGGCAGGGGCGGGCGCTACTAAGGGTAATGGCACCTTAAAAGCTTTGGATGCCTTAGTGGTAGATTGTGCTGATGACTCTAAGATGGAGCTTTTGGATTTATTTGCTGGTATCAATCTTAATGAGGGCCAGCGTTAAGATAGGGCGGGCGCTTTAAATTTTTGTTGAGATAGAAGCTTAGGTAAATTAAAATTTGGCTTTGGTTTTTCCCTAAGAAAAGCGACAATTAAGGGGAATTTTGCGTACATTACAAGAGTTGCAGTCGCTAGGCTGCTAGTTCTTAGTTTTTAAGATTTTTGATTGAGCATGTTATGGTAAGTTTTTATAAGTCAGAAAAGAAAGCAACAGCATTAAAGGCTATTGAGTTGCAATGTGACAGCCTTGATATTCAGGGTCGTGGTGTGTGCAAAAAAGACGGCATGGTCTATTTTGTAGATAACCTCATGCCAGGTGAAAAGGCTCGCGTTGTTCCAGTTGCTAATAATGCTATTGCTGGCTCCTTGGCCAGTAAAGACAAAGCCTTTACAGGCAAGGTCTCTAAGCTCTTAGAGGAGTCCTCCGAGCGCCGTGCTCAATCTTGCCCCTTACAAAACCAATGTGGCGGCTGTCCTTTAGAGCATTTACCTCAAGAGATGTCGCTTAATGCCAAAATTGAAGGCGTAGCCTCCTTACTATCTCGTAGCGTAGCTCAAGGTACTTTAGCCTCCAAGTCCACCAAGGCCAGCTCATCTCAAGGCTCATCGCGCTTAGGTCGCAATAGCACCATTAAGCAAGTATTAGCTAAAAAGCAGGCTGCTGCCAAAAATACTGCTCGCATGAAGGAGCTCAATGAGCTTTCTAAGCAAGCTGCAGAGTCTATCTCCAAGCCAAGCTTTTGCATCAGTGGCTTGGAGCTAAACTATCGTCGTGCTTGTCGCTTAGCTATTCGTGCCGATCATGGCAAGCTCTATTTAGGCTTTAGAGAAGGCAAGACTCAGGACTTAGTGCCAGTTACTTACTGTGAGGTGTTAACCAAGCGCAATAATGAGCTCTTAGAGCCTCTCAAGACCTTAGTTAATATCTTAGAGGGCAAAAAGAATATTGGTCACGTTGAGCTCTTAGACACCGATGGTGCCGTAGGCGTGCTCTTACGTATGACCAAGAAGCTCTCCTCTACTGATGAACAGCTATTACAGGACTTTGGTAAACAATACGGTGTAGTTGTCTCTGTTTTAGAGCCATTTAAACAGTTAGATGATACTGAGGTGGTTCGCGAGCGTGTGATTTTCCAAGATGAAGAGCACCAGCTCTTTGTGATGTCCCATGATTGCAAGATTGCCTGCTCTCCATCTTCGTTTGTGCAGGTTAATGCTGCCATGAATCAAGCAATGATTGAGCAAGTCTTAGCTGAGGTAGCTCCAAGTGCAGATAAGAAAGTCTTAGACCTCTTTAGTGGACTTGGCAATTTTGCTATTCCTATTGCCAAGGCAGGTGCCAAGGTAGTAGGTATTGATATCGTCTCTGACATGGTGCGCCGTGCTAATGAAAATGCTCAGCTCAATGGCATTGATAATGAGCAAGCACGCTTCTTTGTCGCTGACTTAGAAGAGCCTTTTGAGAGCCAACTTTGGGCTAAAGACCAATATGATGTCGTAGTTATGGATCCTGGTCGTATGGGAGCTAAGCGCTCAGTGGGTTATATGAGCAAGTTAAAGCCTCACAAGATTGTGATGATCTCTTGTAATCCATTAGCTGCCTCTCGTGATACTACTGCATTGATTAGCTCTGGCTACAAGCTTGAGTCTTGGGGCGCTATTGATATGTTCCCAAGAACCTCTCACATGGAGATCATGCTAGTCTTTACTTACGATAAGGCTAAATAAGTCGTACTAAGCTTGGCTTAGTGGTTGCCGTTTTTAAGAAGGGCGCTTGAGGCATGGGGGTAGGACTATGTTTGAAGCGCCCTTTGGCTTTTTAACATGGCTAGAGTTTTGGCACTTTTGGGGCACTTGATGGCTTAAGAAGCCTCAATTGTGTTCAAAAGTAGTGCTTATGTCCCATTTTAGAGAGTGTCTGAGTGGCTCTTAGTGACAGAGCGGGGCATCATATTCAATAATATTATTTTGATGCTGTGCCTTATAGTGTGTGGGCGCCTAACTACATCTGTGATTGTCAATATTTATTCATATGTTCAAGCCCCCCATGCATCATAGTGCTGAGAAACTAGCTATATCAGCTTTTGTATAGGAGTTATGTAATGGTTGCATTAAGAGATACCCATGAGGCTTCATTTGATTTTGAGCCATGGGCAGCCAAACTCAATTTGCCTGATGAGCACAAGGAAAAGCTGTCCCACTGTCATTTGTATGCGGTTAATTGTATTAATGCCTACAATGCCAAAATTAGCCAAGGCGCTAATAACAATGCCAAGCCTCGCGCAGCTCTCTTAGACCCAAAGAATCTTACCAATCTTTCAGCAGAGATCATTTCCATTTTAATGACCTTAAATATGGATTTAGACTCGCTTATGGTGGCTTTCTTATATCCGCCTTTTGAAGCCAAAGCTCTGGATTTAGATAAACTTGAAGAAGACTTCGGTTCAGGCATTCGCAAGCTCTTGCTTAAAGTTAAGGATATGGAAGCCATTCGCTTCTTACAAAACTACAACGCCAATAAGGGCGCTGAGGCTCAAGTCGATAGAGTGCGTCGTATGATGCTCTCTATGGTCGATGATGTGCGAGCAGTGGTCATTAAGCTTGCCGAGCGTATTGCCGTGATTCGTGCGGCTAAATATGCAGATGAAGAGACCAAGTTAGCCATTGCTCGTGAGATTGCCAATATTTATGCTCCTTTGGCTAACCGTTTAGGTATTGGTCAGTTAAAGTGGGAGTTAGAGGACTTAGCTTTCCGTTTCTTGCATAATGATGACTATAAAGAGATTGCCAAAGACTTAGGTGAAAAGCGTGTTGAGCGCGAGCGCTATATTGAGCACTTTGTAGGAGAGCTAAAAAGCCTGTTAGAACAAAACGGCATTAAAAACAGCGAAGTCTATGGCCGTCCTAAGCACATTTATAGTATTTGGCGCAAAATGCAGCGTAAGCATTTACCGTTTAGCGAGCTCTATGACGTGCGCGCCGTGCGTGTCATTATCGACAAGATTGAAGATTGCTATACTGCTTTGAGCATAGTGCATGCACGCTGGGAGCATATTGAAAAGGAGTTTGACGACTATATTGCCAACCCAAAGCCTAATGGCTATCAATCTATTCATACTGTCGTGTATGGCGATGGCCACAAGGTAGTAGAAATCCAGTTTAGAACCAAGGATATGCACCAAATGGCTGAGCTAGGTGTAGCTGCACACTGGAAGTATAAAGAAGGTGGCGGCTTAGGCTCAGGTGTAGAGCAGCGTATTAATTGGTTACGCAAGCTCTTGGCATGGCGTGATGATATGGTGGAGTCAGGTGCGCTGCTCGATGAGTTCCGTAAGCAGGTCTTTGAGGATCGTATCTACGTCTTTACCCCACGTGGTGAGGTAGTGGATCTGCCAACTGGCGCTACTCCGCTGGATTTTGCCTATCAAGTACATACTATGATTGGTCACCGTTGTATTGGCGCCAAGGTCGATGGTCGTATCGTACCTTATACCTATAAGCTCAAGACTGGTGAGCAAATTGAAATTATCACCCAAAAAGAGCCTAACCCAAGCCGTGATTGGATTAATGCCGATAATGGCTATTTAAAGACCTCGCGTGCCCGCTCCAAGGTCGTTAACTGGTTTAGAAAGGTCGATTACGACAAGAATGTCCAGGCAGGTGATGATATCTTAGAGCGTGAGGTTGCCCGCCATGGTATTGGACTTAATAAGGATCAAGTAGCTGCTTTCTTAAAGGAAAAGATTGCCCGTTTTAATGTCAAGAATGTTAATGATATTTATGCAGGCATTGGTGCTGGTGATATTAAGGTCAACCAAATTATTTCCTTTTTAGAAGAGCGTGTCTTTAAGCGGAGTGAAGCTACCAAGGAGCTAGAGCTTACTTCTTTAATTTCTGAGAAGACTAAAGATCAGTTACGTGAGCGTCATGCCAATAATAAGGGCCGCATTGTAGTCAATGGCATTGGCACTATGATGACCCATGTGGCCAAGTGCTGTCAGCCAATTCCTGGTGATGAAATCATTGGCTTTATTACCCAAGGTCGTGGCATTTCCATTCACAAGGCCAATTGCCCACAAGTAAAAGGCCTGATGAAAAAGAACCCTGAGCGCGTAGTTTCTTGCCAATGGGGCGAGGAGGCTACCGCCAATGGCTTTACTGTGACTATCAAGGTCGTAGCCTCAGATTACTCTGGATTGCTGCGTGATGTCACTACTGTCATTGCCAACGAAAAAATCAATGTCTTGGGCGTAAGGTCACACACGGATAGACAAAAAGATCTGTCCATTATCGACATTGACTTAATGCTGCTTAACTTACCAGCGCTCACCCGCGTGATAGCTAAGCTCAACGAGATTAAGCAAGTACGCTCAGTATCACGCCTCTAGCTATAACTTGATTGATTAAAAAAAGCCTTAACCCATTCCTTGCATTAAAAATATGTAACTATAGAATGGGTATTAAGGGCTAAA
>Burrito_p2__coassemble_1631_pt1 | contig 12194 bp, 5 predicted proteins | sample Burrito_p2__metabat2_low_PE_016 | metagenome-assembled genome bin Burrito_p2
GTACATATGCTGTGCTTATAGCTGTGGAGATTGAGCCTTGGGTATTAAGCTAAGCGCGGCCACCAGCGACCAAACTTTCTAAGTATCACTAAGTAGAGATAAGCAAGCGCTAGGCATTGAAGATGCTGATAGTCCTAAAGAAGCTTGCTACCCAGCAGCCAAGTGCTTTAATCTCTGTCCCCAGCTAAGGGAGAGAGAAGCTTGAACCTGACACTTTGCAGACTCTATATACCAAGACCATGGGCTCTTTGCTGTATGTATATCTGGATGTGTGTTTCGCTTAATACGCCTTGCATAGAGATGAGGCGCTTGCAAGGTAGTTGCTTATATGCTTAAGGGCTTTCAATGAGCAGAGCTTGGGGCTTTAGCTTGCCTTGGTGGCTATTGTCCAAGGATGCATAATGAGCCTTAAAGGCCTTGGTACAGGCTAAAGGTATCTTGTAGTGGCGGGCGCTGTAAATGCTATCAGGCAAAAACTTGCCAGATACCTGTCGGGCTGCTAAGGGCTCTTTAGATGGCAGCGTATGGTGTGGGCGGTACTGGGTACTAATGGGGCTTGATAAGCGGGTGTGCTTAACTGCTTCCCTGAGCCTTTAAGGAAGTAAGGATTAAGGCTATGAATCATCTAAAAAAATTGCCTCCATTACAGCCTAGCAACTTATCACGTTTTTTAAAAACTCTACAAGGACAGAAATTGCTCATAGCAAGCCCCTCATCAAGCAATTATGACTAAGCACGCCTTACACTTATGAAGAGCCTTTGCAATCTACCCTCAGATGCAGAGTCTATTGCTAATTAAGCAAGCTTTGCTACAGCTTAACTAGATAGTCTCTAGTAGTCCTACAGTTATAGCCATAGGTGAGCTTTTCTTGCAGTAAGAGAGCTTGTTCTTATTAGGGCTTGCCTGAGGCTATTTGCAAGACTTGACCCTCATGAGTCTTTCAATTACTCCTTGCCCCCAAAGCACCCTTAACGGGCAGCGAACCATGAGAAGCCTGTAAATGTCATTAACAAATGGGGACGCTACGCTGCCTGATTTCAAGTAAAATGCTCTTAGGCAGGCATGAGCGGCAAGCTGCAGGGAGGCTTAGTCTTGGCCTTAGTGATTTTTCTGTACACACTGCCTTGTAATCTCAGCCATGTAAGCTCTGCTAAGCTTAGAATACATTGTGTGGTAATTGGTTTGATAGAGGGGTATCCATTATGAATGGCATGGTTATCCTTGTTGGAGCCTTGGTGCTCATGGCAGTGATAAAGCTCTTAATCGATCGCAACTGGATAGGCTTGATACTAGCAGTAATAGCCATCGCCCTAGTTCTGGGTATAGGACAGGGCCATAAATAGGCACGACTAGTCTACTGTGCATCACAGGACACAGGTTATGGACAATGCAGTTGCTCTTGTGAGTTTCGTCTTGTATGGCGCTAAGTGAGATCGTAAGTTTTTGATCTAATGTGGTGTATTATGGATTTTCAATGTATGCTAAGAGTGCATTAGCTTCAATTAAAGCCACTATGAGAGCCCAAGTTCTATTGAAGTTGGGACGGACTCAAGAGTCTACATATCCATTCTATTAAGAACTCAGAATTGGCAGTGACAACACAAGGGAATCAAATGTATTCACAAAGCTTAAATGTATGGTGTTATACCACCTTCTTTAGGGGGTGGTAGCACGTTTTTTAAATAATGTCAAGAGACATTTAAAGGCTATTTTACGCCCTTTACCAAGCTTAAGCTCATGGGAGATGCTCCATGGATAAGCTTAAGATGTACTCTGATGATGGCGTAGTTAGCAATATTGAGATCATTGCTAAATTCTTCCCAAGCTGTATTACTGAGGCAAAAAATAGCTCAGGCCAGATTGAGCGTGTAGTAGACTTTGACAAGCTCAAAGCCGAGCTCTCTGATAACGTGATTGAGAGCACTGCCGAGCGCTATCAGTTTACATGGCCCGATAAGCTTCAGTCCTCCCGTCTTGCCAATACTAAAACTTCCTCCACTTTAAGGCCTTGCCGCGCTCAAAGCGTTGACTTTGACCATACTCAAAACCTCTATATTGAGGGCGATAATCTTGAGGTGCTCAAAGTATTGCGCCATACCTATGCAGGTAAGGTCAAAATGATCTATATCGACCCTCCTTACAATACAGGCAATGACTTTGTTTACAATGACGATTTTGCTATTGATAGTGAGCAATACCAATTACGAAGCGGGCAAAAAGATGAATCTGGCCAGCGCTTAGTTGCCAATAAGGAGTCAAACGGCCGCTTTCATACTGATTGGCTCAATATGATCTATCCGCGTTTAAAGCTAGCGCGTGAGCTCTTAAGTGACGAGGGCGTGATCTTTATCTCCATTGATGATAATGAGGTAGATAACCTTAAAAAGGTCTGCTCTGAGTTGTTCGGAGCAAACAACTTTATTGCTCAAGTTATCTGGGAAAGAACTTACGCTCCGATTAATTTAAAAAAGCACTTCTCAACATCGCATGACTATATTCTTGTTTATGGTAAGAACAAAGATAGTTGTATCTGTAATGGTTTAAAACGTTCTGAGGAGGCAAATGCTAGATATAGCAACCCAGACAATGATCCTAGAGGAAATTGGAAGTCAAGTGATCTTTCAGTAGGCCCAGCTGTGCTATCTAATATTTACTCAATAACAACACCATCAGGACGTAAAGTAACGCCGCCATCAGGATATAGCTGGAGAGTGTCTTTAAGTAAATTTAACGATATGGTTAAAGACAATCGCATTTGGTTTGGCAGTAATGGAAACAGTACCCCATCCATAAAACGCTTTTTATCTGAGGTCAAAAACGGTATTACTCCTATGACTATATGGAAATATGAGGATGTTGGGCACTCTCAACAAGCAACACAGCAGCTTACTGATATATTTGATGGTATAAAAATCTTTAACTACCCAAAACCAATTTCACTAATACAAAGATGTTTAGAGTTGTACTCAAATAAAGATGATTTAATCCTTGACTTCTTTTCTGGCTCGGCTACTACGGCTCATGCTGTGATGAAACTCAATGCCTCAGATAATGGCAAGCGCAAGTTTATTATGGTACAGCTGCCTGAGGAGGTGCCAGTTGATAGTGAGGCCTATAAGGCGGGCTATAAGAATATCTGTGAAATCGGTAAAGAGCGTATTCGTCGTGCAGGCGCGGCCATTAAAAAGGAGATGGGTGAGCTTACTTGCACGGTAGATACGGGCTTTAGAGTACTCAAGCTCGATAGCTCTAATATGCAAGATACTTTTTATTACCCTCAAGAGTATAGCCAAGCTTCTTTGTTTGATGACAATATCAAACTTGATCGTAGTAGTGAGGACTTGCTCTTTCAGTCTATGCTTGAGACTGGAGCTTTATTATCAGAGAGCATTGAACTTACTACCTTTAATGACAAGCACATCTTTAACGTCTCTGAGGGCTATGTACTAGCTTGTTTTGACCCTAATTTAGATATCGCTACACTCCAGCATATTGCTAAGCTTCAGCCCGTCTACTTTATTTGCCGTGATGCCTCATTGAGTAGCGATGCCGTAGCTGACAATATTGAACAGGTATTTAAGGCCTATAGCCCTGACACCATTTGCAAAGTGCTTTAGTCACACGGGTGCTTTATGGAATTTAAGTTTAAGAAGCAGCAGTACCAAAAGGACGCTGTGAACAATACAGCTGATGTCTTTGCAGGTCAGCCTTTTAATAACAATTATCGCCAGAATGGCTCAGTGAGCTTTGCGCATGGCCAAGCTGAGCTCTTTGAGAGTATGGGCTCTGGTAATGCTCCTATTAACCTTGGCTATGACAATCAGGCCCGTACCTTAGATAATATCCGTGCTATCCAACAGCGCAGCTCTATTCCTCTTGCCTCAAAGCTGTGCGTCGAGCCAGGCCAAGGCTTGTGTGCTCTTGATATTGAGATGGAAACGGGTACAGGTAAGACTTATGTCTACATTAATACCATTTTCGAGCTCAATAAGCGCTATGGCTGGAGCAAGTTTGTGGTAGTAGTGCCGAGCATTGCTATTCGCGAAGGTGCGCTTAAGAGCTTTGCTATGCTAGAGCGCCATTTTTTTGATGAGTATGGCAAGAAAGCTCACTATTTTGTCTATGACTCTAAGCGCTTGGTCGATATTAAGCATTTCTCTGCCTCAGATAACATTGAGGTAATGATTATTAATACCCAAGCCTTTAATAGCTTAGATGAAAGCAAAGTTGCGGCTCGTCGTATTTTCACGCCTTGCGATGAATTTAACTCTTATCGTCCTATTGATGCCATTGCTAAAATGAATCCTATTGTGATTATTGATGAGCCGCAAAAGGCCGCAGGCAATGCCACCCAAAAGGCTTTAAAGCAATTTAATCCGCTCTTTGTCTTAAATTATTCAGCCACTCACAAAAATAAGCACAATTGCATTTACGCTCTCGATGCTGTCGATGCCTTTGAGCAAAAGCTCGTCAAGCGCATTAGCGTCAAGGGCTTAGAGCTCAAGAATATCAAGGGCTCTAATTGCTATTTGTACTTAGATGATATCCTGCTTTCCTCACAAGCTCCTCAAGCTCGTCTGGAGCTGGAGGTTAAAAGCGCCTCAGGAGCGCTTAAGCGTAAGCTCAAAGTACTAGATGTCGGCGATAGTCTCTTTATTGCCTCAGCAGAGTTTAATGGCTATCAAGATCTCTTTTTAAGTGAAATTGATCCTGTGCATAATGCCATTACCTTATCTGATGGTACTGTCTTGCATAAAGGCGAGATCTTAGGCGACGATACTACTGACACCTTACAGCGCTTGCAAATTCGCGAGACGATTAGCTCTCATTTGAATAAGGAAGAAGCTCTCTTTAAGCGCCAGATTAAAACCTTAAGCTTATTTTTTATTGATGAGGTAGCCAACTACAAGAGCTATGATGAGCAAGGCCAAGAGCAAGCAGGTAAGTTTGCTCAATGGTTTGAAGAGGAGTATCGCGCCTTAGTGGAGCAACGTCTTAAGGAAATTGAGTCACATTATGCTAATAGTCATAGTGATGACATTAACCAAGATGGCTATTACCAATATCTGCTGAAAACCAAAGACACTATTAGTAAGATTCATAATGGCTACTTCTCTATTGATAAGCACAAACACCTGACCAATTCTAAGGCTAACAAGGACGGTCTTTCTGACGATATTGCTGCTTATGATCTTATTTTGCGTAATAAGGAGCGCTTACTAAGCTTTGAAGAGCCTACTCGCTTTATCTTTTCGCACTCTGCCTTGCGTGAGGGCTGGGATAATCCTAATGTCTTTCAGATCTGCACTTTAAGACACTCCACTTCAGAGATTAACAAGCGCCAAGAAATTGGACGCGGCATGCGCCTGTGTGTCAATGACCAAGGTGAGAGAATGGATACTCAAGTGCTAGGCAATAGCATCCATGAGGTCAACACCCTAACCGTAATTGCCAATGAGAGCTATGAGAACTTTGTTAGCGCATTGCAAAAAGAGACTGAGCAGGTCTTGCGTGAGCGACCAAAACTTATTAATGCCCAGCTCTTTGCTAGAAGAACGATTAAGCTTGATGATGACACCGAGGCCAAGATTGGAGAGCAAGATGCAGCTTTAATTTACAGCTACTTCATCAGCAACGAATATATCGACGCTCAGGGTTATATTACCGACAAGTATAAGCACCATGCAGCCCAAGGCAAGCTCGCCTCTCCTGTTGATAAAATCAAGCCTTTTGAGCACTTTATGCATGCTATGGCACGTTCTACTTATAGTGTTGATTCAAGCTACAGCAACATGATTGTCAATGAACTTAAGGCCGCTAACCTTAGCAATGAGCTCAATGATAATTTTTACAAAGAGCAGTTCCAAAAGCTCTGGCGTAGTATTCATCATAAGTACTACTACACCGTAGACTATGATAGTCAAGAGCTTATTGAGCATGCTATCCAAGCTCTTAACGAACACTTACAAGTAGACTCTCTTATCGTTAAGATTAAGACAGGCATTCAAACTAATAGTACTGAATTTGGTGAGATCAGTACGCGCAGTGAGGTTAACCCTAATAGTGCTCCTTTAAGTGCGGTTAAATATGACTTGGTAGGCGAGATAGCTAAGCACGCTAAGATCACGAGAGGCAGTAGTGCCCGTATCTTGCGTAAGATATCCAAGGAGAAGTTTGCTCTCTTTGCCCAAAACCCCGAGCAATTTATTGCCCGCGCCAGCAAGATCATTAAAGAGCAAAAAGCTAATATGATTGTCGATCATATTGTCTATAAGCCTTTAGATAGTGAGAGTGCCTGCTATTCCTCTGAGATTTTTACTGAGACCAAATATAAGGCCGATACTAAAACTCTTCCTCACAGCAAGCATATTACCGATATATTGGTCTTAGACAGCCGTAATGAGGTTAAATTTGCTAAAGAGTTGGAAGAGCACCAAGAGGTATTGGTGTACGCTAAATTGCCTAAGGGCTTTTCCATTCCTACTCCTGTAGGTAGATATAGTCCCGATTGGGCTGTAGTCTTTCAAGATGGTGATATTAAGCACATGTACTTTGTTGCTGAGACTAAAGGAGATCTTTCTTCTTTAGAGCTCCGTCCTATTGAAAGCGCTAAGATTAAGTGCACTAAGCGCCTCTTTAAGGATAATATTGCTAAAGTTAAGTACCAAGCAGTCATTGACTATCAAAGCTTGGTAGCTCTAGCTAAAGGTTAGGCCTCTTCTGTCCTTCATCTCATAGGCTGCCCATGAATGTAAGGGCAAGCCTATGAGAGCTCATGCATAGTTAAGCAGCATGCCTTGGCTAGAGCTTGTCTTGCCAAGCGACAAAACAGAACCTTAAACACAAAAGCTAGTTAAATCGTGGGGTTAATCTGCTGGCGACCAAGGATTGGTAGGATAGAGAAGGAGAAAGCCTTGCCAAGGCTAGCGTCTATGATGGGGCTGTTCTGTTTGTAAGGCTACAAGATAGGCAGGAGTACTATTGCCCCATTGCTAAGCGCCCGCTCCTACAAGGGGTCACTATTTTGCCTACTCTAGTGCTTGATTATAGGAGCGGGCGCTATCTAAGTTCTGCCTTAGCTCTTGGTTCTTTGTACATTTAGCAGAGCCTTTAAAGGAGTGCGCCAGTTAAGCCACAGCTTTAAGCTTACTCAAGCTATCATTTAGACGCATCTGTCCCCAAGGAAATTGAATTTCGTGGAGATTAAATCTCGTGGAGATTGAATCCCAAAGGGACTAAACATCCAAGCAACTAAATCTAGTTGAAGTGCAAGCTAAGGGCGTTTGAAGCTTTAGAAGAGTGCACTGGCCTATTAGTTTAATGCTTCACCCTACAGCTAAGCCTATTGAGCTCATGTCTCTTATCTAATCACAGTCCATCCATACCATGTGCTTTTTACAATGGAGGCATTGGAACAAATAGCATTGAAGATGCCCACCATTAACTGAGGTACGGATAAGCTCTTTTTGTGCTTCATCCCAGAGAGGATCATCAAGCACTTCCTCCATAATTCCATAGGATTTTAGTTCTTGCGCGCCAACATAGCCTAAAAAGGCGCAAAAATCCCCACAATGCGCGCGCCAGTGCTCTTGCTGCCAGCCGCTATAGCCTGGAGTGCGATAGATAAGCTCCTCGAGCTTGTCTTGATCTTCAACCCCTGCATCGATCTCATAACTATCTTGGAACTCACCTGCAAATTTACGTGCCGCCGCTCCTGAGGCAATACAGGCAGGACAAAAGCAATGCTCATCGTGCTCTGAGTAAAAAGGTCCTGCATAATAAATATGAGTAGCTTGACCACAGCATTGACAGCATACTCCTTGGTTAGTGCGCTTAAACATGCCTGTGGTAAGAGGGTTAGGATGATAGCGAAAATAAGGTAAGTCCTCAGAGCAAGAGGCAGCCTTAAGGGAGGTAGAAAGCGGCTGTTTAATTGCATAACTATCGCCCCAATTCGTTGCATCCTCCTTGAGGATGCCTAGCTTTTTGAGCATTTTGCGATCCTGAGGCTTGGCTATAGACACTAAGAGCTCATAAGCGCTCTTTTTGTAATTGAGTAGGCTATAGACCTCAACCAAAATAAGCTTGGCCTCTAGTGATACATCAGCCTCTAGCTCTGCTTTAAAGGCATAGAGCGCAAGCAGGCTATCTATCCCGCCCTCGCCTTGGTTATACGCCTTGGCAAGGCGGCTATATTGTGCCTGGTACTTATTCATGGCTTAAACTCCTCTTTTCTTAGCTCTTGAGCAAAGTTCCACAACCTGCTAAATGCAAATCAATAGGTCATTGCTTAAACTTAGAGCTGCTAACTTGCTTAGCTGATTATACTTTTTCTCCTTCCAGCATTAGGTGACTTGTCTTTAAGAATTGAGCTTCAAGAACTAAGCTAAGTATCCTTGTTTATACGTGTCCATAGACGAGTCTGAGGCTAGATGAATGGATAAGGTTTAACCACAGGGGAAGGTATCAATAGCATGCAAGGCGCATAGCTGTTGGGTACAACGAGCACGAGCTGCTCTCTATCTATCCAGTCTTGGCTAATATGCTGATGTCAGGCAGTCCATTAAGCTATTAAGCTCAATGTTGTTCTGTTAATGCCCTGTACGGAAGCTGAGCTGGGCTGATAGCTTTTAGTTTTGAGGTTGGGCTATTAGACCTTGGGTATTAAGCTAAGAGTACCCAAGATCTTTAATTACATTAATTACAAGCAAGGTGCAAGAGGCGAGCTTGCTGCACGCACCTAGCGCTATACCTCTCATATCTCTTGTTTAGATAGAACCTTTAGCCAAGGACTCATCAATCTGAGGATTTCCTTTGTGATGCTGCTTAGAGCAGGGGCTGGCGCTTTAGTTATGATCTGAGCTCTACTCAAAAGCTATGGCATGCAAGCTTGAGTACAACTAAGCCAAGCAACACTAATTGCCATGCACTTTGTAAGAATGAGGAGATAGGTGATTTGAGGATGCTGCAACTAAGGCTCCTGTCTGAGGATTAACTTAAGGAGCAATTATGATTAAAGAGCATTGCCGTTGATTATGGGAGCTCCATCACTTACAAGAGGCTAGAGAGTAATTTATGCTCTAAGGTACAACGAGCCTTAATTTAAGCTCTATCAGATGAGATTAAGCTCCCGAACTTTTGAATAGTCAGCAGCCCCCTTGGTAGTAGGTATTGAGTGTTGGCCGTGATTATGTAGCGTCTTTCTTGTTTTTCAGTTTTTATCTTACCTAAAGGAGGCTGATGATGGTGGTGGCTATGAGTGATTTACCGCCTAGTGGCGACAAAAGAGTGCAAGCTATTTTAGCTTTAGGCAAGAATGAGTCTCATGGCGAGCTCTTATGGTCTTTGGTGGGTAGTGAAAAAGGTAAATACAAAACAGCTGCTCAAAAAGCCTTAGCTAAGCTTGAGTATGCTCCAGCAGCGCCTTTATGGGCTAAGCTTGTGAAAGGCAAGTTTATGGGAGCGCCTATTATGAGTGATAGCCACAGTGATTGTGTCTCTGAGAGTATAGCTCCTGTCATTTTAAAGACCTTGCAAGACTTGCTCTTAGTTATACCTACTCGAGCTTTGACCTACAAAGAAGTGGAGCGCTTGAATTTTTGCTTTTCATTAATGCTCGGCAAAGCCTCCCCTCAGATGCTAAAGGTTCATCGCTTTTTAGCTCAGAACATTAATACTTTAGCAGAACTTACTCGCGAGCCTTATTACGATGGAGATAACTGTCAGGTTTTCCATGTTAGTGATGGTCTTAGCGCCTATACTTGTACTCCCGAGGAATTGGCCAAAATTCCTGCGCTGCTGTTAACTGTTTCTTTAATCTATCATAAAAATCCATTTAAAATAATTCATGGCTCATATATATGCCTTTTCTAGAGCCTCAAAATCACACATAAACCGCACTAGCACGGGGTTTTGGGGATTAATGGGTTTTGTATTGTGGTCACGTTAAATCGCTTTAAACGGTCTACAGTCAAGAGCTAGGCACAAGATAGGTACAAGATTAAGATATGGCTTATATATCGTATTTCTTGTATTTAATACTTTGTCTAAAATGAGCATAAAACACAAACTAACAGACTTGACCTTAAAGGGGCTCAAGCCTAAGGCTGCTTCTTACCTAAAGAGTGACGGGGGAGGCCTAAATATCAAGGTATACCCTAACGGGCGTATGCAGTGGCTTTTACGTAAAAGCAGCCAAGGCAAAGCTATGCAAATAGTTTTGGGTGATTATCCTGAGGTTAGCTTAAAACAAGCGCGAGAGCTTGCCTTACAGGAGGCCGCGCCGCTAATAGATGGGCGTTGCTTTGTTAAGCCTGTTGCTTCGATGAACTTTGGCGAACTCTTTAATCAGTGGATTGGCACTAAGACATTAAGGCCTAATACTGTAAAGAAATATAAGAACATAGCAAAGCATCTAGAGCCTTTTAATCAGCGCTCCTTAGATAGTATTAGCCCCATGGAGCTCAAGCTCTTTGCTGATAAGCTAGCCCCGACTATTGCACCTATTATTTTAAATGCCGTGGCTAATGTTGAAATTTACGCTAATGCCCTTGGCTTAATTGAGGTGCCTAAGCTCCAATATGTAGCTAAGACTTTAAAGCCTTATAAGGGAGAGCATTTTAGGAGCATACATTACGAGCAGCTTCCACAACTGTTTGAACTTGCAAGTAAGTGTAAATCTCCAAGGGCAGACTATTACTTAAAGATGTTGCTTATTGGCATGCTCACACTATTGCGCACCCATGAATTACACGGCCTTCAATCTAGTTGGATTGATAACGATAATAAGGTGATTAACCTGCCTAGCTCTATCATGAAAGCAAAGCGCCCCCATACTGTGCCTATTTGCACTCAACTTGATTTTATCCTTAGCACTATGTGCCCTTATGAGTTCGTGGCATCAAGGCATGCCCTAGATTTAAAGCTAGAGCGCAGACAACAAAACATATTTGTAGGACTCAAAATCACGCCCTTAATCTGTCCCCATGGAGTACGCTCGCTTGCACGCACGTGGTTAGCAGACCAAGATTTTAACTTTGCAGCTTGCGAAATGTGCTTAGCCCACAGGGTAGAGAATGCCACGCAACAGGCTTACCAGCGCTCGGATTACCTAAAGCAAAGGCGCGTTATTATGCAAGCATGGGGCGATTATGTAGAACAGTGCGCACGGCCTTATATGCCCCAATTTTTCAAATAAAAAGGGCCGTATTTAGCGGGCCCTTGGTATTTCTTGTAAGCTCGATTTTATCAGGGCTTAAAGAGATAACCAAGGAGCACCTAACATGCTCTTATAGCGCCCGCTCCTTAGCATTGAGGGCCAAGGACATTAGGGCAGGTTATCACTTAGCCTTACTTGCTAAAGCAGCGCTATGGAGGACTAGAGCGGCTTTATAGCCTATCCTGTTGCTAACCAAGGTAAAGCTAATGACTAGGAGCACCAAGGCCCTGCCCTTATGCTTATCAGGGGCGGGCGCTCTAATGAGCAATACCAGTGCCAAGGATTAAGCAAGTGTAGTTATAATCGCCTATTCTCAATACAATACGAATTAATAGGGCCCTGCAATTAGCGGGGCCTTTTCGTTTACTTCCTGGTACCAAGATAGCAAGTATCATAAGGGCAGGCGCGTGCTAGTTATGGCCCCCAAGGCAGCATCTATTAAGCTTAAGACGTGCCTAAAGTGCTTGCCTTATCCTGTTATTTCCTGGGCTGATTAACCTATACCAGTGCTAAGGCATGCTTGATACTCAGAGAATCAAAGCACCGTTATTTAGTTAGCTCTTACCTGCCCTTAATATGCCTATGGAGGGCTAAGAGCTAGGAGCACCAAGGCCAAGGCCTCCAAGGTAGGGATTAACTAGCTTGCTTTACCAGTGCAAGCCCTGCCCTTGGCTTACAGCTCCATTATTACCAGTGCCTAGGAGTACCCAAAGCCAAGAACTCCATTATCAACAGATCACGCCCTGAAAAGGTAAGGCCTAAAGCTTACCAGTGCTAGCTAAGGCAGCACCTAATGCGTAAGGCGGAATGTTTGCTCGCTATCAAGTTAGCCCATTACCTGATTAACCTGCCCTTATCACGGCATAGAACAATCCGAGGACCACGGAGCACATAAACATGCTTTAGCCTATCCTGTTGCCTCTGACGTGGTACGCGATGCTGCCGCCGTATTGCTCTTATATCAGGTAAAAGAGA
>Burrito_p2__coassemble_2285_pt1 | contig 9249 bp, 8 predicted proteins | sample Burrito_p2__metabat2_low_PE_016 | metagenome-assembled genome bin Burrito_p2
CATCCCTCTAATCTATTAGGCTGAGCTGATGTTTTGTCACGTCCGTACAGGTAGACAATTTTAAATTTCCATCTTGAAACTAAGCCATTCAAACCTATAAAATGGTAAATTCGCCATATTTTTTTTAATCAAACGACTAAGCTAAAGTTCTAATAGCAGTTAACTTCCCTATAAAATCCTTTTTCGATCGGTGCTACCATGGAAAGGATTTTGTTTTGCTAAAGGAGCTTTAGGTATGAGCATAAATGTACAAGGCGATATTTATCGCTATGATCTCCAATTTAAAGAACCTGCCATGACCTCACGCGGCACCTACTATACTCATACAGTGTGGTATGTGACCTTATTAGTAGATAAGCAGCTTTTTATTGGCGAATGTGCCCCACTTCCAGATCTCAGCTCAGACTTTCTCTCTTTAGGCACATCTTTAGAAGAGCGTATTGATGCTTATGAGTGCCAATTAAAAACTCTCTTTGCCCCTATTTTCAAAGACCTTACCTCCATGAGCTCCATCCAAGAGCTCAGGGACTATCAGCCTAATACTAGTCAATTTTTAAACTTCCCTTCTATGCTCTTTGGTTTAGAAAGCCTCATGGCACATATGCGCCATGAGCTTACTGAGAGACAATCATCTATTAGTGGCATTAGCTCCCACTTATGCTTATGGGATAGTAAGTTTAGTCATCATAAACAAGGCATTGCTATTAACGGTCTAATTTGGATGGGTGATTTTGAGACCATGGGTGAGCGCATTAAAAACAAACTGCAAGAAGGCTTTAGATGCATCAAGCTTAAGATTGGTGCTATCGACTTTGATAAAGAGCTCTCTTTATTAAGCTACATTCGAGAGCGCTTCTCCCCTGAGGAGCTAGAGCTGCGCGTAGATGCCAATGGTGCTTTTAGCTTCCAAGATGCTCCTTATAAGCTCGAGCAATTAAGCAAATTCTCCTTACACTCTATTGAGCAGCCCATTAAAGCAGGCCAATACGAACAGATGGCTCAACTATGTGCCACTACCCCTATTGCTATTGGCTTAGATGAAGAATTAATTGGCGTTTATGCCAAGGACAAGAAAATTGAACTGCTAGAGACCATTAAGCCTCAATACTTGGTAATCAAGCCCAGCTTACACGGCGGCTTTGCGGGTACTAAAGAATGGATTGCCTTAGCTCAAGAGCGCTCTATTGGACATTGGATAACCTCAGCTTTAGAATCCACCATCGGCCTCAATGCCTTAGCTCAATGGAGTTCCACTCAAGAGCTGACTATGCCTCAAGGCTTAGGCACAGGTGCTTTGTACACTAATAACCTCAATACGCCTATGTACATTAAAGATGCTAAGCTCCATTGCAACTTGCAATTAGATGGCATGCAAGATTACGGCACTTATCTTAGTACCACTTTAAACAATCAGGCACAGCATATCTTATCAACTCGCGCCTAACGCTATGCTTTAATAGCGCCAGCCCCTGCTTTGCTTAAGGCACCAACGCTAGAGCAGGGATACCATATCACTAAATTATTGTTTGTTAGTTATGTCCTATATAGTGAATATTGCCGATCAAGTCCTGCACCTAGGTGATCTGCAGTTTAAGGCCTCTGAGCTCAAGGGCAGCTTAGAGCAAGAAAGTGTCTTTAGCTCCTATGTCAAAGAGCATTATAGCCCCGAGAGTTTTGAGCATGCTTTAGCCTTATTCTTACAAGACTGGTTTAATGACAGCCCGTTAATTGAGGTCAAAACCTCTGGCTCTACTGGTAAGCCTAAGCGCATGCAGGTAGAAAAAGTCAAAATGATGAATAGTGCCTTTATGACGCTCTCCTTTCTAGGGCTTAACCATACTCATAGTGCCTTACTGTGCATGCCACTTGACTATATTGCAGGCAAGATGCTCGTAGTCCGTGCTCTAGTAGGCGGACTTAAATTAATCTTAGTGCCTCCTTGCTCTAATCCTATAGCTAAGATTGAGGCTTCAGAACCGATTAACTTTGCAGCCATGATTCCTATGCAAGTAAGTGCTGCTCTTGTAGAGCCAGAGCATGAGAGTAAGCTTAAGGCTATTGACCATCTTATTATTGGTGGAGGAGCTGTTGATGCTACCTTAGCTGCTAAGCTTAAGGGATTTCCGTATAATGTATGGAGCACCTATGGCATGACCGAGACCTTATCTCATATTGCCCTGCGCCGTCTTAGTGGCCCTCAAGCCTCGTCCTTCTATAGTGTCTTTGATGGGGTCAAAGTCTACCCAAGTGAAGAGCAAACCTTAAGTATTAAAGCGCCACTGGTTAATGATGAAATCCTCCATACTAACGATATTGTAGAGTTCAATGAGCAGGGACAATTTAGAGTGCTCGGACGTAAGGATAATGTCATTAATAGCGGGGGCATCAAACTTCAAATTGAAGAAATAGAACAATGGCTCAAAGACAAGCAAGATGCCATAGATGGCAAGTATGCTCGCCTCAAGCAAGCCTCCATGCTCATTAGCTCCCGCCCAGATCCAAAATTTGGCCACATAGTAGTATTGCTCTATGCGCTTACAGAGAGTAATCCTCTTACTGAAGAAGAGCTACAGATTCTCCTTGAGGACATCCCTAAGTACTGGAAGCCAAAGGCTGTAGTCAAAGTAGATGCCATCCCTATGACAGGCACTAACAAACCTGATCGCGCCACTGCCAAGCACTTAGCCATACATTAATTACTGTTATAGATAAGTGGCGAACTTTAATTGCAGGCCCTTGTTCTTGCAAAGGATAACTGGCTGATAGCAATCCTCTTACATTTTCGATCACAACATAAGTAGGCTTAATTTGAGAAACAATATCTAAAAATCGCAGAAAAACATTACCTCGCTCATCGTCTAATGATTTGCGAGCTCCTGCAGTAGAAAATGACTGACAAGGAGGCCCCCAAAAATAACATCAACTTTACGGCCAGAAGGAATTTTTGCAAAATCTAAAATTTCCTATGCAATATAATTATTAATATTACAAATTAGAGCAATATTAGGATTATTATGAGCAATAGTCATACGGCAATATTTATTGCACTCACAAGCAAGTAAAGCTTTAATCCCACCTTGAGCCATACCAATATCTAACCCCATAGCTCCAGAGAAAAACTTAGGGCAACAATTTCAGGAAGCTCTGTAGATAATCTTGGATGATCATCAGGCTCAATAATCACATCATATGATTGTATATATTGATCAATAGCAGCTTGAGAAATCAGCCATTGAGATCCTTTACGTTCAGCATATAGCTTACCGCTATTGATTAGTTGCCTAACATATTGAGGGGTAACTTTTAAAAAATTAGAAACCTTAAACACTGATTTCCAATTAGATAATTCTTTGCTGGTCATTTATTTGTTTCCTTAAAGAAACTTTTTCAAGACCCTATTATATTAATAATAATATTTATATTCAATGTATAATACTAGTTTCAAATAAAGTTTATTTACTCAAATAGGATGTGTTTGAAACCGACCAATTTAAGGCCAATATGATTGTTAATCCAAGATTAAAATGGCTTAAAACAGGCATTTGTTCTAGCAAGCAAGTCAATTTTGCTTGGCTTTGCCAACACGCTCTATTTGAGCCCTCTAATATCTTATGCGCAATTATATTTAAGCTTAAATTTCGTGTTTTCTCACAAGATTAGCGAAGGAGGTCAAGCATTAGACAATAGAAACACTCATCAAGCCAAAATACCAGCTGATGCTATGGCCAACGAGAAACATACACCAGAGCTGGCATAGATATGGTCCGATATGGACATGGGACTACCAGCTCTGATGAGTGCGCCATTTTGAAGATGATAGGGAAGGAGATATGGGGATTGTAAGTGAATACAAACCTAGCTAATATGGCGCACGGGTGAGGTTTTTAAGGGAACTTTGGATACTTACTCCAATCTGGCTTGCGCTTTTCTAAGAAAGCCTTGCCACCTTCTTGAGCCTCTTCGGTCATGTAATAGAGCATAGTGGCATCGCCAGCTAACTCTTGGATACCTGCTTGGCCATCGAGCTCAGCATTTAAGCCAGCCTTGATCATACGTAAAGCTAATGGGCTGTGTTGCATCATAGTCTTAGCCCACTCTACAACTTCGTCTTCTAACTTATCAAAAGGTACGACCTTATTAACCAAGCCCATCTCTAATGCCTCTTGAGCATTGTATTGACGGCACATGAACCAAATCTCACGAGCCTTCTTTTGGCCAACTACACGGGCTAAGTAAGAGGAACCAAAGCCTGCATCAAAGCTACCCACGCGAGGGCCAGTCTGGCCGAAAATAGCATTTTCAGAGGCAATACTTAAGTCACATACTACGTGCAATACGTGACCGCCACCGATAGCAAAGCCATTGACCATAGCAATGACTGGCTTTGGCATAGAGCGGATTTGCTTTTGGACATCCAAGACATTAAGACGAGGAACACCATCAGTGCCAACATAGCCACCATGGCCCTTAACGTTCATATCGCCACCAGAGCAGAAAGCCTTGTCACCAGCACCAGTTAAGACAATGACGTTAATATCTTGGCACTCACGGCAATAATAAAGTGCATCGGAGATTTCGGTGGTGGTAGTTGGGGTAAAGGCATTGCGATAGCGTGGACGATTGATGGTAATCTTAGCTATGCCCTCAAAAAACTCAAAAAGAATATCTTGATATTCTTTAATGGTTTTCCATTCTCTTTGTGCCATAAATAAGTTCCTAACTAGAAAATTATTGAGCTAACAGGAAATTAACCACCCTCCACTATTAATTAAGGAGGGCACCTTGAGCCAAGGCTAGAGGACTTGCTCTTAGCCTTGCTGTGTGAAAACTACTCTACCAAGGCAGCATAGGCATTAGTACGGGCCTGAGCAACACCCTTTTTCATGCAAATGGCATCGGTAGTAGCCTTGGTTACAAACTCTACCATAACAGGCTTATCGCACTTATCTAATGGGGCTACCAACTGCTCTAGTGCTTCATCTAACTCCTGCTCTTTGACTACCAAGTGATAGCTAAAGCCGCGCGAGCTGACCCAGCCTTGGGCACTAGAATTATGCTGCGCAGTTACATAATGCTTACTCTTACTATCTAAATTCAAACCTGGTAAGGCATGGAAGATTTCGCCACCGCCATTATTTAATAACAAGATACGTACATTATTACCAATGTAGTTATTCCATAAGGCGTTCATGTCATAGAAGAAGCTTAAATCGCCAATGACAATGAAGTTTAAATTATCTGAGGCCGCTGCATGGCCGATAGCGGTCGACAGTGAGCCTTCAATACCATTGACGCCACGATTGGAGAGTACCTTGATATTTCTAGATTTCAAAGCCTGAGCGCCAAACATTTGGGCATAGCGTACTGAAGAGCTATTGGCCAAATGCAAGGTGCAATTATCAGGCAGACGCTTGAGCAAGTGCTCCATCGCAAGCATATGTGAGAACTCAAACTCAGGTGTCTTAACCTTAGCTAAGATCAGCTTGCTCAAATAAGCATAAATGCTTCTGGCATTGGCATAGTCTTGTGGCAAGCGCTTGGCATTATCGACCATAGAGCAGAGCATCTCTAAATTTGGCATGCTCGTGCTGGTATAGCGAGTATAGGTGGACGCGTAAGTATCTTTAATGAGCTTATCTATATCAGTAGTAAATTGCTCTTTTAAGATAGCTACCGCACGCTGCAAAATGCTCAAGAAGTAACGCTCGTCCATCTCCACAATGCCATTGACGCACTTAAAGAGATCGACTACCTCACCTGATGGGCTAACATGCAAATGATTTCTTGGGTTATGAGCGCGTAAGAACTTACGTAAGCTCTTAGAGATAATATGACCACCTAAAGTAATAACTAAATCAGGGGCCCGTAAGGCACGCTTATTGGACTGGGAGCAAGGAGAGCTCTCATTGTCAGTGACTACCAAAGGAGCAGCTTGAGACAATTGCGAGATCATTAAATCTACTTGGGTGCAGATATTACTATCATATTGCACATTGGTAATGGTCTCACACAAGACTAGCATCTGCTCGCTGAGCTCTTGCCAGAGCTTATTATCAGAGCCAAAGGAAATACCATTAACGCTCTGGCCTACCACTAACATAATGCTCTTAGCTTGCTTTAAGTATACAGCTAAAGACTGAGCCCAGCTCTCAGAAGAGCTTAACTCATAGTGATCCTTAAGACACTCTTTGAACTTTTGGTTCTCTACAGCTAAATTGACATCATAAGGGTCTTGATTGTCATACAGATATTGCTGGAGCTCGAGCTCTTTGAAATTGGTATAGTCATAGCGCTTGATGGTTCTTACCTCAGGTAAGGCATCGACGCTAAAATCAAAGAAAGGATCGGAAATAGGTACATTGATATGTACAGGGCCCATGCCATGGTGATTGAGCTCTAACAAGGCCTCATTAATCAGGCGATTGCAATACCACTCATCTTCATCACCTTGGATCTCTACTAAAGCAGCAGAGCGCTTGACCAAGCTCTTGAAGACCTCCTCTTGAGGCAAGGTCTGGCCATCCATTTGGCCAATCCATGCTTTAGGTCGATCAGCTGAAATCACCAATAAAGGTAAGTTCTGGTAAAAGGCTTCACTTACTGCAGGGTGCAAGTTTAATAAGGCACTACCAGATGTCACTACTACGGCCACAGGCTCAAGGCGTGCTCTGCTTTGAGTAAGGCCTAAAGCAAAGAATCCTGCACTACGCTCATCGGTAATAGAGTAAGTTTCAAACTGACCACTGCTTAAGATAGTCTGCACAATAGGAATGTCGCGACTACCAGGGCATAAGACAACCTTTTTAATGCCATGGTTAATCATTAAAGCTACTAGCTGTAGGACATTCTTTTTAGTAGAAAAATGAGCCATAAACCTACTCTCCTTTCCTTGGATCGACTATAGCAGAGCAAATAGCCTTCATCTTATTACAGGCCTCTTGTAGCTCTAAAGGACATTGAGACTGCCGCAAATTACCCCCACCTGCATACACATCAGCAATAGCCTGACTCTGAGTAATAGCATCAGGCTCAAAGTGCACCTCCATGCAACGCAAATTAACAAAGAGCTGGCTTGACTCATCTAAGTTAAGCGGGCCTAACATGCCAGAGTAATAGCGACGATTGATAGTCTCGGTCTTGATAATAAAGTCATAAGCCTCTTGTTTAGGAAGACCACACACGGCAGGAGTTGGGTGCAATTTGCCAATGAGCTGACCTAAGGCTAATTCATCTTTAATTTTGAAGTGAAAGTCAGTGCGCAAATGACATACAGGGCCTGCCTGTACAAAGTAAGGACCGTGCTCGTCAATAGAGGCAGCATAAGGACTAATGACCTCACGAATGTAATGGGTCACAAACTCTTGTTCTAGCTTGTCCTTATCTGACCACAAAGACAGATCCTCTGGATGGGAGCAATCAAGCTCGGAACTTAGCATCGTGCCAGCTAAGGACATGGTTTGGAGGTTCTCACCTTGGCCCTTAATTAAAATCTCTGGGGTAGCACCCAGCCAAGTACCCGTAAGTTTAGAGCTTACCAAGGAGACCATCATCTTAGGATAAAGCATACAGGCTTTAACAAAGGAAGCATAAGCTCTAAAAGGACGGTACTGCAATGCTCGTTTAGTTGAGAGTACCAATTTATCAAACTGATGAGACATTAGGGCTTCATGGAAGGCAGCAAAGTCTGCTTTGTACTTGCTTTGTTGCTCTTCCCACTGCTCATCACAAGAGGCTGCAAAGACTATATCCTCAGCACAATTTTTAGCGCTTATCTTTTGATAATAAGCACTAAAAGCTGGACTGAGCATGGCCTGCTCTAAATAAGACTCAATGTGCTTAAAACCATGCAGACGCTTATCGGCCTTGAGCACTACCATAGGCGCAGCATCACTAATGCTAAAAGGAGCCATTAAAAAGCCAGATACTGAGGCTAATTGCTCATGAGTCTTATAGCAGGTCAGGGTATTATCAGACTGCAAGAGTAAGTTTGGCTCTTGTTCACCAGGCAAACGGTATAAAGCAAAGGGTTGATCTAAGGCAATTAAAGTCTCTATTGCCAGATCTAAATTCACACTAGTAGGCACTTTTTCCTCACAGAGTCTGATAAAAGACATTAATCAAGTTCTTTCTTATTGCTTTTTGCCTTTGATAATGGCGTTAGTTACTCTAATGGTACTGACTAATACTCCCTTTTCATCTTGGATATCTACATTCCATAGATGGCTAGAGGAACCTTGATATACCAAAGAACAATTTAAAGTCAGCTTTTGCCCTAGACGAGCCATAGAGACATGATTGCCTGTCACACTTACCCCTACAGGATGATCGGAGCAGTTACATAAGAGCACTGAAGCTACCCCCGCCACACTTTCAGCCAAAGCCAAAGAAGTCCCCCCGTGTAAGATAGGGCCAATAGGGGTAGGACGACAATGGAGAGGCTCTAGCACTACACTAGCTTTTACCAAGCCCAAGCGCAGCTCCTCAAAGTGAATCTTTAAAGCTTTAACGAGACACTCCTCTTGAGTGGAGCTATCTCCATACAAGCACTTATGTAAATCAAAAGCTACTAAAGAGGCATCGCATAGACAGTCACTAAAGGCTTCCTGCTGTAAATAGCTCATTGCAGGGGATGCAGGAGTAGTGCAAGCTAAGTTAGGCGCAGCCGTGCTTAAGACGGTGCTCTTAGTACTTGTTGCGAGAGAGGAAGGATCTTGTAGAGCCATAATGCTGGTTGTCGTGCTATTTAATAAAAACTAAGCCACACTTGCCTTAATCCGTGTTGCAAAAGGCAAATAAATAATTATTATATCACGCCTCTTTTCTAGCCCTTATGCCAACTATGCTAAGGTGCGAAACTGATCCAGTTTTTAGCTAAACCAATCCCCTATTTCCATACTAGGCCATAAGTTAAGATGAGTTTAGCGATGCAGGCCTAAAGAGGGCGCGGCATCTTATGACTTGAAAGATATGGGGTGTGGAATATGCCAAATCCAAAGGGCACTATGGAAGATACGAGAACTGAAGGATTGAATATAGTGGGCGCGCTCTGCTGTAAATTTTGCAGGGCCTAAAAACGACAAAACCACCATAAGGTGGTTTGCAAAGGAGTGGTGCTGATACCGAGAATCGAACTCGGGACCTCACCCTTACCAAGGGTGCGCTCTACCAACTGAGCCATATCAGCACTTAAGATGATGGCGGAACGGACGGGGATCGAACCCGCGACCTCCTGCGTGACAGGCAGGCATT
>Burrito_p2__coassemble_2646_pt1 | contig 8134 bp, 2 predicted proteins | sample Burrito_p2__metabat2_low_PE_016 | metagenome-assembled genome bin Burrito_p2
GTACAGTCTTACCGCCAAACTTAGTTTGATCAGCAATACGATCAATTTCGTCTTGGAGGGCTACTGCCTCTTTAGTAATAGCATCGCGATCTTCTTTGGTATTGGTACCGTTAGCAGCTTGCACGGCCAAGGTACGTACCTTTTGTAGCATGCCAGACATTTCGTCCATGCCAGATTCAATGGTCTGAAGCAGCGCAATACCATCATTGGTATTACGATTTCCCTGATTTAAACCATTAATTTGTGCAGTCAAACGATCTGCAATTTGCAAGCCTGCTGCATCGTCTTTAGCTGAGTTAATGCGCAGGCCTGAACTTAAACGAGAGTAAGTAGTACTTAAGCTATTTTGGACATTGCTCAAATAGCGTCTACCTTGCAAGGAACTAACATTAGTATTTACATAAATTGCCATAAATAAAGCCTCACAGCTGGGGACAAAATTCGGCATGGGAGGAGTCCTAGCGATCATGCCGCTATTTAGATATTATATCGGCACTACCAAGGTTAAACCTTAGAGAGCCCTACAGATTAATTTCCAACTCCCAGCCCCCAAAACTATAAGAGAAACCAAAGCTCCCGCCCCTATAAAGCACCAATTCCAAGCCTATACAAGCTGCCCCTATAAGCTAGCCCAACCTACGCACCAACAGCTAGAGCTTTTAAGGCACAAGCTACCAACGCGCCCGCACCTATGAAGCAATAATGCAAGCCTATACAGGCTGTGCCTATGAAATAGACCTACCTACGCTCCAATGGGAAGAACTTTTGGGCTCAAACTACTAAAACGCCCGCACCTATGAAGCAATAATGCAAGCCTATACAGGCTGTGCCTATGAGCTAGGCCTGCCTACGCTCCAACGGGCAGAGCTTTTGAGGGCATACTACTAGAGCACCCGCACCTATGAAGCGCTAATGCAAGGCTATACAGGCAGCGCCTATGGGCTAACATGCCTAAGCGCCAACAGGTAGAGCTTTTGAGTGCATACTATTAGAAAGCCTGCACCTATGAAGCAATAATGCACGGCTATACAGGCAGCTTCTATGGACTAGGCCTGCCTACGATCCAGCAGGTAAAGCTTTTGGAGCCAAGTACTAGAGCGCCCGTACCTACGAAGCGCCAATTCCAAAGCTATATAGGCTGCGCCTATGGGCTAACATGCCTAAGGGATAATGAGCAGAGCTTTTGAGGACATACTACTAGAAGGCCCGCACCTATTAAGCACTAATGCATGGCTATACAGGCTTCGCCTATGGACTAACATGCCTAAGCGCCAACAGGTAGAGCTTTTGAGTGCATACTATTAGAAAGCCTGCACCTATGAAGCAATAATGCACGGCTATACAGGCAGCTTCTATGGACTAGGCCTGCCTACGATCCAGCAGGTAAAGCTTTTGGAACAAACTATGAAAGAGCTCACCCCTATGAAGCACTAATTCCAAGCCTATACAGGCAGCGCCTATGGGATACCTTTACTATAAGTTAGCCTACCTAAGGGACAATGGGCAGAGCTTTTGGGCTCAATCTACTAAACCGCCCGCACCTATAAAGCAATAATGCAAGGCTATACAGGCAGCGCCTATGGACTAGGCCTGCCTACGTGCCAATGGGTAGAGCTTTTGAAGCCAAGCTACTAGAGCGTCCGCACCTATGAAGCGCGAATGCACGACTATACAAGCCGCGCTTATAGGCTAACCAAGCCTACGCTCCAATGGGTAGAGCTTTTGGGAGCAAGCTACTAGAGCGCATGCACCTATGAAAAGGCAAGTGCTATGGTATGCCTTATTTGAGGGGCTTTAGGGGAGGTGGCCATGTTTTTTTGCCTAGGTCTACTTGACCCTAACGCTTGGAAGCGCGCATGTAATAGCGCTTCATGGCCTCTTGGAGCAGCGACTCATGGGGATATTGAGCAATAATATTGCTTACTACTGCTACTAAGGCCCTCTTAAACTCATCCCCATCTTCGGTGCTCATATAGCGCTTATAGGTCTCCTCATAAATAGGACTGGTATTTTTGAGCTGACGCACGCTTTGGGTAATGAACTTATTTACCATATTTTGAGCTTCTTCTTTGTCCTCATTAGACAGCACTGCATCTTGGTACTGATCTAAGTTCACTACATTCTTACTGAGATTGAACAAGACCTCATTGTACTCGTCTGAATTGCCCTCCCAGCCTGCAAAGAAGTGCTCATTAAAAGCGCGAATGATATTATCAAGAGAATCCATAGGATCCTCTTTTTCTTTAGCGCTTATTATGTTCTGATCATCAGGCTTGACCTCACTACCATTGCCATCTAATTCAATAGTTTGGTTTAAGGCAACACAACGTAGGCCATAAGTATTGAGGTCGATACTGTCTAATAAGTCGCTAACATCATCATTCTTAGTTTTGACTACTAACTCAGGAATTAAGAAGCGTAAGAACCAAAAGAGCTTTTCACATTCCAGCAAATTGCTCTCAATAATGGCAGCCATACGACTATAGCTGCGCACAAATTGCTTGCACTTGAGCTTAAAGTCTTGCTTAGCTAAGTCATCCAATTCAAGCTCATGCTCAAAGCGCTCTACGGCCCTATCAATTAAAGGTGCCAAATCCTCGGCTGAAGCGCCCTTTAAGTACAAATTAATAAAGTCATCTAGCTCTTGTTGATAGAACACACCAAAGCCCAAGAGCACGCTCTTAAGATCTAAGAGCAGATTAATATCACTACCCTCAGTTAAGTAGATTGAGGTATAGAAAGGCTCAAAAGACTTTTTGATATCCTCGACACTATTGTAAAAATCAAGTACAAAGAGAGCTTCACTAATTTTCCCTAAGGCAGGAGCAGCACGATTTAAGCGCGAGAGTGCTTGTACCGCCAAGACACCACAAAGAGGCTTATCAACATACATAGCACACAGCTTAGGCTCATCAAAGCCCGTTAAGTACTTATTGGCCACTACCAAGATACGATACTCATCAGTAGCAAAGTTCTTGGTAATATCCACGCCCTCAAAGCCATTGAGTTTCTTCTCACTGCACTCAATACCATCTACAGTCTTTTCTCCTGTAAAGGCAACTGCTAGCTTAAAGCCCACCTTGCGCTCTTGGGCAAGCTGTTGCAAGGTCTTGAAATAGCGCACCGCACACTCAATGTCCTTGGTAACTACCATAGCCTTAGCTTTGCCATGAAGCTTTGGCTGGACTTTTTGCACAAAGTGATCGAGCATGACCTGAGCTTTAGCGGCAATGGCACTATCATCACGCTCTACATAGCGCTTAAGGAGCTTTTGAGCTTGATCCTTGTTGTAATCAGGATTGCCCTCAATGCTTTTGATAATCTCATAATAGCTACTATAAGTGGTGTAATTTGAGAGCACATCTAAAATAAAGCCCTCTTCAATAGCTTGCTTCATGCTATACAGGTGAAAAGGACGATATGAGCCATCACTATCTTTAGTTCCAAAGCGCTCTAAAGTCTCTTTTTTCGGAGTTGCTGTAAAGGCAAAATAGGAGCAATTAGTGTTCATTTTGCGCCCAGCACACAACTCAAACAATAAGGCTTCAGTAGCACTTTGATAAGAGCTGCTATCTTCATTGGACTTTTGCAAAGAAGCATTTAGCTTATCTGCCGCACTACCTGATTGGGAGCTATGAGCCTCATCAATAATGACAGCAAAATTGTTCCCGCTTAAGTCCTTAATGGCAGCATAGACAAAAGGGAACTTTTGGATAGTGGTGGTAATCAGGCGCTTACCTTTCTCCAAAGCAGCTTGAAGTTCATTAGAGGAATCAACATGCTGCACAATATTATTGACTGAGCTAAAAGCCTTAATATTGCTAGTTAATTGCTGATCTAAAAGCCGCCTATCAGTAACGACAATTACTGACTTAAATAATTTGTTATTAAGGCCATGTGACCCTTGAGCCTGTAGCGAGCTTGGACAGAGGTCTAACAGCTTAAAGGCCAGCCAAGTAATGGAATTTGACTTGCCAGAGCCTGCAGAGTGCTCAATTAAATAGGTCTTACCTACTCCATAAGCCGCCACATCAGAGGTGAGCTTATTAACTACATCTAATTGGTGGTAGCGTGGGAAAATGAGCTTGCTTGCATATTTGAGTTCAATGGCATGCTTATGTCCTGACTTGCCAAAGTCAAAACTTACATAATTTAAAAGAATGTCACTTAAGACATCCTTTTGCAGCACTTCTTCCCAAAAATAAGCAGTACGATAGCCCTTATCTGACGGAGGGTTGCCTGCACCTTGACCATTAGGCTGACCTAGGTTAAATGGCATAAAAACAGTACTTTTGCCCGCTAACTTAGTGGTAAAGAAAACCTCATTTTTGTCTAAGGTAAAGTGCGCAATACAGCGCCCGAATTTAAACAGCGTATCTTTGTCGGATCTACTAAAGCGATATTGTCTTTGGCCATGCTCACGCGCACTTTGGCCTGTCCATGGATTTTTCAGCTCCATGGTAAAGATAGGCAAGCCATTGACAAAGAGCACCATATCAACGCTATCTTGCTTGTCATAAGCAAATTTAACTTGGCGGGTAATAGAAAACTGATTTTTCAGATAGTTGTGGTGGGCTGACTCACTATCAAAGGCCGAAGGCTTTGGGTAAAACAAATTGAGCTTGATACCATTGACCTCAATGCTATTACGCAGTACATACAATAGGCCAAATTTGGCAATCACATTATTTAAGCGCGACAACAAATCACGCTTAAAAGTCTCACAATTAGCCTGCTCTTCTTTTAGCTGATTAGAGGAGCGCAAAAATGAGAACAAGCGCTCGACATCTAAAGCCTTATCTTTATCAAAGTGCTTAGTGGAGCCAAAATAATAGTGTTTATCGTCAGGGTGCTGAAGCAAAACATCATTGGCCGCAGGATTGCTAAGTGCTAGTTGCTCACGCTCTTCTTTACAAGAGCCCACTAAAGCCTTCTCAATTAACTGCTCAAAATTGATTTCTTTGGTTTGACTCTCGCCCATACTCATCAACCTCTAAACAACAACTAAATTAAGAGCGCCCGCCCCAGCAAGCATATATCCATCCCCAAACAGCTCCCAAGGTAAGATAGCCTACAGGCCCCTTAAAATTCAAAGCTCCTGCTCTATCCTACCATGTTAAAGCACTAGAACTTATTATCTCACAAATACCCCTACTTCCATATCTATGGCCTAGGCTTTGAGCATAATCTTAAGCTTTTTATAAGCTGCGCTCTAGCCATCGAGCTACCACAAGAGCAAGGCTCAATAAAAAAACCTATGCAGCGAGCGAACCTAAACCTTCAAGCCATCTGGCATGGCATAGCCTAGATTGCCCCTCATGACCAAGCACTTAGATTTACTTACGTACCATTTCTTATGGCCCAAGAATACGGTTCTCGCCGCCTAAAAAGCACAAGACCAGCTCAATTAACATCAAGCTGGCCTTTAAGGAAACTTACTTAGTAGCCAAGGGCCATTAAGCAACCTTGATCTTGCCTGTTACCGCATCGCTAATAATGATTTGCTTACGCTCCTTTAAGAGCTCAATCATCCTCTGGCGCTTCTCAATAAGAGCATCAATCTTGCCACACTGGTCATCAAGATAGGCCGCAATGGCGCACTGTTCTTCTAGTGGAGGAAGGAAATAAGTTAAAGAACCAATAAATTGAGACGAAACTCTTGGCATTTTTGCGCCATATGTAGCTGCCGAACATACTTCAGTAAATTTTGATGATAACATTAAGTAAAATACAAACTTACCAAATGATTCATTATTAACTTTATAAACAAAGAAGTCACCAACAGCGTTACCAGCTCTATCTGCTAGCCATACTTTTTGTAAATAAGGTCTTAATTTGCCATATAAGATATCGCCTTTACAAAAAGCAACTCCATCCCCATCAAAAATTGAGTCAGATAACACTAGTCTACCAGTCTTACTTTCAATATTTTCTAATCCAACTTTAAAGGATTCTAGTGAAGGTTTAGTCTTAAGAGTTAAAAAATTCTTAAATCTATATACCTCCCAGTGCTCAGGAATTTCGCCCAGCCAATCAACGCCGCTGTCTTTTAAAGGCACATTAGGGTCAAGGCCTTTAGTGACAGCTTGGCTGATGATAATTTGCTTGCGCTCTTGTAGAAGCTCAATGGCTCGCTCAAGCTTTTCAACGGCACTATCAAGCTTTCCGCACTGGTCATCAAGATAGGCCGCAATGGCACGCTGTTCTTCTAGTGGAGGAACAGATACAAGCATTGATAAAAGCAACTTACTATTTACACTAGGAATTGGGCCACCATTATCCATATATGACATATCTACAGTAGTCATAAAGTAATAAAAATAATGAGCAATAACGTTTGGGTTAAATATATGTAGAGCACCACAATTGTTATCAAGACAACACGGTGAAGAACTAATCCTCCTACCATTTTTTCTCATTGCCTCTCCAATTTTAGGGAATAGTATTGAATTAGCAGGAACAAGAGTAAAATTATGGGCTATTAACACAGTACTAGAAATATAGTTTTCAGAAGACTCAAGATATACACTATTGCCTCTATTGATGTTTTTAGCTTTATATACAGGATACTCTCCTGAACTATGCCCCTGTAAACTAATAGGAAATCCGTTTCCAGAATACATAGAAGCAATTCTTTTTAATTTTAAAATCTCCCAGTGCTCTGGAATTTCGCCCAGCCAATCAACGCCGCTGTCTTTGTAGCTACTATAACGTTCCATGCTTACTCCTTACCAAAGAGGGTTTGAAGTAAAGAGGAGACCTCTAACTCAAGTGCTTGCAAGTCAGCTTGGTTGTGCTCGAGGGTGCGCAATGGAGTTGGCTTGTAGAAGTACTTGTTAAAGGAGATCTCACAGCCAATCTTGGTATTAGGGATATTAATCCAAGCATCAGGTACGTAAGGATGCACCTCAGAGAGGAAGTACTCATATATATCCTGAGTGCAAGTAATCTTCTCTTTGTCTTTTAAAGCAGTATCGCTTTCATATTGGACAAAATGACCCTTGCCATCTGGGAAGAAGCCATAGGATGCCAATCTATCTTCTGGCACTTGGTAGTCATTTAAGAGCTTTTTAATCTCTGAGCTGTTGGCCTTATAGATCTTCTTTACTAAAGGCTCTGCCTTATCATCAATCTCAGACATTGCAAGAGTAATAGCCTTAATATCCTTGGCACTAATAGGCAAGGCTATCTCTTGGGCGCACTTAGTAACCTTATGGGAAAATACAGCAAAATCCATGTACACATCTGTACCTACAGCGCGCTGCAGCTGTTGAGCGCTATCTACTATGCTCTTACGATCGTTCCAGTTTTTAGCATCCAATAGAGCATCAAGCTGCTTATCACTGAGCTTAAGCTCGTTTTCCTCTAAGTAGCTCTTAATCTCATCACGCTTGTCTTTCAGGCTTACAAAAACTTGCTCGCCATAGCTTTGATAGAGCCACTTGCTAAACTCAGGCTGCTTAGTATCAAACAACATTGAGTCAATAATGCTTTGCTTAAACTGACTGCGATAGCGTAATGGGCGCTCAATAGTCACATCAAAATAGCGCAGCTCGTCATTAGCAAATACTTTGGAGACAACTAAAGAGCTCTCATCCTTGGTATTTTCACAAGCAAAGTATGCATCTAAGATGGCATCTTGATATTGAGGACTAATAGTGCAATTACGGGCACCTTGATTCTTGCGTAGCTTCTCAAAGGCTTGCGAGGCGTCGATTAATTGAACCTTACCTTGACGCTCAGTAGGCTTCTTGTTAGTTAGCAGCCATACATAAGTTGCAATGCCTGTGTTGTAGAAAATATTATTTGGCAACTGGATAATGGCATCTACTAAGTCATTTTCCACCAAATAGCGACGAATATTACTCTCACCTGAGCCAGCATCACCAGTAAATAAAGAGGAACCATTATGAATGGAGGCAATACGGGTGCCTTGAGGTTGTTGCTCCAAACTCTTCATCTTAGAAATCTCCTCTAAGATAAAGAGTAGCTGACCATCTGAGGTACGAGGAGTACAAGCAAGCTCTTCTACCTCACCCAAGAAATTAGCCAAACTCAGCTTATAGCGATTATCTAACAGCTGCTTGCCCTCATAAATATGAGCTTGGTCAATATCCCAAGACTTGCCATATGG
>Burrito_p2__coassemble_2808_pt1 | contig 7715 bp, 4 predicted proteins | sample Burrito_p2__metabat2_low_PE_016 | metagenome-assembled genome bin Burrito_p2
ATAAACTAGTTTAAAGCGCCCGCTCCTACTCCCAAAGCGTGGCATCGACCTTGGTCTCATACTAAGACTTCCTATCTGCTATAAGGGCACTTTGCTGTATAGACTCTATTAGTTCTTGCTATCTATACTACTAAGATAAGTAGTAATACTTGTTTTTACTAGGCACAGGCGCAGCTTGCTTATGCTTGACGATGCGCCTTGTGAACAGGTGAGCTAAAGTGCCTTTTCTTGCTTTAGAAAAATGGGCACCTTGGTGTATAGCAGCCTATTACCTATTCGCGGGCTAGGGCCTCGATAGGATTAAGGCGCGAGGCAGAGCGAGCTGGCATAAAGCCAAAGGCAATACCAATTACTGATGATGTTAAAACTGCTGCAATAATCGAGTATAGCGAGTAAGACAAAGTGATACTTGGGACAAAGTGCATAATGACCTGTCCTACTACATACGAAAGTACTACACCTAAGAGGCCTCCTAGCATACAGACCATCACAGATTCAATTAAAAATTGGGATAGAATATCTGACTGGCGCGCACCTACAGCCATACGAATACCAATCTCGCGAGTTCTTTCGGTGACTGATACGAGCATAATATTCATCACGCCAATACCGCCTACTACCAAAGATATAACTGCAATGGCAGAAATCATCAAAGTAAAGGTCGAAGTAGCACTTTCAATAGACTTCATAATGGTATCTGACGATTGCATAAAGAAGTCTTGCCTACCATGACGGGAAATTAAGATAGACCTAATCGAGCTCTCTGCTACTGGAGCTGCAAAGCCCTCTTTAATACGTATTACTATTGAGGACAGATAGTTTTGATTAATCAGGCGAGTCATCACTGAGGTATAAGGCATAAATACATTAGGCTGCTCACCTCTAATGATAAAAGAGTCTGACTTCTCTAAAACACCAATAATACGTACCGAAATATTTCCTACTATCAAGTTCTTACCCAAAGGACTTTCAGTAGGGAAAAAGAGCTTGGCAGCATTATGGTCAATAACACCTACTTGAGCCCTATCATTGAGCTCTTGATTAGTAAAAATACGCCCTTCTTTAACCTTTAGTCCATAGACACGAAAGAGATCGATGGATACACCTTGGGCAGTAGCATTGGACTCCTCTGCTCCACGACGCAAGAGTGCATTAGTTTGTACTGAAGCTGATACTGAGTCGACAAAAGGTTGCCCTTGTAAAGCCATTAAATCACGTGGCGTCAAAGAACGTACTCTACCAGATCTCACATCACCCATTCTCTGGCCAGGATAGACAGTAATGGTATTAGTTCCCATAGCTGCAATATTAGCAATAATCTTGTCTGAGGCACCACGAGCTAGAGCTACTACTGATACTACAGCCATAATGCCAATAATGATGCCAAGCATAGTCAGCAAGGTACGCATGCGATTAGAGAGCATGGCACGATAGGCCATCACAAAAGCTTCTTTAAAGCGATCAACATAGGAGCTAAGACTATGCGACCACTGGTTTTGTACCAAGCTTTTGCCTCTACCAGTAGAGGCAAGCTCATGGGCAATATCATGATTAATGGTATCTGACTTAATCGAGCCATCTTCAATAGCAATTACACGTCGGGCACAATCAGCAATACGAGGGTCGTGAGTTACAATAATGACAGTATGTCCCTGCCTATTGAGTTCTTGTAAGGTCTGCATGACCTCTTGACCTGACTTGGTATCTAACGCACCTGTAGGTTCATCAGCCAAGATAATCTGACCGCCATTCATCAAAGCACGAGCAATAGAGACACGCTGTTGCTGACCTCCTGAGAGCTGTGAGGGCTTATACTCAGTACGCTCACTTAAACCGAGCTTGCCTAAGAGCTTATGGGCACGCTCATCTCTTTTAGATTGGCGCACGCCTGCATACACTGCTGGTACTTGGACGTTTTCACGGGCACATAGGTGACCTAAAAGATGGTATCTTTGGAAAATAAAGCCAAAGAAGTCACGGCGTAATGCAGCTAGCTCATCAGGGCTCATATGCAAGGTATCTTGCCCCATCACCTGATAAGAACCTGAGCTAGGATTATCTAAACAGCCAATAATATTCATCAAGGTTGACTTACCCGATCCTGATGGACCGATAATGGCTACCATCTCTCCAGAATGGACAGTTAGATCAATACCATGCAAGACCTCAACTTCCGTATCTCCTGACTGATAGGAGCGACGCACATTCTTTAGCTCAAGCAATACACTCTCAGACATTGACTCTCACTCCAAATACCAATCAAACCATACATAAAAAACAAACACTCACCCTCAACGCTACAGCACCATAAGCCTGACGCCTGCTCTAATTAAAGCCATCTTAATTTGGGTCATAGCCTATAGGCCAGAACACTCATACTCCCAACCTCACTCCATTAAGATTAGCCTTATCTCATCACTCTAGAGTTAAGCATTACTTGGCATAGTTGGTCTTCTAAGAGTGAATCAGCCAAGCTTGTAGTTTTTTTACTTGTTGAGTGAGCCTTAGATTGACCTGTATGGTATGTAGAGTAGCGCTATTGTTCTTTGAAACAATGGGCACAAGCCCCATGCATTAGAACATACGAGGGCCACGGCGCATAGCAGAGGCGGAGGAGGCTGCAGTGGCCACATCATCGCCAATGACTAAAGGAATAGTGACATCAAAGTCCTCATTGAGCACTTCAATAAATTGGTCGTCTCTTACGCCGACTTTGATAGTCTTAGGCACTACTTGCTCATTAATGAGCTGATAGACAGTAGCACTGCCATCTACAGACTCATTTTTAATGGCAGCAATGGGAATAGCTTTGGCCTGTAGGGCCGAGGCAATGGTAATTTCCACCTCAGCTGTCATATCAATACGCAATATACCCTCTTGATTATCGACATCTAATAAGGCGTTGTAGTAAATAGCCTCACTATTACCCACACCACCAGAGGCACCACTAGAAGAGGTCTCAGCCGAGGCAGGAGCAGGATCGATAGAGCGTAACTTGGCTTTAAAGTAGCGATTTGGCAGGCCCATAATAGTAAAACGACACTCCATATCAGGCTTGATCTTGACCACATCTGCCTCGGAGATTTCAGCCTCCACTGTCATCGTCTCTAAATCAGCCAAGCGTACTAAGGTAGGCGTAGTTTGATTGGCATTGACGGTCTGACCCTCCTCTACAGGAATAGCATATACGGTACCATCCATTGGAGCCATGATCTTGGTATAGCCTAAATTGGTAGTAGCATCATCTACCGAGATCTTAGCTTGCTCGTATTGCGCATTGAGCGCCTCTAAATCGGCCAAGGCCATTTCATATTGAGCAAAAGCCTGCTGGGCGCTTTGTTTGGAGGTAGCGCCCCTTTTGAGCAAGTTTTGCTGGCGGGTATTTTCATCCTTGAGCATGGTAATTTGAGCTTTTTTCGAGCGAATTTGTGCGGCAATTACACTTTGCTCAGCCTGAGCACGGCGTAAATTATTCTCTTGAATCTCTGGGGCAATTTCGCATAGCAAATCACCTGCCTTGACCTTATCGCCTTTAACTACATAGAGCTTTTTAATCTGGCCAGACACCTGGGCACCGACATCTACCGAGACCTTGCCTGCAATCGTGCCTGTAGCAAAGACCTTTTGCTCAATATCGCGAATACTTGGAGTGGCACTCATATACTTAGGCGGTTCTACCTTAGTGGCACTATACAGGCCATAGCCTAATAAGGATAAGAGCAGAGCTCCTACTACTCCATACTTAATGACTTGATTCTTTTTCATACGAGAACAACATCCTTAATTAAGACCATGTCCCTATAAAGACACATGCCCTAGAGCCCCAAGGCCAATTACCAATACGAGTAAAAGCAAACAACTTACAACCATTATCAGCGCCCGCTGCAAAAAACAATAAACCTTGCGCCATTAAGTTATCTGCTACACAAAACTTAGAGCCTATAATCAAGCCTTTGCCTGCAGCTTTCAAACAAGTCTCCACACTTAGGCTTAAACCAAAGCTAAAGGAATTTGCTCAAGATACAAATTCTCCCTAGTAACAATGCAGCTTAGCTTAGGTAATATATGGCTAGAGCTGACTACTACTATACTAGATTATATAGCACAGATTTACCTTAGGAAGCTGCCAAGCACAAAGCTAAAGCTCAATCCCATCGCCTTGTCCTTGTGTAGCATAGTTCTCTACCCTACCTAAATTAAGAATCAGTACTATCTATATAGCTAACAAGCACCATGCTAGAGCCTAAAGAGAGCATCTTCTTGCCTTGGGGTATGGAAATAAATGCTTTTTGAGGGCAGGGGGCGGAAATTTCAGGGCTTTTAGCTATGGTTTTTTGTATAATTGCCCTCTTTAACACTGTGTTTTTCTTTGAGATCCTTGCACAAAGGAGAGCTTTTTTGCCTATGATTACCTTTGAATTACAACCTGGCCGCGAAAAGTCTTTATTACGTCGCCATCCGTGGATCTTCTCTAAAGCCATTGCCGCAGTTAAAGACTCTGAGACTAATGAGCTATTAGATAAGAGTAAAGTTAAATCAGGTACTTTGTGCAAAGTAGTAAGCAGCACTGAACAATTCTTATGCTATGCCCACTACTCACCAAGCTCCCAGATTGTATTGCGCGCCATCTCTTTTAAAGAAGAAGATGTCATTGACTACAATTTCGTCAAGCAGCGATTACAAGAAGCTATTGCCAGACGCGCTCCATTAGTGGCCCGCAATGATCATGGCATTCGCTTAGTAGCCGCCGAAGGCGACTTTATGCCTGGCTTAGTCGTCGATAAGTTCAATAATGTCATTTGTGCCGCCCTTTCTAGTGCGGGCATGGAGTCTTTGTATGAGCATATCTTCAAGGCACTCCATGAACTCAATCCAGACTGCTACTTATATGAACGCTCAGATGCCAAGTCCCGTCGCAAGGAAAACTTGCCACTGCGCGCAGGTTTAATTGATCCGCGTAATTTAAGCAAGGCCTATAATCTCAAAGACGGTCAAGGCAATGCCTTGCAAGACTCTAAGCAAATCACTCAAGTACAACGCATTGGTGCTGCCGAGGGCGAGTTGATTGCCTTAGATGAGGCTATTCCTGATACTCTATTTGTACTCGAACGTGGCTTGGTAGAAATTCCTATTGATGTTAAGAAAGGCCATAAGACAGGAGGCTATTTAGATCAAAGACAAAGCCGCTATCATACCTATGAGTTATGCCAAACCTTTAAAGCCCTCAGTGAAGATGGCAAGACAGGACCTAGCGTCTTAAATTGCTTCTCTTATACTGGCGGTTTTGGCCTCTTAGCTCTTAAAGGCGGCGCCAAGGCCGTTTACAATATCGATGTTTCTGAAAATGCCCTCAATGCTGCTCGTGAAGGTGTAGTGCACAATCACCTTGACCCAGGTCGCTGCAAGTTCATCAAACAAGATGTCTTTGAGTACTTGCGTCGTGAAGTAGCCAAGGGCACCAAGTTTGATATCGTAATCTTAGATCCCCCAAAGTTTGCAGAATCTAAGAGCAACTTAGCCTCCGCTTGCCGTGGTTATCAAGATATTAATCGACTGGGACTGCAATTAGTCCGTCCAGGCGGTCGCCTCTTGACTTTCTCTTGCTCGGGCTTAATGACAGAAGATCTCTTCCAAAAGATTATTGCCGATGCAGCCTTAGACGCTAAGGTCGAAGCCCAAATCATTACCACCTTGCGCCAAGATATCGACCATATCGTAGCCCTTCCCTGCCCTGAGACCTTCTACTTAAAGGGCTTTGAAATCTTAGTGAACTAACTAAGTTCATCCCTAGCACGCGCCCGCCTAGCGCCAGCGCGCCAGCGCGTGTGCTACTCCCTACTAAACTAGGAGCGCCCGCCCCTCATGCAGTAGGGAGCCTTCCAGCTAAGCCTAGCAGGCTTAGCTGGAGTCTACAACAAAACCTGCCTACGCTAGCCCTTTTGCCCTGCCAGACTCTATTACCTCGCTCAAGCACTGCTATGCCGTAGACACAATGCCACTATGGCTTACCTGCTGCCACCTTTCTACTTAGCTCATCCATACTCAGCGCCCTATAAGACTAGGATGCTCGCAGTTGTGCGTTCACCTAAGAGCCAAGAGACGTAAGCTTAGCAAAAGGCCGCTTAGCCAGAGCTTAATTCCTTGCTCCTTATTCCTCGTCTCTTGTCACTTTGGCATTAAAGTACCGCGCCCACCCTTGAACTTGGGACTTCCTGTAAACCTTTAAGCTAGCAAGGACTCATCAATTAGCACTATGGACTCTAAGGCAAGACTGGTAGGGCTTTTTTTATTTAGGCTAGTGCTTGAGAGTGCAAGATAGCGCGCATTCTTGCTTTGAAAGGCTATGCTCTGCATAATGATATTGTGTTGTACAATGAGATTTTTAGTAGGTCTATGCGTTGTATGGGGCTAGTTTGATGAGCACAATTAATCCTTTGCTTTCCATGGGTGATCACTTAATTGCTCAGCGCTTTGGCTATACCCATCATGGTCTCTATTTAGGTGATGGCAATGTGCTGGAGTATATTTTGCACGATGGTATTACCATTGTGCCTTTAGAGACCTTTGCCAATGGGCATGAGATCTATATACGCGAACATAAGAACGCCCCTTATCTAGGCTCTAAGGCAGTAGCTCGTGGCATGATGCGCTTGGGGGAAAATCACTACAATTTGCTCACCCGCAATTGCGAGCATTTTGTCAACTGGTGCATTGAGGGCGTAGAGAACTCAAGACAGGTCGATAATCTGATCCTAACGATTATTCCTTTCTATTCGATTTTCCAAAAGTCAGATTTTCTTAAAGGCTGTCTGAAATTCATTTTTGATGACCCCAGTGCTCTTGACCAAGCTGTATCTCGCATTAACAAACAAGATAAGCGCGCTTGTGATCCTTTTATTAGGGCAAAAGAGCTGTCTGAGGATATCTTTGGCTCCCAGCACGATGGGATTATCAATTTAGCTACCTTAATTACCACAGCTTCCCAATTTTCCAAAGAATATGAAGCTTGGGCAGAGCAAAATCCCCATGAGGGATTAAAAAAGTTCTTAAGCCGCTCTATGAACTCCATTGAAGATAGCCAAGGAATCACAAGCAAAGAGATTAATCTGGACAAGGTCGAGCGCGTCATGAACGATAGCTTTAAGGTCATTAATTTAGCCAAAGACCTGCTCCATAATCCAAACCCAGACTCTTCAACAAAGACAGCTCAGGAAAGCACCTGCTCAAGCGCTGCCACCACCCAAAAGACACCGCGCCCTTCAGCTAAGGTCATCATTACGCCTTATAGGGCCACTAAGGCAGACTCAAGCTCTCTTTCGAGCTCAAAGCGCGCCTCTCCTGAGCATCCTAGCGCGGCGGCCTATTTTGCTCGTCAAGCTCAAGAGCAGGCCAGCTCTAATAGAGTAGAGAGTCCTTTAAATAAGAGCAACCTGTCAGATCTAGAGCCTAAGAGCGCCCTGCCGCCTTCATGGGAGCATTGATCCTTAGGTCTTTGCCCATGCTGCCCCAAAGCTCGATAAGACTAGCTTAGAGTAAGCCCTAGCCCGTCATGCCCATAGCTCCCAGGGTATCACCTAAGCTGCGCAAATGATTTACTGTCTCGTTGTGGATAATCTTAGTGGTAGTTTCTAATTTGCGATTTAGCTTGATAAGCCTCTTGTGGAGCTTCTCATAGTTTTTGGAGTATACCCATTGCTTGGGGCCTTTTTTGAGCT
>Burrito_p2__coassemble_3654_pt1 | contig 6103 bp, 1 predicted proteins | sample Burrito_p2__metabat2_low_PE_016 | metagenome-assembled genome bin Burrito_p2
CATCCCTCTAATCTATTAGGCTGAGCTGATGTTTTGTCACGTCCGTACAGGTAGAAATTGACTTGGCTTATTAAACTCAAAGGCATAGTTGGATTTAGGCTCATAATTTTGGATGCCCTCAAAGCTCTGGCTCTTAAAACTTTGATCATTTAAGAACTTATAAGAATAATCTAAGATTTTTTGATAAGAGCGATAGTTTAATTTCAAGTGCATGCACTTTGGTTTTAAAGCCCGCTTCAAGATCTCGTAATAGGTTTGCGAGTTAATGACAAATTTATACTGTTCTGCACTCAGAGGCTGCTTGACTGCAAAATTGTTTGTATTACTAAAGGTCTGGCTTAGCGAATCACACATTTGCAAGAGCTTGTCATTATCTTTTGTTTGCTCCTGATCCTTAATGAGGCTGTGAGCCAAGTTACCCCAAAGTGGCGAGCGCGCACTATTGATTCTGTCAAAGCCATAGATGCTTTGATTAATGTCGCCAATAGTGAAATAGCGCAAATTGGTATAGCTTTGCTTGAGCAGCAATAATAAGTATAGGCGAGGGAAAGTAATATCTTGGAACTCATCTACCATTACATACTGTAAATCAGGCAAAATCTTGTCAAACAAGTTAGGCTCGTTTCTTAATTTCTCTAAGAGCTGCGTATCCCAATTATTAGGATTGATATCATTTAACTCTTGCCCTAAGCAGTATTTAGCAAAGCCATGGAAAGTGAAGATAGGAATCCTATAGGCTAAGGAGCCTAAACCTAATTGGTTAAAGAGGCTGTGTAATCTATTTTTAAGCTCTACGACCACAGCTCGATTATAGGCCAGTACCAAGATATGGCGCATCGGCACATGCTCAGACAACACCAGCCTAGCAACCTTCATCAATAAGATAAAGGTCTTACCTGCACCAGGACCTGCCATAACATTGATGCTATGCTCACTTAAAGACTCATCGTAGATAGCTTGCTGATCAGGATTGTCCTTAATCTTGCTCTCTAAAACATTTAAGGCCTTATTGGAAAGCTCATCTAATGCCTTTTGCTCTTTATCAAAACGTTCTAGGATTTTGACATAATCATCAAGATTTTGGGCAGCAAAGAAGTTTTTAATAAAATCAGAGTACTGTTTCTTATTAACCTGGGAGCACAAGAGCTCTAAGCATAAAAGACGCGCCCGAGCTACCTGCTCTTGAGTTAACAGAGCTTGATAGTAGTGATTATCTGTATTATCAATGCCGCTAATGGCAGGTAAAGGCTCTTGATCTAGAATTGTTAGTTCATAGCCTATTTCAAGGAGCTTAGAGCTATGGATTTGGCTTAGATTATTAAGCAGGTCTATCAGGAGACTAAAGTACCTAAAACCATGGACATATTCAGTGAAAAGCTTAGATTTGTCTTCATCTCCTTCTAGACGAAAGCGGAGCAGTAATTCACCGTAAAAAATATCATGCTCATCAAAAGAGCGAAGCAAATTCAAGTCAAGTAAGATTTGGGCCCAGTTAAAGTAAGGAGAATGCAAGTTTTGATAGACATAATTCATCACACAGCTTAAGTCATAAACCAAGACTTTAAAAAAGGTATAAATCGGGATAGAGCAGATATCTTTGTCCCTAAAGTGCCTTTTGAGGCGTGCAAAAGCAAAAGTAAAACTGCTTGTAAAAAACCTCAATGCTTTGGAGTAAGTAAAGTCGTCACATAGGCTATCATTTTCCAGATCTAGATCTTCACCTATTTTCTCCTTCCAATAATCTAATATGATGTCCTTGATTTGGTATTTGTGAGAGGCTAAATCTTGAAAGTTTTGGCACTTATATTTGCTCCACATATTCTTTAGCACTATGTAGAAGTAGTGTAAGGTAGGGATGTGGCTAGTGCTCTCTAAGAGATTATCATAATCAGGATTAAAGCTCTTGTTAATGCTATGTATGCCCAGTTTGATCTGAGTTGGAGTAGGCATGGTAATCAAACCTTCCTTGATCATGAGCAGTAAAGTGTTCAAGAACTCATAAAATTTAAGCTGCAAGCTTGGGTAGTTTTTCTGGCACTTATCGAGCTGACTATGATAGTCAAAAAAATTAAGTGGAATGGTGCCTTGCGGGGGCAAGTTTTCATCTTCGATGAACGCAGCTAAAGCATTGGCAAAGAGAATATTTGCGCTTTTTAGCTTAGCTAAATCATAACTCACCATAAATGGTACTTGTCTATAGTAGCCAAGCTTAATGCGTGAAAATTCCTCTAAGGTCTGTAAAATAATGCGCGGTTTAATATCGCTAGAGGCATGTCCTCTAAAGATAGGGTAGTTAATATGTTCTAAATCACGAGATACAATGTCTAAAGGCACAATTTTGTGACGCTCATAATCAGGATGGCGCTCTTTAAAATAGGCTTGGATAGCTTTTTCAGCAATTAAGACATCAGACCATCCGACTAATTTATGAGTAAGATGCTCTTTTTGATGGGCTAAATAATCTTTATCGAACAAGCATAAAGCTGGAATCTGCTTACCATTTGGAAAAGCTTTTTGGTATTGCTGCAAATCACGTCCTGCTCGACCTACCTCTTGGAGCAGATCTTCAATACAACTTGGTTGGCGATAATGGACTATATAATGGATATTAGGAACATCCATACCCAAACCAAAAGCCGACGTAGCAAAGAGCACATAGAGCTCCTTATCAGTATTGAGAGTATAATCATCTAGCTCTAAAGGCCAAATACTATGATCTTTCACCTCTTCGTCATTGGCCTCAATTACTGCCTCATCTATGTCTTGATTAGCAAAGCACTTATAGATTTTAGCTCGCGTGTTCTTGCCTAAACCTGCATGGTAATAGCCCACATGGTTAGCCAATTGTGCCAGAGCAGAGCTCTCTTGAGTACCTTGGCTAGCAGCCGCTTGGAGCGCTAGTTGGTTTAGAGCAAAAGCACATTCTCTACAGCCTTGGCGGTTTCTGTAGAACACTAACATGCGACTTTGCTTAAAATCGATATCGTGGAGCTTAATAAAGTCAGCAATCTGCTCAATACGCTTATAATCATCTTCTGCATCTTCAATGTATATATCAATGTGAGAGCGTATAGGATTATTGTTGCTAGCTTTATCCTCTAACAGAATAGGCTTTTGCAAATAGCTTTTAATGGAGTTGACTACCTGAGCGGTCATGGTAGCCGAGCACATAATAATCGGCACCTTTGGGCTACTTAAGGCCGCATAACACGCAATCTTTTGCGCAGCAAAGATATAGTCAGGACGGAAGCTTCGGCCCCATTGACAGATACAGTGAGCCTCATCAAAGATGATGTAGCCAATCCTTTTGTTTTGGAATAAATCTCTAAGTAATTCAGAAAATATGCTAACTCTAAAGCGCTCAGGGGTCACATAGAGCATACTCAAAGCGCCTGCTTGGGCTCTTTCAATAACCTGCAAATTTTGATGAAATTTCTTATCTGAGCTTAAAAAGTCCACAGCAAAATCTTTTGCTTGCAATTTGGTAACTTGCTCGGTGATCAAGGCTTTTAGTGGAGAAACCACAATGGATAATTTGCCTGGAGCGCCAAATAAGGCAGGACCTTGGAACAATACTGATTTACCCGAGCCTGTAGGCAGATTAATAATGTAGTCGTTTTGTTTGTTTAAGATTTTTTGCAGAGCTTCATATTGATATTGATAGAATTGATTGCCTCCAATTAGGCCTTCAGATATGCGCTGAATTGTCTCTTCAATATCAATATCTATCTTGCGCTTAGTGTCGTTTAAAAGAGCTCTTACAACCTCACGACTTTCTTGTTCTGCATGATCATCATCAAAAATAGGCAGCAATAATTTGCTATAGCTAATCGTGTTCTGATTGAGCCTTAAGCTATAGTCATTATCATCTAGGTTAAAGTCAATATCCCAAGCAAAAGTATCTTGCTCAAAGTTTGGTTCTAGCAGATAGACTTGCAAGACGCGCTCTAGTGGAGCTAGAAGCTGGGCTTGAGTGCTTAAGAGGGTATAAAGACCTTCTAGAATATAGGTGTTAGCTTGATTAGTGGCATTGATGTGAGATTGTTGTTGATGTTCTACAACGCTGCGACCTAAGTTATATAAATTAAGCCAAGCCTCACCCAAGATAGCCACTTGCTCGCTATGACAGAGATTACAAGCCCCCTGATAGAGTGCATGGGAGAGTTTGGTTAAGCAATTATCGATAATCAGGCAGCCATTATCTGATAGCAATAAATAGAGATAGGTAGGAGAGTTCATTATCTGAGCTAAAGTCAATACTTGCACCTTAAGTTCAAAGTATGACTGGAGCTTATGGACTATAGCTACATCCTCCTCACGGGCTACTACATAATAGCAATGCTTGTGCTTAAGATGTGCTAACAAATTACTAAGCAGCTTTAACTGGCTGTTCCAGTAATAGCTAATCTCACTTAAATTGCCAGTACGCCTATCTTCTGAGGTGCTGACGAGGTGAAAAGCACAGCTAAAGTTAGTACTACCTAAAACACTCTCAGGCACACAAAGATTAACAGTATGCTCGTGAAAGTGCTCTAAAAGAGCATTGAGATTTAAGTTAGGTCTTAAGCTTGAGAGATGAAAGCTGCCTTGATGGTTATAGACTACTAAAGCGCCATCATTTTCAAGCTTAATATCAGCTTGGTTAATGATATTTTGATAAGCCTCAAAATAGTTGTACTTGCAAGCAATCTCCTCTAAGCGCTCAGTATGATCCTCTCTTTCCTCTATGAGCTCGTAGTTCTGATCTAATATATAGCCCTCGTAGTTAACTACCATTAGGTGCTGAGCCTTATATAAGGCCTTATATGTAAGCTTACTATCTAAAGTAGTTAGATAAATGCTCTGTTGGTTCTGCACTGGCTCTTTAGCAAGACTAGTGAAGTTAAAGTTAGGACTATAAAACAGTGAGTTTTCTAGCTCCATTAAAGCTTTTAAAGACCAAGGTAGAGCGCAGATAGCAGGCGTTGGCACACTCAGAGCAAACATTAACAGAGCATAGCGCAAGAGCTCATTTTCCATAGGAGCTCTCATAATGCTCTGAGGGTCTAAGAGTTGATTTTCAGGCACTAGCAAGTTGGCCTTAGTGCTACGGCACAAAGGTCCTATAAGGTGTTGAGGCGCTAGGACTAAGTCATCAGGCTCTAACTCTACATGCTCTAAAAGGCGCTGAGCTAAGGGCTCATAACTTAACTGGTCCCATAAATTAGGATAGATATTTGCTTGATAAGAGTAGAGCTTATCGATTTGGTGGCTAAAAAACTCATTAATTGGCAAGCACACAGTACACCAAGCGCAATTTTCATCAGGAAACTTGCTGATTACAGGAGCGAGTATATGGTTAAGTTTTGTCAGCACTTGCTTATAGGGGGCTGTAAGATCGTTAAATTGGCTATGACCAGACCAATTGCAGCTTTCCATCAGCCTTAATTGCATTAAAGCTAAGCTCAGACGCAGCATTAAGAGATAGCTGCTTTTATTTTCTGACTTTATAAACTTCAACTCATCTTGGTTGACTAGGTTTAATGCCATATCTTTAATTGGCAAGCTAAAGAGGGAGTGCAGCTTAATATCCAAAAGCACTTCAACTTGCAAAGCACTTTCAATTACAGCCATATCAATAACTTTATAGCCCTCATAGACGCTTACATGCTCACCTACAATAAGAGTGTCTTGGCTAAGACTATGGGGTCTATAGCTGCGTCCTTCTAGGTCTAAGAGCTGTAATTGCGTATCTAGCTTATTAAGGTAGCGGATCTTGGCGCTAGACAAGGCGCGCTTGCAGTTTTGGATAAGCATAAAAGTCGCCTGCGAAGCATTTAACTTGCCTTCGGTAAACAGCTTGATTTGCATCTTAAGACTGGCCTTGTAGAAGCATAGTCTTTGGTGTTGAGGGGACAAAGTGCTATAAAAGCTATCCTCCTGTAAAGGCAAGATATTAAGGCAGGCATCAAAGAGCTGCTTATATGAGCTAGGATCGTCTTGGATTTGCTCAAATAACAGCAGCGAGATGGATATAGGATCAAATTTATATTGTGCTTCTATGCCCTGGGTTCAAATAGAGTTTGTTGGAAAACGTGGAATTTATACGAACCATTGGGAGAGG
>Burrito_p2__coassemble_3800_pt1 | contig 5896 bp, 3 predicted proteins | sample Burrito_p2__metabat2_low_PE_016 | metagenome-assembled genome bin Burrito_p2
GGCTTCCATATATCATAATTTTACAAAAAATTCAAAGTGGCTATAGGTATCTTACTTAATATCTCCCTACTTTCAAAGGCACTACTGCTGCCCTATTTACGGAACCAAAAGCTGCCTTGAGTAGGCACTTAAGCCATGCTTGCTAATGGAAGAGGCTATGGTAGAAAAGAACAGCTATGATGATGGTGGTATCAGGAAGCACAAAAGATCAAAGGGCAAGGGGGCTATAAGCCTCCTTGCCCTTTGGGTACCTTATCTAGTTCTTGCGAACTGAGTTTGATTGTTTTTTAAACTATTAGGCTGCTGGTAAGAAAGCCAAGAAGAAGGACAAGATACCAGAGTTTACAAAGTCGATGAACAAGGCACCTACGATTGGTACTACGAAGAAGGCCTTTGGAGATTGGCCATTAGCACCAGTGAAGGTTTCCATGTTAGCCATGGCATTAGGGGTAGCACCCATACCAAAGCCGCAGTGACCAGTGGCGATAACTGCTGCATCATAATCCTTGCCCATAATGCGGAAGGTAATGAAGTAAGCAAATAAGGCCATAACAATGGTCTGGACTAATAAGATAGTTACTAAAGGTACAGCTAAAGCAGAGAGCTCCCATAAATTCATGGTCATAAGAGCAATAGCTAAGAAGAGCTGTAAAGAAATAGAACCGATTACATTAATAGAGTGAAGCGGAACTGAACGGTGAGAGAAGTCCAAGAAGTTACGGATAGCAGCTGCCACCATCATAGGGCCTAAGTAAGCAGGAATAGTGATATTAACAGCAGATAAGCCTAAGATAATGAAGTGGCCAATACCCATAGCTACGATGATATAGCAAGCAGCGCTAAATAATAAAGGCTCGTCAATATTCTTTTGCTCTTTAGTAAGCTTGCCCTCTACGATATCAGGATTTTCAACTACGTGATTGATTTGCTCATCAGATGCCTTTAAGTTATAGCGAGCTAATAAGCGCTTACCGATAGGACCGCCGATCATACAGCCTGCAACTAAACCGAAGGTAGCTGAGGCAACAGAAACAGTTAAGCCTGCCTCTAAACCCTTATCTACTAATAAAGGACCGAATGCAGCAGAAGTACCGTGACCACCAGTTAAGGAGATAGAGCCAGTAGCTAAGCCCATGAAGAGGTTTTGGTCAAACAAGTAAGAGATGGAAATACCAATACAGTTTTGGACCAAAATTAAGCCAATGGAGCAGCCTAAGAATAAAGCTACAGCATAACCACCAGATAAAAGCATCTTAAAGGAAGCGGCAAAGCCAATGGTGGTAAAGAAGGCTAGCATCAAGAGATTCTTGAGCTGAGCATCGAAGGTAAACTGGAAGGTTCCAGTTTCGTGGCCAATTAAGGTAATAATGGAGAAAACGATACCGCCAATAACTGGGGCTGGAATAAAGAAGCGCTTAAGGATGGTGAAAATTTCCTTAATCTGGCGACCTAAGAGTAGTAAGACTACTGCAATCGCTAGAGTCTCCTCCATACCAAAAGTATAAGTAAACATGTACGTTACCTTCTGAGCAAATGAATGGAAAGCTAAGCCTATGCAAAGCGCTATCATGCTTGCTTAGTACTTCAAAGAGTAGCTAGTTAGGTCTTTACTTTATTTCAAGAGCAAAAAGCTAAATGGCCACAGTACTTTGCTGTATGCTACAAGCTCTGATGTCTACTAGTATTAATCTATGCCCCACTGTAGATAAGGGCACATTTTCCCTGCCAAGCAGTAAAAACTGCTTGAGACCTGGAAAACCTGCTGCAAGCAGAGAGAGTGTAAGACAGCCTACAACTTATGATTAGATAAAAAGAGATTGTTTTGCACAGTGCTCTGACAAGCCAAAGGCTTGCAGCTCGTGAGCTTTGGCTCGCGAATTAGATCCGCGCATTCTCATTTTCAAAGTTAACTCTAAACTCTGGTAGTGAAAAGAGCTTACAGTGCTTAGGAAAATTTGGAGCGTTTCTTTGCCAAAGAGGTTTTTCTAGGGCACCAACATGCTTGAAATATAAGGATTAAAAATCTTGTAAGCATGTGTGTTATTGACACCAAAGATTAGAAAAACTGCATTAATATACAGCAAAAAGCCTTGATGAAACAAGCCACTAACGCCCCAAGCTCGCGCATACAAGCCCTAATTTAAGGCACAAATGCCGCAAAATAGCGCTCTTGCTTACATAGCCCCAATACTAGTGCGCCTTTATAGTTCACTGCCCAAAATCAGGGCAAAAAGCCCCCTCAAAAAAGCAGCCCCCAAAACGCATCAAGGGAAGTTAAAACTAATCTTCCCTTGATATCAATTTAGCTCTACATGCGATAGCGGTCGTAGGCAGTAAACTCTAAGACAGTGACCTTCTTGGCAGCCGTAGGATAGAGCTTGCTTAAGAAGGACAATTGCTTTTGGGCTTCCTCTTGGTTATTTACTTGGCAATACCAGACCTTGTTATTAGCATCCCAACGATAGCCTGAGTTCTTAAGATTATCCTTGAGCTCAAAAGGAGCGCCATTGGCGTCGATACGATAAACCGAGCGTAAAGAAGAATCTAAGAGCATACCAAAGGCTACTGGCTCTAAATACATAAGATGGCATAAGGCTAAGCAATCATTGCAAGCACGGTGAGCATCATAGAAATAGCCCTTAGATTGCACCAAGAACTCGAGCTTGACACCATTAAAGCCAAAGTGTGCCCAGTCAACTTCCTTTTGGGAACAAGCCCAAGGCAAAGGCTGCCAGGCGCTAAAGCGACGATCGACAAAAGGACGATCAAAGCGGGCATTGTGAGCCACAATTAATGGTCTATCGGCGACAAAACGTAAGATCACATCATCATCAAAGTGCTGATCCTTGACCATCTCATTGGTAATGCCAGTTAGGGAGGTAATCTCCTCTGGAATTGGCACCTTAGGGTCTTCATAAGCATCATAAATGCGATCAATAGACAAAATGCACTTACGAGTCAAAGAGCAAGTGCAGCGTACCATGCCCAGCTCAATGATTTTGTCATTGACAGCACTCATACCTGTAGTCTCAGTATCTAAGAACACTACAGGCCAAGTTTGCTCATTTTCAATTGGCTCTACGAGCTTAATTGGCAACAGCTCTTGAACATCCTCACGAGTAATAGGCACACGCTCTAAGAGCTTGAAATCATTTGGATGCAGCTTAATATCGTCAATTCTATCTAAAGGAAACATTGCTCACTACGCCCCTGTATCAACTGGCTAATCAGCTACTAAGCTTGAGGTGAGATAGCAAAGCAAGAGTATTAGCCTTAATAAAAAGATACTAATTATTATATGTCCATCTAAAATATAATGCAAAATATATTTTTAGTTATCCTCGCGCGGTACTAAGTACATTAAGCAACGGCGACAATTAGTTACTACATCAAAGGTATGCTTGCCAATCTTAAGATAAAAGCCTCGAGTAGAGCCACCTACATCATGACAGAGGGCATGATTTTTAATTAAGCAATTACGGCAGGTCATAACGGCCTTGGCAATTAAAGGCTTAGGGGCCTCAAGCTTACCTCCCATGCCCTGTAAATAAAAGGCCTTAGCGCGCTCATTAAAGATTAAGCGCTCATCAATGCCGCCTAGCGAACTCATCAAGGCCTGCAGCTGCTCATCAGTAGCACCAGCATCCTTACTAAAGGCCTGTAAGCCACTAGCAGCCAAGCCCTTAAAGACATAGGCATCAGTAGAGCCATCTAAATAGCTAAGGCCCTGCTTAATACACTCACAACGTGGCAATTGGACGATGGCCAGATAATTTTGCAAAGCCTGACGGCGCAGCTGGTTAAAGAAGGACAAAGGCATGAGCAAGGACTCAGGCTCATCTAAAGTACAAGTAATAGCCTCACTGTCCAAAGACAAATGCTCATCGCCAAGCTTGGTTAATTTAGAGAGCATGACCTCAGCTTTTAAAGGAGTAAGCGCGCTGATATCAAAATCACTATTGGCACGCACAAGCTCTTCATGCACCTTACTGAGGCTCATTAAGATACCACCACTGCGCCCCAAGCTGTCACTAAACTTCAGGGAAAAGAGACCTTGCTCTAAGCTAATGTGAGCACTCAATTCCATCTTGCGCACCAAGGCCTTAGGCATATTGATGCTCTTAATAAAGATAGTATCTACATTGCGATTGAGCTTAGTGCCTACCTTGAGAGCTGGTACCTTATTTAACAAGTGCAAGCGCACCACCGCCCCAGCTAGTCCTGCCACACTCGAGCCCGAGCTTACGCTCTGGCTAAAGGCTGCGCCCTTGGCAGCTACGCTGCCCTTAGCACCCTGAGTGTGGTCGGCAAGCGCGCTGACCTTATTAGCTCTAAAGCCCGTGAGCTCGTCATGCTCATCAAAGAAAGTAAAGCTATCGCCATTAGATAAGGTGCAAGCTTGGGATAACTTTAAATCTACATAGCACTCATTGCCCTTAAAGCTCACCTTGACAATGCTACCCATGGCCTCACCTGTGCTCTTAGGGGAGCGGGTATTGATCATATTGGCATTGTCGCCTTGTAAGAAAGATGAGGTAAAGCCACGATTAAAGGTCTTGGTCACATCAGGGACAAAGTCATGGCTCATATAACCTGCAGAGGCGCGTGCATATTTACCCTGCGAAGCGGCAATAATCTTATCTAAGCGCTCTCTAAAAGCAGCTACTTGATTGACTACATAGTCACGATCTTTAAGGCGGCCTTCAATCTTAAAGGAACTAGCACCTGCCTCTACTAAATCCTCTAACTCATGAAGACGTAAATTGTCCTTCATGGACAATAGGTGACCCGAGGCCAAAAGCTCATCCCCCTTGCTTGGGTCCTTATCATCATGGTGATAAAAATCCATAGGCAGACGACAAATCTGGGCACACTCACCACGATTGGCACTGCGATCGGTCATGAGCTCTGAGATGTAGCAAATACCCGAGACACTGACACACATAGCACCTGAGACAAAGACCTCAAAGCGGGTATCAGGATAATGGGAGGTGAAGTTTTTAATTTCCTCTAAGCTAAACTCACGGGGTACTACTATTTGCCCAAAGCCTAACTTACGACAAAACTCGACTTTCTCTACAGTGTCGATATTCATCTGGGTGCTGGCATGGAGCTCTAAGTCTTGCACACTCTCCATAGTCAAAATAGCAGGATCTTGAATAATAAGAGCATCGACGCCTGCTAAACGAGCTTGAGCAATTAAAGACTCGACCCCTGCTAATTCATGATCATAGAGCAAGGTATTAACAGTCATATAGACGTGAGCGCCAAAGCGATGCGCAAAAGCACATAAAGCAGCAATATCTTCCATGCTATTGCCCGCCGCAGCACGCGCACCAAAGGAAGGACCACCAATATAGACGGCATCGGCGCCTGCCATCAGGGCAGCCTTACCCACTTCTAAATTCTTGGCAGGAGATAGTAATTCAAGCTTACGCACGCCCATCACAGTAATCACCTCTTGGAGAATAAAGACCTAAAACAATCAATGTGCGCTCATTCTATCAACCATCGAGGCCCAAACAAACACTCAAAGTCCCTAATTGCAATTTTCTTATCAGCAAACAAAGTATAAGGCTGTACCTACCGACATTTAAGCAGCCCCCTCATGGATTTAAACCTCACTCCAACTACTTCTCTTACTTTGGTGCCCTATGAGTCATAGGACTCATAGGTATCTTACGATAGATCTCTTACGAAAAAGATAGTTGGCTCAAGTTCATAATAGTACATGCATTAACTTGACTTTACTGCCATTTAAGCCAATAAAGCATTAATTTAAGCCATTTCTCTATGCATATGTTATGCGATAAGCACACTCATATAGACTCTATTTGAAGTTAATGCAAACTAGTACCGAATAAAAAACATAAACCTGTGATAGTTATTACATTTT
>Burrito_p2__coassemble_3942_pt1 | contig 5701 bp, 3 predicted proteins | sample Burrito_p2__metabat2_low_PE_016 | metagenome-assembled genome bin Burrito_p2
GTATGGGTCGTGTTTGCTATCACACCTGTGAAGGCAAGTGCAACCGTGGCTTCCTTGATGAGACCGTTGGTATTAACTCTGTAGAGCGTTTCTTAGGCGACTATGCGCTACAGCACAACTTAGCTTTCAAGAAGCCATCTCGTGAAACTGGTAAGCGCGTCTTAATCATTGGTTCTGGCCCAGCAGGCTTATCTGCTGCCTACCACTTACGCCGTTTTGGTCACACTGTACACATCATGGAGATGGCCAAGCAAGCTGGTGGTATGATGCGCTATGGTATTCCTACCTACCGTTTACCACGTGAGATCTTAGACGCTGAAATCCAACGTATTCTCGATATGGGTGTAACCATCGAGTACGAGAAGAAAGTCGAAGATGTTTTAGCTGAGAAGGCTAATGGCAAGTACGATGCCGTCGTTATGGGCATGGGTGCTTCCTTATCTACCAACGTAGACATCCCATCTGGTGACTCTACCCGCATCTTAAGCGCTTTAGAGGTATTAGAGAAGGTTTCTACTGATGGTGATATCCAAATCGGCCGTAAGGTAGCCGTTTATGGTGGTGGTAATACCGCTGTTGACGTAGCTCGTTCCTTACGTCGTTTAGGTGCCGAGCCTATCATCGTTTATCGTCGTAACCGCGACAAGATGCCAGCCAACGAAGAAGAAATGGATGGCGCTATTGAGGAAGGCATTAATGTTAAGTGGTTATCCACCATTAATGAGGCCTCCTCTGAGGGCTTAAAGATCGAGAAGATGAAGCTCGACGAGTCTGGCTATCCACAGCCATCTGGTGAGTACGAAGAACTCGCCGCTGACTCCGTAGTTTTAGCTATCGGTCAGAACGTAGATCTCTCCATCTTAAAGAACGTTCCAGGCTTAGAGTTACAAAAGGACGCTGTTACCGTCAACACCTCCACCTTTGAGACCACCTGCTCTGGCCTCTTTGCCGCTGGTGATATGGTTCCAGGCGATCGTACTGTAACTGCTGCTATTGGTATGGGCAAGCACGCCGCTCGTGGCGTTAACGGCTTCTTAAATGGCCGTCCATATGTCAAGGCTGAAAAGCACCCAGATGCTCGCTTTGAGGATATGCACCCATACTACTACACCGACGCACCTAAGAAGGTTCGCGCTCAGTTAGAGCTTGCTCGTCGTACCTCCACCTTCGACGAAGTTCAACACGGTTTAACTGAGGAGAACGCAGTATTCGAGGCACGCCGTTGCTTATCTTGCGGTAACTGCATGGAGTGTGATAACTGCTACGGTGTATGCCCAGATAATGCCATTATCAAGTTAGGTCCAGGCAAGCGCTATGAGTTCAACTACGACTACTGTAAGGGTTGTGGTGTTTGTGCTCAAGAGTGTCCTTGCGGCCACATCGAGATGGTTCCAGAGAAGATCTAAGCTCTTTTCTAAGCTACCTCCTTTACTAAGGCAGCCTGAGCAATTGGGCTGTCTTAAGGACAAACTAATTCTAATCTGAGAGCAAGGGCTTTGTGCCCTTCACTACTACAAGCGGGCCTCTGCCCGCTTTTTTATTGCCCACAAAAAAGCCTGCTATTTCAAGAGCAGGCTTTTTTTTCAAAAATGCTTTGAGCTAAAACGTTAAACTATGGCTCATAGGGATCATCTGAGCCCTCAGTTAAACCCATCTTTAGACGATCACGGGCAATACGGGCACTCGGAGGCAGAGGCTTTTGAATAATAAATGGAATTACAGGCTCTACCTGAGCACCAGGGGCAAAGCCAGGAGCAGCCGTTTGTTTGCGAGGCAAGGTCTTCATCACAGCTCGGACCTGCTCTGGGGTCAAACCGCCTGAGGAGGATGCATGCTCATAAGCGTTCATAGAGCGAGCAGGGACATTTTCTTTAGTGCTAACAGGCCCTAAATTAGTCTTGCCTTTAGTAATGGCCTCATGCTGACGCCCAAAGACAGCAGCTTTAATCGTATCTTTATCTAAATTAGCATGATTGGTGTCCACATTGGCCACTTCATTAAAGCGAGCATAACGCGGATCACTATTTTTATGATCACAAGTTGGCTCTTCATGACGGGAATAGAAAGCATCTAATTCCTCATGACTAAGCTCACGACCACAGACACAGCGCCCTGCAATAGGACGAGAGAGCTCATCATAGATGATGGTGAACTTTAAAGAGCCTGTAAGGTGATAGTACTTTTCTTCACCCTCGCGATGTCCATCAATGTACTCAGATTGGCTATATAATTCGCCACTTTCATAATATTGACGGGCCACACCTTCCCAAAAGCCATTCTTTAAAGACCATTCTTGTTCGACATTGCCATTTTCATAATAGGTGCGCTCTACACCTTCGGCTACGCCATGCGAGAAATAAGCCTCATGCTTTAACAGGCCCCGCTTGTCATCATCACTTAAGAACACAACTTCTTTTTGGCCAGTAATCTCAGAGGTGCGAGTTAAAGTAGCACCAGAGCTAGCTCGCGCTACGGCAGTGGCTTGAGCAGCAGCACTATCAGGGCAAATTGCACAGTCAATATTGTAGTACTCGCGATCAAAGCCATTTTTCTTGCCATCTGAGTAAGTGGTCTCACTTTCTAAATAGCCGCTTTGATAATAGATCTTACGGGTACCACTTAACTCACCATCTTGATAAGTGGCAATACGCTGCAGCTTGCCGCTTGGGAAATAGCACCTTTCAACGCCATGCTTGACACCATTTTTAAACGGGGTCTCATGGTTTAATTGTTGATTGTCAAAATAATTGCGCACTACACCATCAATGGCATTATTGATGTAAGGCACCTCAGCTACAATATGACCGTCAGAGGTAAAAGAAGAGGAAATACCATGGCGTACGCCGTGAGACCATTGGGTCACAGTCTTGATCACACCATTGGCATAGAACTCACGCTCAGTGCCATCAATAATATCGTTTTGATAGTAAGACTCGTGGCGAATAGTACGGTTTTCAGGGAAGAATTCTGTATCAGAGCCCTCACGCTTATCTAAACGGAAATTGGTCTCACTTTTGACTGTGCCACTTTCAAAGAAGTGTTTTTCTAAACCGTCTTTAAAGCCATCTACCCAAGTAACTTCAGCTTCTAATTTGCCATCAGGGAAATACAAGCGCTCCTTGCCATGCTTGATACCATCGACATAAGGAGTCTCCGAGCGAATTGCACCATTTTCAAAATAGGTGCGCTCTTTAGAGTATTGCTTAGGCCCTTTAGGCTTTTGTGCTGTCTTGACAGCAGCTTTTTTAGGCTCTGGAGCTGGTGCTTCATTTTCAGGCAAAAAAACATTAGCCAATGCTTGCCATGTGCTCATTTGAGACTTGGGCACATTACGACTAGGCTTCTTTTTCTGAACACCTTGAGTAGGCGCTAAGACTAATTTAGGACCTGCCGCAAGCATTAACTTGGCATCAGGATTTTCCTTTTCTTTAACGGCCATGAAATCCTCACCATCTCCCTACTATGCATCAGCTAGACTATTAGCTAATAAGATAGAGTGCTATTTTTCTTTCTGAAAAGTTAAATGTACCAACTGGCTCTCAGATGCATCTTGAGAGCAGACCTACAGCCAATTTAAAAGCTTGCCTAAAATAATAAAGAACAATCCAATTGTTGGCCATTTCTTTGACACACAGCACTTGCAAAGTGCTATAGCATTGCTGCTACTTATATTATATATGGATCTGCGCTCTTTGGTAGTGCGCTAAGTACCAGAGTTCCAAGAAGCTTGGCATACAGATGCCTCAACACCTCTTATATTACTAGGTGCAAAAAGTGCGATAGCAATACTATTAAGAACGGCCAAAAGCGGCTAAACTTAAGGCTTATCAGCCCAATACACGAGGTGTCTTATGTTCGAGAACTTTTTTAAAAACTATAACGATGATTCTTTTGAAGCCATAATCTTGGTACAGGCAATTTGGGGTATGGGGCATTGCTCTACTTATGGGGATATGAGTGCTGGGATGTTAGCCATTCACAAAAGTGATGGCAGCTTAATTGATGGGAAACTAAGACTAAGTTGGCCTGTAGCTTTAGATCAGAGTAAGCAAGCTTTTAAGCTCTTTAAACCTCTAGGTATATATAAGGTTCGACTTAGCTCCCATAAGATAGATCCTGACGAGCAAGATAAGAATTTACAGGCATACTGGGCAAACGACTATTGTCTACGCGAGGTCTTGCAAGAGAATATCGCAGATGCCGCCTTGCAGGACATTGCACGTGAGTTTAAGCGTGAAATTAGCTTTGTCGACCCTAAATTTGGCAAGCTCATTTTAGATAAAGACATGGAGCAGTACACGAGTCATATTGCCCTTGAGAACTTAGAGTTCATCTTATACTTAGAGCTCGATGCGCAAGATAAGCCAAGCTGCCAACAAAGCTTACACTGGGCACAGCAATTACTCTTAGAGCCTCAATTATGTGACAGCCAACTACGCGCCTATGCTGCTAAAGAACTCTTAGAGAATGCCCGTGACTGGCAAGATGATGCATCAGAATCAGAGGAGCAGGAGCTCGATGAGAAGAGCTTTATAGAGCGCATTGAGCTTAGCGAACTGAGCGTAGCTGCCGATGGCTCTTTTAGTGCCTTCTACGATGATGGCGATCTGTTCTATGGCCATGTCATTATTATTGAAGGCCAAGTGCCCAATCTCAAGCTCGAGGACGCCTATATTGCAGGCTAAAAACTTGCAGACCACCAATACGTGCCTAAGGAGAGCACGAATTATTAGTTTATTAGTGATGGGTTCAAATAGAGCCTGTTGACAAAGCAAGGCAAAATTGACTTGTGTGTAAGAGGGCTAATTGCAAGCATTTTTTTTTAAAAATTTGCACCAACACACACTGTGAAAACTTAGCACAGCATAAGCTCACAATCCGTCCTATACTATCGTAATAGGTTAATGTATTGTTAGTTTTTCTTAGAACTAAGCCTCCCTGTTCTTGCTTGGTTAGCATTTATGTGTTGGTTTAGCCTTAACTTAAGAGCCTCATGGCCCTATCTTCATTACATTTTTTAAAGGTAATTCACTATCGCGTAATGGCAACTTAATCGCTTCCATTCCCTAAATCATTACAGCGCGCTGGTTGCTCTACTTTTTTTAAAGAAAAGCTAACTGCGCTAAGGATTAAAAATGAGCAAATTCTCCTTCCTCCGCTCCTTAGGCGGCCTTTTAGTAGGCTTATGCTTGTGGCTTATACCTTTTAATGCCTCAGCTGAGGTTTTCCAATCTCATTTCTTCACTGTAGATCTAGAAAATAATTGGAGAGTTTCTGGATATCCACATAATATGCCGCACTCGGTTAATGTTAACTTCGTTAACCATAATGCCAAATCAAGCATCAATATCGTTATCGGCTCAGGACAAATCCAGCCTTATGCTCTCTTAGTCAATTTACAAAAGACCTTACGTGCTCAAAAGGCCAAAGTAGGCCCTATCGAACAAGAAAAAGGCATTTTATATTTCGAGTTTAATTTAAATGGCTTGGCAGGATTTTCGTGCTCTGCTACCAATGGTAAAGATGTCTCTAGCATCACTGTGCTTGGCAACCCACGTGCAGGCAAGCTCCTCTTGTCACGCATTGTGCCAACCGATCCCCAGCTCTTCCCTACCTATTAGATCTCTCCTTACTAGCATAAGCCCCCAATCGAGTAGGCCCTTTTCGGGCCTCTCACATCACCGTACGTACGGGTCCGTAT
>Burrito_p2__coassemble_3970_pt1 | contig 5660 bp, 2 predicted proteins | sample Burrito_p2__metabat2_low_PE_016 | metagenome-assembled genome bin Burrito_p2
GGCGATAATAGAGACCTTTTAGAGATTTTTAACTCATCCCCTTTTCAGAATATTTTTTATGACTTTAGCAATTTAGCGAGCATATCTGAGCCTTACGATGCGTCACTTAACTTAAGCGAGTGGTTAGATCGTCCTGTATGTTGCAAATTTTTTGACAACTGCCCATGTATTTGCTTTGTTGATTACTTTGATGATGTTGCCAAGGCGCTAACCATTGAAGCGCTTAAGGCGGCTTATCTTGATGTATGCTCTAGCTTTGGCCCTAGTTTATTTCTAAAGCATAGCATAGAGCTAGTGCGCACTGTGGCTTCTGGTATCTTTAACTTCAAGGAGGGCAATAGAGCTTTTACGCACTTTTGTAAGTCTGTGCTCTTACCTTTTGAGGACTTCTTATATCTCGAACGTGCAGGCATGCTAGAGCTAGAGCAAGCTAGCTAATTTACTTGCACCTGTTAAGCTAGGTTAAAAGCTCTTACTCTGTACTTATCTTGTACCTGATTTTTTAGAAAAGGCGATATATAAGCCAAAAATTGGCTTTATTGGTGACTTATCATAAAGATAGCCGTTTGACTCAGCTTGCCCAAGAGCTCTATGAGACTTATGACAAGAGCTATCTTATGAGTATCTTCATGCTCGCCTTGATTCAAGATAAGCCTGAGCAGGTATATGAGCGCTTTAGCCCCATCTTAAACACCTCACAAAGCATCTTTTTGTACCATGCTTTAGCACTTTTAGACTATAGGAGCTATCCAGATGACTATATCTATAAGCGCCCTGAAGTAGAGGGCTTGCGTGCTTTAGTCTTTTGGGGAGAGTATAGCTATAGCTTGTATGATTATCGCTTTGTTTTTAAATGCACCGTGCGCTTAGATGAGCGCTGGCTTTTTGATTTGGCCGCTATCAAGCCTGATCACAATATTAAAGTCACTTGGCAAAGCTACAATCGCTCAGGCATATTAGCTGAAAGCTATGATGAAATGCTCATTAGTCTGCTCCCGCTCAAAATTACCAATCCTAAGCTTAAAACCGTGCTTAAAGACTACTTTAGTGCTCGTGCGCGCATGATACCAGTCTTTCCGTCGATTACTGTCTACAAAGATGCAGCGCAGCGTTTTGGCTTTTAGTTGCCATTAAAGTGAGAATATTTCTATGAATCAACAACTAATGCAACCTGACTTTAATCACTTAGAACCCAGCGTCAAGTTGGCACTCATGGAGCGTATTGCTAAGCGCTATGGTCTAGAGTTTTTAGGCATGCAGACCTTTGAGCGCTATGGCAAATCCTGTAGTACTGGCCGCTTTGTAAAGAGTTCTCATCGAGCTTTAGAATGGGTGCTTGTACCAGGCGCTACAGTTACCTTAGGCTGGGAATGCTTTGTTGGGGATTTAAATGATGAGGGCAAAGCTGAGCTTGAAGAGCTATTTGATGAATGGGGAGAGCGCCAAGATATCACCAATTTCATTGGCTCTTTTATGTGCCCTGTACGTGAGGTCACTATCGGCCCTATGTTAGTGGCAACTGAGCTCCAAGAGGTAGGCTATGAAGCTATTGAATTAGAAGATAAGCGCCTGAGTCAAAAGGAGCGTCAGCTCTTTAAAGACTATATGTCTAAATCCAAAGAAGGCGTGGAGCTTAATTTACATCACCGCGCTCGCTTGGTTAAAGAGGGCGCTTCTTATCAGGCCTATCTATATCAAGACATTACCTACCCAAGCCTTAAAGAACATTTAGCCTCCCAAGGTCTGTCCTTACCTACAGCCGATGAATGGGCTTATTTATGCGGCGGTGGTTGTCGTACCTTATTCCCCTGGGGTGAGGGTATAACCGAGAGTCTAAAGCTCTATCACTTTGCAGACAGTAATGATGATAGGCACTATGACTTACACGAGCCTAATTTCTTTGGCTTAGCTATTGGCTATGATCCTTATAAGCGTGAGATTGTCGACTCTTTGAGCTTTACCACCTGCGGCGGTGATGGCGGTTGTAATATTTGTGGTGGCATGGGCCCGCTCATAGGCTACTTGCCATGTGCTCCTCATTGCAAGCCTCAAATACACAAAGTTGAACTCATTAATAATGATTATGACTTCTATCGCCCTATCATAAGAGTGGCATTAGAAGACTAATTAACCTCTAACCTCTCAAGAGGAGCATCATAAGGGCGCTGCTCAAGCAAAGGCCTAGCTTTTGCCCCCAAGTAAGCTACACCTTTATCTGAAATATAAGTACCTCATAGCTCTAAGCGCCCGCTCCTGCTGCAATGTCATTAAGTCCTAAGTATAATTAATCTATGAATATCCTTAATATACGGTTCAAATAGAGTTTGTTGGAAAAGGAAGGCAAAATTGACGTACTTGGTAGTACAAATGTCTGTTTTAAGCCGTTTTAATATTGAATTAACAATGATCTTGGCCTTAAATTGGGTATTTTCCAACAAACTCTATTTGAACCAATATACTAACTTGCCTATATTGTATTGACTAGACCACCTTAAACACCCTATGAAAGGTTTACCTTAGGCCTTAGGGCTAACCAGCTAAATTACCCCTCCAAAGCTAACTCAAGCTAACGAGCTAAACTAAAGCCATAGCTATAAGCCAGATATCCACATCAAAAAACACCCAAGCATGTTTCCAGTAAGCCCCCACCCGCCCAAGGAGTCTTATTAGTTATCTCGCCACCATGCACCCACCTTTAAAGGGACAGATACTCTAATATGCCTCCATTTTTCTCTAAGCTAGGCTCCATCGCCATCAATCTTGCACGTTACCCTCGCTAAAAGGAGCACCCAAAGGGGCGCTCAGAGCTTGTGTTAAAACTTAATATATCTAGATAAAGCTTATTTATCGTATTTATTTAGCTTTTAGTAGAGTTATGTTGTTTTGAGTGATTTTAGCTAAGTTATAGCACTACTTATGGCAAGCATGCTCCATAAAGATAACCATAAAAGTAGCTGCTGGACTTTTAAGATAACAACAAGATAGGCAGGTAGCTCTTAGGTATTCTGTTAGCCAATGGTTGGTACTGGCAGCACAAGTACCTCTATAATAACGGACACATCGGAGATTTGTAATGAAGCTAAGCCTTTGTTAGATCCCTAGTCATAAAGAGGCATAAGCTTAAGCTTGATGCTGCTGGCTCTTAATTTCTACTTGCCTTTAAGTTTAAGTTAGCAGATGATAGGTAGAATCTATAGGCAGGTCTGACAGATACCAGCCAATCTTCAAGCTTATCCTTAATGAATCGCTGTCTCTACTCGTCTTAATTCTCAGATTTTCTTAGTCCCAAGTAGCTGCCATCTAATGAGCTAACAAGGAGGTAGTCTTAAGCTTGACTCCAGCGCCATCCTGATTTGATAGGTAGCTTGGAGCAGACACCCTATATGAACAAGGTAGGTAAAGTAGTCACATACCAGAAGTCCAGTAGTGCATTACCTAAAGAATCCTCTTAATGAGCTCATTGAGGATAGTAATCAAGCATGACTGCCAAAGCTAAGTTCATATGCTCAGCAGCTCTGCTTGGAAAGTTTGGAAGTTTTGCATTTCTCCAAGGTTCAGAAGAACAAGACTCTAAACACCAATACCAAGGCATTTAAAGCGCCCGCCCCTTACCTGACTTTAAGTCAGTTCATATAGCAGTTAAGAGTGAGCACTTGGTAGTGCAACTGTCATATCACCATAGCCACCCCCTCAAGCATCTAAAGCTTTTGTATCTCTGAACCTCCTCCATATGGTCAAACCATTACGGCTCAACCATCATATCTACAATAAGCAATACTCCATAGCTGTCCATATTTCCATTTCTCCAGATAAAAGCGCTCTCAAAAGAACAATGTATCTATATAAAGCTTATTTATCGTATTTATTTAGCTTTTAGTAGAGTTGTGTTGTTTTGGAGATTTTATTTAAGTTATGGTACTACTTAATGGTAAGCATGTGCTATAGGTGCTTAGTAAAAACAGCTGCTTAACTGCCCTTAACTTAGTGTGCTAAAAGCGCAGGAGCGGGCGCCTAACAGTACAAAAGGGAGGCATTATTATGGATAGCGTTATGAGCAGAGGCTCATGGTGCTACTGCTATAGGAGACCAATAGGTATCGTACCCATATCAGGCTTATCTTAATATAGTAGCCTCAATAAAGTACCTAACCTACATCTACAAGGGCTTGGGTTTATATAGGATAGATGTTTGAAAGCATAGGGAGTCTTGGGGAGTCTTTATCCAAGAACAGACCTGACTATTTGTTTGCACCTGTCCAAGAAAGAAGGTAGCCCTTAAGCTTTTAAGGCGGCACCTATTAAGCAGCGAGGAGCGATTCTTATCCTGAGCTTTATCTGGCGCTTACTTATCGGGTATCCCCAGAGCTGCTGTTCCTAAGTGTATATTAGCTCTGGTTTGCTCAAGGTATAGAGGCGGCTTATTCTCAGGCAAGCATCCATGTCTCGTATTCCATTGGTGCCGTTTAGGATCTTTGAGTTGTATAGGTTGAGATTGTATAGAGGCTAAGGCACAGATGTAGCCTTTAGCTATGAAGCAGACTGACCACTGAATACTTATAAAGTCCAAAGCTTATCTTTGTTGGGTATGACCATTTACGCCCGCCCTTGGTAACGGGAAATGAGATACCAATTAAGTAAGATTAAGTAGGAGACATCTCATAAGCCGCAAATCACGAGTCTGATTTAGGCAGTTATCTTGGCCATACTTATCTGGTGCACTATAGATAGCTTGGTTTAAGTCTGCTAGGTAAGCAAGCTCACCTAAGGTAAGGTACAAGACCTCAGGCTTAAAGCCCCCCGTAGTATTGGATCACCTTGATTACTTGTTTACGCCTGCCCCAAGTAAATAGACACCTATTAAGCTTAAGGAGTAAGCTCCTCATAAACCGCTAGTCGGACTGATACTGCTATTTATATGGAGCATCCTTATCATGATCAGGACGCCATAACCAGCTTTGCATCAGTTGACCCTTGCCAAGTTTTACCTAATGCATAATAGGTTTAGTCTCAGATAAACGCCTAATCATAAAGTCCTATCCTATTGGATGTTTAATGGGCTTTGGTTTAGATGGGAGATAGTCTTAAGTATGCCTTGTGCCAAAGTTATTCAAACACCGCTGTCGCAAATTATCATACCGCACAAGCTGAGGCTAAGGCTAGGGCTGAGACAAATGGTCAGTTAATGGGCTCTTGGAGTTAAGTCTATAGGGACTATGTATATAGATAGGAGCATTGACCTAAGCCTAAGCTAATCATGTCATGAGGTATATAAAGGGAGCGGGCGTAAACAATCATACTTAGCCAGCCAATAAGGTAAGGGTCATTGCTTGGGCTGAGAGCGCATTAGCAGGTTTAACCAGTTTTGCTCAAAGCTCCCAAGGTAGTACTTAATAGGGCAAGAGTAGGACTTAAATAAGGATAAGACACCAGTATGATAGTCTTATGCTGGCACCTATTAAGCTTATTCACTATCCAACCAAGGATACCAAGCAAGGAAATTTTGGCCTGAAGCCAAGATTATAGCTGTAGCCTATAGTCATTGTTTGACTGACAATATCCTACTTAAGTAGGTGCAAGCTTTTATTTAGAGGCAGTTTAGTCTGAAGGAGCTATCTAGACTGTTAGACCAAAGCCTCCAAAGTTTGCTTGCCAAGCTCAGTT
>Burrito_p2__coassemble_4254_pt1 | contig 5316 bp, 3 predicted proteins | sample Burrito_p2__metabat2_low_PE_016 | metagenome-assembled genome bin Burrito_p2
AGACAGCAGAGATTGGGCTCATGCCAGCCATGTAAGAGATATCGTTGTTCTCCTTGATAGCACGAGGAGCTTGCTTTGCATTAACGCTAGACTCTAAGGTGGCGCTATAGACAGCAGAGATTGGGCTCATGCCAGCCATGTAAGAGATATCGTTGTTCTCCTTAGTAGCACGAGGAGCTGCCTTAAGGGCAGTGCTCTGTGGAGCCTTGGCTTTAGATTGCTCTTTAAGGGCAGAGCTTAAGACGCCTGAGATAAAGGACATGGCAAAGCCCATGTGGAAGTTGCTGTCGGCAACAAAGCCCTTAGGTAATTGCTGATAGGCTGGGTCAAAAAAGTTTTCTTGCTTAGCAGTATTGTCTTGCTTAGCGCAGGTTTGAGCATAGATGATGGAGCTAATTGGGCTCATGGCAAAAGAGGAGTTGAACTTTTGGGCATCGCTCTTGTTTGGAGCGGAGAATAAGGCCTGAATAAGGGTGAATAAAGTGTTCATTGTAGTTTTTGCTCTTAGGGACTTATGTGTTCCCTAGTAAAGTGTGAAAGCTGGTGGTCTTACTAAAACTCTGTATTTTTTGTGGCTTATGCCTAAGGCTTGCAATACGCTTGAGCTGTGATGATGAGAGTTTTAGTTTTAGTTGATGTTTGTAGCTACCCTAAAAGGGGCTTTGCTTAAAACTATAATTAAGGACGACCAAGTTGCACATTGTTATGATAATTCCAGTGCTTGTTTCTGGGCAGAAACTCAGAAACTACAAGGAAAAACTTAAGCTTGCGATCTCTATATGATCTGTTCTGCATTGCTTGAGGGCTTAAGTTAAACGGCAGTCAATTACCTTTGGTGGGGTGCCTTGTCTTCTTAAGCATGTGGCCAGGAAGTTAAGAAGCTAATAATTGTCCAGCATTTTTGAAAATTTGCTGATAGTTTGTAGGGCTACACCTTAAGGCGTTGTTCATTGACTACGGCCTAATCTTAGCAAATATTTGTGAACCGAATCACTTTTTACTTTGTGTGAGATATATCACAAAAAATTGGGAAAATCGGAAAAGCCATAAAAAAGGCAAATGTGGCTCAGAGTAGTGTGAAAATATTTTTACCAAATTACGCACGTAATTTTTGCTAAATTGAGTGTAGGGCAGGTATCTGAGCTAAAGAAAGGGGATATAAATGGCTACAGAGCAATACTTTGATAGAAAAAGCGGGCGCAAATTTTATGTGTCCATCCTCACATTATGCAGAGGCTTAATCTAGGGCTAAAAAACTAAGAATTAAGGTCATTTTTGCTAGCTAAAGCTGATAAACAAGCCAAATGAAATAAAATTTCACAAAATCAAGGGGAAAGTGGGTAAATATGAAAAAATTCTGTCGCGATCACAGGAAATTGTAGAGGGTAGTGATAGCTCTAACGCTTAAATAAGCGCAGTGGGAGGTTGGAGTAAACTTTTACTCCAAAGTAGGACAGCCATCTTGCTATACTGGATGTAAGGACTTATGGTTCTATGCAATGGCAAGAGCTCGTGTCTTGTTCTCTCATAAAAGCCAAAGTTTTGCTGTAAGAAAAGAAGGCTGTGGTTAAATGTGTTAAGCCTTTTAGCATTTAGCTCACTATTGCCACAGCATCAACAGGGGGCTAAGGAGAGATCTTGGCACGCTAAACCTCCTTACAAGCCAAGACAGGAGAGGCGTCTCAAGCTGATAAAGCATGTGATGCTGATGCGTAGGCGCTTGGGCAAATTAAACAAGGAACGCGCTTGAGCCTTATCTGAACATTTAAAGAGAGGTGCTTGGGTGTTAAAGAAGGTTATGAATTTAAGAGAAGTATTAAATGAGGCTATAGCTTTACTGCAAGAGAGCGGCTCTGAGAGCCCTAAATTAGATGCCCAGCTCTTATTAATGAAAGTATGTGCCTTAAGTAGGGTGCAGCTCATTACTCATGATCAAGATCCCATTAGTGAAGAGCAATATCAGAGCTTTAAGCAGCTTGTCGCCTTGCGAGAGCAGGGGCACCCTATAGCGCATTTATTAGGGGAGCGTGATTTTTGGGATCTGACCTTAAAAGTAACTCCTGCTACTTTAATTCCTCGTCCTGATACCGAAATTTTAGTAGAAAAGGCTTTGGAGTTAATTGAGACTCATCAATACCATACAGTCTTAGATTTAGGCACAGGCTCAGGTGCCATTATTTTAGCTCTCAAGCACAGTGCCCCTTATATTGATGCCTATGGCGTAGATTTATCGGCAGCTGCTTTGGCAGTAGCTCAAGAAAATGCCTCTCGTTATAACTTAGAGGTAGCCTTTAATGAGGGCTCTTGGTTTGAGGCTTTGCCTAAAGATAAAGAGTGGAATGGCTTTTTTGACTTGATTGTGTCTAACCCTCCTTATATTGAAGCTAATGATGAGCATTTAGGCCAAGGCGACGTACGCTTTGAGCCTTTAAGTGCTTTAGTTTCAGGCGCTGATGGACTAGATGATATTAGACAAATTGCTCATGAGGCGCTTAAGTATTTAAGACTCGGGGGGTATTTACTCTTTGAGCATGGTTATAATCAAAAAGAGGCTGTGCAAGCTATCTTACGCGCTGAGGGCTATGAGAGTGTTGTTACCTTGCAAGATTATGGGGGTAACGATAGAGTCACCTTAGGCTACAAGGCTCATTAGTTTATTGGGTTGATTTTGTTGAATTTAATTGATTAGGGAGTTGATGTTTATGAGACAAGTGACAGTAGGCAATTTTGCTTTAGGCAATGATTTGCCTATGGCCGTCATTGGTGGTTTAAATGTCTTAGAGGATTATGATTTAGCCGCTCAAACTGCTGAGGCTTATTTAGAGGTCTGCTCTAAGTTAGGCTTAAACTATATTTTCAAAGCAAGCTTTGATAAGGCTAATCGCTCTTCTTTACACTCTTTTCGTGGTCCAGGCCTCAATGAGGGCATGAAAATCTTTGAGCGCTTAAAGCAAGAATTTAATGTGCCAATCATTACTGATGTCCATGAGCCATATCAATGTGAGTTAGTGGCCCCTTATGTCGATATCTTGCAATTGCCTGCTTTCTTAGCCCGTCAAACTGACTTGGTCAATGCCATGGCAAAGACCAATAAGGTCATTAATGTCAAAAAGCCTCAATTTATGGCTCCTGCCCAAGTAGCTAATATCATGGAGAAATTTGCTGAGGCCAATAATGATAAGGTCATGCTCTGCGAGCGTGGCAGCCAATTTGGCTATGATAATTTAGTTGTAGATATGTTGGGTTTTGGGGTCATGAAGCAAAGCTCTGGTAATGCTCCTTTGGTCTTTGATGTTACTCACTCCTTACAGTGCCGTGACCCTAATGCCAAGGCCTCAGGTGGTCGTCGTAGCCAGTCTTTAGATTTGGCCAAAGCAGGTGTTAGCCAAAAGATTGCCGCTATCTTCTTAGAGACCCACCCAGATCCAAACAAGGCTAAGTGTGACGGCCCATCTGCCTTACCTTTGAGCTTACTTGAACCATTCTTAACTCAATTAAAGCAATTAGATGATTTGGTCAAAAGCCAGCCTCATTTGCAAATTGATTAACTATACATCCTAGATGTATAGCCTGCATAGCAGCAGGTATGCTAGATGAATTTTAGCAAGCCACTTTCTTTGATGGTCTTAAGTTGCCTTTAGGGTGCTAAGGCTTATTGAGGAAAATGGCTTGCTATTTTTTTTGTTTCTAAGCCATGCATTTGGTGCATAGCTCACGCTTTTTCGCTAAAATACACTCCTACTTACGACTAGTGACTAAAGCATGCAGGGAAACTCATAGGCGGTAAGGGCATTTAGAGCTATACAGCAAAGAGCTTGCTAACTTGCAGCTAAGCTTAGCTAACTACACTAGATCTAAACTATGTTTTTATATTGGATGAGGCATTTTCTTCATGCTTAGTAATAGTAATCCTGTAATAGGAAAGTCTTTTTTATTATCTTCCTTGTGCGCAGCTATTTTGGTAACTGCTTGTAATGACTCTAATGCCACTGCACAAGACAATAAGAGCACCCCAGTAGAGCAAGGTGCTTTGGCTAATAGCACTACTTTAGTTACTAGTGTGGCCGATATCAATCAGCGCAATCATGTGTGCTTTACTATGGATGTCAATAATGTCAAGTGCGTTTTAGGCGATACTGTAGCTTACGTGCCACAGCCAATCTTAGAGGAAGAAAAGCAAGAGGCTAAGCCTGATAATAAAGGTAAGAAAGCTAAGAAAGAAACTAAGGAAGAAAAGGCAGAAAAAGAAGCTCAAGCTCAGTTAGCTGCCAATCAAAATGCCTTAAATGAAGCTCGCTCTTTAGTCTTTGTAGCTAAGTACTGCGATATGGAGCGTCCTGTAGTCTACTCTAAAGAAGGTGTAGCTTGTACCTTTAAGCCTCATGCTTTATACGATGCAGGTGCCGTAGCTGAGGCTACCCAATATCAAATGAATGTCTTGAGCGCCGATCAATTCTTCAAGGAAGTAGCAGCCATTAAGGGCGTAGAGAAATTTACCAACCCTGCTTTTGGTACCCACGGTGGTTATCGTATTTTCTTAGAGCGCAGCAGTGCTAAAGATGGTATGAAGATTGGTGCTGATACATCAGCTCGCATTATTACCAAGCGTATTGATATGGAAGGCAATGTGTTAGGCTTCTATCACGAGGAATTAAACTTTGCTAACCTCAATCCGCAAATGCGCATTTTAACTGAGGGCTTACAAGCAGGTGATCACGTCAAGTTAGTCTTTGATACTTCCTTACAAAATGAGCAACCATTATGGCGTACCTCCAGCTTAGAGTTTGGCAAGCCATATATTTGGGAAGTAGAGGTGCAATCCGTAGGCCCAGCCTTAGTAAAAATGCAAACTAATACCCCAGCTAAATAGCTTAAGCTCATTGTCTCTTAAAGTTCACGGACAAGAGCAAGGAGAGCATTACAATCCTCCAGCCCCAAGGAATCTTCTTGTGTGTTCCTCGTGGCTGAGTTGTTTTTACAAGGGCATTCTCATATCGCCTCAGGGCCCTCTATTGATAGAGCTACTGGCAGAAAACGTAAGATACCTATGAGTCCGTTGACTCATAGGGCACCAAGCTGATTCTGATATGCTTTACTACTCAATACTGGTTCTCTTTAGAATCAAGTAGCTTCATATGTTATATGATGTATCCTTTCTTTCCTATTTACATAGGATACAAGAGAACCTATAACTAGGCACAAGTACCTACAGCATTTAGCTCGGTTTGTTGTGAGTTTAAAACAACATTTTTTCTGATAATACCTCCTCTAGGAGGAGGGTGCATTATTATCAGACATTTTCACTCGAGGTAGACA
>Burrito_p2__coassemble_5355_pt1 | contig 4295 bp, 2 predicted proteins | sample Burrito_p2__metabat2_low_PE_016 | metagenome-assembled genome bin Burrito_p2
GGTTATTAACCTGTGTAACTTTGGCAATTTGCACCTCATTGTGCAAGTTAAATTCGCCATCAGAGCCCTCTGCTTGAAAAGACACATCTGAGGCTAAAGCACGCTTGAAGTTATAGCCTGCATTGCCAGCGCCACTGTGCTCCTTAAAAGTAATATGCTCGGCCTTGATATTTAGGTGCTGAGCTCCAGCACCAGATAGAGCCTTATCGACTAAGAGCTTGTCGGTCTCTACAGTAGCGCCATCAGTTGGGCGGACAAAGACCTTGCTATCGCTATTGTCAATAGTATTGCTAAATTCAATATCATCGAATTTTTGGGCTTGATTTTGAGCGATTTGCTCATCCGAGCGCTTGAGATATAAGCTGCCGCCCTGATTTAATTCAACACGGCCCTTGTAAGCTCTTTTCTCTTGATCTGCATCTGGAGGTAATGGCTCTTTATCACCCTCTAAAAATGCCATTAATTGCTGCTTTTGCAGCATCATCTTGGCTTGAATAGAGCTATTGCCAGAGCCTACAACGACACGGCCACTATTATTCTTGGTGCTCTTGATTTTCATCTCAGAGCCGAGCTCTAAAGTGCCTTGACGCACCTGCATGGTAGCGGCTTTTTTAGTGACATTAAAGTCTGGGTTTTTATTAGGCTCTATCTTATTTTTATCAAAGCCTTGAATCTCGATAGTGCCCTTGTCCATGACTAACTGGGCAGAAGTATTTTCTACTGCAGCAAGGGTTTTATCGAAATCAAAAACGGCAGTACGGCCACGGTTTATATAATCGCTACCTGCTTTACCTTGATGAATTACAACATTAGTACCAGTAGTAGTGCCACGAGTGCGGATAGAACCATCACCATGGAAAAACTCTAATTGGCCCCCTTCGGCGGTTAAGTTGCCTTCAAGTTTGGCATTTTCTGCTGTGTGACCACCAAAGCCAATCTTACTCTTTGCGCCTTTGAGAGTAATATTGGCATCTGAACGGCCTAAAGTGGCGGTGCCTGCATCCTTAGTACCAGCTTGACCATAGATCTGTACTACAGCGTATTTGTCTTGATTGCCACCATCAATATTGATTTCATTGGCAGATAAACGAACATTACGACCGCCACCATAACCAGATCTGAGGCGGATCTCACCTTGATTGACATTGACTTTGCTTAAATCAATTTGGAACTCATATTGGCCGCCTTGACCGTCAAAAGCCACAACAGGCTTTTTGCTTTCATCTGTAGCATCAAGAGTGAGTGAGCCATTGCCCTTTAAGCTGCTCTTTGGCTTATAAGAAGCAGTCATGGTATGAGGGTTCCAGTTTTCACTGGAAGTTACTTTAAGGTCTGCATTCCACTGGAGATCGCCTTTGACATTGAAGTTTTGTGCCTGGCCGCCAGAAGTGGCAAGAGTTAAATCAGCACCTTCCTCTTGAAGCTGCTTTAAGTCAGTTAACTCAGTGGCTTGGACTTCACCGACACTTACGGTGCTTAAAAAAGCGGTACTAATGACAGCACTGGAGGCAAGACCCTTGATATAGGCGTCTTTAAAGACGGCTCTATATTGGGCAGATAAGAAGGTTAGGGTTGAGTTGGTCTGGCGCATATATAAGCTTCTCGCTAGAGTTATTACTTAGAGCAAGCGCACTTAGCGCTTTAAGTACTAATGGTACAAGTCCTAGAGCGCCTTACTTTTGTCAATTTTTCTGCTTTAATTAAGAGAGTTTCAATCTAACAACTGCTGGCACACTAAAGCTGTTGATGGTTAAAAAGCAAAAATCACGCCAATTAAGCATTGGGGAAGTGCAAAAAAACTCAAATTTCCAAGCGCGCTTGCATTATGTCGCGTGCATCTCAGGGATCCCAAGTCCCCTTAAAAATACGCTCATGCTAGAGGGTACCTAGCTTTTGGTCCCTGTCTTCAGATATAAATCAGGCATATCACAGCCCTGCAATAAAGCTAGCAGCGGAATTTTTCCGCCGCTTATCTTCCAGACAAGAGGGCTTGGATTGTCAATTTCTCTAAATTTTGCCAAGGAGCGCGTCGAGTCCTTGGCACTTATTATCAGGCATCCATGGTAGGCTGGCTGCAAGTGGAACTGATTTGCCAAGTACAGGACATGGCTTTATTAGCAAAGCACTTTGAGCTCTCTGCCTACGCGCTGCCCTTCAATGCTCTTAGGCTAAGTTAGGTTTTAGAGCACTATTGGACTCAAGTTAGTCAGCAGGCCAAGGAATAGGGCTAAGCAGCAATATGCTCGTTTTAAGAGAGGTTTATGGCGGGGAATCCAAGCTGCGCTGCGCTTACTACTGGAGCTTGGGTCTAGGTCTCTGGCACTAAGGTTTGTCAGGCTTAGTAGGGCAACTTACGGAGCCTTGCAGAAAGTAGGCGTGAGGCTGTCAGACTGAGCCCCAAGCGCGGCAGCGGGCGTGCGCCAGGTTGAGTGCCTTGGGCTTGGGGCTTGTGGGTTTTAAAGGCAGGGCGCTCAAGTGCGCTGCTTGGTAATGAGTACTTTTAGATGAGCCTCTTATTGGGCGAGCTCTGGGGCGGCGTAGTCCTCAGGCTTAATTGGGCGGATGACCTTACATGGGGAGCCAAAGGCTACGACATTAGCAGGGATATCCTTGGTAACTACTGAGCCTGCGCCAATAATGGAATTATCGCCTATGGTAACGCCAGGGCAAATGGTGACATTGGCACCGATCCAGACGCTCTTGCCAATAGTGACAGGCTTATTGTACTGGTAGGCATGATTGCGTAGCTCTGGATTTTCTGGGTGCAAAGCAGTGGCAATAATGACACGTGGGCCTACCATGGTGTAATCGCCAATAGTAATAAAGGTGTCATCTACAGCGCAAAAATCGTAGTTGATATACACGCCCTTACCTAAGATTAAGTGATTACCACCAAAGTTCATGCGCACAGGAGCCTCAACAAAGCAGCCCTCACCTACAGACCAACACATTTGCTTTAAGAGCTCGGCGCGCTTGTCTAATTCATCATATCCCGAGGCATTAAATTCATTCATGGCCTTGAGGCACTTGCGCTGCTCTTGGCATAACTCAGCTACAGCAGAGTTATAGAGTTCGCCTGAATGGAGGAAAGGAAATTTAGTCTTAGTATCTAATAACATGTTGATGCTCCTACAAAAGGATCTTAGCTAGCGGCCCTTGAGCAACCTTGCCTATTGTTCATAAGCATAGCCTTGTTTTCTTACCTGCACTAGCTATTCCCAGCTTGCAACAAGTTTGGCTGTACGAGGCTTGCACTACAACTACACAGGGCCGCGCTAGATCTTAGCAAGCACCATAAGGTGAAACAAGCTAAGGATGGGCTAATTTTGATCACTTATGATGAGCTCATGGGCCATTAGAGTATGCCAAGGATTTAAAGGCAGGTTCGTTTGCTTGCAAACGTGCTCATTAACGAACTTGTAAGTGCTTGCTCTGTAAGATCGAGTTTTGCTGTTCTTTGGATTTAACAGCGTGGGCGCTAATAGCCTGTCTATCTTGGACGATGCTAATGGCCTTTATAGATTGAATTGAATTTAAAGAGGTATGTGTGTGATGAATAAGCTTCAAAAAAGTTTAATGGCTTTATCTTTTGCTGCTTTAACTTGTTCTGCTGCTTTTGCCTCTGAGGGTAAGTGTTCTATGGACTTTGGTAAAATTTCTGTAACTGGTCAAGGTGAAGTCAAGGTCATGCCTGATCGTGCCACCTTAAATTATCGTGTGGTTACTACTTTGCCAACCCCAGCTGAAGCTCGTGCCCAAGTAGAGAAAACTGTAACTGCCTTCTTTAAAGATATAGAGGCTCTTAAGCTCGATAAAAAGGCCTTTGTAGCTGACTCTATCGTCATTATGCCTAATTACAGGTACAACGACAAAGAAAAGAAGCAAGAGTTAGTTGGCTATGAAGCCAGCCGTAATATCTCCATCAAGGTATCTGACTTTGCTCTCATCGGTCAGCTCAATGATATGGCCTTAAAGGCAGGCGTCAATAATATTTCAGGCTTCGAGTACACCCTCTCTGATAAAAAGAAATATGAGCGTGAGGCTGCCAAGTTAGCCATTGCTGATGCCAAGGAACAAGCTCAATTATTAGCCGAAGGCTTTGAAGTCAAGTTAGGCCAGCCATGCTCCTTAAACTTCCGTGAGCGCAATTATGGTGTCTATCGTGCTTACTCCAATCGCTCCATGCTCTTGAGCGCCACTCCAGAGGCCGAAGCGGTTCAAAGCACCTATAGCATCGAGCCTATCGTAGTTTCCTCTACCGTAGAGGCCACCCACAATATTAAGAAGGACTAAGC
>Burrito_p2__coassemble_6337_pt1 | contig 3694 bp, 3 predicted proteins | sample Burrito_p2__metabat2_low_PE_016 | metagenome-assembled genome bin Burrito_p2
CCCCTCTCAGCTGCTTTATATAACTACCACCTAGCCTTACACGAGGACACTGACCCTCCACAAAAGTTACACCCGCGTAACTTTTTCCTCCATCACCAGCTCCAATATCTCCCCTCTCAGCTGCTTTATATAACTACCACCTAGCCTTACACGAGGACACTGACCATCCACAAAAGTTACACCCGCGTAACTTTTTCCCCCATCACCCGCTCCGATATCTGGTAATCTCACCAGCAAACTACATAGAGCTCGAGACGATTGTACATACTAAAATCTAACCTCTAGCCAAACTCTTAAGCCTAGCTATTTAGACCTTATATTAGCAATCCCTATTACTAACAGTATGATAATTATTACTATAATGTGAGATAAATTAAGTTTTTTTAAAGCCATGACCAGCAACCGCTGGATGCACCAACGGCTGCCTGACTTAGTCTCTATGCCATCAAGGCTTATCTTCTAGGCTGCGAGTGATCGTCTGAGAAGTTAGCATCATTGCTATATTGAGTAGGATCAGAGCTTTGGCCATAGCCGTGGCTAGCACTAAGCCCTCACGTGGATCAAATTGAGCGGCATTAAAAGGATTCTCACTAGCGCTGCTCTGGCTTGGATTCCAAGTGCCTGGCTGTCCTTGAGCTCCTTGGTTCTGCCAAGGACCTTGATTGTGATTCCAATTACCCTGCTGACCATTAAAGGCATAAGGATCAGCAGGCTGACTCTGAGAGCCTTGCCCCTGCCAGTTATTTTGGTTTTGCCAATTACCCTGACCTTGCCATGGGCCTTGGTTGCTAAAGGAGCCTTCGTGATATTCAAAGCCTAAAGGATCAGGGCCAAAGCGATTGGGGCCTGTAGTACCTTTGGTGATGGTGAGCACTAATAAATAGATCGAAAAGCCAATTGCTGCTACTACGCAGGCATAGCACATCACTAAGAATAGATAGCTGTCGTAAATTAACACCGCCAAAATTAAGCTTAAGAAGAATAAGATATAAGGCACACCAGGTAAAAGTAAGAGCCAGCCGCTCTTATCGAGATCATGGAGACGACGAATAGAAACTACAATATTAAGCCACATCAAAGCCAAACCGCCCAAAGTCGCTATGAGTTGACCAATGACAGGCATTAAGGAGAGCGCAGAAATTACTATCTCCATAATGAAGGCAAAGAGCATGAACCACCAAAACTCCGAGCGCGGAGCACGGTCCTGCCAATTAAATGGCTTTTGAACTAGGCAAATATTGATAGCCTGAGGAAAACTAAGCATAGAAAATCTCCTTACAAAAATAGCGCCACCTCTGGGGGCTGATACCATCTGTTAGCCATTATCTAAGAAAACACGCCACCGTGCGCTAAGCTTGAGTGCAAAACATGAGCTCAACCTACAAAAAGCATGGCCTGCCCTAACTAGATTAGGGCGCAGGATAGCTACTTTAGTACTTACAGTGCTGCTCACCATGGCCTTATCTTGTCAGAGCTGCCATTAAGGCCAAAAAGCCACCTCTATCGTGATGACAAGGTGGCTTTGATAATAGCCTCAGCCTCTTTAAAGTTTAAAGGGCTTGGCTTTTTGAATTAGATTCAATGGGGAATTTTAGAGGCTATTGCGATAGATCTGCTTGACGTCATCTAAGTACAGTGGACGAGGACAGAGCTCTAAGCTTGGGTTAAACTTGACGCAGTGCTCGGCCATTTCGTCAATGCGACTATCATCAATGCCTAAAGCACCTAAATTGTTTGGCAAGTTAATGGAACTAAAGAATTGCTCGGTCTTATCAATAGCTTCCTTAGCCATGGCCATGCGATCCTCTTGCTCTGGCATGTCAAAGACAGCCTTACCGTAATGGCAGAAGCGCTCTACTGTATCAGCATTTAAAGCATAGCGCATGAGGTGAGGAGTTAAGATAGCCAAACCTACACCATGGGTAATGTCATATTGTGCTGAGAGCTCATGCTCCATAGCATGGCAAGGCCATGGACGCTCACCATTACCTAAAGAGCAAATGCCATTGCAAGCTAAAGAGCTAGCCCACATCATTTGGGCACGGGCATCATAATCTTGAGGGTCTTTGAGTAAACGAGGAGCACAAGCAATAATGGTGCGTAAGATAGTCTCACAAATACCATCGGAAATGAGATTGCTCTTGGTGCAGAAGTACTGCTCGTAGATATGGGACATGATGTCAGCCGCGCCTGCGGAAATCTGACTGGCAGGTACAGAATAAGTGTACTGAGGATCTAAGATCGAAACCTTTGGATAGATATGATCAGAGATTAAGGCTAATTTCTCATTGGTCTCTAAATTAGAGATCACAGCACCAAAGTCAAACTCAGAACCAGTAGCAGCTAAGGTCAAGACAGTCACTAATGGTAAGGCCTTGGTGACTTTGTTCCAGTCTAAAACTAAGTCCCAAGCATCTCCTGCATAGCAAGCTGCGGCACAAATAGCCTTGGCACAGTCTAGTACCGAGCCGCCACCTACAGCTAAAACTACATCTACTCCCTGCTCTTTGCAAATCTGAGCACCAGCGCGTACTGAGGTCACACGAGGATTAGGCTCCACACCAGCTAACTCAAATACTTGGCAATCACTAAGCTTGGCTAACACAGTGTCATATAAGCCCGAGCGCTTAATGGAACTACCGCCATAAACTAATAAGACCTTCTTACCTACAGCTACAACTTCATCGTGTAAGGCCTCAATAGTACCCTTGCCAAAATGCACCTTAGTTTGGGTGTGAAATACAAAATTTTCCATTGAAACAACAAAACTCCTAAACAGCTAACCGCAAGCCCCCTAAACGATAACGCACTGCACGCGCTCGCCGCGAGCTTGATCTTACTTGCAAGCATAGCAAAAAAAGCCCGCCCTTGGTCATCTTTAGCTAATTTAACATCAAACGTGCTCTGTGTCCTCTTGCGTTGCCCTGCCCCAGCGCTCACGATCCTAGCACCTGCTAGACAAAACAGGAGTGACTTTAGATTGTTCCAGAAAAAAAATAACCAAGGCCCCCTGCAAGCTTGGCTCTAGGAGACCTTGGTGTAAAAGCAACCTGACTGTTCTCAGGGCACAAAGATGCTTAGCCTAACATGGAAAGGGCTAATTGCGGACGGCTATTTGCCTGCATAAGCATGGAGGTAGCAGCCTGCTGGATAATGCTCTGCTGGCTTAAGTTTGCACTCTCCTCTGCAAAGTCAGCATCACGGATACGGGAGCGAGCATCAGCTTGATTAGCGGCCACATTAGACTGATTGCGAATGGAGGACTCAAGACGATTTTGCGCGGCACCCAAGGATGAACGCTGCTGGTCGACTTGAGAGATCATATAATCCATGACCTTGATAATGGAAGCTGCACTCTCGCGCTTGCTGAGATCTAACTTATCATTACCATCTAAAGCAGCGTCAAAGTCGGCCTCATGAGTCTTACCAGCGGCAGCTTTGGCGCGATCAAAGATCTTTTCAAACTTGAAATTATCGACTTGGAATTCAATGGCATCGCCATTATTAGCACCAACTTGGAAAGAAATAATACCAGGAGCACCATCAGCTTGCTGAGCACCTGGACCACCACCAGCTAAGCCTTTGTCATAAATTGAGCTCTTATTAGTTTGAAAGCCATTGAGTACAGTCTTACCGCCAAACTAATTTTATTCACCATTCGGTCCATTTTCTCTTTGATTGCTACCTCCTCCTT
>Burrito_p2__coassemble_6804_pt1 | contig 3458 bp, 3 predicted proteins | sample Burrito_p2__metabat2_low_PE_016 | metagenome-assembled genome bin Burrito_p2
GTAAGATACCTATAAACCAAATTTTTGCGGATATGGACTCAAAAAAAGGGCTGGTAAGCTACTACCAGCCCTAAATTAGGCTATTTGGTGTTGAATATAGGATACTTGCTCATAGCAAAATCAGAGAGCAGCTCCTTCATCTCTTCTACGCTACAGTCCTTGATTTTGATATCAACAATCGCCCCATCCTCTGGACTGCCCACATCTCTAAAGTACTGCGTTATCTTCTTAGCAAAAGCGTGAGCAAACATATCGTTATTAAGTCTGCACAAATATTGCTCTGGATCAATTCCATTGAGCTCCAAGGTCTTATACACGGTCATTATCTTGCAAAGATCCTGTAGGTCATCAGGATTGACCTTATGCTTCATTGCAGAGCGTATAAGAGTAAACTTACGAATTATGCCCTCTACTGTATTGGAGTCAGGAGGTACTGCTGCATTTTGTAAGAAGGTCTTAAAATGCTCTCTGCTGTTCAAGTAGTAGACTATAGGCCCAGCATAAGGGCTACTTTCTTTTTTCTTATAGCGACCAGTAGATGTTTGCTCAGCATACTCATCTTTAACTGAGTCGATAAGCTCATCGATCTGATCCAGTAACTCTCTAATCTGCTCACGATTAGCCAGCTTTTGCTTCTCAAATAGAGCCTTGTCTTTTGAGTTGTCTCTCAAAAGAGCTCCCTCTAACTCATAAATTTTAGAAATAGTAAAGAATACCGACAACAATACACTTGCTGCAGCCTCATCGCCCTCTGTGGCAGAGAAGTCCTTCATAACTTTGTCGCACAAGATATCCTCAGAAACCTCTGATAAGTCTTTAAAATAAGCTTTAGGATTACTTGCTCGAACAATCTCTCTTCTGAGGTGAATCAAACAGGTCTGCCATTGTCTTCCTTCTACTTGCTTGCAAATCCTACCGTATGGACTGTAAGCATCTGTTACCAAGTATTTGAACTTAAAATCTGGTGTAATGACTTGCTCTATACTATCGAAAGAGCGATGGGCAATATTGGAAAAAAGAGCCAAGGGTGTAGAGCTGTATGGGGTCGATGACAAGGCTAATATATAGTTCTTATCCCTAATTTTTCTTTTATCAATACTCTCCTTCGTTGCTTTGCTCATGTTGCCTTTGCCTTGGCTATGGAGGCAGTCATAAACTGTCTCATCCGCTAATAAAACCTCGAGCTCCTTGGCTTGGTTACAAATCATCTGATAAACAGGGTCAATATAGAGCTTAACGTAATCTCGCAGATTTTGAGGTACGGTCTCATGACCAAGGTTAAACCTACTGGAAATCGGCGATATAAAACGATCGAGAGGAATGCCCTTATATAAGCCCTCACAGACCGCTCTAATAAGGCTCATACCAGTGCGTCTATTATGGGTAACAGGGAAGTCATCATTAAGTGGATCATAAGCAATATGGCACTTACCGCAGTGATTGCAGATGTAAACCTTATAGTCCTTAGGCAGGGCTTTAACGATATCATCCATCTTACGGCACTGACTAACTATCTTCTCTGTTAACACTGCTACTTCGCACAAATCAGAGTGAGCACATGAGCATTGATCTTTATTTAACTTGGCTTTAGAGGTCTTTTTAGTCTTATTATCAAAGATCTTAGTAGCTTTGCGGCCTTTTCTTCTTTTAGTCTCTTTGTTGCCCTTGTTGCTATGCTTAGGCTTGATATTAAAGGTATCAATGAGTTTTTGTAGTCTTTGAGTGAGGTCTGCTTGATTTAGCTCTTTACTTCGCTCAAAAGCATTAAAAATAGCATCCTTAATCTCTCTAAAGTACTTGTTATTGTTCTTTAAAGATCCATTAATATTTTTGACCTGTTCCTCTAAGTTCTTAGCCTCAACTTTAAGCTTAGCAATCTCATCATCGGAGGCACTATCAGGAGCTGAGCCGCAAATAGTGCTATTAACATCGCTACCTTTTTTAGAAAATGGGCTACAAAAGAAAGCAGCCTTATAAAGATTTGCAACTTTCAGACAGTCGTTAAACAGACTCTGAAAAGTAGCAAGAAAATCTTGGGTAAGCGCATCTTCTGAGTAAAGAAACAAGCTGTTATTAATCTGGAGCAGAGTGCAGTGAGCGTCCTGAATAAACTTATTGGCAATATAAATTAAGCTCTTTTGCTCTGCTATGGAGTTATCTAACTTATCTTCAGTTTTGGCAAGTTTCTTTTGAGTAATAGTGAGTTGAGAGGCAATAGTATCATGCGCAGACTGCATAGCGGCGATCTGACGCTCAGATCTAAGAAGCTTTTGTATAAGCTCTTCTTTACTTAACTTAGAGTAATCTGTGAACATGATACGAACCTAAAATCTTTAACTAAGGTGGCGTATCTTAACACAGTAAAAGCTAATGAAAAAGCGCATTGCTAAGCCATTTATGACAGTGTAAACGGCCTTATACAAGCTCAATAACAATAGGGATTTTTAGGGAGACTCTTTTTTCAATTTACTCCCAAAAACACTCGCTAAGGATGCGAGAAGGGCTTAATAGGCGGTTAAATTGATGGGGCTGTTTGCAGATAATTATGGGCCCTTAAAAGACACACCAAGGGCCGCGAGGATCTTATTAAATTTGTGATATATATCACTTAGTTTTGAAGTAAGTTGGTTCTCTTAACCTCAATGCACTCGCCATCAAGATAGGAATTTAACAGCTCTGGGGTCAAGGACTTAACAGCAGCGCCAGAAGCTAAGCCAAGCAGCTGTTGGAACTTGCCCTTATGCAGTTTGCGAGTAATTAAAATCGAGCCATGCTGGTCACGGCCGATGATTTTAGCTGTCTCGCGATTGCGAGAAATAAACACCACCCAATGTCCGCCTTTATTAATGCTGACATTTAAGTACTGTGATGCAATACGGGACAACCTATTGAATCCAGCACGTAGATCGCAAGGGACAATAACTACGTCGATTTGCCCGCCATTGAGCGTAATATCCATTTATAGCTCCTCATTAATAAAACCTTGATTAGCAAGCTCAATGATAGTATTTGCAATGAACTTGTAAGCGCCTTGAACAGGAACAGAGAACGATACCTTGTCATAAGTTACAGTGACAACAGTATCTTTGCTTTTCTCTTCCTCGTTAAAGCCAAGCTCAAAAACTCGGATTTTATTATCTTGAGACTGAGAGGAGGACACGACGGTGTAAGGAGATGTTCTTCTTTGATGCTCTTTGCGCCAATCTCGCATGGCTTTTTTAAAGTATAGCAAAGACTTTAAGCCAATCTCTTCAGAGTGGGCACTAAAGAAGTCGGGTATGGATAGCCCTGATTGTTCGATTTGTTGAGCAATTTTTGAGTATCGCTCATAGGTAGCTTCTCTCATGGTCAATAAAACTCCGTATGTATGTACCACTGTGTGTTTGTGTGTGCGTATATTACGTGGAGTATTATGGCCGCTTACGCTACCCCCTTCAAATAGATGATAGGTATCTTAC
>Burrito_p2__coassemble_6906_pt1 | contig 3414 bp, 3 predicted proteins | sample Burrito_p2__metabat2_low_PE_016 | metagenome-assembled genome bin Burrito_p2
GTATCTAAGTTGGCCATAATGAACCTCGTGTTAGGCAGTTTAAACACGAGGACAATACTATGTTTAAAACTCATTGTGCATGCGAGTGCACAGAATCCCTCTCTCTTAGAAGTGATAGCTCTTGCTTATCTCTTAAGGACCTAAATAAAGACCACGTATCTAAATCAGGTATGGACTTTGTGTCTTTAAAAGACTCCACATATAGTTACCGTAAGGGCGCTAATGAGCGTGAATCTTCTATCCCATCTTATAAGATTGTTTCTTCCAAGCTATCTAATGACAGTGGCTCTTTAAGTATTGTTGAGCTTGATTATGATGAGCTTTACGAAGAAGAAGAGGCAAAGCAACAAAATACTGTTGTTTCGATATCCTATAAGGATGTCGTCTTCTCGATTAGCTCCTCTGAACCTCATGCTCTAATCGCTAAGACCATTATGGAGCTTAGTCAAAGAGGATTCGCTGGGGAGGAACTATAAATGCTGATTGACTTTTCTAAAGGCAAAATTACCTTAGTTATTGCTCCTTTTGATTTAAGAGCTGGATATACTAGGCTCTCCGATATTGCTTTTCGTTACTTGGACATAGATGTCGATACGGGAGGTCATTGGGTGGTTTTTGTTTCCCGAAATCGTGAGACAGCCAAAATTATTGGCCATGATAAGGCGGGCTCTATTCTGATTACTCGTAAGCTTGATTGTGGCAGATTTAAACGACTTATCAGTTATGCCACTAGCAAGGACACTACTACCCTAACTCCTGAGCTCTTATGCTCTTATCTGGACGGTCAAGATATTGAAGTTATACGCAACGCTTCCTAAGAGTATTAAGTGATACTCATCACAAAGTCTGAAAATATCCCCATGATCTTAAAAGCTCTTTTTAAGGGCCATTAATCTACCCTAAATACACGACTCAAATTATGCTCACAGAGGCCCTTGCCAGATGAGTAGCATAATTTTTTCACTCCCAAATGAAAAAAGAGTCTCCCCACAACATCCAATTTCTTACAGGGGCTCCTAAACCCATAAAATATGGATCATAAATGGCTAATTAACAGGCTTTGTCAATAAAATTTACTGTGATAGAATCGGCCATCATTTTGGTTTTTGGGGTTTATATCATGACTGTTGATTATTCTAAGTTAAGTAAAGAAGAGCTTATTGCTAGGCTTATCTGTACTCAACAGGCATGTGATAAAGCTAAGGCGGAGAAAGCATTAATTGAAGCAAAAGCAAACGCTATTGAAGCTAAAGCAAATGCTATTGAGGCTAAAGCAAACGCTATTGAAGCTAAGACCTTAGAGCTTACAAAACAAGTTGAAGAGTTAAGGAAAGAGAAACAAGCTATATTGATGCTAGTTGCTGAGTTTATTGCCACAGCAAAGCCTATCTTAGAGCAAATGAATAAGAGCTACTTCTTATTTGATGAGGATGCTTTTTCCCAAGATATTATCAATGGGTTAAGAGAGCTATTTGACTCTAGTCTCCAGTGTTTTAACGCTTATAAAAGCCATTACACTCAGCTCTTTGGTAAGGGCAATGATATCAACAGTACCGCCTTAAACCCTAGCAAGCTCAATGATAATAATAAAGAGCAAGATAAAGAACTCAGTGAGATTGAAAAGCAATTAAATAAATTAAGAGTCAGTGGCTCTTTAAAAAACAATGCTCGACATATTAAGAAAATTCAAGAGCTAATCGTGGAAGCTCAAAAGCTCCAAGAAGAATCTAATGACCCAGAGTCTAATAGCAGACTTCAAAACATAATTGAGATCCTTAACACTGAGGCCAAGAATAGCAATAAGCCAAAGCAGACGGATACAAAGCCAAAAGGCCGTCGTGCTACCAATAACTTTACTAACTGCCGAAAAGTTAAAACTAAAGCTACTCTAGGCGCAAAGAAGTGCTCTTGTGGTGACTCAAAGCCAGTCAAATTATGTGCCTTTATTGATAACTGCATTAGCCAGTTAGGCTCACTTAAAGAGCAGGTTCAACCTATTGTTAAAGAGTTTCCTGTATACGTATGCGAGAGCTGCGGTAAATGCTTCATTCCTCATGAGGAGCATGATGACCATCCTGTTTTGCCTAATAGAAGCCTAGGTGCGAGCATTTGCCGTGCTATTTGTGGTTGGCTATATAATGGCTCTCCTATGGAGCGCTATACCAAAGCATTTGCCAAAGAGTTTCATTTGGGACACGAAACAATAGCCCGTAACTTTCATGACTTTGTGTGCTGCTACTTTGAGCCTATTTACAATGTGATTTACGAAAGAGCAAAGTTGCTTGATGTCCTGCTTGTAGATGAGACAGTGTTTGATTGCCTACAAGATCAAGGCAAAGGCAACATGAGCAAGGAGATGAGGGAGAGCATAGATAACGGGGAAATAGAGACAAAACAAAAGAACTACGTTTTAGTTATGACCTCTGCTCCTCCTAGCGAGTCTAAGTTAACCTACTATAGCTACATTAACAGCAGATCAACCGATAGCATCTCACAAGTAATTACTGAGGACTTTCAATTTACCAAACTAGTATCAGATGCCTATGCTTCATATCAAAGTATTTGTGAGCAGAAAGCGGGACGTAAATGGCAAACTTGTTTGGTCCACTTTAGACGCGAGCTTATTAAAGCATGCAACCCTAAAGATTATGCTCAGAACTTAGAGAACTTATCTGAAGAAAAAGCCGTTCGTAAAATCTTGGAGGACTTCAGTTCTACAGACGGAAGACGACAAGACGCAACAGTAATGTTATCGTCTTTCTTTGCCGTGGCTAAAATTTATGAAATAGAAAACGCCTTATCTTATAGTGAAGCTAAGGATAAAAAACTATTTTGGCTTCAGAAGCAACAAAATCGCCAGCAAATTAAAGAGCTATTTAATCAGATTGATGAGGGAATCAACTCTATCAAAGATAAATATACCAAGCTAACTAAAACTGGCAAGTATAAGAGCAGCAAGAAAGGCAATAGTATTGCTTCGGCCATTGTTTATTACTTGAATAATAAAGACAACTTCAAGACCTTCTTAAACTATCCAGATGTGCCGCCTGACTCAAATACTGTTGAGGGTATGATTCGCAAGCTCGCTGTTTTGCGCTCGGCTATGAAGCAGAAAGTAAGCCCAGAGGCTATGCAGGACTTATGTAAGATCATGACTGTTTATAAAACTTTAGAGATGAACGGCATTGATCCTGATAGCTACATGAGGAAGTTGACATCTAGCATGTACTTCCATGCTCTAACTAAGGGTATAGAGCTGCACTTAGCGGAGAGTGGCATCCCAGATAAGGGGCAGCCTATTAAGGCTAATCAAATCACAAACTGGAACATGTCTGAGCTGTTATCTGATTTTGATTTTAGTCCATTCGATATATTTAATAAAAAATAAGACAAAAAGGGCAGATACACTGAGTA
>Burrito_p2__coassemble_14697_pt1 | contig 1697 bp, 1 predicted proteins | sample Burrito_p2__metabat2_low_PE_016 | metagenome-assembled genome bin Burrito_p2
TGACAAAACTATTCTACAATACTGCTAAGTAAAATTAAGATGCGTCGGCCCTGCCTGCTTAGCTACCAAACTCGCCCCATCCCCAAAAAAACTCATCCCTATCCATGGTTCAAGACATACGTGCCCGTGCACGGTAATTGACAAAGTCCTTTCCCTCTCTTAGTTGCTGCCCTTTTATATGCCTTTGGCACTCTAAGAGACAAGTGCGATGTTTCAAAAGTTTTGCCCCCTCTAACTAACCTAGCACAACCAAGAAGTATGCTTGGAAAGTATTACCCTAACATTATCAGCCAATGTTATGGAGGCTCAGAACTTGTGAAAGTTGATACTATCTCAATATATGAGCGCTTAGCTCTAGCGGCAAGACCATGCTCCACAACACAGCCTGTCTTGCATGCTCTAGAAACAGTAAGATCGTTAACAAGGGAGGACAAGCTGTAAGGGTGCGCCTTTAAAGTGCAATCATCCTAAGTTCCAATCTGTATCACAGTACGCAAGGCAATTGCTTTACTCAGCATGCAAATCCTTAGATGATGAGAATAATCCTTGCCTATAGCGCTACCTATACTTAATCTTGATTAGAGGAGAGCTGCCCATATGTTAAATCAAGAGCGCCTAAACTCACTCCTTGAAGCCTACATCCGCGACTTTGACTTGTGGTGGCAACAAGAAGAATACAAGTTGCTATCTTTGCAAAGCTTTCAGGCCCATTGGAATCTTAACTGTCCTGACTTTGTAGCCATGTTAGAGCAAGCCACTCGTAACTTACGCCACATAAGCCTGTTCTCTTGCAAAAGTGAATACCAAGATAGCCAGTTTATTGCCCTAGCTAAAATGGCTACACACACTACCCAAAAGGCCGTTGCTCACTTGCTCGATGAACAAGCTCCCCTGAGTAAACGAGTAGATAGCTTTACTGAGGCCGTCAATCGCCTCTTAGCGCAGTTTGCCAATGACAATCCTAATTGGTCACTCTTTACCAAGCAAAGCCAAAGTATTAGTACCCTCTTATTCCTCCATAATCCTAGCCACTACTATGTCTACCAAAGAGAAGCACTCGAGCCTTTATCTAACTATATAGAAGCTCAGCTCCCGATTAACTGGAGCGATAACCTCACAGGTACAGACTTAGAGACAGTCTTTAACTTCTATGCACAGCTCAATGAGCACTTATGTGCCTGTCCTAAGCTTAAAGCTAAAGCCCAACACCTCTATGCTCGCTATCAACTCCCTAACGACCAGCTCCATTTGCTCACCTGGGATCTTGCCCACTACTACACCCAAGGAGCTGAAAAAGCTCAATAATGATGGGCGACTTCATCCTTGCACATAATGACTGCTACTGGCTATAAATAGCAGCTCTGTCGTTGCTTAATTGAGTTCTATCAGCATCTAATTGCTACACCTCTACCCAAGAGACTGCTGCTTTGTGTAAATTTATAACTATCAGTTCAAGTGATTTTGGGTGGAAGTTTTACAGGGCTTTTGAGATACACTCCATGGTAGGCACATACGGTGAGCTTTATAATTACAGCTAATACCGCAAGAGTACAGTGCTTAAGAACCTAAAGTGCTTGGTTTTTATCGTGCGCTATACCTCTTACCTAACCTCTTGATATAGGTGCGAGTCTTGGCTTTATTGGGGCTCTTGAATCTTGTGTAAATTTCACTTTCGATAATACTTGCCTCAATGGTTG